>Ga0137410_10000059_pt1 | contig 73692 bp, 69 predicted proteins | sample CZODoug1_16funga_FD_108878 | JGI IMG/M metagenome (GOLD analysis project Ga0137410, IMG submission 108878) | Vadose zone soil fungal communities from Angelo Coast Range Reserve, California, USA - CZODoug1_16fungal (Illumina Assembly) | ecosystem: Environmental > Terrestrial > Soil > Vadose zone... | reverse complement strand
TGGGCAGCAGCCCGGAGGAGCTCGACCGTGTCGTGAAGGCCGAGCTCAAGACCTGGGCCGCGGTGATCCGCGACGCCGGGATCAAACCGGAATAGGCGGGAGCTAGAGCGCGGCGCGCGCCGGCGCGCCCGAGCCCTTGATCTGGGTGCGATGCATGACGCGGCGCGACTTCGGATCGAAGGCGTCGCGGCGGTGCATGGTGGTGCGGTTGTCCCAGAGCACGAGGTCGCCGAGCGCCCAGCGGTGCTTGTACACCGCCGCGTCGACGTAGGACCAGACTTCGTCGAGCAGCCGCTCCGACTCCGCGACTTCCAGGCCCATCACGTAGGCGTTCAGCCGCCGGCCGAGGTAGAGCGCCGCATCACCCGATAGCGGATGGCGGATCACCATCGGATGCGGGGTGCCCACCGAGGTGCGCGGATCGCTCGAAGGCGTCACGCCCTTGCGCACGTAGCCGCCGGAATCGTAGGTGCCGTCGTGCTTGATGTCGAGCTTCCCGATGCGCTCGCGCAAGGCCTTCGGCATCTTCGCGAGCGCCGCCTTCATGCCGCAGAACCAGGTGTCGCCGCCGGATTTCGGGATCTCCAGCGAGTAGAGCATCGACGCGTCGGGCGGTTGCGCGATGTAGCTCATGTCGGTGTGCCAGGCGGCGTCGCCGTCGCCGAGCGCGCCGATCGGCTCGCCCTTCGTGTCGAGGACGTTCGACACCACGTAGATGTCGGGATAGCCGGGAGGCGACTTGCGCCCCGCGCCCTGGTTGGGGGGCGGGTCGAGCGTCCCGAAATGCCGGGAGAACGCGAGCAGATCGTCGTCGGAGAGGCGCTGGTTGCGGAACACCAGCACGTCGTGTCGGTACCAGGCGCGCTTGATCGCCGCGACCTCCGCTTCGCCGGCCGCGGCGATGTCGACACCTCTCAGCTCGGCGCCGACCGTGCCGGTGGGAACGACTTGGATCGCAAGGGACACGGACATGACGGAAATACTCTAACATCTCGGCAGGAGGTCGGCACATGGTTATCCATTCCGGACGGAGGACTTTCCTGAAAACGATGAGCGCGCTGGGCGTCGCAGGCGCGACGGGGCTGAAGGCGGGCGCGGCGAATGCCGCCTACGACCCCGGCGCGAAGTTCGAGATCAAAGTGAGCGAGACGGAATTCCGCCGCACGGCGAAGGGGCGCCAGCTCATGGCGCGCGTCTACCAGCCCCAGGGGACGGGGCCGTTTCCCGTGGTACTCGACCTGCACGGCGGCGCCTGGAACAACAAGGACCGCCACGCCGAGGAGCCTATGGACCGTGCGATCGCGGCGAGCGGCGTGCTGGTGGTGGCGATCGACTTGACGCTCGCTCCCGAGGCGCCCTACCCCGCGTGCGTGCTGGACGCGAACTACGGCGTGCGCTGGCTCAAGTCGAAAGCGGCGCAGTGGAACGGCGACGCGTCGAAGATCGGGATCTACGGCAGCTCGAGCGGCGGCCACGTCGCCGAGCTTCTCGCGCTGCGGCCGCGCGATCCGCGCTACAACTCGATCCCGCTGGAAGGACACCCGAATATCGACGCGAGCGTCGCCTACGTCGCGACCCGCTCGCCGATCAGCAACACCTTCGCGCGCTTCCAGAACGCGGAAGCAAGGAAGCGCGAGAACATGATGAAGAACAACAAGACCTTCTTCGTTCCCTGGGAAACCATCCACGAGGCGAACCCGCAGGAGATCCTCGAGCGGCGCGAGAAAGTGACGCTCACGCCGCTGCTCGTCATGCAGGGCGCCCTCGACGACAACGTGCTCCCGTCAGCGCAGGAGAAATTCGTCGCGACGTACAAGGCGGCGGGCGGCCCGATCGACTACCACGTGTTCCCGGACAGCGAGCACGAGTGGGTGGCCAAGCCCGGCGTGCAGACCGACCGCGCGCGCGAGATGGTGAAGGCATTCATCGCGCGCAACCTGCGCAGCTAGTCCCCCAGCGCCACGCCTTCCCTTCTGGGATCCGCGCCGCCCGCCCAGCCGTCTTTCGTGCGCATGATGCCGTGCAGGCCGCTCGTCTCGTCGCGGATGCGCACGCTGTGGCCCATGCGCTCGAGCTCGGGCGCGAGCCGCTCGAGCGGCGTACCGCGCTCCAGCTCGGTCGGGCCGTTGCGGCTGCCCATGTGCGGGGCGGCGACCGCCCGCTGGATGTCCATGCCCCAGTCGAGCACGTTCACCAAGTTCTCGGCGACGTAGTTGATGATCGAATGGCCGCCGGGCGAGCCGATGACCATCAGAAGCTTTCCCTTCTCGTCGAAAACCATGGTGGGTGCGATCGAGCTGCGCGGTCGCTTGCCGCCTTCGACCCGGTTCGCCACCGGCTTTCCGTTGTCCTCCGGCTCCCACGAGAAATCCGTCAGCTCATTGTTCAAGAGGAAGCCGCGCACCATCTGGCGGTTGCCGAACGCCGCCTCGATGCTCGCCGTCAGTGCGACGGCGTTGCCCTCGGCGTCGACAACCGACAGGTGCGTGGTCGAAGGTAGCTCGAGCGGCTCGGACGCGCCGTAGCGTGCCGCGACGCGCGCGGGATCGCCCGCCTGGGCCCGTCCCATCGAGCGCTTCGGGTCGATGAGCCCGGCGCGCAAATCCAGGTAGCGCGGGTCGAGCAGCGCGGCGACGGGAGCGGAGACGAAGGCGGGGTCGGCGATGTACAGGTTGCGGTCGGCGTAGGCGAGCCGTCCTGCCTCCGCAAAGAGATGCACCGCCTGCACCGAGCCGGGCTTGAGCGCGTCCAGATCGAAATGCTCAAGGATGCCGAGAATCTGCAAGATGGTGAAGGCGCCCGAGCTCGGCGGCAGCACGCCGCATACCTTGTAGGTGCGGTAGCGCCCGCACAGCGGCTCGCCCTCCTTCGCCGTGTAGGCTGAAAAATCCGACTCGGCGAGGTCGCCGGGCGAGCGCTTGCGGCCGCGCACCGCGGCGACGACATCGCGGGCGATCTCGCCGCGGTAGAACGCATCGGCGCCCTTGGCCGCCACGCGCTTCAGCACCATCGCAAGCTCGGGGTTCTTGAGCTGGGTGCCCGCCGGTTTGGCGCTGCCGTCCACGGCATAGAAGTAGCGCCGCGCGTTCTCGTCCAGGGAAAGATAGCGGTCGGAGGAGACCAGCGCGTTGAGGCGTGGCGAGATCGGAAAGCCGTCTTCGGCCAGCCTGATCGCCGGCTGGAACAGCTCCGCCCAGGAAAGCTTGCCGTGCCTGCGGTGCGCGAGCTCCAGCATCCGCAGCAGCCCGGGCACGCCCACCGATTTCCCGCTGATCACCGCGTCGGGCCAGTCGAGCGCTCTTCCGTCCGCGCCGACGAAACGATCGGACTTCGCCGCCGCGGGGGCGGTCTCACGGCCGTCGTACGCCTCGAGCCTCCCGTCACGCGCAGTGTAGTGGAGCAGGAATCCGCCGCCGCCTATCCCCGAGGATTGCGGCTCGACCAGGTTGAGCACCAGCTCGGTGGCGATTGCCGCGTCGAGCGCGCTGCCGCCCCGCTTGAGCACATCGTAGCCGGCACGCGCTGCGAGGGGGTTCGCCGCCACCACCATGAAGCGCCTGGCGGTGACGAGCTGCTTCGGGATGATCCCCGTCGACGGTTCGGGCGCGGGCTGAGCAAACGCCGCGAGCGGAACGAGCGCTACGATCAGCGCAGACTTGAAGATACGGACCAGCACCCTGTTCAGCGTATCACGCCTCCCAACGCGCGCTCAGGGCCTCGTGCTTCTGTGCCGGCTTGAGGAAGCGCCGCTCGATCTCCGCCGGACTCACCGGCGGGCTGAAGAGAAATCCCTGGTACTCGTCGCAGTGCAGCTTGCGCAGGATCTCGAGCTGCTCCTCCGTCTCCACGCCCTCGGCGATCACGCCGATTCCCAGGCCCCGGCACATGGTGATGACGGCGCGGACGATCGCCACGTTCTGCGACGAGGCGGTGAAGTCGCTCAGGAAGGCGCGGTCGATCTTGAGCGCGTCGACGCTGAAATGCCGGATATAGCCCAGGGAAGAATAGCCCGTTCCGAAGTCGTCGATGGTCACGCGCGCCCCCAGGCGCGACAGGCCCTTGAGGATGCTGCGTACCTCCTCGGCGTTCCGCATGAACAGGCTCTCGGTGATCTCGAGCTCGATCTGCCCCGGGACCACGCCGAATTCCCTCATCGCCTCCGCGATGTCGTCGACCAGCGCCGGTGTGAACTGGCGCACGGACAGGTTGACCGCCACCGGCCGCAGCGACAGCCCGCCGCTGCCCCATGCGCGCAGCTGCCCGCACACCTCGGCGAGCACCCATCGACCGATGTCGACGATCAGGCCGGTGTCCTCGGCGATCGAAATGAAGCGGCCCGGGGGCACCACCCCCCAGTCCGGGTGCCGCCAACGCAGCAGCGCCTCCAGCCCGACGATCTCGCCGCTCGCGATGTTCACCTTCGGCTGGTACGCCAGCTCGAACTGCCTCTCGGCGACCGCGCGGCGCAGGCCGGTCTCGACCTGCAGTCGCTCCTGCATGCGCGTGTTCATCTCCGCCGAGAAGTAGCGGTACGCGCCCCTCCCGCTGTCCTTCACGTGGTACATGGCGGTGTCCGCGTCGCGGATCAGCATCTGCGGGTCGGTCGCGTCCGAGGGGAAGACGCTGATGCCGATGCTGCAGGAGCACGACAGGCTGTGGCCCTGCACCGCGAACGGGTCGGCGAACGAGGCGAGCACCTTGCGCGCCACCTGGCCTGCGGCGTCCTCCACGGCGACGATGTTCTCCAGCAGCACCACGAACTCGTCGCCCCCGATGCGGGCGAGCGTGTCGCCCTGGCGCATGATCCCCGAGAGTCGCTCGGCGACGGCCCGGAGGAATGCGTCGCCGATCACGTGACCGAGCGAGTCGTTGATGTACTTGAACCGGTCCAGGTCGACGAACAGCAGCGCGATGCTGCCGCCGTGCCGCTGCGCGTGGCTGATCGCGAGCGAGAGTCGGTCGTTCAGCAGCAGGCGGTTGGGCAGGCCCGTCAGCGGGTCGCGCGTGGCGAGTTGCTGGATGCGCTCCTCGGCGCGCTTGCGGTCGGTGATGTCCAGGATGGGGACGATCAGGTAGGGCTCGCCGGCGATATCGATCACGTCGGCGGAGAGTAGCGCATCGATGATCGCCCCGGATTTCTTGCAGAAGCGCGTCTCGAAATCCTTCACCGCTCCGCGCTGCCTGACCTCGGCAACGAAGCGGGAGCGCTCTGCCGGGTCGACCCAGATGCCCAGGTCGAAGGCCGTGCGGCCGACCGCTTCTTCGCGCGTGAAGCCGAACAGCTCGACCCAGCGCTGGTTTACCTCGAGGTAGCGCCCGTCGGAGAAGCGGCTGATGACGATCGCGTCCGGGCTCGACTGAAAGATCTTCTCGAAGCGCTCCTCCGAGCGCCGCAGCAGCTCCTCGGTGCGGTGCACATCGGTGATGTCCACCGCCGACATCAGCATCTGCTTCTGCTGCTCGATGTCCACCCAAGCCGCCGAGACGAGCAGGTCGCGCAGCTCCCCGGACGGCCGGCGGATCGTGACCGGCTGCAGGTAGACGGGCTCTCCGGCGTGCATCGACCGCATGAGGGCCGCGCGGTCCTCCGGGTTCGGCCAGGCGCCGAGCGACAGGGCCGTGCGCCCGATCATCTCCTCGCGAGTGTGCCCGAAGAGCTCGAGCGCCGCCTGGTTGGCTTCGAGGAACATCCCATCCTCGTAGCGCGTCACGGTCGTCGCCGCGGGCGTCGCCTGGATCATCTTGGCGAAGCGCTCTTCCTGGCCGCGCGCCTTGCGCACGCTGCCGACCACGTTGTCCATGAGAAAGCGCACGCCGGCCGCCAAAAGGACGAAGGCGATGCTCACCCCGGTGAGGTAGCGCCAGTCGGTGAAGGCGCTCATTCGGCTGGAGAGCGCTCCGCTCAGCTCCGCGTGCCCGATGCCGTAGAACATCGCCACCGCCGCGCCGGTGAAGACGCAAAGCACGCGCCATCTCATCAAGGTCCCGGCGAGCGCGAGCACGCCGCACAGGCTGACGACGGCCGAATCGTGCACCCCATCGCGCCCCAGCATTTCGCCGAAGACGAGCGCCAGGACGACCACCGGCAGCAGGGCGCTCGCCGCGCGCAGGCGGCCCCGGCGCGCGCTGGCGAAGAGCGTCGCGATCGCTACCATGGCCGCGAGGATCTCGAGCGAAAAGCGGCCGCTTCCGGCGAAGAAGTTGTTTGCGAAAGCGACGGCGAGGCCCGCCAGGATCACCGCGGCGGAGAAGGTAAACAGGCGCGACTGGACGCTGAGCTCGGCGTCCTCAGGATATTCTGGCGCCGTCAAGAGCTTACGCAGCCAGGCGACCACGATTCACCCTCTCTCCCTGCCGCGACCTCCCGTGTCCGCGGGCATCGGAAGCTTAGAAGCCTTCTCTAATGTTCCGAGTCTAACACCGGCCCGGGTGAGTGGGCTCTAGCGCCCGGGAACGATGATGCGGCCGCCTTCGCCGGCCATCTCGAGCATGAGCTCGTTCATGCGCCGCACGAAGCCGGCGGGATCGTCGAGCTGCCCGCCCTCCGCGAGCAGCGCCTGGTCGAAGAGCAGGTTGCCCCAGTCGGCGAAGCGCGCCTTCTCCTCCTCGAGGCGCTTGACCATCGGATGCGCCGGGTTGATCTCGAGGATCGGCTTCGCCTCCGGCCCCTTCTGGCCCACCGCCTTGAGGATGCGCGCGAGGTTGCCCCCCATGTCGTGCTCGTCGGCGACCAGGCAGGAGGGAGATTCCGTCAGGCGCACGCTGACACGCACGTCCTTCACCTTGTCGCCGAGCGCGTCCTTCAGCTTCGCCACCAGGGCGCGGTGCTCGCCCGCGTGCTTCTGTTCTTCCTTGCGCTCGTCCTCGGTCTGGAGCTTCGAGAGGTCGAGCTCGCCCTTCGCCACCGAGGCGAGCTGCTTGCCCTCGTACTCGGCCAGATTGGCGACCAGCCACTCGTCGACGCGCTCGGAGAGCAGCAGCACCTCGACCCCGCGCTTCCTGAAGATCTCCAGGTGCGGGCTGTTCTTCGCAGCGACGAAAGTTTCCGCGGTGACGTAGTAGATCTTGTCTTGGCCCTCCTTCATGCGAGAGACGTACTCCGCGAGCGACACGCCTTGCTCCTCCCGGTCGGCATGCGTCGTCGAGAAGCGCAGCAGCTTTGCGATACGGTCGCGGTTGGCGAAATCCTCGCCGACGCCCTCCTTCAAGACCTGGCCGAATTCCTTCCAGAACGCGGAGTATTTGTCCTTTGCGTTCTCCGCCAAGTCCTCGAGCATCGACAGCACGCGCTTGGTGCAGCCGGCGCGGATCGCCTCGATGTCGCGGCTTTCCTGCAGGATCTCGCGCGACACGTTCAGGGGGAGGTCGTTCGAATCGACCACCCCGCGCACGAAGCGCAGGTAGGCGGGCAGGAGCTGCTCGGCGTCGTCCATGATGAACACGCGCCGCACGTAGAGCTTGAGGCCGCGGCGCGCGCGACGGTCCCACAGGTCGAAGGGCGCGCGCGACGGCATGTAGAGCAGCTGCACGTACTCCTGCCGACCCTCGACGCGATTGTGGGTATAGGCGAGCGGCGCGTCGCCGTCGTGCGCGATGTGTTTGTAGAACTCCTGGTACTGCTCCTCGCTGATCTCGGATTTCGGGCGCGCCCACAGCGCGCTCGCCTGGTTGACGGTCTCGTCCTCGTCGGTCGCGACCTCCTGCGACTGGTCCTTGTCCCATTTGACCTTCCTCATCACGATCGGGATCGCGATGTGGTCGGAGTACTTGCGCAGGATCGCCTTCAGTCCCCGCTCCGAGAGCAGCTCGTCCTCGCCCTCGCGCAGATGCAGGATCACGTCTGTGCCGCGCGAGGCCTTCTCCGCCGGCTCGACGCTGAACTCGCCCGCGCCGTCGGACTCCCAGCGCACGGCCTGGCCGGCATCTAGCCCGGCGCGGCGCGTGAGCAGCATCACGCGATCGGCGACGATGAACGACGAATAGAAGCCCACGCCGAACTGCCCGATCAGGCGCGCGTCCTTGGCCTGGTCGCCGGTGAGGGACTGGAAGAACTCGCGCGTGCCCGACTTGGCGATCGTGCCGATGTTCTGCACCACCTCGTCGCGCGACATCCCGATGCCGTTGTCCGAAACGGTGATGGTGCGCGCCTGCTTGTCGAAGGCGACTCGGATCTTGAGGTCGGCGTCGCCGCCGTACAGGGCGTTGTTCGACAGCGCCTCGAAGCGCAGCTTGTCCGCCGCGTCGGAGGCGTTGGAGACCAGCTCCCGCAGGAAGATCTCCTTGTTGCCGTAGAGGGAATGGATCATCAGGTGAAGCAGCTGCTTCACCTCCGCCTGGAAGCCCAGGGTTTCCTTCGTCGTTGCCGCCGCCATGGTTGACTCCGGACCGCTGTAATACGAGACGCCGCGCGGGTGCCGCGGGCCGGAGCGGACAATGGGGCCCGGCCGGCGGAATTCAAGCCCGCCCGGGATACAATTGAACTTGGCCGGCTGTGGCCGGTCAAGAACAAGCCGATGACATTCGCCAGAATTCTCGCCGCTCTGCTGCTACTCGCCCCGGCGTTTGCACCCGCCCAAGCCCCGGGACCGGCCCTGGCTCAGGGAGTGACCCGGGGTGTTTCCATCGAGGGCGTGACCGAGTACGCGCTCGCCAACGGCCTGCGCGTGCTGCTCATCCCCGACCGGTCGATCGATACCATGACCGTCAATGTCACCTACCTGGTCGGCTCGCGCCAGGAAGGCTACGGAGAGACCGGGATGGCGCACCTGCTCGAGCACCTGATGTTCCGCGGCACGAAGCGCTTCCCGAGCATTAAGGCGGTCTACCAGCAGCGCGGCGTCCGCTACAACGGCAGCACCGCGTTCGACCGGACCAACTACTACGGGACTTTCCCCGCGAGCGAGGAGACGCTCGCGTACGTGCTCGAGGCCGAGGCCGACCGCATGGTAAGCGCGCCGATCGCGCGCAAGGACCTCGACGCGGAGATGACGGTGGAGCGTAACGAGTTCGAGTCGGGCGAGAACAGCCCCGCGAGCGTGCTGCGCGAGCGCATGGCCGCGAGCGCCTACCTGTGGCACGGCTACGGGCGCGCGATCATCGGCGCGCGCTCGGACATCGAGAACGTGCCCATCGAGCGGCTGCGGGCCTTCTACCGCTACTACTACCAGCCGGACAACGCCGTGCTCCTGATCTCGGGGAGGATCGACGAGGCCGCAGCCCTGAAGTTCGCGCAGAAGAGCTTCGGCCCGATCAAGAAGCCTTCGCGCAAGCTGATCGGCACCTATACCGTCGAGCCGACGCAGGACGGCGAGCGCAGCGTCAGCCTGCGCCGCGCCGGCGACGTCCAGATCGTCTCGGCCCTCTACCACATCCCGTCGGGAGCGGACCCGGAGTACCCCGCGATCGACGTGCTGGTCGCGCTGCTCAACCACGTCCCGGGGGGGCGCCTGCACAAAGCGCTCGTCGAGACCGGCCTCGCGAGCTCGGTTTTCGGCACCGAGCGCCAGCAGCGCGAAGCCGGCTTCGCCTACTTCGGCGCGAGCCTCAGGCAGGACGCCTCGATCGACGCCGCGCGCGACGCGCTGCTCGGTGTCGTGGAGTCGTTCGCGGCGAAGCCCGCCACCGAGGAGGAGGTCGACCTCGCGCGACGCAGGCTGCTGAACGACATCGATCTCACCCTCGCCGATTCGCGCGAGCTCACCATGGCGCTCTCCGAATGCGCCGGCATGGGAGACTGGCGCATCCTGTTCCTGTACCGCGACAGGCTGAAGAAAGTCGACGCCACCGCCGTCCAGGCGGCCGCCGTGCACTACCTCAAGTCCTCCAACCGCACGCTCGGGCTGTTTCTCCCGACGGCCGCGCCCGATCGCGCCGAGATCCCGCCGGTGCCCGATCTCGCCGCCGCGCTCAAGGACTACCGCGGCTCGGCGCCGGTGGCGCAGGGCGAGAACTTCAATCCGACGCCCGCGAACATCGAGGCGCGCGTGATCCGCGTCACGCTCCCCGGGGGCATGAAGCTCGCGATGCTTCCCAAGAAGATGCGCGGCGCCACGGTGGTGGCGCAGCTCGCCCTGCAGTGGGGCGACGAGGGCAGCAAGGCGAACCGCGCCGCCGCCTGCGGCGTCACCGGCGGAATGCTGCTGCGGGGAACGCGCAAGAACTCGCGCGAGCAACTGCGCAACCGCTTCGACAGGCTCAACGCCAGCGTCACGGTCGACGGCGACGGCGGGTCGATCGAGACCGTGCGCGATAGCCTCCCTGAATCCCTGCGGCTGATGGCCGAGGTGCTGCGCCAGCCCTCGTTTCCGAGCGACGAGTTCGAGCAGCTGCGCCGCTCCTCGCTCACCAGCATCGACACCCAGCGGAGCGACCCGAGCGCGCTCGCCAGCCTCGCGCTCACCCGCCACCTCAACCCCTATCCGCCCACGCACTGGTTGTATACGACGTCGCTCGTCGAGCGCGGCGCGCGCATCAAGGGGCTTTCACTGGAGGACGTGAAGCGCTGCTACGAGGATTTCTACGGCGCCTCCGACAGCGAGCTTTCGGTGGTCGGAGACTTCGACCCCGAGCAGATCAAGCGCATTGCCGAGGAGCTGTTCGGCGATTGGAAGAGCCCCCGCCCCTACGCACGCATCCCGCTCATGGTCGCCAACGTCGCCCCGGCTGATCAAGAGATCGAGACGCCCGACAAGGCGAATGCGGTGCTGCGCTCCGGGATGCTGCTCAAGCTGCGCGACGACGACCCCGACTACCCGGCGCTGCTCCTCGGCAACTACATGCTCGGCGGCTCGTCGGACTCGCGCCTGTTTCGGCGCATCCGCGAGAAGTAGGGCCTGTCCTACAGCGTCGGCTCCATCCTGTCCGCCGACAGCTTCTACGCCCGCGGCGCCTTCGGCACCTTCGCCATCTACGCCCCGCAGAACCGCGCGCGCGTCGAGGCGGCGATCAACGATGAGGTCCGCAAGGCGCTCACGGAGGGCTTCACCGCCCAGGAGGTCGACGCCGGCAAGAAGGGTTTCCTGCAGGCGCGGCAGCTCGCGCGCTCGAACGACTCGGCCGTCGCCGCCCGCCTGGCGTCCTACCTCGTGCTGGGGCGCACCTTCGCCTGGGACGAGGAGCTCGAGCGCAAGGTCGCGGCGCTGACCTCGCAGGCGGTGGCCGACGCGATGCGCCGGCGCATCGACCCGGCGAAGCTCTCGTTCGTCAAGGCCGGGGATTTCGCGAAGGTCGCGGCCGCGCCCGCCCGGGGCCGGCCGGATCGGGCGGCCGACTGAGCCTCAGCGCAGCTCCTCGTAGCGGATCGCAAGGACCTCGAGGCGCTCCTCCCCGGCGGGTGTCCTCAGCGTCACCGTGTCGCCTTCGCGCGCCTTGATCAGGGCGCTGGCGACCGGCGAGACCCAGGAGACGCGCCCGTGCGCGGGATCGACCTCGTCGGTTCCGACGATGCTCACGGTGTGCTCCTTCCCCGCGGAGTCGGAATAGGTCACGGTCGCGCCGAAAAACACGCGCTCCTGGTCCTGGTCGCGGGGGTCGACGACTTCGGCGGCCTCCAGGCGCTTCATGAGGAAGCGGATGCGCCGCTCGATCTCGCGCAGCCGCTTCTTGCCGTAGAGATAGTCCGCGTTCTCCGAGCGGTCGCCGTTGGCCGCGGCCCAGGAGACGGTCTTGATGAGCTCCGGCCGCTCGACCTCGACCAGCCCCTTCAGCTCGCCCTTCAGACGCGCGTGGCCGGCGGGGGTGATGTAGTTCTTCGCCCCGCGCGGCATCTGCGGCTCGACCTCGAGCTCCTCCTCGGGGGCGTCGCTTTCTCGGGTAAAAGCTTTGCTCATCATGGCGTCGTGGCGGCGTTCGCGGCTCAACTATAATAGCGGCGGCAAAGCCCGGTGTCAGGGAGAACGCATGAAGTGGAACACCAAGCGGGTACGGGAAATCGCGCTGGTGGTGCTGGTCGTGCTGACCGCGACCCTGGCCAACCTGCCCGAGGAACTGATCGAGCGCTTCGACGTCAACCGCGATCTGCTGCTGGGCTCGCTCGCGCTCACCGTGTTCATCGCGCTGTTCCTCTACCTCAAGTTCCAGTTCTTCTTCCTGGTCGTGCTCCTCGCCGTCGCGGCGAACATGCCCGGCGAGGTGGCCGAAAGCCTGGGGATCTCGACGACGCCGCTGATCATCGCGATGGCGACCATGGTGGGCTTCTCCCTGATCAACTACATAGTGGACCTGCTCCCCACGGGACTGGAGAAGAAGCCCAAGCATCAGAGCGCCGAGGGCATCAAGGTGCTGTTCTACGCCATCGAGAAGGGCAACCTCGTCTACGCCCAGAAGATCCTGGCGCAGAACATCGATCCCAACGTGGTGTCCGAGAACGGCTACACCCCGCTCATGTACGCCTCGGCGCGAGGCGACACCAAGATGGTCGACCTGCTGCTCAGGAACGGCGCCGACGTCAACGTGGTCAGTAAGGACGGCGACACCGCCATCGAGCTCGCCTTGCGCATAGGCGCGCAGGAGTGCGCCGACATCCTCAAGAAGGCGCGTGCCGAGCAGCTGGTGCGCCAGCAGGCCATGCAGGCGAAGGTAACTCCGTAACAAAATGTGTCCATGGCCGCCCCGGCGGAACTTCGCCGCGGCGGCGCTGCCCAAGACGCGTGTTCGAGTTCCATTGTGGAGGATCCGCATGACACGCAAGGCAATCGCCCTGGCGCTGGCCGCAGTCGCTGCGGCAGCGACCCTGGTAATCGAAGCCGACAGGCTCTCACCCATCTCCTCTTCGCAAGCGCAGACAGCCCAGCCGGTGGCTGCCGCGGCCCCGGCAGCACGCTCGCTCCCCGATTTCAGCGCCCTGGTCGAGCAGAACGGCCCGGCCGTGGTGAACATCAGCACCACCGCCAAGGTGCGCGCTTCGGCGCAGGAGTCCCAGATCCCCGGCGAGCCGGGTGATCCATTCTACGAGTTCTTCCGGCGCTTCCAGATCCCCGCGCCTCAGGGAGACCAGATCCGCCGGGGAGTGGGCTCCGGCTTCATCGTGAGCCCCGACGGCTATATCCTCACCAACGCGCACGTCGTCGACGACGCGAACGAAGTTACCGTGAAGCTCACGGACAACCGCGAGTTCACCGCAAAGGTGATCGGCGCCGACCGCCGCACCGACGTGGCGCTCGTGAAGATCGACGCGAAGAACCTGCCGACCGTGCGCATCGGCGAGGCCGCGAAGTCGAAGGTCGGCGAGTGGGTCGCGGCGATCGGCTCGCCGTTCGGGCTGGAGAACACCGTCACCGCGGGCATCATCTCGGCCAAGTCGCGCTCGCTGCCCGACGAGAACTACGTGCCCTTCATCCAGACCGACGTCGCGATCAACCCCGGCAACTCCGGCGGCCCGCTGTTCAACATGGCGGGCGAGGTAATCGGCATCAACTCGCAGATCTACAGTCGCACTGGCGGCTACATGGGCCTGTCGTTCGCAGTGCCCATCGAAGTGGCGATGAAGGTCAAGAACGACCTCCAGAAGTACGGCAAGGTGAGCCGCGGCCGCCTGGGCGTCACCATCCAGAACGTCACCCAGGAGCTCGCCGACTCCTTCGGGCTGAAGAAGCCCCAGGGAGCGCTGGTGGCCGCTGTCGAGCCCAAGAGCCCCGCGGACAAGGCCGGGATCAGGACCGGCGACATCATCCTCGGGGTCGACGGCCGCGACATCGAGAACTCGATCGAGCTGCCGCGCGTTATCGGCGATTCGCGCCCCGGAACGCAGGTGAAGCTCAAGATCTGGCGCCAGGGCGAGACCAAGGAGCTGGCGGCGGCGCTGAGCGAAATGCCGGCCGAGAAAGTGGCGAAGGCCGACACCGGCGGCGGCGGCGCCAAGGCGAAACCGAGCAAGCTCGGCGTCGCCGTGCGTCCCCTCACCGACGAAGAGCGCGGCCAGCTCGCGGCCGAGGGCGGGCTGCTGGTCGAGCAGGCTGAAGGTCCCGCGGCGCGCGCGGGCGTGCAGGCGGGCGACGTCATCCTGGCCTTCAACAACCAGCCGGTGAAGAGCGTGGATCAGCTGCGCCGCCTGGTCGACAAGTCGCGCGGCGCGGTCGCGCTCCTCATTCAGCGCGAGGGCAACAAGATCTACGTTCCGGTGCGGCTGAGCTGAGCTCGCCCGCCCGGGGAAAGCCGCGCCCGAAGGGCGCGGCTTTTTTTCGACTGCTGATAGAATCGGCCGGACTCCGAGGAGGATGCCATGGCCGCACCCCGATCACCGCAGTTCGAGACGCTCAGCCTGCACGCGGGCCAGAGGCCCGATCCGGTCACCGGCGCGCGCGCCACCCCGATCTACTTCACCACCTCCTTCGTGTTCCGCGACTCGGATCACGCCGCCGCGCTGTTCAACATGGAGCGCGGCGGGCACGTCTATTCGCGCATCTCCAACCCGACCAACGCCGTGCTCGAGGAGCGTATCGCCGCGCTCGAGGGCGGCGTGGGCGCGATCGCGACCGCGAGCGGCCAGGCGGCGCTGCATCTCGCCGTCGCGACGATCGCCGGCGCGGGATCGCACCTCGTCGCCTCGCGCGCGCTCTACGGCGGCTCGCACAACCTGCTCTCCTACACGCTGCCGCGCTTCGGGATCGATACGACCTTCGTCGATCCGCGCGATCTCGTCGCCTGGAAGGCCGCGATACGGCCGAACACCAGGCTGCTGTTCGGCGAAACGCTGGGCAACCCGGGGCTCGACGTCCTCGACATCCCGTCTGTTGCGCAGATCGCGCACGAGGCAAAGCTGCCGCTGCTCGTCGATTCCACCTTCACCACGCCCTACCTCCTCAAGCCCTTCGACCACGGCGCGGACCTCGTCTATCACTCCGCGACCAAGTTCCTGGGCGGCCACGGCGTGGCGATCGGCGGAGTGCTGGTCGACGCCGGCACCTTCGACTGGGAGGCTTCCGGAAAATTTCCAGAGCTGACCGAGCCCTACGCCGGATTCCACGGCATGGACTTCCAGGAGGAGTCCACGGTGGCGGCGTTTCTGCTACGCGCGAGGCGCGAGGGCCTGCGCGATTTCGGCGCGTGCATGAGCCCGGCCAGCGCGTTTCAGATCCTGCAGGGGGTCGAGACCCTGCCGCTGAGGATGGAGCGCCACGTCGCGAACACGCGCAAGGTGATCGAGTTTCTCGCGGCGCAGCCCGGCGTCGGGGCTATCGCCTATCCCGAGCTGGAATCGCACCCGGACCACGCGCTTGCGAGGCGACTGCTGCCGCGCGGCAGCGGCGCGGTGTTCAGCTTCGACCTGAAGGGCGGCCGCGATGCCGGCCGGCGCTTCATCGAGGCGCTGCGGATCTTCTCGCACCTCGCCAACGTCGGCGACGCCAAGTCGCTGGTGATCCATCCGGCGAGCACCACGCATTTCCGCATGAGTGATGCAGCTCTCGCCCAGGCCGGGATCGGCCCCGGCACCATCCGGCTCTCGATCGGCCTGGAAAGCCCGGACGATCTGATCGAGGACCTGGCGCGCGCGCTGCGCCTCGCGAAGGGCTGAGCGTGGAGCTTCGCGTCCGCGGCGAGCGCGCGTTCGCCTACGCCGGAGGCAGGGCGTTCGATCCTGCGCTCCCCGCGATCGTGTTCATCCACGGCGGCGAGCTCGACCACAGCGTCTGGATCCTGCAGTCGCGCTACCTCGCGCACCACGGCTTCGCGGTGCTCGCGGTCGACCTGCCCGGTCACGGCAGGAGCGCGGGCGCGCCGCTCGCTTCCATCGAGGCCACGGCCGACTGGATCGTCGCCCTGCTCGACGCGGCCGGCGTGAAGGCGGCCGCGCTCGTCGGCCACAGCATGGGGTCGCTGGTCGCGCTCGAGTGCGCGGGTCGCTATCCGGAGCGGGTGCGCCGCGTCGCCCTCGTCGGCACGGCGTTTCCGATGCGCGTCTCCCCCGAGCTGATCGAGGCGACGAGGGCGAGCGAGCCCGAGGCGCATCTCATGATCAACCACTGGTCGCATTCCACCCTTGCGCATTACCCGAGCAACCCTGGACCCGGATTCTGGGTGGCCGGCGGCAACCTGCGCCTGATGCAGCGCCAGAAGCCCGGCGTTTTGTACGCTGACTTCGCCGCGTGCAACGGCTATGTGTCAGGCCTCGAGCGCGCGGCACAGGTGAAGTGCCCCGCGCTGTTCCTCCTCGGCAGGCTGGATGCAATGACGCCCGCGCGTGGCGGGCGAGCCCTCGCCGACGCGGTCCCCGGCGCCGAGGTAAAGATGCTGGAGGACAGTGGCCACAACCTCATGGGCGAGAAGCCCGATGAAATCCTCGACGCCTTGGTGGAGTTCCTGCGTGCGTAGCCCGCTCCTCCTGCTCGCGCTCGCCCCGCTCGCCGCGCAGGCGCAGATGAAGGTGCCCGACTACAACTGGCTTGGCGCAGGGGTGCGCACGCGGCCTGCGTACGACGGCTCCGCCGCCCACGAGACCGAGCTGATACCCTCGGTCCGGTATTTCGGCGGGCCCTGGTTCGCGCGCACGACTCAAGGGATTCTCGAAGGCGGCGCGCGCGTCGAGCTCACGCCCGCCCTGCACCTCGGCGTCCAGCTCGCCTACGAGGCCGGGCGCAACGCGAGCGAGGCGCCGTTCCTCTCGAGTCACGGGGTGCCCGACATCCACTACACCGCCTCGGCGGGCGCGCACGCAGAATGGGACCACGACTTGGGGCCGATGCCGATCACGGTGCTCGCGCGCGCGCGCCAGCTTCTCGACACCGACCGCGGCGCGCAGGCCGACCTGCGTTTCACCGCGGGGATCCTCGGCTGGCGCGCGTTCAGCGTCGCCGCGTTCTTTCAGGGCACCTGGGCGAGCGCGAAATCGAACCAGTCGTATTACGGCGTGTCGAACGACGTGGCGGCGAGCAGCGGCTTGCCGGCCTACTCGCCGGGCGGCGGCCTCCTGTTCACCACCGGCGGGCTTCTCTACGGCATCGACCTGAGCAAGAGCTGGCTCATCGTCGGCAACCTCGAGGCGCGGCGGCTCCAGGGCGCCGCCGCTCGCAGCCCTCTCGTCGAGCAACCGACCAGCCGCTACGTGAGCGCCAGCCTCGCTTACCGATTCTGAGAGCCGTAGAATAGACTGAATGGAACTGTCGGAGCTCGCGCGTGCGCTGCTGCCTCAGGGCCCCTTCCGGTCGGCCTTCCTCGCAGGCGTCGGTATCTACGGACTCCGCTACCTTTTGCTTGCGGGCATCGCCTTCGCCGTCTGGTACCGCGGCGGCGCGCGTCGCAAGCTGCAGCCCGCGATGCCCCACGGCGCCCAGATCCGCCGCGAGATCGTCTACTCCGTCGCGGCGGTCCTCATCTTCGGGGTCGTGAACGGGGCGATCTTCGGTTACGGCATCGGGACACAGCTCTACTGGAACATCGGGCAGTACGGCTGGACTTATTTCTGGCTGAGCATCCCGCTGATGGTCCTCCTGCACGACGCCTATTTCTACTGGACTCACCGCCTGCTGCACACGCCCGCGCTGTACCGCAGCTTCCACGGCGTGCATCACCTGTCGAGGAACCCGACGCCCTGGACGTCCTACGCGTTTCATCCCTACGAGTCGCTCGTCGAAGCGCTCGGAGTCGTGCTGATCATGTTCGTCATGCCCTCGCACCCCGTGGCGATCCTGATTTTCCAGACATACTCGACCGTGCAGAACGTCTATGGCCACCTGGGCTACGAGCTCTATCCGCAGAACTGGCCGCGGCACCGGCTCGGCTACTGGCTCAATACCTCGGTGGCGCACAACGCCCACCACGAGAGAGCGCACCACAACTACGGCTTCTATTTCCTTTTCTGGGACCGCCTGATGGGAACGCTCGATCCCGACTACGAAGCGCATTACCGCGAGAAGGTCGCGGCCCAGGTGCCGGGCTTCTAGTCGCGCAGCACCAGCAGCACCGGCTGGTGGTCGGAGGCGTCGGTCTCGACGTTGACGACTACGTCTTCGACACGGTCGGCGAGGTCCTCGGTGACGAAGATGAAGTCGCAGGCGAAGGCCGGCCCGGGCCATTGCGTTTTGTCGTGCACGCCCAGCGTCGGCGCTTGCGCACTGCCGGGGTAGCGCAGCTGCCAGGCGTCGCGGTACGCGGGGACGCCCCCGGCGATTGGCGCCTGCATGCGCGCGTGCATGGGATCGTCCGCGCGGAAATTGAAGTCCGCCGTGAGGATCGCCGAAGCCGGGCGCGGCAGCGGCTGGAATGGCCCGCCCTCCTTCCCCGGCTGCGGCGCCGCGGCGTGGCCGGCAGCCTCCGCCTGCAAGCGCCGCAACTCCTCCACCTGCGCCGCGCGCTGGGCCGCCGAGTAATACTCGAGGTGAGTCGTCGTCACGCGCAACGGGCCCGAGGGAGCGCCGAGCACGACCTCGATCGCGGCACGCTGCATGCTCGGCACCGTCGGGTCCGCGGGCCAGGGCAGCAGGCGCCGATAGACCTGCAGGATGGGCAGGCGCGTGATCAGCGCGTTCCCGAACTCGCGCCAGTCGCCCTGCCGCGCGAGCACGTCGATCGCCACGCCCTTGACCACCGTGTATTCCGGGAACAGGCCAGCGAGCGTCTCGTACTGGTTCTCCCCGGCGCTGCCCGGCAAGCAGGGAAAGTTGCGCGCGACCTCCTGCAAGCACACCACGTCGACGTCGGCCATCGCCTTGATGACCTTGCTGATGCGCGCGGGGTTGACGCGGCCGTCGCAACCGCGGCACCACTGCACGTTCCAGGAAATGAGTTTCATGGACAGAACGAGGAAGCGGACGTCATGCTTGTTGTTCCCTTCGTTTGCTAGTATGGCGGCTCCGCCGGACGCATTGTGACAGGACGTGTCGTGAAAGAGAACACCCCGATCGCGCTATTGCTGGCCGCGTGCACGCTGGTCGCGACGTCGGCGTGCGCCCAGCGTCTTCCGCTCGAGAGCATCAAGCTCCCTCCGGGCTTCGAGATCAGCGTCTTCGCCGACAAGGTTCCGCGCGCCCGCGCGCTCGCGCTGGGAAATCAGTTCGTGTTCGTCGGCACGGTCTCCGACAGCGTCTACGCGGTGCGCTATGCGGACGCCAAGGCGACGGGAGTGAGCACGGTCGTCTCGGGCCTGAGCTTGCCGAACGGCGTGGCGGTGCGCGACGGCGCGCTCTACGTCGGCGAGGTCAGTCGCATCCTGCGCTTCGACAATATCGAGAAGCAGCTCGCCGGCAACACGCGGCCGCGAGCGGTGGTCGTGACCGACCGCTATCCCCGCGAGACGCACCACGGCCTGAAAGTCATCCGTTTCGGCCCCGACGGCTGGCTGTACGTGCCCGTGGGCGCGCCGTGCAACATCTGCGAGCCGGATCCCCGGCACGGGCTCATCTCCCGGATCCAGCCCGACGGCTCGGGCTACGAGGTCTTTGCCCGCGGCATTCGCAACTCGGTGGGCTACGACTGGGACCCGCGCAGCAAGGAGCTGTGGTTTACCGACAACGGGCGCGACATGCTGGGCGACGACCTGCCCTTGGACGAGTTGAATCACGCGCCCAAGCCCGGGATGCATTTCGGCTATCCCTACTGCCACCAGGGCGACACCGCGGACCCCGAGTTCGGCCGCAAGCGCGGTTGCGCCGAGTTCACTCCTCCCGCGGTCGGGCTCGGGCCGCACGTCGCCGCGCTGGGGATGCGCTTTTACACGGGTACGGCCTTCCCGCCCGAATACCGCAACAACATCTTCGTGGCCGAGCACGGCTCGTGGAACCGCTCGCGGAAGATCGGCTACCGCATCGCCCGCGTGATCGTCGAAGGCGGCCGGGTAGTGAAGCACGAGACCTTCGCGGAAGGCTGGCTCGGGAGCGACGAGTCGGTCTGGGGCCGGCCCGTCGACCTCGAGGTGCTGCCCGACGGCTCGCTGCTCGTGTCCGACGACTACGCGGGGGTCATCTACCGCATCGCGTATAAAGGGAAATGAGGCGGGCGCTTGGGCGGCGCCCGCACGCGGCGTGCCGGTCAGCCAGCCTTCGCGTAGTCGACCATCCCCTGAAAGTCGACCACGACCGCCGGCTCGTCACCGACTACCCAGGCGTCGTGACCGGAGGGCAGCAGCGAAACGTCGCCGGGCTTGCAGTCGAACTCGGTTCCGTCGTCCATCTTGATCCGCAGCACGCCCGACACGTGATACTGGAAGTGCGGGGCTTCGCAGCTCTTGGTTTTCGCGATGGGCTGCACGGAACTCGCCCAGCGCCAACCGGGCTCGAAGACGGCCCGCCCGATGCTGGCTCCGCCGATCGTGATCAGTTCGATGCGCCCTTTCGGAAATTCCCGCACTTCGTCTGGCTTGGCGAAATTCTTCCATTGCGCGTGGTCCATTGTCTTTGCAAGAGCATGTGCATGTGTCATATGAGGCTCCTCGGGTTCGACATCGCTCGGGACTTCTCTCTCAGCTTTCGCCTTCGGTACGCGCCGGATCGTCCCGCGACAGCACGTCGCAAAACGCCTCGAAGCGTTTCCATTTCGGCACCGGTGGCGTGTAGCCCTCGCGGGGGACGTAGGGCGACGCCTCGACCAGGCTCATGCGATGGATGTAGCGCGGGCAATTGGGAAAGATGCGCGTCGCGCGCACGCGCACGACCATCTGCGCGCCCACGAAGCTTTGCAGCAGCGGATCGCGCTCGGCGAGGGTTGCCGTTCCGATAACGCGCAGGCGGTTGGGACGCTCGAAGTCGATGAACAGCAGCGCGACCGCCGGATTGGCGAGCACATTGCCGAGGCTGCGGAACATGCCGTTGCCGTCGTAGCTGGGGAATGCCAGCTCGCCAGCGTCGGTCACGCGCACGAAGCCCGGCTCTCCTCCCTTGTACGAGCAGTCGGGTTGCCCCTCGGCGTCGGCCGTCGCCAGAAAGAACAGGCGGCGACTCTCGATGAACTCGCGATCCTCGGCGGTGAACTCGGTGCGCCCCAGCTTCTCGTCGAGCCGGTCGGCGAGGCGTCGCGTGTCGAAGCGGTCCTGCAATCGCCGCATGCCCTCGTGATAGATAGAGGTCTTCATTTCACCTCCGGGCCGGCGGAGCCGGGCGACGCGAATTCCACGGGCCTGAGCGGCTTGGTGTTCACATGCAGCTGGAAGACGTCCGGCCTCGAATAGTGGCCCACCACGTCGAGGCTGCGCCGTGCCATGCCGATCCGCTCGGGGTCGATGTCCGCGTAGAGGATGCCGAGCTCCTCGTGCAGCGGCCCCGCGGCGATCTTTCCGCCGGGCGCGACGATCACCGAGTCCCCGGGATTCACCCACTCCTCTGGGTTCTTGAACAGCTCGGACTTGCCCGGCATCGAGGCCGGGATGTCGCTGGCGCGCAACGCGCAGCCGGCCCCGGCGACCCAGCAGCCGGCCTCGCGCGCGATGTGCTGCATGGTCGCGACCCAGCGCCCCCCGCTGTCGTAGCTAGGCGCGACGTAGACGTCGATGCCCTGGGCGTAGAGGGCGTAGCGCGCGAGCGGCATGTAGCTCTCCCAGCAGATCATGACGCCGACGCGCCCGCAGGGCGTGTCGACCGTCTTCAGCCCCGAGGCGTCGCCGAAGCCCCACACCATGCGCTCGGGGTTGGTCGGCATGAGCTTGCGGTGGCGGTTGAGGATCGCGCCGTCCGCGCCGATGACGACCACGGTGTTGTAGAGCGTGCCGCCGCCGAAGTCCGCGTCGCGCTCGTGGACGCCGCAGACCACGGCGACCTTGTGGCGCTTCGCCGCTTCGCGCAGCGGCGCGAGGTCGTCGCGCGACAGGTCGACCGCGTTGGCGCGCAGCAGCGCGTGCAGCTTCTCGGTGAGCGCCATATCCCCTCCCGGGCGCAGCCGCCAGATCCACGCCGGATAGCCCGGAACGAAGGCCTCGGGGAACACGACGACGCGCGCGCCGCCCTTTGCGGCCTCGGCGACCGCGTCTGCGGCCTTGGCGAGCGTCGCAGCGCGGTCGAGGAACACGGGCGGGGTCTGGACGACGGCGATACGGGACATGGCACCTCCGGCGGTGGCGCCGAGCGGGTCCGCTAGGAGGTCTCCCCCGCGACGACCCATTTCTCCCCGGCGGCCTTGCCATCGCGGACCTTGGTCAGCGTGCCGTCGAGCTTGCGCCCGCGCACCACGCCCTTCCACTGCAGCTTGCCGTATTTGGGGCTCTCGGTCTCGGCTTCGAAGGCGATGGTATCGCCCGAGGTGGTGGCCGTATACGGCCCGTCGCCGTACTCCCAGCGGTCGCACGCGGTAGAGCGGAACCGCCCCTGCTTGAAGATCAGCGTGTCCGCGTCGCCCGAGGTCTTGCCGGACTCCAGGACGACGCCTTCGAAACTCCTTCCATCGAGCATTGCGGTCATGGCGGGCTCCTTGTTCGCCGGATTGGCGCAGCCATGGTGCCGCGCGGGCGCGCCCGCGCCAATGCGCAGGATTGCGTACCGGGCTAGGGCGAGAGCTCGGCGAGGAGGCGGTCGGCGACGACCTGGAAGCGGGCGGGCTCGCCGTAGGAGCGCGCGATCATCATCGCGCCCTCGAGCGAGCCCACCAGGGCACGCGCCACCTCGCGCGCCGGCCCGGAGAAGGCGAGCTCCTTCGCCTTGCGCCCCCGGTCGAGGACGACGCCGAGCCAGCGCTCGTTCTCGTCGAAGAAATGCCGCATGTTCTTCTGCATCGCCTTCGGCAGGGTCGAGAACTCTGCGGCCAGCATCCCGCACAGGCACATGCGGTCGGCGCGGAGCACGTCGCCGTAGATCGCCGCGTAGCGGCGCAGCTTCTGCCGGGCGTCGCTCCCGGTGCGGTCGATCGAGGCGAGCGCCGCCAGGAAATTCCGCTCGTAGCGCTCGATCAGGCGCGTGCCGAGCACCGCCTTGGCGGGGAAGTGATAGTGCAGGCTCGCCTTGGTGATGCGCAGCGGTCCGGCGATGTCCGCGTAGCTGAAACCGTTGAAGCCGCGCGTCTGGACCAGCCGCTCGGCGATGTCGAGGATGCGCTGCGCGGTGCCGGCGTCGTTGGCCATGGGGCGATGCTATCAACCGACCTACTGGTTGACAAGTTACCTACCAGTTAGTAGATTAGGTGCGCGTCATCGCTAAGGAGGCCGCGCCATGCTGCAGTCGCTCACCACCTCGGACCTGCGGGGAGCCCTGGACGCGCTGCGCCTCATCGGCGACGGCCTGCCCGCAGTGGACGCCTTCGCGCGGCGCGGCGTCGAGTGCCTGCCCCGCCTGGTGAGCTCCGAGCTGACCACCCTGTCCGTGTGCAACCTCGAGACCGGGCACCGCAGCGTCGTCAGCGACTGCCCCGGCGCGATCTCGAGGCGCGAGATCGAGGCCTTCGACCGCCATTTCCACGAGCACCCCCTGGTGCGCGAGCACGGGTGCAATCCCGACGCGGTGACCCGGCGCATCGACGAGCTCGTCCCGGAGAACCGGTTCCGGTCCAGCGCGCTGTACAACGACTACTACCGCGTCATCGGCATCGACCACGTGATGGCGGTCCCCATACACGTCGACCGGCGCATGCTGGTGAGCTTCGTCTTCAACCGCAAGAGGATCGGCTTCAGCGACCGCGACCGGGAGCGGCTGGAAGTGATTCGCCCTCACCTTGGCCATCTCTACCGGCTGGGCGCAGGCCGGACGCCCGACGGCCTCGATTCCACCGGGCTCACGCAACGGGAAAGCGAAGTGCTGCGCTGGGTGGTCGCGGGCAAGACCGACAAGGACATCGCTGCGATCCTCGCGATCAGCCCGCGCACGGTGCACAAGCACCTGCAGCACGTCTACGAGAAGCTGGGCGTGGAAACGCGGACCGCGGCGGCGATGCGCGCGGCGAGCTGGTGCCCCGCGCCGGGCGCTACTTCGGCACGCGCACGTGCTCGATGATCTCGGGGTAGGCGATCTCGACCCGCGAGTCGGCCTGCAGGGCCGCGGAAGCGTCGGCGATGTCGGCTCCCTCCTTCGCCTTGTAGAACACCGTCTGCAACTGCGGATACGCCTTCGCCGTCTCCAGGCCGTGCGCGCTCGCGATCGCGTCGGCGTCGGCCATGCTCCTCGGCCGCACGACCAGCACGCCTGTGAGCACGCCCAGCGTGCCCGTGCGCGCGTTGATGACGGTCGGATACTCGATCGTTCCACTGGTGCGCCTGAGGGCCGCGGAGTCCGTCGCGGCTCCGCGATACAGCAGGAGTTTCCCCTTGGTCTCGATCACCTCGCCCGCGGCCTTGCCCTCGATTGCCCTCACCTCGGGCAGGTAAAGGTAGCGCTTGTCTCCCGCCGTAATCTCCTTTCCGCGCTTCAGCGATTGGAGCATGGCGGCGCGCCCGGTGGACACCTCGTCAGCGGACTTCGGGCGCTTCTGCGCGAGCGCGGGTGATGCGATCAGGAGAAAACAGAGCGCGAGGATGTATTTGTCCATTTTGGTCCCTCCGCTAGTGCCCGTATATGCGCAGCGTCCAGCTTGTCAGCGTGCCCATGTCCTGCGGCGAAACGTCCACCACTTTGAGGGTCCAGCTTCCCCCCGGATTCTCTCCGTAGAAGGCGTTGCTCAACAATACCATGCCAGTCAGATTCAGAAAGTTGCCGGCGTCGCCGAAGCCATCGTCACCGGTCTTGAGCACGCTGCGCGTCCCTTTCGGCGAGGTCAGCTCGATCGCGAGGTCGCCCGTGAAAGGGTGCGTGGCCGTAACGCTGATCTGAACGGCTTCGACAAAACTGGGCGATCCGCCCGCGGTAATCGAACTCCCGGCGCCGATGGTGCTGTTGTCGGGAATCGGCATATTCAGCGGGCCGCTCGACAGCGTGCCGGTGTCCGCCAGCGCGCCGAACGCACCTGCCGTGTAGCCTTGCGCCATCGTGACGGCGCTGTTGGCGTTGACCAGGCCGAAGCCGTACCAGTTGTGGAACTTGAAGCCCGCTTTGTTGGTGGTCCATCCCGGCTCGGCGGTATAGTTGCCGTTGGAAAGCGTGAGCGTTACCGGCGCACGGCCTGCATCGATCTGCGTAGCTGTGGACGCCAGGATGTGCTTCACGTCGCGCCAGGTGAGCGCCGGGTTCGCCTCCAGGATCAACGCGATCACCCCCACCGTCACCGGTGCCGCCGAGGACGTGCCATTCATGGTATTGGTGTAGTTGCAGTTGCCGTTCGGCGCGGCGCCGTTGTTGAAAAAGCTCGTCCCCGAGTTCGTCACCGAAAAGCCCTTGGCACAGCCCGACTGGTCGCTGGTGACCATCGCCGGCTGGTAGACTTCCGCGACGAAGCCCGGGGCGACCGAGCGGTTGAATCCACCGCCGCCGCCGGGCGCGCTCACCCACAGGGCGGACCCGGCGGTCGAATAGCTCGCCTTGATTCCCGAGGCGAGGATCGCGCCGACCGCGATCTGGTAGGGTGTGGCGTTTTCAGGGTCGAAATTGACGTTCTCACAGGAGAGGCCCACCTGGCGTGGGATGAAACAATTCGTGTTGCCTGGCAGACCCATATCGAAGAAGCCATTGCCGCCCGCCTTGACGTAGATCGCGCCCTTCCCGCCTCGCAAGGTGTTCACCCCGGAGATAAGCTGCGCAAGCACGGTCGGACCGATGTGCGTGTCGCCGCTGACCACCGTCTGGCCGAAGCTCTCGTTGAAGATCGCGACATCGCTGCTCTTGGGGTTGGCGCTCGACCCTCCGAGCGAACTGACCAGCTGGCTCTCTGATTGAAGCGCAGACGACAGCAAGTTGAAGCCCTTGAGCTTGGCCGCGGGGGCAACGCCGATGCCACCGGTGGAATTGCGCGCCATCGCGAGCAAACCGGCCACGCTGGTGCCGTGATCGCCGTCGGCATCGACGGTGTTCGTGGGATCGTTGCTCCCGGTGTTGAAGTTGTACGAGCCGCCCGGAACGACGTTCACCGCGAGGTCCTCGTGAGCGATTTCCAGTCCGGTGTCGATCACCGCCGCGACCACGCCGACGCCCTCGTAGCCGAACGCGCTGTAGACCGGGTCAACGTTGAGGTCGAACCCCGCGGTGCCGGCCGTATCGGAGAACGCGTTCTGCCCGGTGTTTTTGAGGTGCCACTGCTGGGCGACGAGCGGATCCGCCTCGGTCGCGACCGAGAATCCGAGCGTGCAATTCACCGAGACGTTGCTCACGTCGGTGCTCGAGGTGCCGCTGCCGTTGGCGATGGTGCAGCTCTGGCCGGTCGGCGGAGCGAAGACCGCGACGCCGTACGCACTGCCTTGCGCGACCGGAGCCGTGAACGTGAATCCGCCGTTGCCGAAGATCGGCTGGTCCGCTGTGCCGTTGTCTCGCAGGATCATTCCGGTGCCGGTCAGTCCGCTCACCGTTCCGCCGACAAGATATCCCGGCACGCAGGCTACGCGCACGTTGGTGACGGGAGCCGAGATCGTGCCCGAGCCGTTCGACACCGTGCAGGCCTGGGTGGGCGCGGAGGGGTAGCCGAGAACGGTGACGCTGTATGTCGAACCCAGCGCGACCTGCGTGGTGAAGGTGAACGGCCCGTCCACAACGACGCCGAGGTTCCCGCCGCCGTTGACCTGCAGGACGAGGCCGCTCGCGGTGACTCCGCTCACCGTGCCACTGACGGTGAAGGTCGGGGCCTGGCCCGGTTTCACTTCGTCCCCTCCCTGGCAGCCCGCGATGAGACACGCTGCGGCAAGCGCCGCGAATCGACTGCTCATGGTGATCGCTCTCCTGCAAGACACGCTGTCGCCCTCCCCGCGATACTTCAACGCTGCAACGCCTTGCGTCAAGGGCCTAATCCCTCGGACCCTGCGTCGGCGTGTTCGTGCTGCAAAGCACCTGTCAGGATACTGACTTCCTAGATCGTCATCATCCATCCGAACTGCCGAGACGAGCCCGATCCCCCACCCACCAGAAGCGTGAGCAGCGGCTCGAGGTCCTTCCTCTCGGGTGAGGTCTCGGCCATGCCGGTTATCTGGACGACCCGCGGCTGCGCGGCGCGCCACTCGCCGTTGCCGTTCAGGCGCAGGTCGCCGCGCAGGGTCGCGAGCCTGATCGCCGCGCTGTCCCCGCTGCCGGTGACCTGCAGGCGGTAGTCGCCGATGCGCGCGACGCCGCTCAGGCCAGCCCCGGACCATTCCGCGGTGGCCGCACCGCGCACGCTCGCGGGGCCGATCTCCAGGGACTCCGCTGTGACACGCACGCGTCCCTGTGGCTTCGCGAAGGCCACGGCGGGATCGACCGGCTCGAGAAGCGTCGCGGGGATGTTCGCCTCGACGTTCTGCAGCCGCACGCTGCGCAGGCCAAAGCTCACGTTCGCCTTCAGGTCCGCGTCGGGCGCCGCCCCCGCAACCCCGACGCTCAGCCTTCCCGCGAAGATCGACAAAGGGTTGCAACGCCACTCGAGGTCACCGATGGCGTGATAGCCGTCCCGCGAGCGGACCGCGAGCGCCCCCCGGCCCTTCCACACCGTGCCGCGGGCGTCGCCCAGAGCGAGCGCGCCGTCGCTCGCGCGCTCGAGCGCAGCGCCGAGCCAGGCGGCCGGCAGCGTCGCCACCAGGAATACCAGATACGCGGCCGCGCCCAGAATGGCGAGGCGCACACCGGTGCGCCGCAGCGCCTCGATCATGTGCTGCCCGCCTGGAGCAGCAGGCGCGCGTTCACCGTGCCGACCTTGGCATTCCTCTCGACGGTCGCGCTTTCCGCGCGCAGTCCTGCCCGCTGGAGATCGACCAGCAGCGACATCAGCGCCGAGAACGGCACGGCTTCCAGCTGCACGCGCACACTGCCAGGACTGTCCGCGTCGACGCGCTTCACCTGCTCGCGCAGTCCGTTGCGCGCCGCGGCGTCCTGGACCGCCGAGGCCGCGTCGGCGGGGGCCTCCGAGCGCGGCGCGGCGCGCAGGCCGGCGACCAGCGCCGCCTGCTCGCGCACCTGTGCGAGCTGCGCCTGGACCGTCGCGAGGCGCGCCAGCGATCGTGCCAGGCCGCCCTGGACGGGGCTCCACACGAGCAGATACAGGAGCGCCGGGACGAGAAACACCGCGAGCACCGACAGGGCCCGGCGCTCGCGGGCGCCGAGCGCGTTCCACCGGCTCTTCAAGGGCTCGATCCAGGCGGGCTTCACGACTTGCCTCCCTTGGATGCGCCGGGGGCGCGCAGCTGCAGACGCGCCTCGCCGCCGGCGCGGTCCACGCTGACGTCGAGCGAGCGGGCGCGCAGCGAGCTGGCGAGGGACTCCGCGTCCTTCTGCGCCGCCGCCACCCGGACGCTCAGCGTCTTGTCGGCGTACTCGAGCGCCTGAACGCGTAGGCGCGCCTCGCGCTCGAACGCGGGCGACGCGCGCGCCAGCAGGTACAGCAGGTCCCCCGAGGACGCGCCGCCGCTGCGCGCGCCCAGGACCTCCAGTCCCCGACGCATCTGCTCGACGGGATCGAGGATCACGCTGGTCTCCGGAAAGCTCTTCATGAGCAGCGCGCGCATCTCCTCGTCGGCCGCGCGGGCGCGCCAGGCCGTGCGGCCCCACTCGACCGCGTCGAACACCAGCGTGAGGACGAGCGCGCACGCGACCAGCGCCGCCGCGGGCAGGTAGGCACGCTGCAGCGCGGCCGTGCCCCGCCCGCGCTGGGCATAGCGCTGCTGCAGCAGGTCGAGCGGCGCGGCCGGGACCGCCGAGCTGGAAGCCGGAAGCACCTCCACCGGCAGCCCGAGGGCCGTGCGCCACGCCGCGGCGTCGACCTCGCCCGGCGCGTCCGCGAGCAGAATGCGCTCGGGCGCGCTCGATTCGGCGCGCGCCTCGGCGAGCACCGTGTGCAGCCAGCCAGGCGGCTGCGCCTCGCGCGGACCGCCGTAGCCCGCGTGCAGGCCGCAGCGCAGCACCATCTCGCCGTCGCGGAAGGCGAGCGTCCAGGCGCGCTCGGCGAGCGGCAGTGAAAGCGTCACCGGCGCGAGGCGCGACGGAGTCAGCCCCGCAGCGACGAGCGCGGCGAGCCAGCCCTCGACGCGGTCGCGCCGCGTCACCGCGACCGCGAGCGCGCCATCGGGCTCCTGGGTGAAGGCGAAATGCAGCTTCTCGGGAGCGTCGACCAGCTGGTCCTCGAGCGCGAAGGGCAGCGCCTGCGCGATCTTGGCCGCCGAGCGCGTCGGCAGGCGCGTGCGCAGCAGCAGCGTCTCCGCGGCCGGCGTCCAGACGACGATCTCGTCTGCCGGCGCGAGGCCTTCGAGACCGCGCTGGCTCCCCTGCCGCACCGCCCCGCCGGCGTCGGTACGACGCCAGCGCAGTTCCACGTCGGCGGCTGGCCATTCGCGCGGCAGCCACAGCTCCAGGCGATCCGCGCCCCTTGGGCGCCATGCCGCGGCGGCGTCCAGCCAGCGCGGCCTACCGAAGCTCGGCGCTTTCATCATCGGCACTCGAAGGTTGCGATGCGCCCGTGGGCGGCGCGTCGATCAGCGGCTCGGGCCTGAACCACTGCCAGATCGTCGCCTTGGCGCCGGCGGGGCGCTGCATCAGGGCCAGCGTGCGGCGCTGATGGCGCCCGATCGAGGTCTCGAGCGTGATCAGGAAATAGTCGGTCTTGACGTCCACCAGGCCGGACGCGAGCGGCTGCGCGCCCGGAGGAAGCTGCAGCGCCGTGGTGAACTCGCCCGCGTTCTTGATGGAAACCTCCTTGCGGTTCTCCGCCAGACGCTCCGCCCACGCGAGATCCTTGCCGGCGAGTGCCGCGAGCAGCTCCGGCGAGGCGGTATTCACGTTGATGGCGGTGGCGGTGCCCGGAGGCAGCACGGTCACGAAAGGCAGCAGCGTCATCACCGTTTTGGCGTCGAAGCCCTTCACCAGCCGCAGCTCGTCGACGCTGGCGAGCGGCTGGTTGGCCGCGCGGTAGGGTGTCTTGAGGGTCAGGTAGTCGACGTCCTCCGCCCCGCCCGGCGAGGTCACGTTGCTGTCCGGGTCGATCCAGTCGATGAGCGCGTTGGCGAGAAGAGGGTCGAGCTTCAGCGCGACCAGCAGCCGCTGGAAGACCGCGACCTGCCCCGGGTTGGGCTGGTTGTTCTGCACCAGGTTGTTCAGGTTGAAGCGCCCCTGTGCATCCTCGATCGAGACCTTGATCGCCCCGCCATCGACGGGCAGCACCGGCAGCCCTTGCGCCCAGGGCTCGCCCAGGTGGTCGATCGAGTTCTGCGCGGCGTCCTCCAGGAGGGCGACGCTCGCCCAGTGCAGGGCGCCGCGGCGCAGCAGGTCGGTCGCGCCGCGATCGCCGACGTTCTCCATCTGCCGGAACCACAGCGTGTGCGCAAACTGGATCTTCATGGCGACGGCCGCGACGATGGCGACGATCATGATCGCCGTCACCAGGGCGACGCCGCGCTGCGTGCGGCCGGGGACCGTCATCGGTTCACCAGAAAAACGCGCTTGAAGCTGCCCATGCCCCTCACCGCGAGCGTGACCTCGATCGCGGGAGGAAGCGGGGAATTCGCGCCGCTCACGGGCCAGGTCGTGACCGTGTTGCGCGTGTTGTCGGAGAAGCGCACCTCGAAGGTCTCGACGTTCGCGACCAGCGGTGACTCGAGCGGCTTGCTCACCGGGGCGCGGTCGAGCGAAGGCCAGGTGATGCGGTACAGCGTGCCCTCCTTCAGGCGGTAGGCGACGCGGCGCAGGTCCGACTCGGGCGCAGCGCCGTAATGCATCTCGCCGCCGCGGGTTAGCTCGAGGCTGGGCTCGGCGAGCGCGCGCGAATCGTAGGGGCGGCCGACCATCGGCGGCAGGAGGCCGACGCCCGCCTCGTCGCGCACGCCGCGCGGTCGCGCGTGCGCCGCGTCGTCCGAGATGCGCAGGAACACCTGCGAGAGCTGCTGCCAGTTGCGCTGCTCGTCGGTGAGCCGCGAGCGGCCGTCGAGAAGGCGCCCGAGCCCCGCGTAGGCGAGCGCGGAGAAGATGCCGAAGATGAGGAGCGCGACCAGCAGCTCGAGCAGCGTGAAGCCCCTGGAGCGCGCGGCCGCTTTCATCTGGGGGTCTCCTGCTGCGAGGCGTTCGACGGGTCGCCCATCTGCGACGGACCTCCCGAGGGATTCGAGCTGGTGAACTGGGTCCCCGTTTGCTCGACGAAGCCGGTGAGGCGCACGAGCCCCACCTTGCCCCCGGCGGGCATCACGCTGACCTCGACGCGGCGCATGCGCGCGTAGGGCGTCACCCCGGTCTCCTGCACCCAGTGGAACTTGCGCCCGCCCATGTCGGCGTCGCCCTCGGTGGTGTCGAGCGCGGGCCAGACTCCCCTGAGCTCGAGGTCGGCGAGTTTGTCCTCGGCCACCCAGCGCGCGAGCATCCGCTCGCGCAGCGCCGCCGTGGTGTCGACCGCGGCTCCCACGCTGCGCGCCGCCGCGGTGAGCGCGATGGCGAGTACGGCGAGCGCCACCAGGATCTCCACCAGGGTGAAGCCCGCGGCGCGCCCGCCCCTCACGATCCCGCCTCCGTGCGGATGCTGCCGTCCGGGGATCCCACGACGGCCCAGCGGGCGCCGCCGCCGGCCAGGAGAATGCGGAACGCGGGCAGGTCGCCGCTCGGCTGGAACACCACGCCCTTGGGCTGCGGCCCGTCGCTTTCCGCGCCTTCGATCCTGAGCGACTCGATGATGACCCCCGGCGGCAGGCGCCGCGGGCGCAGCAGCTCGTCGTCCTTGGGGATCTTGAGCTTGCCGTCCCGGTCCAGGCGCATGAAGCGGTAAGTCTCGCGCCCGGCGCCGAAGGCGAACACCCGCCCCTGAAGAATCGCCTCGTCGCGCGCGGCCTGCAGGAGCAGCGCGAGGTGCTCGCTCTCGTCGCGCACCGCCTCGCCCGGGCTGCGCATCAGTTGCGCGCCGGCCAGCGCGACGATGATGCCGATAATCACCACCACGACCAGCAGCTCGAGCAGCGTGAAGCCGCGTGAGCGCGTCACTGCCATGACCCGATGTCGGAGTCGTAGCCCTCGCCGCCGGGCTTGCGGTCCGCTCCCAGCGAGAACACGTCGACCTCGCCGCGGATTCCCGGGTTGAGGTACTGGTAGTCCATGTCCCAGGGGTCCTTGGGGAGCTTTTCCAGGTAGCCGCCGGGCTTCCAGTTGCGCGGAATGTCGCCGCGGTCCGGCTTCTTCACCAGCGCCTGCAGCCCCTGCTCGCTCGACGGATAGGTCCCGTTGTCGAGCTTGTAGAGCTTGAGCGCGCTCATGACCGCGTTGACGTCGGCGCGCGCCGCCGTCGCCCGCGCCTGGTCGGGGCGGTCCATGATGCGCGGCACGATGAGCGCGGCGAGGATACCGAGAATGGTGATCACCACGAGAATTTCGATCAGCGTGAAGCCGCGCGCGCGGCGGACTGCCTGGAGAGGTCTGTGCATGGCGGCTCCGGTGGGTCGGTAGCTGCTATTTTGCGCGATTTCAGCGCACCAGCGTGTTCATCTCGAAGATCGGCAGGAGGATCGCCACCACGACGAACAGGACGATCGCCCCCATGATCAGGATCAGCACCGGCTCGAGCAGCGCGGTCAGCCTGCGCACCCAGTTCTCCAGCTCGCGCGATTGCGCCTCGGCAGCGCGCGCGAGCATGGTGTCCAGGCGCCCGGTGGCCTCGCCGCTCGCGATCAGGTGGATGACGAGCGGCGGAAAGAGCCGCGCCGCGCCGAGCGACGGCGCGAGCGCCGCCCCCTCGCGCACGCGTCGCAGCGCTTCCTCCACGGCACCCTTCATCGGGAGGTTCGTGACCACCGCCGAGGCGGACGTCAGCGACGAGAGCAATGGCACGCCCGCGGTGGTAAGGATCCCCAGCGTGTCGGCGAAGCGCGCCGCGTTGACGCCGCGGATGAGGCGCCCGACGAGCGGCAGCCTCAGCAGAACCCGGTGCCAGCGCGCCCTGCGTCCCTCGTCGCGAAGGAGCAGCCTCGCGACGATGAAGGTGCCTACCAGCGCGGCGATCACGATCAGGCCGCTCGCGCGCGCGAAGTCGCTCATGGCGATCAGGATGCGCGTCGCCAGCGGCAACGTCTGTCCGAGGTTGGTGAACACGCGCGTCACCTGCGGCACCACGTACACCAGCAGCCCGCCGACCACGAGGAGCGCGACGATCGTCACCAGCGCCGGGTAGATGAACGCGGTGAGCATGGTGTTGCGCAGGCTCTCGCGGCTCTCGGTGAAATCGGCCAGCCGCTCGAGCACGTCGCCCAGCTTTCCCGAGTGCTCGCCCGCCTCGATCATCGCGCGATAGATGTCGGGGAACGCGGCGGGGAAAGCGGCCAGGCCGCGCGACAGCGACTGTCCCTCGAGGACCCGCGCCCGCACCGCAGCGAGCAGCCGGCGCGCCCCCGTGGACTCGGTCTGGTCGATGAGCACGTTCAGGCATTCCTCGATGGTGAGGCCGGCGCGCTCCAGTGTGGCGAACTGCCGGGTGATCAGCGCCAGCTCGGCGCGCGACAGGCCGGGACGGGAGAAGCGCTCGCGGAGGCTGGCGCTCCCGGCCCCAGTCTCGCGTATCGACTCCACCGCGAGCGGCGCGAGGCCGCGCTCGCGCAGCAGGGTGCGCGCGTGGCGCTCGGTGTCGGCCTCGATGACGCCGTGCTTTTCGCGCCCCCCCGCGTCCAGCGCGCTGTACTCGAAGCCCGACATGAGCGGCTACTCGCGGCTTACGCGGAGGACTTCCTCGAGGCTGGTCTCGCCCGCTTTCACCCAGCGCATCCCATCCTCGCGCAGGCCCTTCATGCCCTGCGAGCGCGCGTGGTCGCGCAGGTCGGCCTCGGCGGCCCGATCGTGGATCAGGCGTCGCGACTCGTCGTCGATGAGGAGCAGCTCGAAGATGCCGCTGCGGCCCTGGTAGCCGGTGAAGGTGCAGGCTTCGCAGCCGGGCGCGGTGAACAAGGGATACGATCCGCTGCCGTTGCCGGCCGCTAGCAGCGCGCGCTCGGCGACGTCGGGCTCGTGGGCGCGGCGGCACGCGGGGCACAGGCGCCGTACCAGCCGCTGGGCGAGAACGCCGAGCAGGCTCGAGGCAACGAGGAACGGCTCGATGCCCATGTCGACCAGCCGCACCACCGCGCCCGCGGCGTCGTTGGTGTGCAACGTCGCGAGCACGAGGTGGCCGGTGAGGCTCGCCTGCACCGCGATCTGCGCGGTCTCCAGGTCGCGGATCTCGCCGATCATCACCACGTCCGGGTCCTGGCGCAGGATGGCGCGCAGCGCGCGCGCGAAAGTCAGCTCGATGCGCGTGTTGACCTGGGTCTGGCCGACGCCGTCCAGGTCGTACTCGATCGGGTCCTCGACAGTCACGATGTTGGTGTGCTTGGAGTCGAGCTGCGAGAGCGCGGCGTAGAGCGTGGTGGTCTTTCCCGAGCCCGTCGGCCCGGTCACCAGGATGATCCCGTGCGGCTGGCGTATCAGCTCCTTGAGCGTCGCGAAGGTCGTGTCGGCCATGCCCAGCCCCGTGAGGTCGAGCCTGCCGGCCTGCTTGTCGAGCAGGCGCAGCACCACGCGCTCACCGTGCGCGGTGGGCAGGATCGACACGCGCACGTCGACCGAGCGGCCGGCGAGGCGCAGCGCGATGCGGCCGTCCTGGGGCTGGCGCTTCTCGGCGATGTCCAGCCGCGCCATGATCTTGATGCGCGACACGATCACCCCGTGCGCCGCCTGCGGCGGCTCGAGCACGTCGCGCAGCATCCCGTCCCTGCGGAAGCGCACGACCGAGCGCCGGTCGAAGGCCTCGATGTGGATGTCCGACGCGTTCTCGCGCACCGCCTGCGAGAACAGCGCGTTGATCAGGCGCACGATGGGCGCGTCATCCTCGCTCTCCATGAGGTCGGCGACCTTGGGCAGGTTCTCGGCGAGCGCGGCGAGGTCCGCGTTTGCGTCCAGGTCGGTCATGATGTCCGCGGTGCTCGATGCGCCGCGCTCGTAGGCGCGCGCAAGCGCCGCGTCGAAGGCCTCCTTGGCCAGCTCGCGCAGGGCGAGCGGCCCGCCCAGCACCCGCTGCACCTCGGCCAGCGCGGCCGCCTTCACGCCAGGACGCACCCACAGTTCGATGCCGTCGTCCAGCTGCCGCGCGCTGATCACGCCGTGGCGCTTGGCGAAGGCGTACGGCAGCCGCTCGACGCAGCGGGCGTCGGCGGAGAGGTTGTTCGCAGACATGTCCATGTATTACTGGGCCGCAGGCGGGGGTGCGAGCGGCTCGGCCTGCGGCGCCGGCACGGCGGGCTGCGGCACGGGCACGGCCGGCGGAGGCGCAAGAGGCGCCGACGAGGGCCTGGGCGGCGTGGGCTGAGTTGGCGGCGTGGGCTCGAGACGGTCGTATATTCCCTCCCGCTCGGGGCCCTCGCCGCGCGTATAGCTGCGCAGGTACTCGTAGCGGTCGACGGTCACGCGGTAGGCGTCCTCGGGCGCGCGGATGATGATGGGCCGCAGGAAGATCATCAGGTTGGTGCGCTTCTTTTCCTGGCTCTTGAAGCGGAACAGCGCACCGATGAACGGGATCTCGCTCAGGAGCGGAACGCCCTGCGTGGTCTCGTTCAGGGTGTTCTGGATCAGGCCGCCGAGGACGATGGTGGCGCCGTCGTCGACGATCACCTTGGTCTCGATCGAGCGCTTGTTGGTGATCAGGTCGGAAGCCCCGGTGAGCAAGCTCGGGGCGATGTCCGACACCTCCTGGTAGATCTCCAGGCGCACTGTCGACCCTTCCGAGATCTGCGGCTTGATGCGCAGTGTGAGACCCACGTCCTTGCGCTCGATCGTCTGGAACGGGTTCACGGCTCCGGCGGTCGGCGTGGCCACCGTGGCGGCCGTGGTGAAGCTGCCGGTGACGAAAGGCACGTTCTGGCCCACGACGATCTTCGCCTGGTAGTTGTCCAGTGTCAGGAGGTTCGGCGTGGACAGGATGTTGCCCAGCTGGTTCGAGGTCAGCGCCCGCGCGAGCGCGCCCAGGCTCTGCACCGTGGTACCGTTCGGCAGAGTGATGCTCTTCCCGAGCACCGCCACCGTGAGCCCGTTCGCCGCGGCCGCCGCGGCCGCCGGCGCGGCGACCGTCGCGGCGAGACTGGGCTGGGCACCGAGAAAGTTCGTGAAGCCTCCGACCGAAGCCTGACCGAGGCCGGTGACGCCCGCCCACTGGAAGCCGAGCTCGTCGGTGCGGTCGGCGTTCATCTCCGCGATGAGCGCTTCCACGTACACCTGGGCGCGGCGTATGTCGAGCTGCTCGATCACCGTGCGCATGTTGTTGTACACCGTGTCCGAGGCGTTGATGATGATCGCGTTGGTCGCCTCGTCAGCCTGGATCAGCGAAGGCGGTGTGGGTCCGCCGGGCCGGCCCGGGATTCCGGCAGCCGCGGGAGCGCCGGGCGCACCGCCGGGCGTGGCAGCCAGCATGCCGCGCAGCACCTCCACCAGCTTCGTCGCCTCGGCGTGCTTCAGGTAAATCACGCGCGTGCTTCCGGTCGCGCGCGCGGGAACGTCCAGCTTGCTGATGAGCGTGCGCAACTGCTCGATGCGCCCCGGATTGTCCGAGCGCAGCAGGATGCTGTTGGTGCGCGTGTCGGCCACCACCGAAAAGCGGTCTCCGCCCGCCGCGACCTGCGACGGCGGCGCGCCCGGCACCCCCCCGGGCGCCGTCACCCCCGTTCCGGACAGGCGGATCACCAGCTCGGCGACATCGACCACGGAAGCGTACGTCACCGGTATCACGGTGACGTCGGTGCTCGTCGGCAGGTCAACCCGCTCGATGATGCGCAGCAGCCTGCGCACATTGTCGGCGTAGTCGGTGATGATCAGCGCGTTGGCCTGCTCGTAGACCGAGAGCTGGCTGGTTGGCGACATCAGGGGGCGCAGCACGTTCTGCAGCTGCGCCACGGCGACGTGCTGGCCGATCACCACCTGCGTGACCACCTGCTCGCCGCCGCGCGGCGGCCCGGGCTGCTCGTTCACCGGCGCGGAGGCCTTGGCCTCGGCGACCGGAACGATGCGCACCGAGCCGCTCGGACCCTCCACCGCGGTGAAGCCCTGTGCTTTCAGCGCGGACAGGAACACCTGGTAGGCGGCAGCGATCGGCATCGGCCGCGCCGAGACGATGGTCACCTGGCCCCTCACGCGCGGATCGATGAGCATGTTGCGCCCGGTCATCTGCGCCATCGCCTTCACCACGGCCTGGAGATCGGCCTGCTGGAAATTGAGCAGCACTTCGCCGGCGCGCGGCGTGACCGCAGCGGTTCCCGGAGCGCGGGCTCCGGCCGGACCGGGCACGCCCGTCGGCGCCGGGGGAACGGGCGCCACCGGGGGAGGCGTCGGCTCCTGGGCTGCGGCGCCCTGGGGCGGCTGCTCGGTCTGGGCGTCCGGCTGCTGCGCCAACGCGGGCTGCGCGGCGAGCGCAAGCGCGGCGGCCAGCAGGTGCGCGACGGAAAGGGTGGCGGTTCTCATCGTGTTGTCGCCGGCTCGGTCCTCAGCGCATGTCGTAGTAGAGGGTTTCGTTGCGTCCCTGGCGCTGGACCTCCACCAGCACGCGCTGTGCGCTGCCGAATTGCTGATAGAGGCGCATGACGTCCTCCATGCTGGTGAGCGCCTGCCCGTTGACGTTCCGGATCACGTCGCCGGGGCGCAGGCCGAGCTTTTCGTAGAGACTTCCGGGCTGGATCTGGCGCACCAGGAATCCGCCGCTGGGATCGGGAACGATCAGCGCCTGGCTCAGGAACTCGGGCTTGCCGAGCTGCTGCTGCAGCTGCCTGCGGTCGACGAGCGTTCCTCCGGTCGCGCTCGGCTGGGTAATGGGAGGCGCAGGTGGAGCGATCAGGTTGGCGTACTTGTCGAGATCCTTGAGCGGCACAGTCTCGCGGGCGCCGTTGCGCAGGATCACGATGCGGTCGCGCTCCACCGAGTCGAGCCGTACGCCCGGGTCAGCTCCTCGCCGGCGCAGAACGCGGATTCGGGCTGCCCCTGCACGATCACCAGCGCGCAGCCGGCGGTGGCACGCGCGATCACTCCCGTCAGCGTGAGGTTGAGGTTGGTCGGGGCCAAGCTTGCTTCGGCCTGCGGGGCCGCCGCGGGCCCGAACAGCTGCGTCCGGGTCAGCACGCTCAGGTCGACCGCCTCCGCATTGCCGCGGGCGACGACGGGCGACCCGGGCTGGGCGATCCGCCAGGTTCCCTGTGCGAGGGCCCAGCTCAGCCAAAGCAACGCCGCGACCGACGCCGCCGCAGGCACGGCGCGGTGCGTGAGCACGGCCTGGAGCCCTGCGGCCGAGGGAATAAAACGCTGTGCAACGGACATCGCTGCCGTCATCGAATCGCCCCGAAACTTGATGAAGCGGAACCAGTTTCCCTTATAAACCCTTCATCTTACATGAAAAGAAGCCATTCCCATCACCGTGACCGGGACAGGGGGTGGCGGCCGTCTGCTGCGCCCCTCGCCGGTGTCATAATCGCTGCACCCGAACTCACAGGTTCGACATGCTCAGCCCACAGTCCGCCCGCATGCTCACGCGCTACAACGCCTGGGCAAACCAGCTCATTTTCGACGCCGTCGCCGCGCTTCCCGAGGGCGAGGCGATCAAGCCGCGCTCCACCCTCTTCAAGAACATGGTGCACACGCTCAATCACGGCTACGTCATCGACCTCATCTGGCAGGCGCACCTCGAGGGCAGAGAGCACGGCTTCACCGCCCGCAATACCCCGGGGCACCCGCCCCTCGAGGAGCTGTGGCGCAAGCAGCAGGCGATCGACGACTGGTACATCGCCTGGGGCGACGCCCAGACAGAAAGGACGCTCGCCCAACCCGTGCACTTCACCCTCATCGGCGGCAACCGCGGCGTCATGACGCGCGGGGAAATCCTCCTGCACGTCGTCAACCACACCACCTACCACCGCGGCTTCGTCGCGGACCTCTTCTACCAGGTGCCCGACGCCCGCCCGCCGACGACCGACCTGCCCGTTTACCTCAGGGAAACCGCGGCCGCGCCCGCCTAGGCCCGAGCGTTGGGCGATTTCGTGTTGTCCACCGCCGGCCAGCGCTGCGAGACCTGGGGCAGCGGCGTTTCCTTTCCGCTCTGACGCTCGACCGCGATCGCGTAAAGCGTGATCTGGTCGATGCGCGGGTAGAAGCCTTTCGGGCGCTCGCTCCACTGCCCCTTTGCGTACTTGGCCATCAGCGCGTCGAAGAAGCGCTCCCGAGCTGCGAGCTCCTCGACGACGCGGATGCGGCCGAAGGCGATGACGCTCGCGTAAGCCACGCTGGAGTCGCACTCGAAGCGGCCATAGGGGAACACCTCGCCGGGCTCGTCTATCTCGAAGCACACGCGTGGGTCGTGGTCGACGTTCGTGCGCAAGTGGCCCTTGGCGCGGGTGTTGTGCACCAGGATGTCTCCCTCCATGCAGACGTAGAGGAGCGGAACGCAGTACGGCCAGCCGTCTTCACCCACGGTTGCCAGCCGTCCGCAGAATCCCTTTTCGAGCACCTCACGAGCACGCACCTCCGTCATCAACTTGTCAGCGCGCCTCACCTGGGGCAAGCCGCTCATCGGGACCCTCCGCCGATAGTCAAAAGACCCGATTAAACCACGGGAGTTCGATCCGAAGGAGCCGGGATCGTACGGTGACGCACGTTACAACTTTGTGTCGCGTTGCCGGCCGCGACGCGCCTAGTCCAGCCGGACTCCCGCATCTTTGATCACCTTGCCCCCACTTCACGATCTCGGCGAGCGACAGGCTGGGGGGCGACGCCGGGGTCATTTCTCGGGTTTGCGCTGGGCGCGCTGGTCCGACGAAGTCAGGTGCGCGTCGTGGCCCGACCACACGTGCTTCTTCATGGTCTCGGAGTCGGCTATCCTCGCTTGCAGCCTGCGAAGGTTCCAGCTTTCGTACGCCTTTGCGACCCTGCCCCAGATCCACGCGGCGACGATCACGACGAGGAGCGCGGCGATCCCGAGCGCCCACCACTTGACGTCCTCGCAGAAGCCCTTGGAAATGTTCTTCCCGGAGCAGTACTGCACGAGGAAGGTCAGCCATTGCCAGTCGCGCGTGACTTCGTCGATCAGCTTCACGTATTCAGTCCCCTCCCCGCGTGTAGGGTTCGCGCAGCTCGACCGGCGCGCCGCGCTTCCTTCTCATGCGGATGTTGAGCGCCTCGACCGCCACCGAGAAGGCCATCGCGAAGTATACGTAACCCTTGGGGACGTGGTGGTCGAAGCCGTCGGCGATCAGCACCACGCCGATCACGAACAGGAAGGCGAGCGCCAGCATCTTTACCGTGGGGTGCCCCGAGACGAAGCGCCCGATTGCGCCGGCAAACACCATCATCAGCGCCACCGACGCGACGACCGCGGCGACCATGACCGCGAGCTCGTCGACCATTCCCACCGCGGTGACGATCGAGTCGAGCGAGAACACCGCGTCGATGAGGATGATCTGTACGATCACGGCGGAGAACGTGGCGCTCCCTCGCGAGGACGCCTCGCCCTTCTCGCCCTCCAGCAGCTGGTGGATCTCGGCGGTGCTCTTCCACAGCAGGAACAGGCCGCCGGCGATCAGGATCAGGTCGCGGCCGGAGATCTCCTGGCCGAGAACGGGGAGCGTGAAGAGCGGCGCAGTGAGTCCGGCGATCCAGGCGAGCAGGAACAGCAGCGCGATGCGCATGAACATCGCGAGGAAGAGGCCGAGCTTGCGCGCCAGCTCCCGCTGAACTTTCGGCAGCTTGTCGACCAGGATGGAAATGAAGATCACGTTGTCGATGCCGAGCACCAGCTCGAGCACCGTCAGCGTGACGAAGGCGATCCAGGCCTGCGGATCGGCGAGCAGCTCCACTGCGTCAGACGACTTCGGCTGTCCGCGTGATCTCGCCCATCTTGCCGCTCTGGTAGTCGCGCACGGCCTGGACGATCTCCTCCTGTGTGTTCATCACGAACGGGCCGTAGCGCGCCACCGGCTCCTTGATCGGCACGCCGGCGAGGAGCAGCAGCCGCGCTCCCTCTTTCGCGCCGCGAAGGCGGATGGAGTCTCCCGGCCCGAACATCACGAGCTGCCCGTCCTTGATCTCGCTGCCTTCGTTGCCGACGAGCGCCGACCCCTGGAACACGAAGGCCATGGCTTTCTGCTCTTCCTTCAGCGCAACGGTGACGTCGGCGCCCTCGTCGAGCGTCCAGTCCTGGTAGACGATGGGGATGTAGGTGTCGATCACCGCGCTCGCGCCCAGCGCTTCGCCCGCGACTACGCGCACGCGCGCCTTGCCATCCGCGCTCGCGGCCGTCGGAATCTTCGCTCCCGTGACTTCCTGATAGCGCGGCCGCGTCATCTTGAGCTTGGCCGGCAGGTTCACCCAGATCTGGAAGCCGTGCACCCGGCCGCCCTTGTCGCGGATCTCGTGCGACGGCATCTCGGAATGCACGATGCCCGCGCCCGCGGTCATCCACTGCACGTCGCCGGGACGCAGCACGCCCTTGTGGCCGGCCGAGTCCTCGTGCTCGAACTCGCCCTCGAGCATGTAGGTGATGGTCTCGAAGCCGCGGTGCGGATGGTCGGGCGCGCCGACCGCCTCGCCGGGCCGGTAGTCGACCGGGCCCATCTCATCGAGCAGGAGGAAGGGATCGACCAGGTCGAGCCCCTGGGTGGGAAAGGGACGGCGCACGATGAAGCCCGCGCCTTCGCGCTGGCGGTGGGCGGTGACGATACGGGCGGCTTCGCGGACGGATGTCATGATTAGGGCTCCTTCAGCGCATATGGGGGTGCGGCCGACGACTGCAAGACCTGCCTAATCAGGTGCATACTAGACTCCTGGAAAAGTCCGCGCCATCGCGGCCGGTTCCTGTATATACTTCCAGCCCCCATGAACGAGCCCGTTTCCCTAGGCGCCGAGACGCTCCCCGAGCAGGAAATCTGCCGAGAGGCCCTGCTCGAGAAATACGCGAAGGGCAAGGAGCGGACCGTCGCGGAGGTGCGCGCGCGGGTCGCGCGCGCGCTCGCCGCCGTGGAGGCGCCGGACAAGCGCGCTCACTGGGAGCGGCGCTTCCTCGAAGCCCAGGAAGCCGGCTTCATCCCCGCCGGGCGCATCAACTCCGCGGCAGGCATCGTCATGCAGGCGACGCTGATCAACTGCTTCGTGCAGCCCGTTGGCGACTCGATCTCCGAGGTCGTCGACGGCCGGCCGGGCATCTACACCGCGCTCCAGGAAGCCGCGGAGACCATGCGCCGCGGCGGCGGCGTCGGCTACGACTTCTCCTCGATCCGCCCGAAGGGCGCCGAGGTGAAGGGCACGCATTCGCGCGCCTCGGGCCCGGCGTCCTATATGCGCGTGTTCGACCGCTCGTGCGAGACGGTCGAGTCGGCCGGTGCGCGCCGCGGCGCGCAGATGGGCGTGCTGCGCTGCGACCACCCCGACGTCGAGGAATTCATCCACGCCAAGGACGCGGGCGATCTCGCGAACTTCAACATCTCGGTGGGCGTCACCGACGCCTTCATGCAATCTGTCGAGAACGACGGCGAGGTCGCGCTGGTGCACAAGGCGAGGCCGCACCCGGACGCGATCGCCGCCGGCGCCTTCCAGCGGGACGACGGGCTGTGGGTGTACCGCAAGCTCAGGGCACGCGACCTCTGGGACCCGATCATGAAGTCCACCTACGACCACGCCGAGCCGGGCATTCTCTTTCTCGATCGCATGAACCAGGACAACAACCTCAACTACTGCGAGGCGATCGAGGCGACCAACCCCTGCGCAGAGCAGCCGCTGCCGCCCTACGGCTGCTGCTGCCTGGGTTCGATCAACTTGGTGCGCTTCGTAAGGTCGCCGTTCTCCGAGAGCGCGCAGTTCGACTTCGACGCCTTCGGCAAGTGCGTGGAAGTCGCGGTGCGCATGCTCGACAACGTGCTCGATGTGACCGCCTGGCCGCTCAAGGCGCAGCACGAGGAAGCGATGGCGAAGCGCCGCGTGGGCCTCGGGTTCACGGGCCTGGGCGACGCGCTCGTCATGCTGCGCCTACGCTACGACGGCGAGGGCGCGCGCGCGATGGCGGCGAAGATCTCCGAGCACATGCGCGACGCCTCCTACCGCGCCTCCTGCGAGCTGGCGAAGGAGCGCGGCGCGTTTCCGCTGTTCAACGCCGACATGTATCTCTCGGGGACGAGCTTCGCCGCGCGGCTGCCCGCGGAGTTGAAGGCGCAGATCCGTAAGTACGGCGTGCGCAACTCGCACCTGCTTTCGATCGCGCCCACGGGTACCATCAGCCTCGCCTTTGCCGACAACGCCTCGAACGGCATCGAGCCGCCCTTCTCCTGGACCTACACGAGGAAGAAGCGCATGGCCGACGGCAGCATGAAGGAGTTTCCTGTCGAGGACTACGCCTGGCGCAGGTATAAGCACTCTGGCGGCGATATGGAAAACCTCCCGCCGTACTTCGTCACCGCGCTCGAGCTCAGCGCCGCCGCGCACGAGCAGATGGTCGCCGCGGTCGCGCCCTTCATCGACACCAGCATCTCCAAGACCGTCAACGTTCCGGAGAACTATCCCTACGCCGATTTCCAGGATCTCTACATGACCGCCTGGAAATCGGGCCTGAAGGGCTTGGCGACCTATCGTCCCAACAACGTACTCGGCTCGGTGCTGTCGGTGGAGCCGCAATCATCGAGTGCGCCTCAGGACTTCGTGCAAAACGACCGCAACCGCCGCATCGAGATCAGGACGATCCCGGAGCCCGTGCTCGCGTCGCTGCGCTGGCCGGGGCGGCCGAACCTCGCCGGCGGCAACCCGGCGTGGACCTACATGATCGAGCACCCGCACGGCGCCTTTGCGCTGTTCGTCGGCCACGTCGAGAACGAATTGCGCGCACATCCGTTCGAAGCCTGGGTGAACGGCGCCGAGCAGCCTCGCGGCCTCGGAGCGGTGGCGAAGACGCTTTCGATGGACATGCGCGCCAACGATCCCGCGTGGCTGCGGCTGAAGCTCGACACGCTCGCCAAGACCGCGGGCGACGACGCCTTCGACATGCCGTTTCCACCGCACGGCGAGAAGAAGCGCATGCCGAGCCTGTGCTCGGCGGTGGCGCAGCTGGTGCGCTGGCAATGCGAGCAGCTGAACGCCCTCCCGGACGAAAAGCACGGCCCGGTCATTGACGCCATGTTCAGCCTCAAGGAGCCGAAGACCGGCGCCGACGGCACCATGTCGTGGACGGTGGACGTGCTCAACCCGGCGGGGAAAGACGATTTCGTGCTGGGCCTGAAGGAAATCACCCTGCCCGACGGCGTCACCCGACCATACTCGATGTGGCTCTCCGGCGAATACCCGCGCGCGCTCGATGGCCTGTGCAAGATCCTGTCGCTCGACATGCGCGTCATCGATCCGGCGTGGATCGGGATGAAGCTGCGCAAGCTCCTCAACTACCCCGAGCCGCTCGGCGACTTCATGGCGTTCACACCGGGTTCGCGCAAACAGCAGAACTATCCGTCGACGGTTTCCTACCTTGCGCGCCTCATCATCCACCGCTACGCCATGCTCGGCATCCTGGACGAAGAAGGCTATCCGGTGCAGGCGATGGGCGTGCTCGAGGCGCCGAAACCCGGAGCTGCGCCGAAGATGAAAGGCATGAAATGCAGCGAGTGCGGGAACTTCGCGGTGATCAAGAAGGACGGCTGCGATTTCTGCAGCGCGTGCGGGTGGGTGGGGGTTTGCGGTTAAAGGTCGCACCTACCTACAACTTCAACTCCCACTCCTCCCCCACTAAACTCACCCCCGGGGCTAATGTTCAGGGCTCCAGCGGCAGCCCGGGATGAGGCGCTTCGAACACCGACAGCTTCGAATTGATTCCGCCGTCCTGCGCCGACATGTTCGTCAGATAGAGATCGTCGCCTCTGAAAACCAGGCTCGCCGGAAAATCCAGGACGTTGGTGCCTGACCCGGCGTAGCGGGCGATCAGCCGGCCGTGCGGAGACAGCACCTGGATTTCTTCGGCCTGATTCGCCAGAACGTAAAGGTTTCCACGCACGTCGAACTGGATGCCGTCCGCGCCGAAGAGCGCCTCGGTGATGCCTAGTTGGCCATTGAGCGTCGCGCCATCGGCAAAGATCTCGATGGGGCCGGCGCTGCCGTCGTGCCGTACCGGAATCCGGAGAATGCGGTGGTCTCCGGTGTTGGCGACATACAGGAAACGATGGTCGCGATCGAAAGCGAGGCCGTTCGCCCCAACCGGCTGGTCGGGGTTGTTGGTCCTCAGCAGCGGACTGTCGATCCAGACCGTGTTACTCGATCCGTCCGGGGCGACACGAGCGATCTGACCGGTGAGCGAGTCCGACACGTACAGGTTGCGGTGCCGGTCCTGCGCGATCGCGTTCGGAAACGAGAAGCCCGCGGCGAGCAGGGATACGGCATGCGTGCGCGGGTCGATCTTGAGCAGCCGACCGTTCGGCGCGACATTATCGGCCTGATCCACGACGTACAGGCCTTGGCCCTCCTCGAACAGCTCACCCAGCAGCCCGATCACCGGAGAGGTACCGGTGGGAACTTCGATGATATCGGCGAGGATACCGGCACGATTGAACACGCACACGTGCCCGGTGGTCGCCGTATCCGAATTCGACGAGGCATACAGATTGCCGCGCGGGTCCACGGCGATGCCCTCGGGTTGCCTGCACACGGTCTGCTGCAGGTTGGGGCCGAAGTTGCGGATGGTTCCGACGGGCTGGTCGCATAGGGCGTCGGCGGAATAGGCTGCGAGCGCCAGCATCAACGCGTGAAGCACGGCTTGTCTGCTCATTTGGATTCCCCTTTTCCCGGTTCTGGATATTCGATACCGAGTCGTCAAACGCAGGACGCGTCTGCCGTGACAGACTATGCCAAATCGCGGTCCGATACCTGACTGCTTTTTAAGGAAATGGTAAGCTCAGGTTACTACCGCCGCCGGAACTGCGGCCGGCGCACGGCCGGTCGCACCGCCACGTGCTCGTCCTTGTGGCGGAACGTGATACGCCCCTTGGTCAAATCGTAGGGCGTCAGCTCGAGGGTGACCCGGTCGCCCGCGAGGATGGTGATCCGATGCTTGCGCATCTTGCCTGCCACGTAAGCGGTCACGCTGTGACCGTTCTGCAGCGTCACGCGGTAGCGCGTGTCCGGCAGCACCTCGTTGACGGTGCCGTCCATTTCGATCATCGCTTCTTTTGTCACGCAAATGCTCCTCGCGTTCGACCGCTTCCGCGACCGACGCTTGCGACTGTCAAGCAGTGAACGCGGGAACGGCGCTCGCCGTTCCCGCGGCAGGCAATCAGACGGCTTTCAGATTGCCCGCTGACGTCTTGCCGTTCTGACCTTGCTCGAGCTCGTACGAGATCTTCTGGTTCTCGCTCAAGGTACCGAGGCCGGCGCGTTCGACCGCCGAGATGTGCACGAACACGTCCTTGGACTTGTCGTCAGGCTGAATAAAACCGAAACCTTTTGCGGAATTGAAGAACTTTACTGTGCCGGTAGGCATGGAATCTCTCCAGAGATGCTGTCGCCCCGAGCGATAGTGCGCGAGGCATCAAATTATCCGTGGGAGAAAGGCGGCACCCGCGAGGGAATACTGCTCACTGGCCCAGATCGAATTCGACGCGCCCATTATGCCATGTCCCCCCCGACCGCGCGGGTTATAGTGCCCTGTCTCCTCGAGCCCGCAGGCGGCGCGAACGTGACCTCAGGCCCCAAGCTCGTCAACGTCGTCTACATCCGCACCACGCCGCGCGCGCTCTGGAACGCGCTCACGCAGGGGAAATACACCCGCCAGTACTACGCCGGTCTGGAGCTGCACGCCGAGCTCAAGCGCGGCGGTCGCTTCGACTACATGCACCGCTTCGAGATCCACAAGCGGGAAGGCCCCGGCGTCGCCGGCCACGTCATCGACGTCGTTCCGAGGAAGAAGCTCGTCCACACCTTCGAGCCGAGCTTCGTCGACGACGGCCCGTCGCGCGTCACCTACGAGATCGAGCCGATGGCCATGGTGTGCAAGCTCACGGTGACGCACGACGACTTCCCGCCGAGCGGCCCGACGCTCGCGGTGGTGCGCGAGGGCTGGCCGGAGATCCTCTCCAGCCTCAAGTCGCTGCTCGAGACGGGGAAACCGCTGGTGATTCCGCGCGACCGGTAGCGATATACTGGCCGCTGGACCGAACGAGGGCGCCGCCATGGAAGCAGTCAAGGATGGGACCCATCTCTACGAGGTCGAGCGGCGCGCCTTCCACGCCGAGCGCGCCGGCTTCCGCATCAACGAGCTGCAGATCTCGCCGAAGCAGAAAGTGCCCTGGCACTACCACAACAACATCCAGGACACCTTCTACGTGCTCAAGGGAAAGATCAGGATCTTCCTGCAGAACCCCAAGGAGGAAGTGCGCCTGTCACCCGGGGAGACCTGCTCGGTGCCGCCCAAGCGCCCGCACTTGGTGGTGAACGGCGGCGACGTCTCGGCGACGTTCCTGGTGCTGCAGGGAATCGGCGAGTACGACTTCGTGCCGCTGACCGATCAGAGGACCTAGCGCAGCAGCTTGCCCTCGCGCCGATCACGGTCAGGTCGATCTGCCCCCAGCCGTGCCGCTCCTTCGGCGAGTAACTCACGTACACCCCGTGCACTGGAAACATGGCGAGAGGCAATAAGTCGCAGAAGGGCCTTGGCCGCGTTGCTACGGGGCTTTCCTCGCCTTGGAGACAGAGGCCTTGAGCTTGTCGTAGCTGGTCGAAAAGCCCGCCTTGACCTCGTCCCAGGACTCGGCGGAGCTGTGCTTGAGTCCGCCGTACCACTCGGCCACTTCGTCGCGTTGCCTGCGCAGCGCGCTCTGCGCCGCCCTCGCGTTCTTCCTGGCAGACTGGTCCATCTGGTCCCACTCGCGATCCAGTTTGCGGTCCAGCGCACGCAGCCGCGCATCCAGCTCGTCGAGCGCCGACTTGGCGGCCTTCAGCGCCTCGTCGCGCTGCTGGATCGTGTATTTCCCGATAATGCTCGCGGTGTCGTCGGCTTTCTTCGAGATGTCCTTCGCCGTCACCTTGGGGCTGGGGGGCTCCGCGCCGACCGCGAGCGGCGAGAGCACGAGCTGCGCCGCGAAGGTGCATACCGAAAACACGAGCGTGCGGATGTTCATGTCGTCTCCTTTCCCGATCGGCCCCTGCTGACCGGACCACCCAGGATAGACCGGGACGGGCGGGCTTTAGTTTCTGGCGGCGAGCATCGCCGCGACCGCGCCACGCGCCTGGCGTGCGAGCAGCTTTCTGGTGCGCCCGGCGGGCGCCAGCGGCGCCGCGATCGCGACGCAGGCGGTGATGCGCACCGCTCCGCAGATGGCGAGAATCGAGCGCCACAGGCTCACGCTGTCGACGAAGGCGGCGGCGGGGCTGCGCCCGCCCTGCTCGTCGCGGTAGGCGATCGCGATCGCCTGGACCGGGCGGTCGCTGTCGAGCGCCGCCTGGAGCATGCCGGAGCGGAATGGAAGCACCGCCTCTCCGTCGCTCGTCGTGGCTTCCGGAAACATCGCCACACTGCGGCCGCCTAGAAGGAGCGCGGCGATGCGGTTCTTCACCTCGAGCAGCGAGCGGCCGCTCGCGCGCCGAACAAAAAGGGTCTCGGCGCGCGCGGCCAGCCAGCCGATCGCAGGCCAGCAGCGGACTTCCGACTTGGCGACGAACACGGCGGGCGTCAGGCTGGCGATCAGGAGGACGTCCAGCCACGAGACATGATTCGCGAGGAACAGGGCACCGGGGTCGATCGGCGCGCCTTCGATTCGCAGCTCGATCCCGATCCCCTTGAGCATGGTCTTCGCCCAGCGCTCGCGCAGGGTCAGGCGGGCGGACCGTGGAGCGAAGGGGAAGATCAGCGACGCGGCCGCGAGGCCCCAAGCCAGATGGACCCCGAGCATCAGCAGGCGAAGGATGGCGGGCTGCGCCGCTTGCGCGGCGGGAAGGGGGTCTCGACGGTCTCTGCGCGCATCCTCAACGCGAGACTACTGACCCCATGTGACGGTACTGTGAAAAAACAAGCGCGCCCCTTTCGGGGCGCGCTCGCACCGCCCTCGTAGAGGGTGTCAGCCGAGGACGGTGTACGGCCTCATCATTTCGTTCTCCTCGTGCTCGAGGATGTGGCAGTGGTACACGTACAGGAACTTGTCGCCCGGCTTCGGGTGAGCGGCGGACGGCAGGTCGAACTTGGCGATGATGCGCGTGACCGTTCCGGGAAGGCTGATCACCGTGTCCTTCCACGCCGGCCGCTCGTCGCGTCCAGGCGCCACCGCCGGTCCGGTGTAGTCGAGGCTTCCAGGGAACGTATCGGGATTGAACGGGCGCCTGTCGAGAATTTGGAACTGCACCAGGTGCACGTGGATCGGGTGCGCGTCGCCGGTGGTGTTGATGATGCGCCACACCTCGACCGTCCCCGCCTTGGGCGTTTCGGTGACTGGATCGTCCCAGTGCGAGTCGTTTATGGTCGCGATGATGGGGTTCTCGAACGGCGGCGCAGAGTCGAGCTCCGCGAGCACGAGGTCGCGCATCTTGACCGCGCTCGCCGGGCTGATCAGCGGCACGCTGTTCAGCACCGAGGGCACGCGGCTCGTGTCCCGCGACGACAGCCGCTGGTTCACCCTGAAGAGCATGATCTCGGTGGGCACGACGTCGTCGCCGTCCGGATACGGCGCCGGGGCGTCGTTGGTTAGCAGGAAGTTCTTGCCCTGCTGGCCGCTGAAGTCGATCACCACGTCGCGGCGCTCGGCCGGCGCCATCAGCATGTCGTTGAGCGTCACCGGCGAAGGCAGCAGGCCGCCGTCGCTGCCGATCTGGATGAACGCCGGGCCGGGCCGGCCGAGCGGCGCGCCGCTTGCCCAGGTTTCCTGCAGGGTCATGTGATAGAACCTGGAGTTCGACCCGTTCAGGATGCGGAAGCGGTACTTGCGCGGCTCGACCTCGAGGAACGGCCAGACCTTGCCGTTCACCAGCACGGTGTCGCCGAAGAACTCGGGAATCCACACGGGCGGCACGCGGGGATCCGGGTCGCCGCCGTTGTCCTCGACCGGGTAGAGCAGCGAGCCGTCGGGATTGAGGAAGCGGTCCTGGATCACCAGCGGAACCTCGAAGTCCCCGCTAGGCAGGCCGAGCGAGTCCTCGTGGTCGTCGCGGATGAAGTACTGACCGCCGCCCAGACCGGCGTACACGTTGAGGCGCGTGATGCCCAGCGCGTGGTCGTGGTACCACAACTGCGTCGCCTGCTGCTCGTTCGGGTAGTGATAGACCTGGGTCTCGAAGAACGGGCCGGTCTTCTGGAAGCCGTTGGTGAACCAGGCCTCCGGGTAGCCGTCGCTGTCGGGCATGGTCTTCGATCCGTGCAGGTGCACCACCGTGCGTACCGTAGGCGTCGGCGGCTCGGCTCCGTGGATCGTCTTGTCGATCGGCAGGAAGTGCGTCCCGGGAAGCTGGTTTTCCCATTTCACGTTGATCGGCTTGCCGCGCCGCGTCTCGAACGTCGGCGGCGGGAACATGCCGTTGTAGCCCCACAACGCGGTCGCCGGCAGATCGCGGTGCAGCTTCTTCAGCAGCGGCCGCATCTTCACGTCGAAGAAGGGAACGCTGTTCTGCGTGCTGGTCGGCGAGATCGTGGGTGCCCGCGGCAGGTCGTCGACGAACTTGGCGAGCCCCCGCTGGGCCGCGGTGTCGGTCTGGACCGGCGTGCGATGGTGGTGCCGCGCCTGGGTGCGGCCGACGCGCGGGAACAGGCTGGTGAGCAGCGCCGTTCCGCCGACCGCTCCGGTGAGGCCTAACGCACCTCCCACCTTCAAGAAAAATCTACGCTTGGACTTCTTATTTCCGTTGGAATTCTGTGCGCTCATGAGTGCCTCCCTGTGTAAGGTCGTAGGCCTCTTTCCCCTGCCGCTCGCGCTGGCCCTGCGGAGCGACGGGGTCATTCTCTTCGGCGTATCAGCTGCTCGTAAGCTGACCAACCTCGCACCGCGATAATCGATTTGTTATCACTATGGCACCGATACTGTACGCAGGGTCGCATTGCCGCAGGCCGCCCCAACCTCCTGTAACTACGCGAAAAAAACGGCTCCAGGATGTTCCCTGGAGCCGTTCTCGTCGCTAAGGGGTCCTCAAACGCGGCTCGGTGGCCGCGTGTCTCGGACCGCTTTACTTTACTTCATCATCCGTCTCAGTCAGCCACTTGTGTCGGGCGTTCAGCCACGGGTGTCGAACGTAGAGCCACCGGTGTCGAGCGCTTGGTCGCGGGTTTCTTATGATCGTGATGTGCCGGCTTGGCAGTGGCCGGCGTCGAGTAGCGCGACGCGACTCTCGACTTTGCAGGAAGCGAGCTGTTGAGACTCGGTCGATCGTCATTCACGATCTGCATGGGCCGCATCATGTCGTTGTCTTCGTGGTCGAGAATATGGCAGTGCCATACGTAACCCGGGCCCGTCGTCGGATCAAACGGGAATGTGTTCTTTCCCGGGAACAGGTCCGCTTCCTTCACTGACTGCGGCGCCAGGCGGATCGTGAGTCGAGTGATCATGAACGGCGGGGCGATGAAGACATCTTTCCAGCCGGACTCAGTTGGCGAGGGCGGTATCGGTTGAGTCGGCAAGCCCGTTTCCTGGTCGAACAGGAAATCACGCACGCCTGTCCCGTCGCCGGTGTCCACCGCTATCTCCACATTGGCTCTGATAGGTGCGTGATCGAGCGGAAGAGTCGCGCCATTCAGGCTCTCCCAGTAGGCCTTGAAGCGGTCCCTCTCGATAACCTGCCTGCTTTCCAACTGAAACTCGACCAGGTGAATGTGAATCGGATGCGCGTCCTCCGTCAGGTTCTGGATGTACCAGGTTTCCGTCGTGCCGACTCTCGGGAGCTCGGTGATAGCGTCGTCGAAATGGCGTCCGTCGATGAGCACGGAAACAGGATCCCCGGTAACCGGGTGTTCCTGCTCGTTCAGCGTGAAGAGCTTGGGATTCCCGATGTTGGCGCTTTCAACGAGCGTGGGAATGGTGATCAGTGTGTCGGGCAGCGGTTTCGGATGCACGGCTGGCGTGTCCTTAACCGTGAATTGCATGACCACGCTGGTGTTCGCATCGGGAGCATCTCCGCCTGGGAAGGGAGCATTCGCGGAGTTCTGCAACACGATCTTCGTTCCCGCCTTCACATTCGAGAAGTCGACCAGGATGTCCGCTCGCTCACAGACGGCTAGAAATACCGACGTCAACGTGACGGGCTTGGGCAGGTAGCTACCGTCGCCGGCGATCTGTATGAAGGACATGCCGTTCGAAAAGCTCAAATTGTAGAAGCGTGCGTTCGAGCCATCGACGATGCGGAACCGATACTGGCGCCGCTCCACGTTCATGTTCGGCCACACCTTGCCGTTGACCATGATCTGGTCGCCGAAGTACTCGGGGTCCCAGTACGGGTGGATGTCGGGATTGTCGCCTACCGTGGTGAAATGGATCGATCCATCCGTGTTGAATGCCTTGTCCGTCAACATGAGCGGAACCTCGAACTCTCCCGAGGGAAGGAGCGGCGCAACGTTATCGTTGCGCGGGTCGCGGATGATGTACATACCCTCCAGTCCCGCAGCCATATTGATGCGCGTCATACCGAGAGCGTGATCGTGATACCAGAGCATCGTCGGCAACTGCCCGTTGAAATATTCGAACGTGGTTTTTGTGAACGTCGGACCCCTCTTCGTCAGATCCTTTGAAAACCACGACTCCGGAAAGCCGTCCGAATCGGAGGGAGTGACACCGCCGTGCAGGTGAGCCACGGTCACGATCGGGCTCTGGAACTCGGGGTAACCTCCAGGAAACGGCTTGAACGGAGCCGTAGGTATCGGCGCGTTGTTGGGGTTGGCCGCCATGATCGTCGGATCGACGGGGAACATGTGGGGGCCGGACAGGTTGTTGACGTAGTGAACGAAGATGCGCCGGTTACTCTGTGTCTCGAAAGTCGGCCCGGGCGTCGAGAATACGGTGTCAATTCTTTCCGGCTCGCCGGGCTTTGCGGTGTTGACCTTGCCACCGTAAGCGTAGATCTTCGTCCTGGGGAATCCGGGCGGCAAGATCTGCTGAAACGCCGTGTTTTCCGTGACCTCATAAAGAGGGACGTCTCTGCCTATGGACGAATCGAATTTCGTCCCTACGGGCACAAAGGTTGGAAGTCTGGACAACTGATTCACGAACTTCGGAACGGTGTTGGGATCCAGAGGTTGCACGCCCTGGATTCCGGTCGGCTGCAACATCCAGTTCTTCACATGCATATGCGGCGTGTCTCTCATCTGGTGGTGCACGATCGGCGCCATCTGCCCAGATGAGGTAGCCGCTACAACCGCGGTGGACCACCGCGCCCACATTGGCGCAGTGAGCACTGCGGTGAATAAGAGCAGTACGGGTACGGAAATCTTTATAGCGAGTCGATGCTTCTTCATGATCGCTCCTTAGTGAAGTATCAAGCTACCAGCGGAGCCGAGAGATAAGACAGCAGAGTTTCCGTCCTCTCGGAGTCTGGAAACGCTGAAGCCGAATCCAACAAGGCACATTAGGGTCGGGGGCCCCTTAAATACACTCGACAGGATTGCTACGGCAGAGCTGCGGTGAAAGTTCGAAGCGCCAAAGTGACCTGCGCTCCGTCACGTTCAGAAAGGCATTTACGGTTCGAGTTTCTTGGCGTTGTAGCTCGAATCGCTCATGAGTGCCTCCGGTCTAAGATCGTAGGCCTCCCCATTTCTTGCCCTCGGGAAAGCTCCCAAAAAGGGCCGCGCCATTGTCCGAGCTTTCTCTGCGCGCCGTAAGATTACGAAATCGAAGGCACGATAATCGAGTTGCTATCATCGTGGACCACGGTCCGCGCATGCCGGGTGTCGCTGAGCGGCGACAATCGGGCTAAAAAAAAGCGCGCCCCCTTTTGAGGGGCGCGCCCACTGGCCTCGGGTGGAGGGTTGCTAACCGAGGACCGTGTACGATCTCATCACCCTCGTTTTCCTCGTGTTCGAGGATGTGGCAGTGAAGCAAGTAGAAGAAGGTGTCGCAGGGCTTTCACGAAGAACCTGCGCTTGACGGTATTGGATGCGCTCATCGGTGCTTCCGGTTTTTTTAAGGTCGTACACTCTTTCTTCTTCGCCGCTCCCGTGCCCCCGGAACAGACGAGCCATTCTGCGGATTTTGCCGCCGCGCCATAAGATCACCGAATCCCCACTGCGACAACCGAACGCTATCGCCCCGTAGCCAAGAATGTGCGCAGGGCCGCATACCCGAACCCCTCCAAGCCCCTGTAACAAAAGCGCAACACCCTCTGCTTAACCTCCTTGTCACACCGCCATGCCGACCGTCGACCTGTTCCACGCCGAAGACACCGAGCTCGCCGCCTTCCGGGCCGGCCAGGACATCTTCCGCGAGGGCGAGCCCGGCGAGCTGATGTACGTGGTGCGCGACGGTGAGGTGGCGCTGCGCGTGAAGGGGCAGCTGGTGGAAACGCTCGGCCCCGGGGGAGTGCTGGGAGAAATGGCGCTGATCGAGCACTCGTCGCGCAGCGCGACGGCGACCGCGAAGACCGACTGCACGCTGGTGCCTATCCCCGAGAAGCGCTTCATGTTCATGGTGCAGCAGACGCCGCACTTCGCGCTCCAGATCATGAAGGTGATGGCCGAGCGCCTGCGCAGGATGGATGCCCGGCTCTAGAGGACGACGAGCGAGGAGCAGCTGCTGCTACAGAGCCCGTCAGAAAATCATGCCGACCCCGACCAGGTTCCATCCGCCGTTCGAGACGTTGTCCTTCACGCCCAGAATCGCGCCGTGGGAGTAGTGCTGGTACTCGACGAACCAGCGGTCTGACAGGTCGTACGCGACCGACGCATCGAGGTTCCAGCGCGTGCCGTTGACGTTGAGGTTCTCCTGGTCGATCCACACCACGCCCAGCCCGAGGCGGAATTTCCACTTCGTCAGCACGTAGCCTGCCCCGAGAAGCAGGCTGGGCGCGCCGGGCTCCACGCCATTGTTGTGCAGCCAGGTCCCCGCCTTGACGTTCCAGCTGCCGCCGTAGCGTGCCGAAGCCGTGACCGTGCCGGGTACTCGGAAGACGTCGACACCGAGTGAAAGGCGCAGGGCGGGCTTGGTCTCGTCCAGGCTCCAGTCGATCGCGCGGGCTGGGGTGGCGGCCGCAAGGAAGAGGCAGAGGAAGGCGCTGCGGAACACCACGGGCGCTATGGTAACCGCAATCGACCCTACAATAACGGACCCTCATCCTCCGCCCCGCCATGAAAGTCTCCATCCTCGACGACTACCACGACACGCTGCGCACGCTGCAGGCCTTCAGGAAGCTCGACGGCCACGAGGTCACGGTCTGGAACGACCACGTGCAGGACACGGACCCGCTCGCGCAACGGCTCAAGGACGCCGAGGCGCTGGTGCTGATCCGCGAGCGCACCAAGATCCGCGCGCCGCTGCTCGAGCGCCTGCCCAGGCTCAGGCTCATCAGCCAGCGCAGCGTTTTCCCGCACATCGACGTCGACGCCTGCACGCGCCTCGGCGTGCTGCTGTGCTCCAACCAGAGCTTCAGCATGCCCTCGTACGCGACCGCGGAGTTGACATGGGGAATGATCATCGCTGCGATGCGCGACATTCCGCTGCAGATGGAATCGCTCAAGGCCGGCAACTGGCAAGCCGGCGTGGGCAGCACGCTGCGCGGCAAGACGCTGGGCATCTTCGGCTACGGAAAGATCGGCGCGGTGGTGGCCGGGTACGGCAAGGCCTTCGGCATGAAGGTGTTGGTGTGGGCGCGCGAGGCGTCTCAGGCGAAGGCGCGCGCCGACGGCTACGCGCTCGCGCCGAGCAAGGAGGCGTTCTTCGAGAGCAGCGACATCGTGTCGCTGCACCTGCGCCTCATCGACGCCACCCGCGGAATCGTCACCGCGGCCGACCTCGCGCGCATGAAGCCGACAGCCCTCATCGTCAACACCAGCCGCGCGCCGCTCATCGAGCCCGGCGCGCTGGTCGCGGCCCTCAGCGCCGGGCGACCCGGCAAGGCGGCGGTCGACGTCTACGAGGAGGAGCCGCTGCGCGACACCGCGCACCCCCTGCTCAACATGCCCAACGTGGTGTGCACGCCACACCTGGGCTACGTGACGCGCGAGGACCACGAGATCGCGTTCGCGGAAATCTTCGATCAGATCAACGCCTTCGTCGCAGGCAAGCCCATCAATGCGGTCAACCCGGAGGCGCTGAAGCGCGTCCGATGAGGCGGCGCCGCGGTGCCGAAGGGACTAGGTCGAAGAGACTACATTCGTCAAACAAATCGGCGATCATGATATGGGCCGTAAGAACCAATTTCCTCGAGGGAGCGGGCGTGCGGGTTATCTCGATAACCGGGAAAGTCAAGGCGATGGCGCTGGCCGAGCGCTACGGCTGGCCGCTCGACGGCGCCGAGGGCTATGTCGAGGGTGAGCAGTTCCGCACGGGGCCGCGCGCCCCCTCGAACCCGCTCCCCCCTCACCTTCTCGTCGGATCTGACGAGTACGCGAAGGGCTTTCGCGCAGGCTACTACGGGCGCCCGGCCTCGCCGACCACGCTGACGGGAAGGTAAGCGCAGGCACCATCGCCCGGGTAGCATGGGACCCTACCTCATCGGGGCGCCCATGGATACCGACGCGACCGTGGACATTTCGAGTTCAAGATCGTGAAGGCGATGTTCCCGCACTCGGCGGGCGCTTACGCAGGGCCGGAAAGCTAGGCGAGCGGGACCCGATCCGGCTACATGTCTTCGCCGTTCATCCGCGCATCCCTGCGGCTGCCGCTGGCATTTTTCGCCTCCGGCGCGGCGGCACTGCTTTTCGAAGTGCTCTGGTTTCGCGCGCTCGGCCGCGTGCTCGGCAACACGGTGTGGGCGGGCGCGCTCGTGCTCACCGCGTTCATGCTGGGCATCGCGCTGGGCGGGATGCTGGCCGCTCGCTGGGCGGAGCGCATCAGGCGCCCCGCGCTCGCTTTCTCTGCTGCGGAGGTCACGGTCACCTTAAGCGGCAGCCTGCTCGTCTGGGGGCTGCCGGCCGCCGAGGCCGTGATCGGCGATTGGCTGGCGCCCCTCGCCGCGCATCCGGCTGCGCTCTCGACCTCGCGTCTCCTCCTCGCGCTGGCCGCAATGCTTGTCCCGACCACGGCCATGGGCACCACGCTCGCGTTCGGAGTGCGCGTGCTCGCTCAGCGGGACACGACAAAAGCGCTCGGCACCCTCTACGCGGCCAACACATTCGGGGCGTGCGTTGCGCCGCTGCTTGCCGAGTATTACCTCATCGGGGCGCTCGGCCTCTCCGGCACCGCGGCCGTTGCCGCCGCTCTCGATCTCGTCGCCGCCGCGCTCGCGTGGACGAGCGGCACGCCTTCCCCGCCCAGCCTGCCGCCTAGCCCTAAGGCGGGCTCCTCGCCACGGCGTCTGCTGGCCACGGCGGCCCTCGCCGGAGGGCTCGCGCTCGCGCTCGAAGTGGTGTGGTTTCGACTGCTGCTCCTGTATGCGCCAGGCACCGACAAGACCTTCGCCATGATGCTGACGCTGGTGCTCGCTGGAATCGCCGTCGGCGGCGCGCTTGCGCCCGCGCTCGCGCGCGTCCGGTTCGCCTGGATACCCGCGTCGTGCAGCCTCGCGGTCGTGCTCGGCTACGCGCTCACGCGGCCCGGTTCCGGGCTAGAGATGATCCACTACGGACTGCCCCTGATGCTTCCCGCAGCCGTCCTCTCGGGCGCGCTCTTCACGCTCCTCGGGACGGAGCTGCGCTCGACCTCGGCCAATCCGCAGGCGCCTATCGCGCGGCTGGTCTCCACGAATGCCCTAGGGAGCGCCTGCGGATCGGCCCTCGCCGGCTTCGCGCTCCTTCCGCGACTGGGGATCGAGACCAGCCTTCTCGTGCTCGCGGCGGGCTACGCGGCCCTGCCCCTGCTGTTCGTGCGGCGCCCGGCCCCATGGAAGGCGGTCGTACCGGCGGTGATCGCAGCGATGGGATTGCTGCTTTTTCCCGCCGGGCGCACCGCGTCGCACCTTGCCCAGGCCGCAAACGTGTATCAAAAGCTCGACGGCAGCAGCGTCGTCCAGGTCACCCAAGGACCGACGACGACCCTTCAGCTGCTGCAGCGGGAGCAGTTCGGCGAGCCCGTGTCGTGGCGGATTCTCAGCGACCACTTTTCCATGACCGCGATCGACCCCTTCGGGCTGCGTTACATGCAGCTCTTCGCCTGGCTGCCGCTGAGCCTGCACCCCGCTCCGCGCCGTGGGCTGCTCATCAGCTACGGCGCCGGCAACACCGCGCAGGCGCTGCTCGACGAGCCCGAGCTGCACTCGCTCACGGTAGTCGATGTGTCCCCGGAAATGCTCGCATCGAGTCGCACCATCCACAGCGCGCAAGACCCGCTGCTCGACCCGAGAGTCAACGTGATGCTCGAGGACGGGCGCCAGTTCCTGCGCACCCGGCGCGAGCAGTTCGACATCATCACCGGCGAGCCGCCACCGCCCGCGATGGCCGGCGTCGTCAACTTGTATACCCGCGAGTACTTCGCCGCGCTCGCCGCGCGCCTCGCGCCGGGAGGTCTCGCCACGTACTGGCTGCCGGTGGACCAGATGGAGCCGAATGGGGCGCGCGCCGTGGTCGCCGCATTTTGCAGCGCCTTCGCCGATTGCAGCCTTTGGACCGGATTCCGCTTCCAGTGGGTCCTGCTGGGCGGACGCGATTTCGATTCCCGTCCCTCGCTCCAGCGCTTCGCAAGATTGTGGCGCGACCCCTCGAGCGCGCCGCGCATCGCCGCGAACGGCTTCGAGCACCCCGAACAGCTGGGCGCGACCTTCCTCGCCGACGCGACGCAGCTAGCGCGCTGGTACGGTGGGACTCCGCCGCTCGACGACGACCATCCCAAGCGTATTGTCGCGGATCTCCTCCGGCCGAAGCCGCTCGACGAGTATTTAGCCCTTCTCGCGCCGGGCGATGCGCGCGGCCGCTTCGAGACATCCGCGTGGATCGCCGCGCACTGGCCGGCCGGGCTGGCGCGCGCGACCGAGCCCTATTTCGACCCGCAACCGATCCTCAACGGCCAATTCGAGGCGACCGAGCAGGAGCTGCAGCTGGTGGACGAATTTCTGAGAGAGTCCGACCTGCGCGTTCCGGTGCTCTGGCTGCTCGGCAGCAACGTACCCGAGCAGCAGGCCCTCGCGCGCCGCCTGCGCGCCGTCGGTGCCGAGGAGCGCCTGCGCCCGGACTACGCGTACGCGAGCGCGGTGGGCGCGCTCGCCGACCGGAAATTCGCCGAAGCGGCCCGGCTCTTCACCGCGGCGGCAAAGGCTGCGCCTCAACAGGCCGGCGCCCCGGCCGCGTACGCCTGGTGCCGCGCAGGCCGCCCGAAGAAGGCGGCCCGGGTGCCGGGGGCGGAAAGGCTACCTCCGGCGCTGCGCTGCTGGAAGAGGTGAAGGCGAATTAGCGCAGCAGTTCAATGATATAGATTCGAGTGTACGCTAGGATATTGCGACGCAACATCCGCCGGCGTATGCTTTGCGGCCTCTTCTTCCGAGAGGTCCTGCGATGAAATCCAACGGCAAATCCGCGGCGTCCACACTGACCCTCGCTGCGCTCGGCGTCGTCTACGGCGATATCGGCACCAGCCCCCTGTACGCATTCAAGGAAGCGTTCAGCGGAGCGCACGGCCTGCCCCTGGACCAACCCGGCGTGCTCGCGGTGCTGTCGCTGATGTTCTGGTCCCTGATGCTCATCGTATCGCTCAAGTACGTGACCATGATGCTGCAATTCGACAACCGCGGCGAAGGCGGGATCCTCGCGCTGCTCGCGCTCGCCGCAGCCCGCGTGCGCGAGCGCCCCAGGCTCGCGTGGACGGTGGCGACTTGCGGCGTGTTCGGCGCGTCGCTCTTCTACGGCGACGCGCTGCTCACGCCGGCGATCTCGGTACTCTCCGCGGTGGAGGGCATCTCGGTGGCTACCCCGGCCCTCGACCAGTGGGTCGTGCCCGTCACCGTGGGCATCCTGGTCGGGCTGTTCGCCATCCAGTTTCACGGGACCGGCGCCGTCGGCAAGCTCTTCGGGCCGTGCATGGTGGCCTGGTTCGCGGGGCTCGCCGTGCTCGGCGGGGTCTCGATCGCGCAGACGCCGGGAGTGCTCGCCTCGCTCGATCCACGCCACGCGCTCGGCTTCGCCTGGCAACATCCCTCGCTCGCCTTTTTCGTGCTCGGCGCGGTGTTCCTTGCCATCACCGGCGCCGAAGCTCTCTACGCCGACATGGGGCATTTCGGCGCGAACCCGATCCGCATCGCGTGGTTCGGCATGGTCTTCCCGGCCCTGATGATCAATTACATGGGCCAGGGCGCGCTGGTGCTGCGCGACCCTGCCGCGATCAAGAACCCCTTTTACCTGCTCGCGCCGGCCGGGCTGCTGTTCCCGCTAGTGGTCCTCGCCACCGCGGCGACGGTGATCGCCTCGCAGGCGACGATCTCGGGTGCGTTCTCGATGACCCAGCAGGCGACGCGCCTCGGCTACCTGCCGCGCATCCCGGTGCGGCACACCTCCGAATCCGAGCGCGGCCAGATCTATATCGCGCACGTCAACTGGACGATGCTCGTACTCATCGTCCTGCTGGTCTTCGCGTTCAAGAACTCGAGCGCGATCGCCTCGGCCTACGGCGTGGCGGTATCGGGCACGATGGTACTCACCACGGCGCTGATCGGCGTCGTCGCCTGGACCTCGCGCAGCCGCGCGCGGCCGTACCTGCTCGCCGCGATCGCGGCGATCGGGGCCGTCGAGCTCGTCTTCTTCGCCGCGAATGCCATGAAGTTCACCGAGGGCGGCTGGTTCCCGCTCGCCTGCGGCGTCGCTATCTTCACCCTGCTCACCACCTGGAAGCGCGCAGAGAGCGTGGTGACCTCCCGGGAAGGCAAGGTCCGGGTGCCGGTGAACGCATTCCCGAAGATGCTCGGGCTCGACACACCGCGCGTGGGCGGCACCGCGATCTACCTCTCGCCGGACAGCGGCTCGGTCCCGCCGGTGCTGCTGCACAACCTCAAGCACAACAAGGTCCTGCACGAACGCGTCGTTTTCCTCACGATCGTCGACGCAGAGGTGCCGCATGTCCCCGACGCCGAGCGCACCGAACTGCGCGTGCTCGAGCGAGGGCGGCTCTACCAGGTGCTGCTCAGCTACGGGTTCATGGAGGAGCCCGACGTGCAGCATGGAATGAAGCTGCTCGAGCGCCACGGGCTGAGCTTCGATCCCATGCAGACCACCTTCTTTCTCGGTCGCTCGACCATCGCGCGCGCAGCGCGGCCCGGCCTGTTCACTTGGCGGCGCGAGCTGTTCCGCTGGATGCAGCGCAACAGCCCGGCGACCGCCGAGTACTTCAACCTGGTGCCCGAGCGCGTAGTCGAGCTCGGTACGCGCGTCACGATCTGAGCGAACGGAGTAGTATCGAAGGCCCGTCCCCAGGAGGCGCCATGGACCGCAACGCCTACATCGAGAACCTCAAGTCGCAGCTCGACAAGTGGAACGCCGAGATGGCCAGGTGGGAGGGTCAGGCGGCGAAGGCGCAGGCGAGCATGCGCGGTGAGTACGAGAAGCACATCGCCGGCATCCGCGAGCACCAGGACAAGGCGATGGAGCAGCTGCGCAAGGTGCAGGCCGCCTCGGGCGACGCCTGGACCGATTTTCAGCGCGGCGCCGACGAGGCCTGGGCGGCGATGCGCAAGGCCTTCGACAGCGCGAGCACGCGCTTCAACCCGCCGAAGAAGTAGGATCTAGCTCCTGCCGAGCATCGAGTCGAGGCGCTCGATGTCGTTGATGACGCGCCATTCCGAAGCGCCGGCGCCTTCGACGCGCTTCTGCCAGGCTTCCAGCCGCCCCATGTAGCGCCGCGGGTCGACGTTGTCGGTCTTGAGCTTGACGACGTTGAGCGCGACCACGCGGATGTTCTTCAGCTTGATGGGGACGACGTCGCGGATCGTCACCTTGTCGAGCTCCTCCTGCATGTCGGAGAAGATCAGGATGGTCTTCGTCCCGGCGCCGGTCTCGTTGAGGAACTCCGCGCCCTGGATCAGGCCGCCGGTGATGTCGGTGTACGCGCTGCCGCCGACGCTCCTCACAAACTGGTCGATCTTCTCGCGGAAGGCGCGCTTCTGCGCGTTCGCCTGAGAGGGTCGGTTGTCGAAGGTCACCTTGGCGATGATGTCCTTCTCGCTGAAGCTGCGGCTCTTCACCCGCGCCACGGCGAGCGAGTCCCCGGGCTGCAGCGTGCCCAGCAGGTAGTTGATGATGACCTGCGCCTTGCCGACTTCCTGCGCGTAGGTGCCCGAGGTGTCGACCAGCATGTACACCGACTGCGCGTGGCTGCGCTGGTCGGTGCAGGACGAGACCGCCAGCGCCAGCAGCGCCGCGAAAAGCAAGCGCTTGACCATGACTGCCTCCTTTACGCCGCCTTCTTCATGGGACGCGACTCGCGCGCCTCTTCGTCGCCGCCGCGCGTCGCCTTGACGACGCGCTCGATCAGCAACGGCAGCACGATGGTGACATCGTACAGCGCGATCAGCACCCTGCACAGTTGCCGCACGAGGTTGCTCAGCACGCGCAGGATGAAACCGGCGACGCGCACCAGCGTCACGAGCAGCGACCCGCCAACGGTGCGCAGCGAGTAGATGAACGACTCGAGCGGGATCGCGACGAACGCCAGGGCGAAGGGCAGGATGAAGCCGAGCAGCATCTGGCCCGCGGTCGGGATGCGCGTGAGCAGCGGGTCGGGCGGGGCCACGGTCTGTGGGGCGTTGGCGAGCGATTGCAGCAGCGCTTGGCGATCGGCCATGAGCATGTCGCGCATCAGCGCGAGCGCCGCCTCGATGCCGGCGAGGATGAACAGGAACACGATCGCCGTCCACAGCATGCGGCGGCGCATGCGCTCGTTCATGTTGGCGATGATCGGGAAGAGATGCGTGATGCGCAGGCACTCCATCACGAACAGGCCCATGGTCGCTTCGACGAAGATGATGACCAGCGCCGCCACCTCCGAAGTGCGCATGCTCGCGGTCAGGTAGTCGCCGGCACCGACCATCTCGGAGAACGGCAGCGCGATCAGCTTGAAGTTGATCAGCGCGCCGCCCGCGGCGATGAGCAGCACCAGGGTGGAGATTGCGAACTGGGTGAACGCCGACACTGTCAGCGCCTGCTCGGCCTTGTCGGTCTTCTTGTTGATCTGCTCGTACTTGTCCATCTGCGCGTCGATCTTCGAGCCGGTGTCCTGCAACCCGGTGAGCTTCTTGTCCACCTGACCGAAGGTCTTGTCGAGCGAGCGCCAGAACGGCATGAAGCCGTTCAGGATCTTGTGGCGCTCCTCGTAGGCACGGCGGTACTCGGCGAGCGTCTTGGCGTGGATGCCTTCGACGGAGCGCTTGATCTCTTCGAGCAGGCGCTGGACGAGCTCGTTGCCGTCGGACTTGACCCTGGCGATCGAGGTGACGGCCTCGACCCACTCGGGAGGCGGCGGTGGCACCTCGCCGCACTTCTTGTAGTCCTCCTCGACGCGGGTGATCTCCTCGAGCAGCTTGCGCTGCAGCGCCGGGTAGCCCTCGAGGTCGCGCGTGACCATCGCGCTGATGCGCTCGAACTCGCGCTCGATGTGCTGCGCGGTCTCCTCGCGGCCGTGCGTGAGCAGCACCGCACGGTTGCGCTCCCTCATCTCGCTCGCGGTGACGAACAGCCAGCGCGCGCCCAGGCGCAGCGGACCGCCCACCATGTGGGCAACCGACCTGAGCAGGTCGTGCACCAGCCGACGCGCCGCATAGAGGAAGGGCATCGCGATGACGAACAGGATCAGCGCAGAAGCCATGACGTTGTCGGGCCAGATCATCCAGAACTGGTTGCTCATGAGACCTCCCGGGGTCCGGCCTGGGTCGGCCGATGTCAGGACAGCGGCATAAGATAGATCAGGCGGCCCAGTCGCGCCACCGCTATTACGGGACTATTTCTCGAACCGGGGCGCTGTGACGGAAATTTTTGATCTTATTGGTGATTTTTGACGCCCGGATGTCGTATACAGGCGACAGGATCGCGCCTCGCCGCCGGAAGCACTATCATGGCGGCGCACTTCAGGGAGAATGGCCCCATGTCGATCAGAACCGCCTTCGTCCTCGCCGTCGCCGTGCTGGTCGTCATCGCCGGCTACGCGCTGGTGATCATGTTCTGGAGCTACTCGAGCGGCGAGCGCGCCGGCTGGGTGCAGAAGTTCTCCAACAAGGGCTGGCTGTGCAAGACCTGGGAAGGCGAGATGGCGATGGTGTCGATGCCGGGCTCGACTTCGGAGAAGTTCTTCTTCACCGTCTGGGACGAGGACATCGCCGCGCAGATGAACAAGGTGATGGGCAAGCGCGTGTCGCTGCACTACGAGGAAAAGGTCGGGATCCCGAGCTCGTGCTTCGGCGAGACCCGCTACTACGTGACCCGCGTCAACGTGGTGGACGAGATCCCGCTCGCCCCGGGCGTGGTGGTGCCGACCAGGCCGGCCGAGCCTGCCGTGCCCCCCGCGCCTGCCGTTGCTGCGCCCGCGCCGGCAGTCCCCGCTCCTGCGGCTCCTGCGGCGCCCGTTACGCCCGAGAAGAAATAGCGCGCTTCGCGAAGCGCTTGTAGACGCGGCTCGCGTTGCCGGAGAAGATCTTTTCCTTGTCAGCGCTCGACAGGCCCTTCGCCGCGTCGATGTAGCGCTTGGTGTCGTCGTAGTTGAACCCGGTCTCGGGGTCCACGCCCTTCACCGCGCCGACCATCTCGGAGGCGAACAGGATGTTGTCCGCCGGGATCACCTTGAGGAGCAGGTCGATCCCCGGCTGGTGGTAGACGCAGGTGTCGAAGAACACGTTGCTCATCAGCAATTCCTTGAGCGGCGGCCGCTTCATGTCCTGCGCGAGGCCGCGGTAGCGCCCCCAGTGATAGGGGACCGCGCCACCGCCGTGCGGGATGACGAACTTGAGTGTCGGAAAATCGCGGAACAGGTCGCCGGTGATGAACTGCATGAACGCGGTGGTGTCGCCGTTGATGTAGTGCGCGCCGGTGCCATGGAACGCCGGGTTGCAGGACGCGCTCACATGGACCATCGCCGGCACCTCCAGCTCGACCAGCTTCTCGTAGAGCGGGTACCACCACTTGTCGGTAAGCGGCGGGTCCTTCCAATAGCCGCCGGAGGTATCGGGGTTGAGGTTGCAGCCGATGAAGCCGAACTCCTTCACGCAGCGCTCGAGCTCGGGGATGCAGTTCCTGGGCGAGACGCCGGGGGACTGCGGCAACTGGCACACGCCGACGAAGTTCTCCGGGTAGAGCGCGCACACTCGGTGGATCATCTCGTTGCAGTGCTCGGTCCAGTGGCGGCTGGTCGTCTCGTTGCCGATGTGGTGGCTCATGCCCATGGCGCGCGGTGAGAAGATGGTCAGGTCGGTACCGCGCTCGCGCTGCTGCTTGAGCTGCGCGCTCTCCAGGCTCTCCCGGATCTCGTCGTCCGAGATGCCGAGCGCGCCCTTCGCGGGCGCGTGCTTGGCGTCCTCGAGCGCGGCGATCTGGCGCTTGCGCCACTCCTCGAGCTGCTTAGGAGCGGTGGTGTAGTGTCCGTGGCAATCGATGATCACGCGGGTCCTTTGTCTAGAGAGAGCGCGTCACGTCGTCGAACAGCTCGTCGACGGAAAAGCGCTTCGGGATCATGCGCTGGCGGTAGACGGTGTCGATGACCACCTCGAGGTTGCGCCGGTTGGCCTCGACGCCAAAGGGGTTGACGTCGACCTCGCCCGGCTTCGGCAGCTTCGCCGCCTTCTTGCTGTCGAGAAGCAGCCGGTAGATCTCGCGCACCGCGGCCGGATCGGACTTCGACAGCGACTCCTTCACCACCACCATGTGGTTCACCTGGATCGCCTTGTACTTCTTTCTCCAGGCCTCGGCTGCGGCGGGAGGATCGGGGATGAGCGGCACCAGGCGCGGGTCGGTTGGCACCGCCGGCACGATCGCCGCGTCGATCTCACCCGAGAGCAGCATCGCGTTCAGCTCCTTCCCTTCGGCTGCGCGCTCGACCGTCGCCGGGTCGCGGAACTCGGCGACGTGCGCCTCCTCGAAGGTGATCCACTTCACGCGGTTCAGGTCGACGCCGTAGTCGTCGGCGAGGATGCTGCGCAGCCAGGTCGAGGTCGTCACGGTGTAGGAGCGCGTCCCCACGCGGCGACCGGCGAGGTCGGCGGGCGAAAGCGGCCCGCGCTCCATGTTGTACACGATATGAGGATGCTGGAAGCGCGCCATAACAACCGCCGGCAGGAGCACCAGCGGCTTGCCGTAGGCCTTCGCCATCAGGAAGGTGACGATCGCCAGCTCCGAGCAGTCGAATTCGAGGTCCCTTACCACGCGCTTGAACGCGCTGCTGACGGCCTTGACGTCGGCGAAGTCCAGGCTCACGCCGTTCGGCTTGAGCTCGCCTTTCTTCAGCGCCTGGGTAAGCGGGTAGTCGCCCAGCAGCATGCGCACGGGCTTACCCATCGCGGTGTACCCTGTACTTTTCCAGGGAGCCTCCGATGAGCGATGCGCGGGAAGTCGTGGTAGTCGATGTCAAGATTCCGTTCGTGTCCATGGTCGTTCTTCTTGTCAAATGGGCGATCGCAGCGATACCGGCGATGGTCATCCTGGTGATCCTCGCGACCGTGACCTCGTGGGTGCTCGCCGCCTTTTTCCACTGGCCGTGGATGGGCCGCGGCATGGTGTGATTGTATAATTGGAGCCAGTTTCTCCGCCAACCGAATTTCAGACGATGCACACCGAAGAAAGCCTGCTCGCCAACGTCAAGATGGCGCCCCGGGACGCGATCCTGGGCCTGACCGAGATGTTCGTCGCCGACGCCAACCCCAAGAAGGTCAACCTGGGCGTGGGCGTCTACTACGACGACCAGGGCAAGGTGCCGCTGCTCGAGTGCGTGAAGCAGGCCGACGAGGCGCTCACCCGCGCCGGCATCGCGAGGCCCTACCTCGCCATGGACGGCTTCCCGGACTACGTGCGCCAGGTCCAGTCCCTGCTCTTCGGGCCCGACCACCCGGCGGTGGCGGCGGGCCGGGTCACCACCGTCCAGGCGGTCGGCGGCACGGGCGGCCTCAAGGTCGGCGCGGACTTCATCCGGCGCTTCGCTCCGGATGCGGCGATCTGGATGTCCGACCCGACCTACGACAACCACAAGCCGCTGTTCGAGGAGGCGGGCTTCAGGATCGAGAGCTACCCCTACTACGACCCGCGCATCCGCGGCATCCGCCACGCCGAGATGCTCGCCGCGATGCGCGCGATCCCCAAGGGATCGGTACTGCTGCTGCACGCCTGCTGCCACAACCCCACGGGCGTCGACATCCGCGGTGAGCAATGGGACGAGGTCATCCGCATCGTCGCCGAGCGGCGCCTCATCCCCTTCCTCGACTTCGCCTACCAGGGCTTCGGCGACGGCGTCGAGGAGGACGCGCAGGTCGCGCGCCGCTTCGCCAAGGAGCTGCCGGTGGTGCTGGTGGCGATGTCCTTCTCCAAGTCCTTTTCGCTCTACGGCGAGCGCGTCGGCGCCCTCTCGGTCGTCGCCTCGGACTCGGGCGAGGCCGCCAAGGTGCTTTCGAACCTCAAGCGCATGATCCGCACCAACTACTCCAACCCGCCCTCGCACGGCGCGAGGATCGTCGCCTCGGTGCTCGCCTCGCCCGAGTTGCGCGCGCTGTGGGTGAAGGAGGTCGTCGGCATGCGCGACCGGGTGCGCGCGATGCGGAAGGAACTGGTCGAGCGCCTCAGGAAGCGCATCCCGGACGACTTCGGCTTCATCCTGCAGCAGCGCGGCATCTTCTCCTACTCGGGCCTGTCGCGCGAGCAGATGGTCGCAATGCGCGAGCGCTGGTCGGTGTACGGCATCGAGTCGGGCCGCATCTGCATCCCGGCGCTCAACTCGCGCAACCTCGACTACGTCGCCGACGCGATCGCAGAGACGGTCAAGCTCTCCCAGCCCGCCGCAGCCTAGGCCATCGGGCGACGTTCGAGCCGTTGGCGTAGTCCGAATGGACTGCGAGCACGGTGCGCAGGCATTTTCACATACCGCGGCGCGATGACCCGGCATATCTTTGACTCTTTCATCGTCTTCCCCCAATGTCGCGCGTCGTCCGTCTGCTGCTGCCGCTCGCAACCGTGGCGCTCATGGCGTCTTGCGGGAGTCGCGTCACGACCTCCTCCCCACCGTCCGCGGTACTCAAGAACGGAGCAGTGCAGCTGGATTGGAATCCCGTGAACGAGCAGAACGTGAACGGGTACCGTGTGTACTATGGCACCGCTTCGCGGGCCTACCTCCAGCCCTTCGGCCAGGGGCAGGTCTCGACCGCGACCACCTACACGGTGACCGGCCTCGCCGGCGCGCGCCGGTACTTCTTCGCCGTCACCGCGACCAACTCGCTGGGTAAAGAAAGCGGATATTCGAGCGAGGTTGTCCTGGACATCCCTTGAGAAGAACCTCGACTACGTCGCCGACGCGATCGCGGCGACGGTCAAGCTCCCAGCCCGCCGCGGCCTAGAGCATCAGCGCGAGCATCGCGAGCACCGCCGCGGCCATGACGGCCACGGCGAGCCAGCCGAGCGCCTTCAGACGCCGGCTGACCACGAATGGCCCCATCACCGCGGGGTTCGCCGCGAGCAGCATCATCACCGCCATGATCGGCACGGAGATGACGCCGTTGACGATCGCCGACCAGACCAGCATCTTCATCGAATCGACGCCGTAGAGGTCGATCGCGATGCCGAGCACGGTCGAGACAGTCAGGATCGCGTAGAAGCCGCGCGCCTGCGCGAGCGTGAGGCCCAGCCCGATCGGCCAGCGGAAGGTCTCCGCCACCGCGTAAGCCGCCGAGCCCGCGAGGATCGGCACCGCGAGGAGTCCGGTGCCGATGATTCCGGCGGCGAAGAGGAGGAAGGCGAACTCGCCCGCGAGCGGCCGCAGCGCCTCGGCCGCCTGCGCCGCGCTGCGGATGTCGGTGACGCCCGCCGCGTGCAGGGTGACCGCGGTGGTGAGCATGATGCAGAAGGCGATGAGGTTGGAGTAGATCATGCCGAGGGTGGTGTCGGTCTTGATGCGCGCGAGGTTCGAGCGCGCCTGGGCCGGCGCGACGAGCAACGGCTCGTGGCCCGGCGTCGCGCGCTGCTCCTCGACCTCCTGAGATGCCTGCCAGAAGAAGAGGTAGGGGCTGATGGTGGTGCCGAGCACAGCGACGAAGATCGCGAGGTAGCTGCCGTCGAAGCTGAGCGTGGGCAGCAGCGTCCCCAGCAGCGACTCTCTGAGCGAGACGTGCACGACCAGCACCGTTCCGACGTAGGAGAAGAGCGCGAGCGTCAGCCACTTGAGGATGGGCGCGTAGCGCGGGAACGGGATGAAGATCTGCAGCGTGAGGGACACCAGCGCAAACAGGATCTCGTAGATCTCGCTCCTGCCCCCCGCGACCAGCGCGAGGGCGTCGCCCATGGCGCCGAGGTCGGCGGCGATGTTGATGGTGTTCGCGACGAGCAGCAGCGAGACGATGAAGTAGAGCAGCGGCTTCGGGAAGCGCTCGCGAATGTTGGCCGCGAGGCCGTGCCCCGTCACCCGGCCGATCCTCGCGCTCACCACCTGGATGCCGATCATGAGCGGCGTCGTGAACAGCACCGACCACAGCAGGCCGTAGCCGTACTGCGCGCCCGCCTGCGAGTACGTGGCGATGCCGCTCGGGTCGTCGTCCGCGGCGCCGGTGACGAGCCCCGGCCCCAGCTTCTTGATCAGCGGGACGCGGGTGCGCCCGGCGTCATCTTCGTTCTCCGTATTCAAGGCATCGATTTTGCCCGAAGCGGCTTGCGAAGGCATGACCATCCGGCGTACATTGGCAACGCGAGTCCGCGGGTCCAATCCAGGGGAAACAGCATGGCGACCAAGCTGAAAGCCGTCGACGTCGTCACCGTCGGCGTGGGACTCACGGGCACGATCCTCGCCAAAGAGCTTGTGGACGCGGGTCTCAAGGTGGTCGGCCTGGAGCGCGGCGGCTGGCGCGACACCGACCCGGATTTCCAGATGCCTTACGCGCACGACGAGCTGCGCTACGCCCGCCGGCACGAGCTGATGCAGGACCTGTCACGCGAGACGCTCACCTTCCGCAACGCCGGCGGCGACACCGCCCTGCCGATGCGCTATATGGGGTCCTTCCTGCCGGGCGAGGGCGTGGGCGGCGCGGCGGTGCACTGGAACGGCGTCACCTGGCGCTTCCTTCCGTGGGACTTCGAGACGCGCAGCCGCACGCTCGCCCGCTACGGGAAGGACCAGCTCGCCGAGGACTGCACCAGCCAGGACTGGGGCGTCACCTACGACGAGCTCGAGCCGCACTTCGACCGCTTCGAGTACCTGTACGGCATCTGCGGCAAGGCCGGGAACCTGAAAGGGCAAATCCAGCCGGGAGGCAATCCCTTCGAGGGCGCGCGCGCGCGCGAGTACCCGAACCCGCCGATGAAGACCTCGCACGTCGGCGCGGTCTACGGCAAGGCGGCGAAGGATTTCGGCTACCACCCCTTCCCCGCTCCTTCCGCGAACATGACGCGGCCGTACACCAATCCCTACGGGGTCACGCTCGGCGCCTGCGTCTACTGCGGCTACTGCGAGCGCTTCGGCTGCGAGATGGGCGCCAAGGCGAGCCCGCAGACCACGGTGCTGCCGGTGCTGATGAAGAGTCCGAACTACGAGCTGCGCACGCTCGCGAACGTGGTCAAGGTGAATCTCGATTCCGACAAGAAGCGCGCGGTGTCGGTGACCTACGTCGACTCGCGCGGGCGCGAGTTCGAGCAGCCAGCCGACCTGATCCTGCTCACGTCCTACGTGTTCTCGAACGTGCGCCTGATGCTGCTCTCGGGGATCGGCAAGGCCTACGACCCGCAGGCGAACGCGGGAACGGTCGGCCGCAACTACGCCTACCAGACGAACGGCAACGTCAACGCGTTCTTCGAGGACAAGGTGTTCAACCAGTTCATGGGCGCGGGCGCGCTGTCGATGATGATCGACGATTTCGACGGCGACAACTTCGACCACAGCGGGCTGGGTTTCATCGGGGGCGGCTGGATCGGCGCAGCGAGCGCCGGAGCGCGCCCGATCGACTTCAACCCCGTGCCTGCCGGGACGCCACGCTGGGGATCAGAGTGGAAGAAGCAGGTGTCGCGCTACTACAACCGCTCCTTCGGCATCACCACGCACGGCGCCTGCCAGAGCTACCGCGGCAACTATCTCGACCTCGACCCGACCTATCGCGACGCCTACGGGCTGCCGCTCCTGCGCATGACCTTCGACTTCCGGCCGAACGAGTACAAGATGTCGGACTACATCACCAAGAAGGCCGCCGAGATCGCCAAGGCCGCGGGCGCGAGCAAGATGAACGTGAACCCGCGCACCGGCAAGTACAGCATCGTGCCCTACCAGAGCACGCACAACACGGGCGGCGCGGCGATGGGCGCCGACCGGGCGACCAGCGCGATCAACAGGTATCTCCAGAGCTGGGACGTGCACAACGTGTTCGTGATCGGCGCGAGCGCCTTCCCGCAGAACGGCGGCTACAACCCGACCGGCACCGTGGGCGCCCTCACCTTCCACGCGCTGGACGCGATCAAGTCGAAGTATCTGAAGCAGCCCGGGCCGCTGGCCTGAAGCGAAAAGGGGAACACCATGAGTGACCGTCGTCATTTTCTGAAGTCAGTCGGGGCGCTGAGCGCCGCGATCCCCGCCGGCGCCGCCTCGGCGCAGACGAAGGCACCGTCGGCCGACCACGGCGCGCACGCGGCGCCGAAGGGCGCGGCGCAGCCGCGTCCGTACATGTTCCTGTCGCAGGCCGAGGTCGCGTTCCTCGACGCCGCGGTGTCGCACCTGATCCCCAAGGACGAGCTGGGGCCGGGCGCGAAGGAGGCCGGCGTCACCTACTTCATCGATCAGCAGCTCTTCGGTGGCTACGGCTCCATGGCGCGCAAGTACACCCAGGGGCCCTGGCCCGAGGGCACGCCGCAGCAAGGGTATCAATCGCCGCTCACGCCCGCTGCGGTGTACCGCGCCGGGATTCGCGACGTGAACAACCACTGCCAGAAGAGCTACGGGAAGGGGTTCGACGCGCTTCCCCGCGCGCAGCAGGACGAGGTCCTGAAGGGCCTCGACGGGGGCAAGATCGAGCTCGAGCAGGTGCGCTCGCAGTTCTTCTTCAACATGCTGCTCGCCAACACCATCGAGGGCTTCTTCGCCGACCCGGTTTACGGCGGCAACCGCGACAAGGCCGGCTGGAAGCTCGTCGGCTTCCCCGGGGTGGCCGCTGTATACACTACGTTCATCGAGAAGCACAACGTGCCGTACAAGGCGCAGCCGGTGTCGATCGCCGACATCACCGGGCGGCTCGCGAAGGTCGACGAGCACGGCCACCCGATCCACGTGATGCTCGACGACGACAAGGCGGGAGCCTAGCCATGGCGACCCAGCTGAAATCCGTCGACGTCGTCACCATCGGCGTCGGCCTCACCGGCACCATCCTCGCGCAGGAGCTTGCCTCCTCAGGCCTCAAGGTGGTCGGCATCGAGCGCGGCCGCTGGCGCGATACCGAGCACGATTTCGCGATGCCGGGCGTGCACGACGAGCTGAAGTACGTGCGCGACAAGGAGCTGATGCAGGACCTCGCGAAGGAGACGATCAGCTTCCGCAACAACGCCAGCGAGACGGCGCTGCCGATGCGCCAGCTCGGCTCCTTCCTCCCCGGCGAAGGCGTGGGCGGCGCGGCGGTGCACTGGGGCGGGCTGACCTGGCGCTTCCTGCCGTGGGACTTCGAGACGAAGTCGCAGACGCTCGCGCGCTACGGCGCGAAGCAGGTGTCCGAGGAATGCACGATGCAGGACTGGGGCGTCACTTACCAGGAGCTCGAGCCGCACTTCAACCGCTTCGAGTACCTGTACGGCGTCTCGGGCAAGGCGGGCAACCTGAACGGGAAGATCGTCCCCGGCGGCAATCCCTTCGAGGGAGTGCGCTCGCAGGAGTATCCGAACCCGCCGCTGAAGGTCGCGTACTCGAGCGCGCTCTTCTCCAAGGCGGCCCAGGGCATGGGCTTCAAGCCCTTCCCGGTGCCGACCGCGGCGAACTCGCGCGTCTACAAGAACGAGTACGGCGCGACGATCGCGTCGTGCGTGTACTGCGGCTACTGCCAGTTCTTCGCCTGCGAGATGGGCGCGAAGGGCACCCCGCAAACGGCGGTGCTGCCGGTGCTGATGAAGAATCCGAACTACGAGCTGCGCACGCTGTGCAACGTGACGAAGATCAACCTCGACTCGGAGAAGAAGCGCGCGGTGAGCGTCACCTACGTGGACTCGCGCGGCCGCGAGTTCGAGCAGCCGGCGGACCTGATCCTGCTCACGTCCTACGTGCTCAACAACACGCGCCTGATGCTGCTCTCGGGCATCGGCAAGCCCTACGATCCCGTAGCCAACACCGGCGTGGTGGGGCGCAACTACGCCTACCAGACGCCCTCCTCCGTGACCTGCTTCTTCGAGGACAAGAACTTCAACTCCTTCATGGGCGCGGGCGGCCTGGGACTCGCGATCGACGAGTTCAACGGCGACAACTTCGACCACACTGGGCTCGGCTTCATCGGCGGAGGATTCATCCAGGCCGGAAGCAACGGTGCTCGCCCGATCGAAGTGCGCCCGGTGCCGCAGGGCACGCCGCGCTGGGGCGGCGAGTGGAAAAAGGCGGCGGCGAAATACTTCAACCGCAACTTCTCCCTCACCATCCAGGGGGCGTGCCAGAGCTACCGCGGCAACTAC
>Ga0137410_10000057_pt1 | contig 73791 bp, 70 predicted proteins | sample CZODoug1_16funga_FD_108878 | JGI IMG/M metagenome (GOLD analysis project Ga0137410, IMG submission 108878) | Vadose zone soil fungal communities from Angelo Coast Range Reserve, California, USA - CZODoug1_16fungal (Illumina Assembly) | ecosystem: Environmental > Terrestrial > Soil > Vadose zone... | reverse complement strand
GCCGCGGCTTCGGCGTCCGTGGAGGAGACCACCACCGTCATGCCGATCCCGCAGTTGAACACGCGCAGCATTTCTTCCTCCGCGACTTTCCCCTCGCGCTGCAACCATTCGAACAGCGGGGGGCGCTTCCAGGCGGAACGCGAGATCACGGCCTTCACCTTCTCCGGGAGCACGCGCGGGAGGTTTTCCGTAAGCCCGCCGCCGGTGATGTGCGCGAGACCCTTGACGCGCACGTCTTTCATCAGCGCGAGCACCGGCTTCACGTAGATGCGCGTCGGCTCGAGCAGCGCATCCGCCAGCGGCCTGCCGTGAAAGTCCGCGCGCAGGTCGGGCTTGGAGCGCTCGAGAATCCGCCGCACCAGGGAGTAGCCGTTGGAATGCGCTCCGCTGGAAGCGAGGCCGAGGACGACGTCGCCCGCGGCGATGTCGCGCCCGTCCACGATCCCGCTTTTCTCGACCACGCCCACCGCGAAGCCCGCGAGGTCGTACTCGCCTTCGGCGTACATCCCGGGCATCTCGGCGGTCTCGCCGCCGATGAGCGCGCAGCGCGCGAGCTCGCAGCCGCGCGCGATCCCCCGGACGACTTCGGTCGCGACCGGGACGTCGAGCCTGCCGCAGGCGAAGTAGTCGAGGAAGAACAGCGGCTCCGCGCCCTGCGTGAGCACGTCGTTGACGCTCATCGCCACGAGGTCGATGCCGACCGTGTCGTGCCGTTCGAGTTGGAACGCGAGCTTCAGCTTGGTGCCCACGCCATCGGTGCCGGAGACCAGCACCGGCTCGCGGTACTTCTTCGGGATTTCCGCGAGCGCTCCGAACCCGCCGATGCCGGCGAGCACTTCCGGGCGCAGGGTCCGTTTCGCGAACGGCTTGATCGCCTCGACGAGCGCGTCGCCCGCGTCGATGTCCACCCCTGCGTCGCGGTAGGTGATCGGCTTCTTGCTGGTCAAGACTGGAGGTTGCGGATAAAGTGGCGTGATTCGCTCCGGATTCTAGTCCAAATGTCCCTCCTCCGCCTCGGGCGCCCGGTTTGATGCAGCAGCTGCTGCTCGAGCTCGCCCCGCCCCCGCCGCCCACGCTCGACAACTTCTCCCCGGGGAGGAACGGGGCGGCGGTGAGAGCGCTGCGCGAGGCGCTCGCGGGCGGCGAGGGCTTCGTCTTCCTCTGGGGACCCGGCGGGAGCGGCAAGACGCATCTGCTGCGCGCCTTTGCCGAGGCGGGGGCGAGCGCGACGCGCGAAGCCGCGGCGGCCGACGACGTCGCGCGACTGGGCGAGGCGGAGCAGCTCGCGCTGTTCGACCGGTGCAACCGGCTGCGCGCGGCGAACGGGGCGCTCGCGGCGAGCGCGGAGGCGCCCCCTGCGCAGCTTCCCCTGCGTCCGGACCTGCGCTCGCGGCTCGCCTCGGGCATCGTGCTGCAGCTCCACCCCTTGAGCGACGCGGACAAGGCCGCCGCGCTCGCCGCGCATGCCGCCGGACGGGGCATGGCGCTCGACCGCGAGCTGATCGCATACCTCCTCTCCCACTTCGATCGCGACATGGGCTCGCAAATCGCCATGCTGGACGCGCTGGACCGCTACTCGCTGCTGCGCAAGCGCCCGGTCACGCTGCCGCTGCTGAGGGAGGCGTTGCGCTCGCTCGCCGAGCCGGAGGCCCGCCGCTGATGGCCGGAGCGAAAGAGCTCGCGCTGTTCGACCTGGACAACACGCTGCTCTCCGGAGACAGCGACTACGAGTGGGCGCAGTTCCTGATCGAGCGCGAACTGCTCGGCCGCTCCGAGTACGAGGCGAAGAACGACCATTTCTTTCGCCAGTACAAGGAGGGCCGCCTCGACATCCACGAGTTCCTGGATTTCCAGCTCGCGCCGCTCGCTCGCCATCCCCGCGAGGAGCTCGACCGCTGGCACGCAGAGTTCATGAGCGCGAAGATCCGCCCCATCGTCAGGGCAAAGGGGAGAGAGCTGGTGCGCAAGCACCTCGCGCAGAACCACCTGTGCGCGATCGTCACCTCGACCAACGCTTTCATTACCGCGCCGATCGCCCGCGAGCTGGGCGTTCCGCACCTGCTCGCGACCGAGCTCGAGGTGCGCGACGGGCGATTCACCGGCAAGCCCTCCGGAACGCCTTCTTTTAGACAGGGAAAGGTCACGCGGCTCGCGGAATGGCTGGGCGGGCGCGGCCAGACCCTCGCGTCCTTCGAGGCGAGCTGGTTCTACAGCGACTCGCACAACGACCTGCCGCTGCTCGAGCGCGTCACGCATCCGGTCGCGGTCGACCCCGACGATGTCCTTCGCAGCGAGGCCGTGGCGCGCGGCTGGCGAGTCATCAGCCTGGAATGAAAGCCGCGCCCGCCGTCGTCTTGCTACTGGTCCCCGCGAGCCTGGTGGTCGCCGTCGCGTTCGGCAGCGTCGACCTCGGCGCGGCGCGCCTCGGCGACGCGCTCCTCTTCCGGGGCGACGAGATCGCGCGCGAGATCGTGTGGGGCGTGCGCGCGCCCCGGGCCCTCGCCGGCTTCGCCTGCGGAGGGCTGCTCGCGCTCGCCGGCGCGCTGCTGCAGCTGCTCCTGCGGAACCCGCTCGCCGACCCCGCGATTCTCGGCGTCTCGGGTGGCGCCGCTGCGGGCGCGCTCGGCGCGATGCTGCTTGGCGCCGCTGCTGCCGCGGTCAACCTCGCCGCTCTCGCCGGCGCAGCACTCGCCGCGGGGGCGGTGTTCGCGTTCTCGCTAGGGCGCTCGGGATGGAACCCCTACCGCGTGCTACTCACCGGCGTCGCGCTCGCCTCGGGGTTCGGCGCGCTCGTCGGCCTGATCCTCTCCCTGGCCCCGTCGTCGCAGGTGCAGGGCATGCTCTTCTGGCTGCTGGGCGATCTTTCGCCCGCGGGCGACCCCACCGCGGCGCTCGTCGTGCTCGCGGCGTGCGCGGCGCTCGCCTTCTCGCAGTCGGCCGCGCTCGACGTGCTGGTCCTGGGCGAGGACAAGGCCAGGTCGCTCGGCGTCGCGGTGACGCGCCTGCAGGGGGTCGCCTTCGGCTGCGCGACAGTGGCGACCGTCGCCGCGGTCCTGCTCGGCGGCATGATCGGGTTCGTCGGCCTGGTGGTGCCTCACCTGCTGCGCCTCTCGGGGGTGCACCGGCACGCCCTGCTCCTTCCCCTCGCCGCCTGCCTGGGGGGGAGCGTGCTCGCGCTCGCCGATACCCTCGCGCGGAGCGTGGCAGCGCCCGCCGAGCTCCCGGTCGGAGTGTTCACCGCGATGATCGGGGTACCGGTGCTGCTGCTGCTGCTCGCGAGGCTGCGCTGATGCTCGAGGCCGCGGCCCTGAGGCTCTCGGCGGGGGGACGCGAGCTGGTGTGCGACCTCGACCTGTCGCTCGCGCCCGGCCAGTGCTGGGCGCTGCTCGGCCGCAACGGCGCGGGAAAAACGAGCCTGATCCACGCGCTCGCCGGGCTGCGCGAGCCGCAGTCGGGCGCGGTCGCGCTCGACGGCGTGGCGCTCCGCGGCATCGCGCGCCGCGACCTTGCGCGCCGCGTCGCAGTGCTGCTCCAGGACGAGGAATCCGACTTCTGGGGCAGCGTGCTCGATTACGTCGTCCTCGGGCGCTACCCGCGCTCGCGGAGCGCCTGGGGCCGCGACGAGGAAGGCCTCGAGAGCGCCCGCCGCCTCCTCGCCGAGCTCGACCTCGGGGAGCGTGCGGCGCAGAGCTATCGCACGCTCTCGGGCGGCGAGCGCCAGCGGGCGCGCCTCGCCCAGGTGCTGCTGCAGGACACCGACATCCTGCTCCTCGACGAGCCCCTGCAGCATCTCGACCTCCGCCACCAGGCGCAGGCGATGCGCCTCCTGGCCGGGCGCGCCTCCGCGGGCAGGGCGGTGCTCGCCGCCCTGCACGAGCCCGGGCACGCCGCGCGCCACTGCGGTTTCGCGGTTTTACTGTATGATGCGGGCCGCGCGAGCCTGGGGCGCTCAAGCGACATGCTGACCCAAGCCAATCTCGAAGCCCTGTACCAGTGCCGGCTCGAACCCGCCGGCGCGCAGAGCTTTCTGCCCTCTTGATCAGGAAATTCATCCGGCGCGTTCTGCAGCTCGGCTCCACGTCCGAGCGCAGGATCATCCCCAGGCAGAGCCACGGGATCGGCCGCGAGGCGATCTCGCACGGATCGCGCAAGGTGTGCGAAGTGCTCCAGGAGCGCGGGTTCGCTGCCTACGTCGTCGGCGGCGCGGTGCGCGACCTGCTGCTGGGGCTGCGACCCAAGGACTTCGACGTCGCCACCGACGCCTCTCCCGAGGACGTGCACAAGATCTTTCGGCGCTCGCGCCTCATCGGGCGGCGCTTCAAGCTGGTGCACGTGCTCTTCGGCGAGGAGACGGTGGAGGTCTCGACGTTCCGCGCGCGCGTCGCCTCCGAGACCGACGAGCACGGACGGGTGCTGCGCGACAACATCTACGGCACGCTCGAGGACGACGCCATCCGCCGCGACTTCACGATCAACGCCCTCTACTACGATCCGACCGCCGAGACCATCCTCGACTACCACAACGGCATGCGCGACCTGCAGAGGAAATCGGTGCGCGTCATCGGCGACGCGCGCGCCCGTTACCGCGAAGACCCGATCCGCATGCTGCGCGCGGTGCGCTTCGCGGCGAAGGCCGGCTTCGAGATCGACGAGCGCACGCGCAAGCCGATCCACGAGCTCGCGCACTTGCTCGAGAACGTTCCGCCTTCGCGGGTGTACGAGGAGATGCAGAAGCTGCTGCTCTCGGGTCACGCCGCGACGGCGCTCGCGAGCCTGCGCGGCGAGGGCCTGCACCACGGCCTGCTGCCCTTGCTCGACGTCATCTTCGAGCAGCCCATGGGCGAGCGCTTCGTGCAGCTGGCCCTCGAGGAAACCGACAACCGCATCCGCGCGGGCAAGGGCGTGTCGCCGGCGTTCCTGTTCGCCGCGCTGCTGTGGCACGAGGTGCTCGCCGCCTGGAAGAAGGCGCACGGCGAGGGCCTGAAGCCGATCCCCGCGCTGTTCAAGGCGATGGACGCGGTGCTCGACATCCAGACCGACAAGCTCGCGATTCCGCGCCGCTTCACCGCCGTGATGAAGGAGATCTGGGCGCTGCAGCCGCGCTTGGAGCAGAGGAGCGGCCGGCGGCCGTTCGCGCTCCTAATGCACGAGAAGTTCCGGGCGGGGTACGACTTCCTGGTTCTGCGCTGCGCGAGCGGCGAGGCGCCCGCGGAGCTCGCGCAGTGGTGGGAGAGATTCCAGCGCTTGGGCGAAGCCGAGCGCCAGGCGATGCTGCTCGCGCCGCAGCCGGGCGAGCACAAGCGCCGGCGGCGCAGGCGTCGCGGCCGCAAGGGGCCGACGCTGCCTCCCGACGCGGCGCCGGCTTGAAGGTCCACGCCTTCGTCGGCCTGGGGGCCAACCTCGGCGATCCCGAGTCGCAGGTCCGCGGCGCCATCGCCGCGCTGGGCGGCCTCCCGCGCACGCGCCTGCTCGCCGCGTCCTCGCTCTACCGCAGTGCGCCGGTGGGGGTCGGCGAGCAGCCGGACTTCATCAACGCCGTCGCGAAGGTCGAGACGGCCCTCGCGGCGCGCGAATTGCTCGACGAGCTGCTCACCGTCGAAGCGCGAGCCGGCCGCGAGCGTCCCTATCCCGGCGCGCCGCGCACGCTCGACCTCGATCTGCTCCTCTACGGCGACCGGCTCATCGACGAGCCCGGTCTGGTCGTGCCTCACCCGCGCATGCACGAGCGCGCCTTCGTGCTCCTGCCGCTCGCCGAAATCTCCGCCGATATCTCGGTTCCGCGCAAGGGCAGCGTGAAGACGCTGCTCGCCGCCTGCCGCGATCAGAAGATCTCGCAAATAGGTGCGACATGAAATTCCCCGTCCTCGCGCAGACCGTCGTGCTCCTGACCTTATCGAACGTCTTCATGACCTTCGCCTGGTACGCCCACCTGAAAGAGCTCTCGGCCAAACCTTGGTTCATCGCCGCGCTGGTCTCCTGGGGCGTGGCGCTGTTCGAATACCTGCTGCAGGTTCCCGGCAACCGCATCGGCTTCACGCAGTTCAGCCTGGCCCAGCTCAAGATCATCCAGGAGGTGATCACGCTCGCGGTGTTCGTGCCCTTCGCCCTGTACTACATGAACCAACCTCTCAAGCTGGACTATCTCTGGGCGGCGCTGTGCATCGTGGGCGCGGTGTACTTCATCTTCCGCGCCTGATCCGCGCCTCCCTTGTGTATGATGGGCGCCGGTTTCGGGAGCCCCGGTGTCCCTCAAGTACCGCTACATCGTCGTCGAAGGGCCGATAGGCGTCGGCAAGACCAGCCTCGCCAGGCGCCTCGCCGCCCGGGTGCAGGCGAACTTGGTCCTCGAGCGTCCCGAGCAGAACCCGTTCCTGCCGCGGTTCTATCAGGACATGGCACGGTTCGCGCTGCCGACGCAGCTGTTCTTTCTCTTCCAGCGGATCGCCCAGCTGCGCGAGCTCGTACAGCTGGATCTGTTCAGCCGCGTCACGGTGTGCGATTTCCTGCTCGAGAAGGACCCGCTGTTCGCCCGGCTGACCCTCGACGGCGACGAGCTGCATCTCTACCAGCAGATATTCGACTCGCTCAAGCCGCAGGCGCCGCGCCCGGACCTGGTCATCTACCTGCAGGCGCAGCCCGCGACGCTGATCGAGCGCGTACGCCGGCGCGGCGTAGAATTCGAGCGGCCGATCAGCGCGGAGTATCTCGCCCTGCTGGCCGACAGCTACAACCGTTTCTTCTATCATTTCAGCGGGGTCCCCGTGCTGATCGTCAACTCCGAGCGGCTGGACTTCGTGCGGGAAGACCGCGACCTCGATCTGCTGATCGAGCGCATCGGGGCGATGCGCGGCAACCGCGAGTTCTTCAACTGGGGAGACTGAGATGACCCGACTGACCATCAAGGCGCTGCAGAAGCAGCGCGACGATGGCGTAAAGATCGCCCAGCTCACCTGCTACGACGCGAGCTTCGCGGCGCTGCTCGACGCCGCGGGCCTGGACAGCCTCCTGATAGGCGATTCGCTCGGCATGGTGCTGCAGGGGCACGACACCACGCTGCCGGTGAAGCTCGCCGACATGGCCTACCACACGGCCTGCGTCGCGCGCGGCAGCAAGCGCGCCTTCCTCGTCGCCGACCTGCCCTTCGGCAGCTACCAGGAATCCCCTCAGCAGGCGTTCCGCAGCTCCGCCGATTTGATGGCGGCGGGCGCGCAGATGGTGAAGCTTGAGGGCGGCGCGGAGTTCACGGAGACGGTGCGCTTTCTCACCCAGCGCGGCGTCCCCGTGTGCGGCCACCTCGGCCTCACACCGCAATCGGTGCACAAGTTCGGCGGCTACCGCGTGCAGGGCAAGGGCGAGGAGGCCGAGCAGAAGCTTATCGCCGACGCGATCGAGCTCGAATCGGCGGGAGCGGAACTGCTCGTCCTCGAGGCGATCCCCACGGCGCTGGGCGAGCAGGTCACGCAGCGCCTGCGCATCCCCACGATCGGCATCGGCGCGGGCCCGGGCTGCTCCGGGCAGGTGCTGGTGCTGCACGATATGCTCGACGTCTTTCCCGGGAAGAAAGCGAAGTTTGTGCGCAACTTCATGAAAGGCGCGTCCTCGATCGCCGACGCGGCCGAGCGCTACGTGCGCGCCGTGCGCGACGGCAGCTTTCCCACGGAAGAGCACTCCTTCTAGTGGACACCATCACCTCGGTCGGAGCCTTGCGCGAGCGGCTGCAGCGCGAGCCCGACAACGTCTTCGTCCCGACGATGGGGAACCTACACGCCGGGCACATCCAGCTCATGCGCATGGCGAAGCAGCGCGCCGCGGCCTGCACGGTGGTGAGCATCTTCGTCAACCGCATCCAGTTCGGCCCCAAGGAGGACTACGACCGCTACCCGCGCACGCTCGAGTCGGACGCGAAGATGATGAGTGAGGTGGGCGTCGATGTGGTGTTCGCGCCCTCCGAGCGCGAGATCTACCCGGGGCCGCAGACTTTCCTGGTCGAGCCCTCCGACCTGCAGCACATCCTCGAGGGCGCGTTCCGTCCCGGGCACTTCCGCGGCGTCGCCACGGCGGTGCTGAAGCTCTTCAATATGGTTTCTCCCCACACCGCGATCTTCGGCAAGAAGGACTACCAGCAGTATGTGGTGTTGCGCGACATGGTGAAGCAGCTCGCCCTGCCCGTGGAGATCGTTCCGGCGGAGACGGTGCGCGCCGAGGACGGCCTGGCGCTCAGCTCGCGCAACGCCTATCTCTCCGCGCAGGAGCGCGCCGAAGCACCGCGCTTGTATCAATGCCTGCGCGCTGCGAAGGACGAGGTGCTGGCGGGCAAGCGCGACTTCAGGCGCATCGAGCTTCACGCGATGGCGACGCTGGCGAACAAAGGATGGCGGCCCGACTACGTCTCGGTGCGCAGGCAGGCGGACCTTCAGCCGCCGGGAAGCGACGATCGGGCGCTGGTGGTGCTCGCCGCGGCCTTTCTCGGCCGTACGCGGTTGATCGACAACGTGGAGGTAATGCTCTAGGACTGCTTCAGGAGGGATACGGCTCGACCATGAGCTTCTCGACCGGGCACCCGAGCGCCTTGGCCATCTTTTCCATCACCTGCTCGTTCACGGAGACCGGCTGGAACTCCGCGGCGCCGCCCTTGCTCTCGATGAAAGCCTTGGCCGCGTTCTCCGACGTCCAGACCACCACCGGGTCCGGCGACACGCCCGGCACCTGCACGCAGATGGGAACGCCGTCGGACTTGTATACGATTGCAAACATGCCAGCCTCCTGTTGCCGAACCAGCCAGCGGGGCAAAGAGACCCTCCCCAGAATCCCCGTGCTACTTTAACCCATGTCAAGCGGGCCATCCAGTGTCGAAATGCACGATCGGCGGTCGAATGCGGTCGCGCTCTGGCTGCTCGCTTGCTGCGCGCTCGTGCTCGCGATGGTCGTGGTCGGCGGCATCACGCGCTTGACGCATTCGGGCCTGTCTATCGTGGAGTGGCAGCCTGTCGTCGGTGCGTTTCCTCCCCTGGATGAGAGTGCATGGCAGGAGGCGTTCCGCAAATACCAGGACACTCCGCAGTTCCGGCAGGTCAACCCGAACATGGACCTCGCCGGCTTCAAGGGCATCTTCTGGTGGGAGTATGTCCATCGCCTTCTGGGCCGACTCATCGGCGCGGCCTTCCTGCTGCCGCTGCTGTGGTTCGCGGCGCGCGGCCGCATCTCGCGCGCGCTGACGTGGAAGCTCTCGGGAATTTTCGTTCTCGGCGGGCTGCAGGGAGCGATGGGCTGGTACATGGTGCAGTCGGGCCTGGTTGACGATCCGCGCGTCTCGCAGTATCGCCTTGCCGCGCACCTCGCGCTCGCGCTCGCGATCTACGCGGCGATGCTGTGGGTCGCGCTCGACCTGCTGTACAAGCGCAGAGTCGACGCGGCCGCCGGACCTCGTGGTCTTGCTTTCGCCCTCGCTGGGCTCGTCTTTGTCATGGCGATCTCGGGTAGCTTCGTCGCAGGCATACGCGCCGGGCTCGCCTACAACAGCTTTCCGCTCATGAACGGCCACCTCGTACCACCGGGCATGTTCGTGATCGATCCGTGGTACCTGAACTTCTTCAACAACATCGCGACGGTGCAGTTCGACCACCGGCTCCTCGCCTGGCTGCTCGCTTTCGTGGTGCCCTGGTTCTGGGTGCGGGTGCGTCGATCGGGGGCATCGAGTCGCGCGAGGCTCGCGGCGCATCTGCTGCTCGCGACTCTCGCGCTGCAGATCGCGCTGGGGATCTCGACGCTGCTGCTCGTGGTTCCGCTGCCGCTGGCCGCCGCGCACCAGGCGGGAGCGCTGCTCGTGTTCACCGCGGCCCTATTCGCCGCGCACAGCCTCCGCTGATTAGCGGTCAAGGTGCTTCGCGCGCTCGGCGATGAGCGCGTGGATCGCGTCGGTCATCGGCGTCGCGATCGCCGCCTTGCGCGCAAGCTCGACCACCGCGCCGACGATCGCGTCGACCTCGAGAGGGCGGCGCCGCTCGATATCCTGGTGCATCGAGATCTTGGCGCCCGCGAGCTTCTTGGCGATGGCGATGCGTTGTTCGACCGTCACCGGGATGCGCACGCCGTAGGCCTGGGCGACGCGCATCGTCTCCTCGATCAGGCTGCGGATCAGCGCGAGCAGGCCCGGGTTGCCGTGGATATCGTCCATGTGGGCGAGCGCGAGCGCCGCCACCGGGTTGTAGGAAAGGTTTCCGGTCAGCTTGAGCCAGATCTCGACCCGGATGTCCGCCGCGAGCTTTGCCTGGAATCCTGCGGCGTTCATGGCCGCGACCATTCGCTCGGCGCGCGCCGAGCGCGAGCGGTCAGGCTCGCCGATCAGAAACTCGCGGCCCGCGGTGTGGCGCACCACGCCGGGCTCGGGCACCTGCGCGGCGGCGTGCACCACGCAGCCGAGGATGTGCCGGGGATCGAGCGCCTGGAACAGCGTCCCTTCCGGATCGAGGCAGGCCACCGGCTGGCCGTCGAGCCTGCCGCCCTCGCGGTAGAAATACCACCACGGCAGGCCGTTGATCGCCGGGACGACCACCGTGTCGCGCGAAAGCAGCGGCTTCACTCGCGGCAGCATCGCCGCGATCGAAGCCGTCTTGAGGCAGATGAACACCGCGTCCTGCGCGCCGAGCTCGGCGGGATCGTCGGAGGCGCGCAAGGCGAACACTTCGCGCTTGTCGCCGCTCTCGAAGGTCAGGCCATGCGCGCGCAGCGCCTCGAGATGCGCGCCGCGTGCGACCAGGCACACCTCGTGCCCCGCGCGCGCGAACCCCGAAGCGACCAGCCCGCCTATCGCTCCCGCGCCGACGACGCAGACCTTCACGGCAGCAGGAAATCCGCGATCGGGCGAATCTGCCCCTCGTTCATCAGCCACGGGGCGTGTCCTATCCCGGGGAATTCCACGACCTTCATCTTGGGTCCGCGCCCCTGCATGCGCTTGACGGTCGACTCGAGCAGAAGGTCCGATTGGGCGCCGCGCAGCACCAGGGTCGGACACTTGACCGCGTCCCAGACCGGCCACAAGTCGATGCCGAAGAAGAAATCGGCGCCGAACGCGACGCCGGCCCCGCCGCCCGCCCGCATCGTGCTTACGATCGCCGGGTCGTAGCCGAGGACGTGGCTGCCGTCCCTGAGCCGTCGCGAGCCGTGCACTGCGAGCCTGCGCCACTGCCGATCCGTCAGCGGTCCGAAGGAAGCGCAGGCGTCGCGCAGGTAGCGCTCGACCTCCGCGAGGCCAGCGAAGCGCGCGCCGTCGCCACCGGCCCCCAGCTTGAGCCGCGCGAGCGCGGGCCAGGGGATCAGCGGCCCGACGTCGTTCAGCACCAGCCCGCGGATGGGCGAGCCGGGCTTCGCCGCGACCATCATCCCGATCAGCCCTCCCATCGAGGTGCCGACCCAGTCGATGGTGTGCGCTCCGCCCTCGCCCTGCAGGCGGGAGAGGAGCGAGGCCCTGGGCGAGGTGATCCGCGCGAGCAGCGTCGCCGCATCCGAGACGTATTGCGCGAATCCGTAGTCGGCCTTGTTCTCGAGCCAGTCGCTGTCGCCGCGGCCGACCACGTCCATGCACACCACGCGGCAGCCGCGCACGGCGAGGTAGCGGGCGAGCTCGTCGAAGTCGCGGCTGTTGCGCGTCAGCCCGTGCACGCACACCACGATGTGGCGCGCGTCGCGCGGGCCCCATTCGACGTAGGCGACGCGGTGGAATCCGTGAGGACCGAGGCTTGCGAAATGCTCGAGGCGGGGTTCGGACATGGCTCCAGGCGCATCATATCAACCGCGCGCTGGATTTTCGTGACGAGCGCCTAGATCAGGCCGTAGCTCTGCGCCTTTGCTCCGGGCAGGACGCGCTCGATCCGCGCCTCATCCAGGCCGTACATGCGCCCGAAAAGGTGCGCCAGTACCGAGCGGTAGTCGTTGAGCACCGGGAGATCCCGGTTCTGGTAGAGGTGCGCCTCGTCGACCGGCCCCTGCGCGCCCGCGATCTTGCCTCCCGCGATGCCGCCGCCCAGCACCCACAGCGTGCTGCCGTGCCCGTGGTCGGTGCCGCGGTTGCCGTTCTCGCGCGCCGTGCGCCCGAACTCGGACATGACCACGACCACGGTGCTCGCCCACAGTGCGCCCATCTCCTCGCCGAGCGCCGCCAGCCCCTGCGCCAGACCCTCGAGGTTCGTCGCGAGCGCCCCCTGCGTCGCGCCCTGATCGACGTGCGTGTCCCAGCCGCCGACGTCGACGAAGCCGATCGAATAGGCCGCCTTGCTGCTCATGAGCCTGCCGACGACGCGCGCACGGCTCTCGAACGCCCGCGCGGGGCCGGCGCCGCGCGCGGACTCCGCCATCTCGGCCGCGAGCTGCTGCGACACTTCGCGCCGCGTCTCGATCCCCGCGGCGGCGACCGCCGCGAGCGGCGTGCCCTGGTACATCGCGGAGATGCGCTCGCCTTCGCCCTGCGGCATCGGGTTGCGGGCGCCGCCCCGCAGCGACACGTTCGGCACTGCAGCGGGACCCTTGAGCGCGAGCGTCAGGTTGTTCGTGAAGGCGACGCCGCCCGAGCGCGGGTCGTCGCCCAGCGCCTGCACCAGGCGGTTGAGAAATCCGCTCGAGTAGTCGGGCGAAGCGCCTTCGCGCCGGCCCATCTCCATCAGGTCCTGCGCCTGAAAATGGCTGCGCGAGGTGTCGCTGCTGCCGCAGAAGGGGACGAACGCGGCCTGCTTGCGCACGTAGATCGGGTACAGCGTCTCCTTCACCGCCGCGTTCAGCGCCCAGTCGGCATCCAGGCGGATCGCCGCGCCGGGCGAGCCCGAATCGGGACGGGGCACCGCGATGCCGGGGCGGGCGCGGTAGTAGAAGTCGCTCGAATACGGCACGAGCAGGCTTGCGCCGTCGTAGGCGCCGCGCAGCATGACGACGAGCAGCTTGGTCGAGCCCGCGCCGGGCGCCGCCCACAGGCGCGCGCCGGCGAGCGCGAGCGCGCCTCCGATGCCTGCGCGAACGAACTGTCTCCGGTCCATGGCGTCTCCTAGCGGTGCATGAATTCGGGCGAGGCGAGGACGAGCGCGGCCCACTCCTGCGGATCGCCGGCAAGCTCGAGCGCGCTTCGCGTCTTCGCAGACAGAAGCGGCACGACCAGCGGCTCGATGCGCGTCCGCTCGATCGGGTGCGCCTGCCGCACGCGCTTGAGCTCGGCATCGTCCAGCCCTGAGTCGATCGCCCCGGCAGCGACGAACAGCCTGGCGCGCGCGCCCACCAGAGAGCGCGCGAGCTGGAAGCGTTTGGCGAGCTGGTCGGAGCTCGCCCAGTCGCGCGACTTCATGCCGTAGCCTTCCGGCGTCTGGTGGCCGTATACCGGCTCGCCGAGCTGGGCGAGGGCGCCCGCGAGCGGACGGGCGTTCCTCAGCACTTCGTCGGGATAGAGAAGGCGGATCGACGAGTACGTCCATTGCACGGGGTCCTTGAACTTCTTCCCGGCGTACTGCAGATCGGCGAATTGCGGCGACGCGAAGAGCATCCCGAGCGTCTGGGCGATGTCGCCGTCGCTGATCTGGAAGGTAACGGCCATGCGCTCCACGACTTCGGCCGGCGGATCGTCGGCGAGGAAGTACACGGCGAGCTTGCGCGAAATGAACTTCGCGGTCGAGGGGTGCCGGCACAGGATGTCGAGCGCCCGCTCGATCTCGGCAAAGCTCGACGAGCCCGGGAAGCCGAGGCCGAGAAAGGTCTTCGGGCCCGCGTCGTGGCGTTCGGGGAAGAAGGCGAACAGGCCGCTGCGCGGGTCGCCCTTGCGGCCCGTGAGGTCGATCCCGGCGCCGGTGAGGATGCGCGCGAGCGCCTCGACGTCGGCTTGAGTGTAGCCGCCGTCGACACCCAGCGTGTGCAGCTCCATCAGCTCCCGCGCGTAGTTCTCGTTGACCTTGCCGCGCACGTTCTCGGCGTTGTCCAGGTAGACCATCATCGCCGGGTGCATGAGCACCGCGCGCAGCAGGTCGCGGAACTTTCCGAGCACGTGCGGGCGGATCGCGCTCTCCTCGTAGTCGGCGAGCGGGAAGCGCACCTGCTTCTTGTTCTGGAACACGCTGAAGTGGTTGAACCAGAACCAGGTCATCGTCTCCTGCAAGGGGTAGGTCGAGTACAGCGCGCGGAGCGTGCGCCGCTCGAACACCTGGAAGTCGAGCTGCGCAAACTCGCGCCGCAGCTGCTTCTGCGCCTCGCGCTTCTCGTCGGGCGACTTCCCCTGCGCCGCCTTGCGCGCCGAGATCACCTTCGCCGCGAGATCCTCGGGCCGCGTGCTGGAGATCGGCAGCGCGGCGATCGCCGCTCGCGCCTCGCGCGGCAGCCCCTCGTCGCCGTGAAAAGCGAGCTGGCGGCGCAGCCAGGCGTCGCGTCCCTGCGCGCGGTAGTCGTCGATGTCGCGCGCCGTCGCGCCGTAGCTGATGCGGTTGAGAAAGCGCAGCTCCGCCTCGGAGGGCGCGTCGGCGAGCGCGGACGCGCAAGCGACGGCAAGGCCCAACGCTATCCCGGGTAAGCGCATGGTGATCGGGAAACGCGAGAGCGGCATGCCGGGTTGACCGCCGAAACAATTGATTTCGATCTGGTGCCGGGAGAGGGAATCGAACCCACATGGTGTTGCCACCGGCGGATTTTGAGTCCGCTGCGTCTACCAGTTCCGCCATCCCGGCTGGATGCTGCGCGCTTTTCGCGTGCATTATAGCGGCGTACGCATGGCCCCATCCATCGACGACTTCGATTACGAGCTGCCGCCCGAGCTGATCGCGCAGCATCCAAGCAAGACGCGCTCGGGGAGCAGGCTGCTTCGCATGGGCGGCGAGGCGCTCACGGACCACCGGTTTGCCGACCTTCCGCAGCTGCTCTCGCCGGGCGACCTGCTGGTGTTCAACGACACCCGGGTTATCAAGGCGCGCCTCTTCGGGAGAAAGGAAACCGGCGGCCGCATCGAGGTGCTGATCGAGCGCCTGCTGCCGGAAAACGAGGCGCTGGCGCAGGTCCACGCGGGCCGCGCGGCAAAGCCCGGCAGCACGCTCGACCTGGATGGTGGGCTGCACGTTCGGGTCCTCGGACGCGAAGGCGAGTTCTACCGTCTGCGCTTTCCTGAAGGCGCGGACATCCTCGAGCTGCTCGAGCGCCACGGCAGCGTCCCTCTTCCGCCTTACATCACCCACGCGCCGCAAGCGGAGGACGAAATCCGATATCAGACCGTATACGCACGCGCCCCCGGCGCGGTGGCCGCGCCGACCGCGGGACTGCACTTCGACGAGGCTATCCTTGGAGCGCTCGCGAAGCGCGGCGTCGAATTCGCGTACCTGACGCTACACGTCGGCGCAGGGACGTTCCAACCGGTGCGGGTGGCGAACCTCGCCCATCACCGCATGCACGCCGAGCGCTACGAAATCCCCACCGCGACCGTCGCCGCGATCGGAGCGGCGAAGAAACGCGGCGGCCGGATCGTCGCGGTCGGAACGACCACCGTGCGCTGCCTCGAAGCCTCGGCGGCGTCGCACGGTGTACCCATCACCGGCGTCGCGGAGACCGACCTGTTCATCACGCCCGGTTTCGAGTTCCGGGTGGTCGACCGCCTCGTCACCAATTTCCACTTGCCGAAATCCACCCTCCTCGTCCTGGTCTCCGTGTTTGCAAGGGCCGACAACATCCGGCGCGCCTACGCGCACGCGATCGAAAAGCGCTACCGCTTCTTTTCCTACGGCGACGCGATGCTGCTCGACCGGCAAGAGCAGGATGGACATTGAGATAGCATTTCGATACCATAGTGCTATCAAATTGTCAGGAGTCGGAGCCCGTGCCCCAATTTCTCGTACGTGACTTGTCTTCGTCGGCGGTAAGCACCCTCAAGGCCCAGGCGAAGCGCAACCATCGCTCGCTTCAGGGCGAGGTCAAGGCCATCCTTGAAGACAGCGCCGCAAGAGCCCGGGCGATGGAACGCTTCCGACGCGAAAGCGAGAAGCTGCGCGCGAGCTTGGGGAAGCGCAAATTCTCGGATAGCGTCGATATCATTCGCCAGATGCGCGACGCTTGAGCACGCTCGTAGTCGACGCGTCCATCGTCTCGAAATGGTTCCTGCAAGAGGAAGAGTCGGACGCCGCTCGCGAGTTGCTGAGAAAGAACTGGATTCTCTATGCGCCTGACCTTCTAGTCGCCGAAATAGGCAACGTGCTTTGGAAGCGCCTCGAGAGAAGGGAATTGAACCTCGAACAAGCCGAGTTGATCGTGGCGCGGTTCGCGACCGCACCGATCGTGCTAGTGCCTGTGGAACAGCTCACCGGCATGGCGCTGCGCATCGCCCATCTTCACCGACGCAACTTCTACGACTGTACCTATCTGGCGCTGGCATTGCGCGAGAAATGCCGCATGGTCACCGCTGACCTGCGTTTTCTGAACGCCATGCGTGACACCCCGCTGAGCGCCTACATGACCGACCTGTCCGGGTTGGTGGGGGAATCATGAGCGATCGCCCGAGATCGCCGCGCACCAGGACGCGGAAAGCGCGCAGCGCAACAGCGAAGCCTCGCGGGAAATTGCGCCGGCTGTTGGAACGGCCCGGCGCGATCATCGGCGATCCGGCCAAGCTCGCGGACACGCCGACCTTCGACGAAGCCGCGTGGCTCGGAAAATGGAGCACGCTTCTTCCGAACAAGGGCAGTCGGTAATGAGCAACCGCCTCTACTACGGCGACAACCTCCAGATCCTGCGCGACCACGTCTGATCGCCCCTCATCTCTGTCCTCTCCCAGAGGGAGAGGGAAACGCGACCAACGCGAGTTCAGTGAAATTCACCGTCCACGCCACCGACGGGGCCGCGCGCGCCGGCACTCTCTCGCTCGCGCACGGCGAGGTCGAGACGCCGGTGTTCATGCCGGTCGGCACCTACGGCGCGGTGAAGGCAATGAGCCCCGCGGAGCTCGCCGCGAACGGCACGCGCATCGTGCTCGGCAACACCTTCCACCTGTGGCTGCGCCCCGGGCTCGAGGTGATCGCGGCGCACGGCGGCCTGCACCGCTTCATGGGCTGGAGCGGCCCGATTCTCACCGATTCGGGCGGCTACCAGGTGTTCAGCCTCGGCGAGCTGCGCAAGATCACCGAGGAAGGCGTGCGCTTCGCCTCGCCGGTGAACGGCGATCGCCTCATGCTCACGCCCGAGCAGTCGATGCGCATCCAGCGGGTGCTCGGCGCCGACGTCGTCATGGTGTTCGACGAGTGCACGCCGCATCCGTCCGGCGAGCGCGAAACCGGGGAGTCGATGCGGCTGTCGCTGCGCTGGGCCGAGCGCTCGAAGCGCGCCCACGAGGCGAACCCGAACGCGCTGTTCGGCATCGTCCAGGGCGGCATGTTCGAGGCGCTGCGCGACGAATCGCTCGCGGGCCTGAAGGGCATCGGTTTCGACGGCTACGCGATCGGCGGCCTCTCGGTGGGCGAGCCCAAGCGCGACCAGCGCCGCATCATGCGCCATACGGCGGAGCGGTTGCCATCGGACCGCCCGCGCTACCTCATGGGCGTGGGCACGCCCGAGGACATCGCCGAGGCGGTCGCCGCGGGCATCGACATGTTCGACTGCGTCTTGCCCACGCGCAACGCGAGGAACGGGTGGCTCTTCACCCGCTTCGGCGACATCAAGATCCGCAACGCCCGCTACCGCGACGACACGCGGCCGCTCGACGACAGCTGCGCCTGCCACACCTGCGCGAACTTCTCGCGCGGCTACCTGCATCACCTCCAGAAGGTGAACGAGATCCTGGGCGCGCGGCTCAATACCCTGCACAACCTGCACTACTATCACGCGCTGATGCGCGAGCTGCGCGGTGCGATCGCGAAGCGCGGGCTGGCGGACTGCCTCGATGCGTTTCGCGAGGCACGCGGCAAGCTCCGGAAAAGCGAATGAAAGGCGGGGTCCCGATGGTATACTCCCCCGCTCGCTGCATACCGCAATGGAGACCCACGTGTTGATTTCCCCCGCATTCGCGCAGGGCGCCCCCGGCGCTGCCGGCCCGGGCTACGAGCAGTTCTTCATTATCATCGGCATGTTCGCGCTGCTCTATTTCCTGATGATCCGCCCGCAGATGAAGCGCTCCAAGGAGCACAAGCAGATGACCGAGGCCCTGTCGAAGGGCGACGAGGTGATCACCTCGGGCGGCGTGCTCGGCAAGATCACCAAGATCGGCGAAGCCTACGTGGCGCTCGAGATCGCGGCCAACACCGAAGTGCAGGTGCAGAGGAGCGCCATCCAGACGCTGCTCCCCAAGGGTACGATCAAGTCGCTCTAGATGAACCGTTACCCCGTCTGGGTGTACGCCACGATCGCGGTCGCGCTCGTGCTCGGGACCCTGTATACGCTGCCGAACTTCTTCGGCGAGGCGCCCGCGGTCCAGGTCTCGCCGGCGCGGGCCACCCTCAAGGCCGACACCGCCGTACTCGGGCGCGTCGAGGACGCGCTCAAGCAGGCGGGAATCCAGCCGACCGGCATGTTCCTCGACCAGGCCGGTGTGAAGGTGCGCTTCGCCGATACCGACACGCAGCTCAAGGCGAGGGACATCGTCGACCGCGGGCTGAATCCGGACTCGGCCAGCCCGTCCTACACCGTCGCGCTCAACCTGCTGCCCAACTCCCCGCGCTGGCTCTCCGCGATCAACGCGCTGCCCATGTACCTGGGCCTCGACCTGCGTGGCGGCGTGCACTTCCTGCTGCAGGTGGACATGAAGGCTGCGATCGCCAAGCGCGCCGAGAGCCTCGCGGGCGACATCCGCTCGCAGCTGCGCGACAAGAACGTGCGCCACGCCGGGATCACGCGCGAGGGCAACAACATCGTGGTGCGCTTCCGCGAAGCCGAGACGCGCGACAAGGCGCGCGCGCTGATCGCCGAGCAGATCCCCGACCTGCAGCTCGCCGATTCGGGCTCGGGGACCGACCTGCTCATGGTCGCGACCATCCGGCCCGAGGCCCAGAAGCGCACCCAGGAGTTCGCGCTCAGGCAGAACATCCAGACCCTGCACAACCGCATCAACGAGCTCGGCGTCGCCGAGCCGGTAATCCAGCAGCAGGGCTCCGACCGGGTAGTGGTGCAGCTTCCCGGCGTCCAGGACACGGCCAAGGCCAAGGAGATACTCGGGCGCACGGCCACCCTCGAAGTGCGCATGGTCGACGAGGACAACATGAACGCCGCGGCCCTCGCCGCTGCGCGGGCCGGGCAGGTGCCCTTCGGCGACGAGTTCTACATCGAGAGGAACGGCGCCCCGCTGCTCGTCAAGAAGCAGGTCGTGCTCACGGGCGACCGTCTCACCGACGCCCAGCCCGGGTTCGACAACCAGACCCACGAGCCCGCCGTCCACCTGACGCTGGACGCGACCGGCGCGCGCATCTTCAAGGAATACACCCGGGAGAACGTCGGCAAGCGCATGGCGATCCTGCTGATCGAGAAGGGCAAGGGCGAGGTCGTGACCGCGCCCGTGATCCGCACCGAGATCGGCGGCGGGCGCGTGCAGATCAGCGGGCGCATGACCACCGTGGAGGCGAACGACGTGGCGCTGCTCTTGCGCGCGGGGGCGCTCGCCGCCCCGATGGAGATCGTCGAGGAGCGCACCGTCGGCCCGTCGCTGGGCGCCGACAACATCAAGAAAGGGTTCGACTCGACGGTGTTCGGCTTCGCGACGCTGTCGCTCTTCATCATCGTCTACTACGCGCTGTTCGGCGTCTTCTCTACCCTCGCGCTGTGCGCGAACCTGCTGTTCCTCATCGCGGTCCTGTCGATGCTGCAGGCGACGCTCACGCTCCCGGGCATCGCCGCGATCGCGCTCACCCTCGGCATGGCGATCGACGCCAACGTGCTCATCAACGAGCGCATACGCGAGGAGCTGCGCAGCGGCTCGACGCCGCAGGCCGCGATCCACGCCGGCTACGAGCGCGCCTTCGGCACCATCCTCGACTCGAACGTCACCACGCTCATCGCCGGGCTGGCGCTGCTGATCTTCGGCTCGGGGCCGGTGCGCGGCTTCGCGGTGGTGCATTGCCTGGGCATCCTCACCTCGATCTTCTCCTCGGTGGTGGTGAGCCGCAGCATGGTCAACCTGGTGTACGGCACGCGCAAGAAGCTCGAGGGCGTGTCGATCGGCAACACGGCCTGGAAATGACGAAAAAAGCATAGCCGATGGAATTCTTCAAGATCCGCCACGACATACCGTTCATGCGCCACGCGCTGGCGTTCAACATCGTGTCGCTCATCACCTTTCTGCTCGCGGTATTCTTCCTCGCCACCAAGGGCCTGAACTACTCGATCGAGTTCACCGGCGGGACGGTGATGGAGGTGAGCTACGCGCAGGGCGCCGACGTCGACAAGGTGCGCAAGGCGCTGGACTCGCGCGGCTACAACGACTACTCGGTGCAGAACTTCGGCTCCTCGCGCGACGTGCTCGTCCGCATGCCGCTCAAGCCCGGCCAGAACAGCGCGGACCTGTCGAAGGCCGTGATGGAGGCGCTGAACGCGGACGACCGCGGCGCGACGCTGCGGCGCGTCGAGTTCGTCGGGCCGCAGGTGGGCCGGGAGCTGGCCGAGAACGGCGCGCTCGCGCTGCTCATCACCTCCATCGGCATCGTCCTGTATCTCGCTTTCCGGTTCGAATGGAAGTTCGGCGTCGCCGCGATCATCGCGAACCTGCACGACGTGGTGATCATCCTGGGCTTCTTCGCCTTCTTCCAGTGGGAGTTCTCGCTGCCGGTGCTCGCCGCGGTGCTCGCGGTGCTAGGCTATTCCGTGAACGAGTCGGTGGTGATCGCCGACCGGATCCGCGACAACTTCAGGAAGATGAGAAAGGCCTCGGTCACCGAGATCATCGACAACGCCATCACGCGCACGATCTCGCGCACCATCATCACGCACGGCTGCACCCAGACCATGGTGACCTCGATGCTGGTGTTCGGCGGGCCGGCGCTGCACTACTTCGCGCTCGCGCTCACCATCGGCATCTGCTTCGGCATCTATTCCTCGGTGCTCGTCATGGCCCCGCTGGTGCGCTGGCTTGGCGTGCAGCGCGAGGACTTGGTGAAGCCGATCAAGGAGAAGAAGGAAGAGGCGGTCGTCTAGGCCTGGAATAAACCCTCCCGGTGAACTGTTATCGCAGCCATGCGGCGGATGCCGCTACAATGCCGTTTGCAACCCCCCGAAACAACCCTAACGAGGAGAATCGAATGAACAAGAGGCTTCTATTGGCCGGATTGGCGCTCGCGCTGGGCGCGGGCGTCGCCCACACAGCGCTCGCCCAGGTCAAGCCGGAGATCCTGGTGAAGCAGCGCCAAGCCGTAATGACCCTTCAGGGCAAGTACTTCGGGCCGCTGGCCGGCATGGCGCAAGGCAAGGTCCCATACAACGCCGACACCGTGGCGCTGAATGCGGCCTACCTCGACGCCCTGAGCCGGATGCCCTGGGACGGGTTCGTGCCCGCGAGCAAGGACGCGACCGTGAAGACCGCCGCGCTGCCCGCGGTCTGGAGCGAGCCGGACAAGTTCAAGCAGGCACAGGATGATTTCCAGAACGCGGTCCAGGGTCTCGTGAAAGTGAGCCGCGGCGGCGACGAAGCGACGCAGAAGGCGGCGATCGGCGCGGTCGGCAAGACCTGCGGCGGCTGCCACCAGAACTTCCGCGAGAAGCAGCAGTAAAGCATTTCACCGGGAAGGCCCCGCTCAAGGCGGGGCTTTCTTTTTGTAGGGCATAATTCGCGCGTGATTCGTCTCCCGTTCGTCCTCGTTTCGCTGTTCGTCGCAGGCAGCGCGCTCGCGCAGGGCGACGCGAAGCGCGGCGAGTACCTCGCCAAGGTAGCCGGCTGCGTCGGCTGCCACACCGAGGAGAAAGAAGGCGCCGCGCCCTACGCCGGCGGCCGCGCGCTCAAGACGCCCTTCGGCACCTTCTACGGCCCGAACATCACGCCCGACGAGAAAGCCGGTATCGGCAACTGGACCGAGGCCGATTTCATCCGCGCCCTGCGGCAAGGCGACCGCCCGGACGGCTCGAACTTCTTCCCGGCCTTCCCTTATCCGTCGTTTACCAAGATCAAAGACGGCGACATACGCGACCTGTGGGCGTACCTGCGCACGCTGCCGCCGAGCGCGAAGCCCAGCCAGGAGCACGACCTGTGGTTCTTTTTCGGCTGGCGCTGGGTGGTGACGATCTGGAAATGGCTCTACTTCACGCCTGGCGCCTTCGCCGACATGCCGGGCGTCCCGGCCGCCGTCAACAGCGGCGCGTACCTGGTGCAGGCGCTGGGCCATTGCGGCGAGTGCCACACGCCGCGCAACTTCCTCGGCGGCCCGAAGTCGAGCCGCTATCTCGCCGGCGGCAAGGGGCCGGACGGCAAGTCGGTCTCGAACCTCACCCCGACGAACCTGAAGAAGCAGAGCGACAAGGAGATCAAGGATTTCCTCGTCACCGGTCTCACCGCCGAGGGCGACGTGCCGGCAGAAGCGATGGGCGAGGTGATCAAGAACACCACCAGCCAGCTCGCGCCCGCGGACCTCGACGCGCTGATCGCCTACCTGCGTACGCTCCCGCCGCTGCCGAGCGAGAAGAAGAGCTAGCTCAGCTTTACTGCGAGTGTGCCAGCCGCCCCATGCCCTCGCGGCGGATGCTGTAGAAGGTCCCGGCGAAGATCACCGCTGCGCCGACCATGATGGCGAGCTCGAGCGGCTCGTTGTAGAACACCGCGCCCACCACGGCGATCAGGGGCAATCTCAGGAAATCGATCGGCACCACCACCATCGCGTCGGCGATGCGGAAGGCGCGCGTCATGCAGTAGTGAGCCGACAGCCCCACCACGCCCAGCGCGAGCACCCAGGGCAGATCGCGCAGGCCCGGCCAGACCCACTGCGGCAAGGCCGGGATCAATCCGAGCGGCAGCTGGATCACCGCCATGTAGAAGAGGATGGCGAAGGCCGAGTCGTGCCCGGCGAGGCGCTTGGTGGCGATCATGGTCGAGGCGTAGGCGAAGGCGCCGAGCAGCATCACCAGCGCCGCCGGCTGGATCACTGCCATCCCGGGCCGGAGCATGACGAACACGCCGACGATCCCGAGCGTGAGCATCACGATTCGCCCCTGGTTGAGTCGCTCGCCCAGAAAGATCATCGCCAGCACCGCGGCCCACACCGGCATGGTGAACTCGATCGCGAACACGGTGGCGAGCGGCAGCAGCGAGATCGCGTACACCCAGGCGTACTGGCCGCCGAAATGGAACACATTGCGCAGCACGTGCAGGCCGAAGTGCCGGGTTCGAAGCGCCTTCAACCCCCGGCTCGGAAGAAGGAAAAGCAGGAATACCAGGGACATCAGGCTGCGGATGAACAGGATCTCGAAGCTCCCCATGGTGGGCAGCAGCTCGCGCACCGACACGGCCATGACCGAGAAGGAAACGAGCGCGCCCACCATCCACAGCGCGCCGCGCAGGGCGATCGGCAGCGTCGACATTCAGGCCCTGATCGCGAAGTCGCCGCGCTCGAGCAGGCGCGAGGCGGCGTAGCCGAACACCAGCCCCCAGAAAGGGGCACCAATGTTGAGGATCGGTATGTCGGCTACCGTGACGAGGAAGGTGACGAGCGCGCCCAGCGCGAAGCGATCGCGGAAGCTCACCGTGAACGCGGTCTGGAGCACGCGCAGCATCGCCAGGCCCGCGAGCGCGGCGATGAAGGCCTTGGGCGTGCCGAGCATGAGCCGGGTAAACACGGGTGCGAACAGGCCGAATGCGAGTGAGAGGAGCGCGACGAAAATCCCGGCGGTGTAGTGCCGCTTCTTCTCTCCCGAGGAAGAGATGATCGCGCTGACCGGCCCGGTGAGACAGGTGGGGACGGTGCCGACGAACGCGGTCACGAGCGTGCCCGCGCCGCAGGCGATGGTGATGGCGTCCACCGGCGGCGTGTGCACGGCCGAGCGCAGCACCGTGATCCCCTGCCCGTTGTGCACCACCAGTACGGTGATCGCGAGCGGAACCACCAGCTCGATCAGCGCGGGCCAGGAAAACGCCGGCTTGTAGAGGTTCGGGTGCACCACCGCCAGCGTTTCGGGCCCCGGCGTGAAGCGCCCCAGCGCCCAGACCGCCACGATGCCGATCAGCAGCGCGCCGATCAGCGGCGGCACCACGCGCGCGATGCGGGGAAACGCGCCCAGCGCGAGAAAGCCTGCGACCATCGGCGCCGCGATCCAAGCGTCGTCGCGGATGGCGAACACCATGTCCAGGCCGAAGCGCAGGAACACGCCCGCGACCATGCCCATGACGATGGGCATGGGCACCGCCTCCATCGTGCGGCGCACCCAGCCCGAGAGCCCGAGCGCGAGCATCAGAATCCCCGTCGCGACGAAGGCGCCGATCACCTCCGGCCAGTCGAGGTGCGTGAGCGCCGGCCCGACGAGCACCGCGCCGGGGATGGTCCAGAGAAACACGAGCGGCTGCCGGAAATACCAGCAGAAGGCGATGCTGATCAGGCCGTTCACGAAGAACGCGCCGAAAATCCACGACGACAGATCGGAAGGCGTGAGCCCGCCGCGCGTGCCCACCGCAAGGATGATCGCCACGGGGCCCGAGGCCGCGAACACGAACGCCACCAGGCCGTTGGCGAAGTAGACGCCGCCGAAGTCGGCGAGCGCCTGGCGGAGAGAGGGTGGAGTCAAAGCTTGCGCGCGAGCTCTGCCGCCTTGCCGGTATACCCGGCCGGGGTGAGCTTCAGCAGCTTGGCCTTCTCGCCTTCAGGCAGCGCGAGCCCCTTGATGAAGGCGCGCATCGCCTCGCCGTCGACGCGCTTGCCGCGCGTGAGCGCCTTGAGCTGCTCGTAGGGATCCGGCAGGCCGAAGCGCCGCATCACGGTCTGCACCGCCTCGCCGAGCACCTCCCAGTTCGCGTCGAGGTCCTCGAGCATGCGGGCGCGATCGGCCTCGAGCTTCCCAAGACCCTTGAAGCAGGATTCGTACGCGAGCAGCGCGTGGCCGAGCGCGACGCCGATGTTCCTCTGCACGGTCGAGTCGGACAGGTCGCGCTGCCAGCGGGACACCGGCAGCTTCTCGGAAAGGTGGCGCAGCAGCGCGTTGGCGATGCCGAGGTTGCCTTCCGAGTTTTCGAAGTCGATGGGATTGACCTTGTGCGGCATGGTCGAGGAGCCGACCTCGCCCGCGTTGGTCTTCTGCCTGAAGTAGCCGAGCGACACGTAGCCCCAGACGTCGCGGTCCAGGTCGAGCAGGATGGTGTTGGCGCGCGCGAAGGCGTCGAACTGCTCGGCGAAGCTGTCGTGCGGCTCGATCTGGGTGGTATGCGAATTGAACTCGAGGCCTACCGAGTCGACGAACCGCTTCGCAAAGCTCTCCCAGTCGAAGTCAGGGTACGCCGCGAGGTGGGCGTTGTAGTTGCCCACCGCGCCGTTGATCTTTCCGGTGAGCGACACCGCGGCGACGGTCTTGCGCGCGCGGCGCAGCCGATGCGCGAAGTTCGCGATCTCCTTGCCCAGGGTCGTCGGCGTCGCGGGCTGGCCGTGGGTGCGAGACAGCATCGCCGCATCGGCGAGCGATTTCGCCATGGCGACCAGCGTCTCGACGATGCGGTCGAGCGCGGGCAGCAGCACGCGGTCGCGCGCCTCCCTGAGCATCAGCGCGTAGGCGAGGTTGTTGATGTCCTCGGAAGTGCAGGCGAAGTGCACGAACCTCGCGACGCGCGCGCCTTCCGGATTTCCGGCGAGGCGCTGCTTCAGCCAGTACTCGATCGCCTTGACGTCGTGGTTGGTCTCGGCCTCGATCGCCTTCACCTGCGCGGCGTCCTCCTCGGAGAACGACTCGATGAGGCGCTCGAGCGCCTGGTTGGTTTCCTTCGAGAAAGGCTTGATCTCGGCGATCCCCGAGTCGGCGGCTAGCGCCAGCAGCCAGCGGATTTCGATCGCTATGCGGTGACGGAAAAGCGCGGCTTCGCTGAAGCAGGTGCGTAGCGGCTCGAGTTGCTTGTGGTAGCGTCCGTCCAGAGGAGATAATGCGCTCAGCGGTGAGAGCGGCGGCATCGACGGACCTGTGTGATGAGCAATGCTGATTTTACCATGCGGGTGACGCGAGCCGGCTTCGCGCGGCTGCTCGCCGAGGTCCGCTCCTGCAGGATCTGCGAGGCCCACCTTCCCAACCCGCCGCGCCCCGTGCTGCGCGCCTCGCCGAGCGCGAGCCTGCTCATCGTCGGCCAGGCGCCAGGACGGCGCGTCCACGAGAGCGGGATTCCCTGGAACGATCCGTCGGGCAAGCTGCTGCGCGAGTGGCTGCGTCTCGACCGCGACGCCTTCTACGACGCGCGGCGCATCGCCATCATCCCCGTGGGGTTCTGCTACCCGGGAACCGGCGACTCGGGCGATCTTCCGCCGCGTCCCGAGTGCGCTCCGCACTGGCACCCGAAGCTGAGAGCGCAGCTGCCTGCGATCCGGCTCACGCTTCTCGTCGGCAGCTACGCTCACGCCTACTACCTCGGCGCGAGAAGGAAGAAGACGCTCGCCGAGACCGTGCGCGCGCGCGGCGAATACCTCCCCGTGTACTTTCCCCTGCCCCACCCCAGCCCGCGCAACCGGCTCTGGCTGAAGAACAACGCTTGGTTCGAGCACGACGTATTGCCGCAACTCAGGAGACGCGTCAAGGCGTCCCTGTCCTAGAGGCTTTTCGCGGAACGGGTAGAATTCGGCGCATGAAGCTCATCGGCTCGCTCGCCAGCCCGTTCACTCGCAAGGTGCGCGTGGTGCTCGCGGAAAAGAAGATCGAGTACGAGTTCGAGATCGACAATCCCTGGAAGGCAGACGCGGTCACGCCGAAGTTCAATCCACTCGGCAAGGTGCCCGTGCTGGTGCTCGACGACGGCTCGACGATCTTCGACTCCCGCGTCATCGCCGCGTTTGTCGACAGCGCCTCGCCGCTCCTGCGCCTGGTTCCGTCCGATCCCCGCGAGCGGGTCGAGGTGCGCCGCTGGGAAGCGCTCGCCGACGGCGTGCTGGACGCAGGCATCGCCGCGCGGCTGGAGAACCAGCGCGAGGCGAAGCTGAGAAACGCGACCTGGATCGACCGCCAGATGGGCAAGGTCCGCTCCGGGCTGCTCGCGCTGGAGGCGGACCTGGGCGAAAAACCCTGGTGCACGGGCAACGGCTACACGCTCGCCGACATCGCCGTCGGCGTGTGCCTCGGCTGGCTCGACTTCCGCTACCCCAAGATGGAGTGGCGCAAGGACCACGCGAATCTCGCCCGGCACTACGGCAAGGTGTCGGAGCGGGCGTCGTTCCGGGAGACCGTCCCGAGCGAATGATGCAGGACTTGCTCGCGAATCCGGCGGTCCAGGGGGGCGCGGCCCCGTTCGTCGCAGGTCTGATCGTCGCGGTGCTGCTCGGGCGGTACCGCCTCGGCGGGCTCGCCGTCACAGCCGCGTTCGCCACCGCCGTGTACTTCATCGCGGGCTTCGGTTTCACGCCCCTTTCCGCGACGCGCAAGATCATCCTCCTCGGGCTCGTGGCGCCGATCGCCGGCATCGTCGTCGACTTCGCCTTCAGGCCCACGCGCCTGGGCTCCATCCTGCTCGCGATCGCGACCGCGGCGGCCGCCGCCTGGGTGTTCTGGCCGGTGCTCTCCCAAAGGGAATTCGCGCGAGCGCTGCTGCCCGGGGCCATCGCGCTGCTCGCCGCGGCCTGGGTCGTCGGGTACTCCGAGCAGCGGCTCGCCGGGGACAGCGTGCGCGCCGCGGCCTCGGGTCTGGCGCTCGGCGCGGGCACCGGGGTCGCGGCGATCTTCGGCGCCGCGCTGACCTACGGCCTCTACGGCGTCGCCGTTGCCGCGGGCTCGGGCGCATTCCTGCTGGTGCAGATGATCACCGGCAAGCGCAGCTACGCCGGCGCCACCTTCACGCTCAGCGTCACGGTGGTCGCGATCCTGATCGCCGCGGCGGCGATGGTCCTCGCCCAGCTGCCCTGGTACTCGGTCGCGGTGCTCGCGCTGGTGCCGGTCGCGGCTAACCTTCCCCTGCCGGCTGCCGCCGCGCTGTGGGTGCAGGCCGTGCTAGCCTCGCTCTACGGATTCGTCGTCGCCGGAATCGCCTGCGTGCTCGCGTGGCACGCGGGCGGCTGATCGCCATCAACCACCAAGGAGGAAAAGTATGTCATTGAAGCTGACCGCAAGCCTGGTTGCCGCTGCGCTGCCGCTCGCCGCGACCGCCGCGCCGGAATCGTTTACCGTCGATCCGTATCACAGCATCCCCTACTTCGAGGTGGTGCACCTGAACACCTCCATCATCCGGGGCCACTTCGAGAAGATCTCGGGGAAGATGACGCTCGACTCTGCCGCCAAGTCCGGCTCGATCGAGCTCTCGATACCGACCGCGACCCTGAGCACCGGAGACAACGACAAGGGAAGCCGCCCGCGCTCGCGGGACGAGCACCTGCGCTCGCCCGATTTCTTCAACGTCGCCGAGTTCCCGACCATGACTTACAAGGGCAAGGCGACGAAATTCAACGGCGACCACCCCGCAGTGATCGAGGGCGAGCTGACGCTACTCGGCGTGACCAAGCCGCTCACGCTCACGGTCGAGCGCTGGAACTGTGGGCCCGATCCGCGCAGCCAGGGCAAGCGCTACTTCTGCGGCGGCAACGCCACGGCCTCGTTCAAGCGCTCGGACTTCGGCATGAAGTTCATCGTCGGCCCCGTGAGCGACGAGGTGAAGCTGTGGACGTCGGTGGAGGCGTTCCGGGACTAGGGGCAATTACTGGATGACGCCGCCGCCGAGGCAGGCGTCGCCGGCGTATAGCACGAGCGACTGCCCGGGCGTCACCGCCCACTGCGGGCCGGCGAATTCGACCTCGATACCGTTCCCCGCGTCGCGGATGCGGCAGTCCGCGTCCGCCTGTCGGTAGCGCGTCTTTGCGCCGTAGGACTCGCCTCGGGGCGGCCCCTCGCCGCTCACCCACGCGAGGTCCCCGGCGCGCAGCTGGCTCGACAGCAGTAGCGGGTGGTCGTGCCCCTGGACCACGATGAGCTCGTTTTTCTCCAGGTCCTTGCCGCACACGTACCACGCGCCGCCGGCGGTGTTCTTCATCCCGCCGATGCCGACGCCTTTCCTCTGGCCGATGGTGTAGAACGAGAGCCCGACGTGCTCGCCCACCGTGCGGCCCTCGGGTGTGCGCATGCGCCCGGGCCTGGTCGGCAGGTAGCGGTTGAGGAATTCGCGGAAGGGGCGCTCGCCGATGAAGCAGATGCCGGTCGAATCGCGCTTGGCGAAGTTGTGCAGCCCGGCCTCCTTCGCCATCCTGCGCACCTCGGTCTTCTTCAGCTCGCCAATCGGCAACAGCACGCGCGCGAGCTGGCCCTGGTTCAGCCGGTGCAGGAAATAGCTCTGGTCCTTCGACAGGTCGCGCGCCTTGAGCAACTCGAATCGATCGCCGGTTTCACGCACGCGCGCGTAGTGCCCGGTGGCGATGCGCGACGCACCGAGCTTCATCGCGTGATCGAGGAAAGCCTTGAACTTGATCTCGGCGTTGCACAGCACGTCCGGGTTCGGCGTGCGTCCCGCCGAATATTCGGCGAGAAAGGCGCTGAACACGCGCTCCTTGTACTCCACGGAGAAATTCACGACCTCCAAGTCGATGCCGATCACCTCGGCGACCGAGGCGCAGTCGATCAGGTCCTGCCGCGTCGAGCAGTACTCGTCATCGTCATCGTCCTCCCAGTTCTTCATGAACAGGCCGACGACGTCGAAGCCCTGGCGCTTGAGGAGCAGCGCTGCGACCGACGAGTCGACGCCGCCCGACATGCCCACCACGATTCTTTCGCCCGCCATGGACGGGCCTACGCCACGCGGCGCTGGTTCTTCCGGATGAATTCCGCCATGCGCGCCACGCCCTGCTCGATCGCGGCGTTGGACGCCGCATAGGAGAAGCGGATGTGCTGGCCTTCGCCGGGCACGCGCGCGCCGAAGTGGATGTCGGCGAGCACGGCGACGCCGGCCTCGTTGAGGAGCCGCTTCCTGAACTCCTCGGAATCGGCCGCGCCGATCATGCGGCAGGCCTCGGTGACGTTGGGCCAGGCGTAGAAGGCCCCACCCGGGGTCTTGCAGAAGACCCCCGGCACCTTGTTCAAGAGGCCCACGATCAGGTCGCGCCGCGCGAGGAACGAGCCGCGCATCTTCTCGGCCTCTGCTTGAGGTCCGCTCACCGCCTCGACCGCGGCCCACTGGCTGATGTGCGAGGCGCAGGAGTCGGTGTTGGTCACCCAGCGCACGAACTGCGGCGCGAGCAGCGGGTTGGAGGCGAAGCCGATGCGCCAGCCGGTCATCGCCCAGGTCTTGGACGCGCCGTCGGAGATGATGGTGCGCTCGACCATGCCCGGGAGCGAGGCGATCGAGCAGAACTCGCCCTCGTAGCACAGCCGCGAGTAGATCTCGTCCGCGTAGACCCAGACGTCGGGGTGGCGCCTGAGGATCGCGGCGATGGCCTCGAGGTCCTTCTTTCCCAGGATCCCGCCGGTCGGGTTCTGCGGCGAATTGAGGATGAGCAGTCTGGTCTTCTTGGTGATCTTCGACTCGAGCTCGGCCGGGTCGAAGGCGAAATTGCGCGCCTCGCGAAGGTGAAGCGGTACGGGAACCGCGCCGTTCGCGACGATCTGCGATTCGTAGATGGGAAATCCCGGGTTCGGGTAGATCACCTCGTCGCCCACGCCGTAGTCGGTGGTCGAGAGGATCGCGTAGGCGATGAAGGGCTTCGCCCCGCCGCCGATCACCACCTCCTCGGGCTTGATCGAGAGCCCACGCATCTCTCCCATGTAGCGCGCCGCCGCCTCGCGCAGCTCGGCGATCCCGGCCGAGGGCGTGTAGCCGTGCTTGCCTTCGCGCACTGCGCGCACCGCTGCATCCTGGATGTTGACCGGCGTGTGGAAGTCGGGCTGGCCGATGCAGAAGGAGATGAGATCCTTGCCCTTGCGGGCGAGCTCGTTCACCTCAGCGAGGACCACGAAGGCGTTCTCGGTGCCGAGATTCTCCGTGCGGCGGCTGATCTTGGGCATGCGGCGATGTCAGGCGAGCTTAAGGTATGCCATTTTATCCTAGCCGGAAACCCCTTCGGGGCACTATCATTCGCGGGAGAGTCGGGAGAGCGTTCATGCTGGTCAACTGTGCCGCCTATCAGGAAGGGAAAAAGCTCGCCGACATCCCGGTCGAGGATATAAAGAAATACGTGAGCCGGCCCGAGTGCTTCGTCTGGGTCGCACTCAAGGACCCCGGGCCCGGCGAGCTCGCCGCGATGCAGAAGGAGTTCGACCTGCACGAGCTCGCCGTCGAGGATGCGCGGCACGGCCACCAGCGCCCCAAGATCGACGAGTACGGCGACTCGGTGTTCGCGGTGCTACACAACGTGCAGTTCGGCGAAGAGCTCAAGGTCGGCGAAGTCGACCTGTTCGTCGGCAAGAATTACGTTCTGTCGGTGCGCAACCAGGCCGAGCCGGGATTCAGGGAGGTGCGCGCTCGCTGCGAGCGGGAGCCGGAAAACCTCAAGCACGGATCAGGGTTTGTCTTTTATGCCCTCATCGACGCAGTAGTCGACCGCTACTTTCCGGTGCTCGACTCGATCGAGGACGAGTTCGAGCAATTCGAGGCCCAGATCTTCACCGGCGACTCGCTCAGGGCGAACATCGAGGGCCTCTACTACGTTCGGCAGAAGCTCACCACGCTGCAGCACGCGGTGGTGCCACTGCTCGAGGCAGTCGGCAAGCTGTATGGCGGGCGCGTCCCGCAAGTGTGCTCGGGGATGCAGGATTACTACCGCGACGTCTATGACCACCTGGTTCGGATCAGCCAGACGATCAACAGCCAGCGAGACACGGTGACCACGGCGATTCAGGTCAACGTGGCCATGATCACTTTTGGCGAGACGGAAGTGACGAAACGCCTGGCGGCCTGGGGCGCGCTCATCGCCGTGCCGACGTTCATCGCCAGCCTCTACGGCATGAATTTCAAGCACATGCCCGAGCTCGACTGGGCGTTCGGCTACCCGGTCGTGGTGGGCGCAATGGCGCTCATCAATGTTGTGCTTTTCCGGCGCTTCCGCCAGGCGGGCTGGCTGTAGCGTGCGCGGCTTTAGGCGCCGCGCGGGCTCTCCCGCCGGCGCAGTCGGCTGGCCGCAGCAGATCGACTAGGCAGGTCACGAACAGGCCGACGCGCATGGGAGCTGTTCGCGCGGCGTACCGGCTACGCGGCCACCATGCCGTGTATGGAGAAGAGCTGCAACGGGTCGGCCCACACCTTCTCGGCCGAGAAGCCAGCGCGCTTGCCGAGCTCCTGAAATTCTGCGACGGAGTATTTGCAGGAGATCTCGGTGTGGATGGTCTCGCCGGGCACGAAGTCGAAGCGCTTCCCCTCTATGTGGACGATCTGCGAGTACAGGCTCTCTAGGTGCATCTCCACGCGCCCCTGCATCGGCTCGTAGAACGCCTTGTGGCGGAAGCGGCTCGCCTGGAAGTCCCCGCCCAGCTCGCGGTTGATGCGCCCGAGCAGGTTGAGGTTGAACTTCGCGGTCACTCCCTTGGAGTCGGCGTAGGCCGCGTCCAGCGTCGCCTTGTCCTTCTTCAGATCGACGCCGATGAGCAGCGCGCCTCCCGTGCCGACGGAGCGGCGCACGTTCTTCAGGAACTGGAGCGCCTCGGCGGGGGTGAAGTTGCCCACCGTGGACCCGGGGAAGAAGGCCACCTTGCGCCGGATCGGCACGCCCACGAAGTCGGGCAGCGCGAGCGGGCGCGAGTAATCGGCGCAGATGCCGACGACGTTGAGGTAGGGGAAGCGGCCAGCAAGCTCGTGCGACGCGGCCTGCAGGGTTCCGGACGCGATGTCGATGGGGACGTAGAGCCGCGTCTGCAGCGCCTGGATCAGTATGCGCGTCTTCGCCTGCACGCCGCTGCCGTACTCGATCAACTCGGCGTCGGGCCCGACGAACTGGACGATGTCCGCGATGTTGCCGCGCAGGATCGCCGTCTCGGTGCGCGTGAGGTAGTACTCGGGCAGCTCGCAGATCGCCTCGAACAGGCGGCAGCCCTGCGCGTCGTAGAAATACTTCGGCGCAATGCTCTTCTGCGGGAGAGCCAGCCCTGCGAGCACGTCCTCTCGAAAGCGGTCGGCGCTCGGCAGAAAGCTGTAGAAGCGCACCACCCCCGGCACCAGGGGCTGGGGGGTCGGCTCGGGCTTCATGCCCGTGGCCGGAAACTACCCCGGCTGGTCGGTCGTTCGGGGAAAAACGGCGAAGTCGCCCACAGGCAGCAGGCCTGCCGAGGACCGGATGGCACGGCTGGAGGCAAATTCCAGCCATTGCCGGATGCGGGTCGCGTCGCCAACACGAGTGTATTTACCCCAGGAGTCGAGCAGGACGATGATAATGGAACGTCCCGACAACGTCACCTGCATGACCAGGCAGCGTCCGGCCTCGGCGATGTATCCGGTCTTCGACAGCCCGATCTCCCAGCGGGAGCTGCGCGTCAGGTTGTTGGTGTTGCCGAAGCGCATCATGCGGCGCCCGATCTTCACCTGGTACGAAGTCGAGGTGGTGAAGTCGCGGATCTTCGGATACGCGTGCGCGGCCTCGACGAGCTTCGCCAGATCCTGCGCGGTGGAGACATTCCTGCCGGAAAGCCCCGTGCCATCCTCGAAGCGCGTGCCGTTCATGCCGAGGAGCTGAGCCTTGAGGTTCATCGCCAGCACGCAGGAGTCCTTCCCGCCGGGATAGGAGTTCGCGACCGCGGACGCGGCGCGGTTTTCCGAGGCCATCAGCGCGAGGTGCAGCATTTCGTCGCGCGTCAGGGTCGTGCCGACCTGCAGCCTCGAATGGGAGCCGCGCAGCCGGTCGACGTCGGCCTTGGAGATCGTCACCGGTTCGTCGGGGTCGAGCTCGGCGTCGAGCGTGACGATCGCGGTCATCAGCTTGGTGAGCGAAGCGATCGGCAGCGTCGATTCGGCGTTCTTGCCGAGCAGGATCTCGCCCGAGTCCTGGTCGAGGACCAGGGCCGCCTGCGACTTCAGCGCGGGCTGGCGCGCCTCGCGCGCGAGCGCCGGCGTCGCGGTGACCGCCATGGTGAGCAGGAACGCAAAGAGGATTCGCACCCTTCCTCCAAGCTTGATGGGCCGGCCAGTTTAGCTGCGGACAAAGCGATATGCAAACGAAAATAAAGGGATACGAGGAACACTTAACGCTGCCTCATGTAACACCCATGACGCTTGGCATGCTCAGGCGGCGGCGTGCTCGGCTTCCTCCTGCTGCTGCAGAGCCCACATCTGGGCGTACTCCCCGCCGCGCGCGAGGAGCTCCCTGTGGGTGCCGCGCTCCAGGATACGACCTTGATCCAGAACGAGAATCTGATCGGCATCCATGACCGTGGAAAGCCGGTGAGCGATGACCAGCGTTGTGCGCCCGCGGGCGATCCGGTCGAGCTCGGCCTGGATGCCCTTCTCGGTTTCCGAGTCGAGGGCGGAGGTGGCCTCGTCGAAGATGAGAATGCTCGGGTTCTTGAGGATCGCGCGCGCGATCGCAACGCGCTGCTCCTCGCCCCCCGAGAGCTTCAGGCCGCGCTCGCCGACCCGCGACTCGTAGCGCTCGGGAAGGCTCTCGATGAACTCGTGGATGTGCGCGGCCTTCGCCGCCTCGACCACCTCGGCGAGCGACGCCTCGGGCCGGCCGTAGTGGATGTTGTAGAGGATGGTGTCGTTGAAGAGCACCGTGTCCTGCGGCACGATGCCGATGGCGGCGCGCAGCGACGACTGCGTCAGGTCGCGGGTGTCGACGCCGTTGATCGAGACGCGGCCCGCGCCGACGTCGTAGAAGCGGAACAGCAGCCGCGCGAGCGTCGACTTCCCCGAGCCGCTGTGTCCCACCACGGCTACCTTGCTCCCCGCCGGCACGTCGAACGAGACGTCGAACAGGATCTGCCGCTTGGGCTCGTAGGCGAAGTCGACGTGGTCGAAGCGCACCGTCGCGCTGCGTCCGGAGAGCGGCTGCGCTCCCGGGCGATCCTCGACCTCGCGGTCCTGCTTGAGCAGGCGGAACATGCGGTCCATGTCGGCGAGCGCCTGCTTGATCTCGCGGTACACCATGCCCAGGAAGTTGAGAGGGATGTAGAGCTGTATCAGCAGGCCGTTCACGAGCACCAGATCGCCGAGGGTCAGCTCCTTCGACACGACGCCGCCCGCGGCGAGCACCATGAGCAGCGTCACCGCGATCGCGATAATCAGGCTCTGGCCGATGTTGAGCACGCCGAGCGAGGCCTCGTTCTTCACGGCGGCCGACTCGTATTTCTGCAGGTTCTCGTCGTAGCGCCGCGCCTCGTACTCCTCGTTGTTGAAGTACTTCACCGTCTCGTAGTTGAGCAGGCTGTCGATCGCCCGGGTATTGGCCCGCGAGTCGAGCTCGTTCGCGCGCCGGCGGATGTCCATGCGCCACTCGGTGATCGTGACCGTGAAGGCGATGTAGACCGCTACCGCGGAGAAGGTGACCGCGGCAAAGCGCCAGTCGAACCTGGCGAGCAGGATCGCCGCCACAAGGCTGAACTCGAGGATCACCGGGATGATCGAGAACAACATGTACGACAGCAGCGTCGAGATGCCCCGCGTGCCGCGGTCGATGTCGCGCGACACGCCGCCGGTCTGCCGCTCCAGGTGGAAGCGCAGCGACAGGCTGTGCATGTGGCGGAACACCGTGAGCGCGACGCGCCGGATCGCGCGCTGGGCGACGCGCACGAACACGACGTCGCGCAGCTCCGCGAACAGCGTGGTCGAGAATCTCAGGATGCCGTACGCCGCCAGCAGCGCGAGCGGCACGACCAGGATCGCGGTGCGCGCATCGAGCGAATCCACCACGTCTTTCATGATGAGCGGCACCGCGACGTTGGCGAGCTTGGCGCCGATCAGCAGCACCAGGGCGATCACCACCCGCACGCGGAACTCCAACAGGTAGGGAACCAGCATGCCGACGGCGCGCTACTCGCTGCGCCGCGCGGGGGCCTGCGCGGAAGCTGCGGGCAAGGCGGTGCGGTGATCGTGGGCCATGGGACGATGTTACATGGGGGCGGCGCAGAACAGGGCAAGGGCGGCGGCGTGGGGGTATCATCTGCCATTGCCCTGAAAGCCCAACATCCGGAGGGCCCATGACTTCCCTAGCCGCAATCGTGGCGGCGCTCGCAGCCGGCGCCGTGGTGCTGTGCGTCGCGCCGTTGCGCCGCCAGATCGTCTCGCGCTTCGTCCTTCGCTGGTACCGTGGCCAGCTCCCCGCCATGTCCCAGACCGAGCGCGAGGCGATCGACGCCGGCACGGTCTGGTGGGACGGCGACCTGTTCTCGGGGCACCCGGACTGGAACAAGCTGCTCGCGCTACCCAAGCCCAGGCTCACCGCCGAGGAGCAGTCGTTCCTGGACAACGAGACCGAGCAGCTGTGCGCGATGGTCAACGACTGGGAGACGACTCAGATCTGGCAGGACCTGCCGCCGCAGGCCTGGCAATTCATCAAGGACAAGGGTTTTCTGGGGATGATCATCCCGAAGCGCTACGGCGGACGCGAATTCTCTGCGACCACGCATTCCCTGGTGGTCCAGAAGCTCGCGTCGCGCTGCGGCGTGGCCGCAGTGCACGTGATGGTGCCCAATTCGCTCGGGCCGGCGGAGCTGCTGCTGCACTACGGCACCGAAGAACAGAAGAACCACTACCTGCCGCGGCTCGCGAAGGGACTGGAGATCCCCTGTTTCGGGCTCACCAACCCGCACGCGGGCTCGGACGCTGCGGCGATCCCCGACTTTGGCGTCGTGTGCAGGGGCACCTGGGAAGGGCGCGAGATCCTCGGCATGCGCGTCACCTGGGAGAAGCGGTACATCACGCTCGGACCGATCTCGACGCTGCTCGGCCTCGCGATCCGGCTGCGCGACCCCGATCACCTGCTGGGCGACAAGGAGGACATCGGCATCACCTGCGCGCTCGTGCCGACCCACACGCCCGGCGTCAACATCGGCCGGCGCCACAACCCGCTGAACGCTGTGTTCCAGAACGGGCCGAACTGGGGCAAGGACGTGTTCATGCCGCTCGAGTGGATCATCGGCGGGCCGAAGATGGCGGGCCAGGGCTGGCGCATGCTGATGGAGTGCCTCGCTGCGGGGCGCTCGATCTCGCTGCCGTCCTCGAGCACCGGGTACTCCAAGCTCGCCGCGCGCGCGACCGGCGCCTACGCGCGGGTGCGCAACCAGTTCAAGATGCCGATCGGCAAGTTCGAGGGCATCGAGGAGCCGCTCGCCCGGATCGGCGCGAACCTGTACATGATGGATGCGGCGCGCGCCATGACCGCCGGCGCCGTCGACCTCGGCGAGAAGCCCTCGGTGGTCTCGGCGATCGTCAAGTACCACCTCACCGAGCGCGGCCGCGCCGTGGTGAACGACTGCATGGACATTCTCGGCGGCAAGGGCATCTGCCTCGGGCCGAACAACTTCATGGGGCGTCCCTACCAGCAGCTGCCGATCGGGATCACGGTCGAGGGAGCCAATATCCTCACGCGCAACCTGATCGTTTTCGGGCAGGGCGCGATCCGCTGCCATCCCTACGTGCTGAAGGAGATGCACGCCGCTCAGGGCGGCAACCTCGCCGCTTTCGACGCGGCGTTCTTCGGCCACGCGCGCCACGTGATCGCGAACGAGTTGCGCTCCTTCGTGATGGCGATCACCGGCTCGCGCTTCGCTTCCGCCCCGTCGGGGGCGGCGCCGCAGCTGCGCCGCTACTACCGGCGCCTCACGCGGATGTCCTCGGCGCTCGCCTACGCGGCAGACATCTCGATGCTCGTCCTGGGCGGGGCGCTCAAGCGCAAGGAGCGCATCTCGGCGCGGCTGGGCGATGTGCTCTCCATGCTCTACCTCGCCTCGGCGGCGCTGAAGCGGTTCGAGGATGACGGCCGGCAGGAAGCCGACCTGCCGCTGGTGCACTGGTCGGTGCAGGATGCGCTGTTCCGCGCGAGCGACGCCTTGCACGGAGTGCTCTCCAACTACCCGTCGCGGGTATGGGGCGCACTGCTGCGCGTTGTGATCTTCCCCGTGGGCCGGCGTTACGCGCCGCCCGCCGACTCGCTCGGGCACGAGGTCGCGCGCCTGCTGATCGCGCCTTCGGCGACGCGCGACCGACTTTCCGCGGGCATCTACCTGCCGAAGGACGAGAGCGAGCCCTTCGCCGTGCTGGAGGCCGCGCTCGAGGCGGCGATCAGCGCCGAGGCGGTCGAGGCGAAGATCCGCGCGGCGCAGAAGGCGGGCACGATCAGCGGGAAGGGGTCCGAGGAGCTCGCGCAAAGCGCGCTTGCCGCACGAGTGATCGGCGGCGAAGAGATGTCGCTGCTCAAGCGCGCGGCGCAGCTGCGCGACGAGGTGATCCGCGTCGACCATTTCCCGCAGGACCTCGGAAGGACCGAAGCGCAGCGGCCTGCCCAGCCGCAGCGCGCCGCGGCGTAGACCGGAATTTCTGCGGCGGGCGCGCCTGCCATCGGAGGCTTGATGTCGAAGGCCATCTATATCGTTGACGGCGCTCGCACGCCGTTCCTGAAATCGCGCAACCGCCCCGGGCCGTTCTCGGCGAGCGACCTCGCGACCGCAGCGGGCAAGTCGCTGCTCATCCGCCAGTCGTTCGCGCCCGAGGAGCTCGACGAGGTGATCCTGGGCTGCGCCGCGCCTTCGGTGGACGAGGTCAATATCGGGCGCGTCGCCGCGTTGCGCATGGGCTGTGGGCAGAAAGTGCCGGGCTGGACGGTGATGCGCAACTGCGCCTCGGGCATGCAGGCGCTCGACTCGGGCATAGCCAACATGCTGTCTGGGCGATCGAGCCTGGTGCTCGCCGGCGGCGTCGACGCGCTGTCGCGCGTGCCGCTCCTCTATTCCGACTTGATGGTCGTGTGGTTCGCCAACTTCATGGCGGCCAAATCGCCTCTCGCCAAGGCGGCGATGTTCCTGAAGCTCAAGCCGACGCAGCTGCTCGCGCCGGTCATCGGCCTCATGAAAGGGCTGACCGACCCGTACGTGGGCCTACTCATGGGCCAGACCGCCGAGAACCTCGCGCACCGCTTCGGAATATCGCGCCTACAGATGGACGAGTTCGCCGCGCGCAGCCACGCGCGGGTGATCGGCGCACAGGAGGGCGGCTTTTTCAACGACGCGCACGACGGCATGGCGCCGGAGATCTCGGCGATCTACGACGATCGCGGCGAGCTCTACAAGAGCGACGACGGCGTGCGCAAGGACTCGACGGTAGAGAACCTCGCCAAGCTCAAGCCCTTCTTCGACCGGAAATACGGCAACGTCACTGCGGGAAATTCCTCGCAGATCACCGACGGCGCGGCGTGGCTGGTGCTCGCCACCGACGAGGCGGTCAAGCGCCGCAAGCTCGAACCTCTCGGCCGGATCGTCGATTCGCAGTGGGCGGGACTCGACCCGGCCCAGATGGGGCTCGGGCCCGTGCACGCGTCCACGCCGATCCTGAAGCGCCACGGGCTGAAGCTCAACGACCTCGACGCCTGGGAGATCAACGAGGCCTTCGCCGCCCAGGTGCTCGGCTGCCTCGCCGCGTGGAAGGACGACAGGTACTGCCGCGAGGAGCTGGGGCTCGACGGCGCCATGGGCGAGCTCGACCCGGAGAAGCTCAACGTCAACGGCGGCGCGATCGCGCTCGGCCACCCGGTCGGCGCCTCGGGTGCGCGCATCGTGCTGCACCTGCTGCACGTCCTCAAGCGCGCCGGCGGCAAACGCGGCGTCGCCTCGATCTGCATCGGCGGCGGCCTGGGCGGGGCGATGCTGATCGAGGCGCTGTAAGCGCTCATGGCGGACGTCTACCGACACTGGAGGCTCGAGACCGACAGCGACGGGATCGTCTGGCTTTCGTTCGACAAGGCCGATTCCTCCGCCAACATTCTGTCGGCGGAGGTCATGTCCGAGCTCGGCGCTCTCGTCGACCAGCTCGGCCAGGAGAAGCCGCGCGGGCTCGTGATCCGCTCCGCGAAGGAGTCCGGGTTCATCGCGGGTGCCGACGTCGAGGAATTCACCCGGATCAAGGACGCGGACGACGCCATGCGCTTGGCGAGGCGCGGCTGGGACCTGTACAACAAGCTCGCGGCCCTGCCCTTCCCGACGCTCGCCCTGGTGAACGGCTTCTGCATGGGAGGCGGGGTCGAGCTCGCGCTCGCCTGCCGCTACCGCATCGCCGTGGACCAGCCGGGAACCCGCTTCGCGCTGCCCGAGGTGATGCTGGGGATCCTGCCGGCCTGGGGCGGGGTGATGCGGCTGCCCAGGCTGGTGGGACCGACGGCGGCGCTCGACATGCTGCTCACCGGCCGCGCCGTGGACGCGCGCCGCGCCAAGCGCATAGGACTGGTCGACGCCGCAGTGCCGCCCCGCGTCCAGGAGAACGCCGCGCGCATCATGGTGCTCGAGACGCCCCGCCCGCACAGGCTTCCGCTCCTGCAGCGCCTCATGGGCTCCGCTGCGATGCGCCCGATCGTCGCGGCAATGGCGAGGAAGCAGCTGGCGGCGCGGGCCTCGCCCGACCACTACCCGGCGCCTTACGCGATTCTCGAGCTGTGGCGCAGGTTCGAAGGCGACCCCTTCGCCCCGCGCCCCGAGGACCCGGCGTCCATCATCGGCCTCGTCGAGGGCGATACGGCGCGCAACCTCATCCGCATCTTCTTCCTGCAGGAGCGCCTGAAGTCTCTCGCGAAGGACAGCGACTTCAAGGCGGCGCGGGTGCATGTCGTCGGCGCGGGCGTCATGGGCGGGGACATCGCCGCGTGGTGCGCGATGCGCGGCCTGACGGTGACCCTGCAGGACCAGTCGCCCGAGCGCATCGCGCCGGCGATGAAGCGCGCGGCCGACCTCTTCAAGCGGCGCTTGCGCGACAAGGCCCGTGTCCGGGACGCGCTTGACCGCCTGATCCCCGACTTCGCCGGGGATGGTGCGCGGCGCGCCGACGTCGTCATCGAGGCTATCTTCGAGAACCTCGAGGCCAAGCGCGAGCTTTTCGCGAAGCTCGAAGCGTCCGCCAAGCCCGATGCGATCCTCGCTTCGAATACCTCCAGCCTCAAGCTCGCCGATATCGGCGCGAACTTCCGGAATCCTTCGCGCCTGGTCGGGATCCATTTCTTCAACCCGGTGCCGCAGCTGCAGCTCGTGGAAGTGGTCAAGGGCGCGAACACCGACGCCGAAGTCGCCAAGAAGGCCGCGGCCTTCGTTCGGGGGATCGACAAGCTGCCGCTGCCGGTCAAGGACTCGCCGGGATTTCTCGTCAACCGCGTGCTCGGCCCCTATATCGATCAGGCGCTGCGCCTGGTGGACGAGGGGCTTGCGGCGGAGACGATCGACGCGGCCGCGGTCGCTTTCGGCATGCCGATGGGTCCGATCGAGCTCGCCGACACGGTCGGGCTGGACATCTGTCTCGCCGTGGGCAAGGAGCTGGCGGGCGATCACGCCGAGGTGCCCAAGAAGCTCGCCGAGCTGGTCGCCGTGGGCAAGCTCGGCCGGAAGACCGGGCAGGGTTTCTATTCATGGAAGAACGGCAAGGCGCGCAAACGCGCCGCCGGGGCAGTGCCCGAGGGTTTGAGCGCCAAGCTGCTCGCGCCCTATCTGCGCGAGGCGCGCGCGGCGGTCGCGGAGGGCATCGTCGCCGACGCCGATCTCGCCGACGCCGGCCTGATCTTCGCCACCGGCTTCGCGCCTTTCCGCGGCGGGCCGCTGAACTATCTCAAGGAGCAGGGGTACTGAGAGCCGTGGCAAGGCGAGCTCTTTTCTGCGCAATATTTCACACGGACACCCGTTCGCTTGCCCTGGCGGGATGGGCCGTGTGAGAATCCTGGAACTGACCAGGGAGGGTCGGGTGGCAATCACTTTGACGGTTGGCGCGCAAGGCAAACGCCTGCTCGCGACGGCAGTATCACTGCTCGTTCTTTGCGAAGGCGCCGCGATCGCGCAGACGCAGCCGGCGCAACGCGCGCAGGCTCCCAAGCCTCAGCCGCAGCAGGCCCAGCCGCAGCCCCAAGTCCCGGTGGCGCCGTCCCAGCCGCCCACGCCGGTGAGATTCGAGATCCAGCGCTACGTCGTCGATGGCAACACCATCCTCTCCCAAGGCGAGCTCGACCGGATCCTCAACCCGTTCGCCGGCAAGGACCGCGACTTCGGCGACATCCAGCGCGCGCTCGAGGCCTTGCAGGAAGCCTATGTCGGGCGCGGCTACACCGCGGTGCGGGTCAGCGTTCCGGAGCAGGACATCCGCGCCGGTCAGGTGCGACTGCGGGTCGTCGAGGCCCGCATCCGGCGCGTCAAGGTCGAGGGCAACCGCTTCTTCGACGAGGCCAACGTCAAGCGCGGGCTGCCTTCGCTGAAGGAAGGCGCCTCGCCGAATACGCGCGCGATCGGCAAGGACGCTCAGCTCGTCAACGAAAATCCCGCCAAGCAGGCGAGCGTGGCGCTGCAGGCGGCGGACGACCCGGGCCAGGTCGACGCCACGGTCCGGGTGACGGACGAGAAGCCGTCCCGGATCTCGGCGTACGTCGACAACACGGGCACGCCGAACACCGGCAACACCCGCCTCGGCGTTGGCTTCCAGCACGCCAACGTGTTCAACCGAGACAACGTGCTGAATGTTCAGGCGATCACTTCGCCCGGACACGTTTCGGACGTGAAGATTTTCGGCGCAGGGTACCGCATTCCCATATACAGCTGGGGCGGAGTAGTCGATCTTCTCGCCGGCTACTCGAACGTCAACTCCGGCACGGTGCAGGGCCTGTTCAACGTCGCGGGCAGCGGCGACGTGTTCGGGGCGCGCTACACGCAGCTGCTGGGGCGGATAGGGAATTATGAGCATCGCGCGGCGATCGGGCTGGACCACCGCGCGTACAAGAACAACGTGACCTTCGCCGACACCGGCGCTCCCCTCGTTCCCGACATCACGGTGCACCCCGCGTCGCTCGCTTATCTGGGACGCTACTCGAAAGTCGGCCAGGATCTTTCGTTCAACGTTTCGTACTCGCGCAACATCCCCGGCGGCAGCAACGGCCAGCAGAGCGATTTCGACGCGCAGCGTCCCGGGGCGAGCGCCGACTACAACGTGGTCCGTGAAGGCGTAGTGTTCACGCAGCTGCTGCCGTCGGACTTCATCCTGCGCGCCGCCGCGAACGCGCAGCAGGCGCACGACCTCCTCATCCCCGGCGAGCAGTTCGGCATGGGCGGAGCGGACAGCGTGCGCGGCTACTACGAGCGCGAGGTCGCCAACGACGTGGGCTGGCGCGCGTCGCTCGAAGCCTACAGCCCGGACTTCGGCACCTGGTTCGGCACCACTTGGCGCGCGCGCGTGCTGGTGTTCGCGGACGCCGCGCGCGGCCACGACAACGCGCCGGAGCGCACACCCGAGAACAAGCTCGGCAGCTTCGGGCTGGGAGCGCGCGCCAACATGGGCAAGTCTCTCGCGTTCCGGCTCGACGTCGCGCGCGTGACGCAGGACGCGGGGACGCGCCAGAGCGGGGACTACCGCGCGCACTTCGCGGTGGCAGTCAGCTATTGAACGGCCGAGACGTGGAAAACATCACACGTGCCGTCGATTGCAGAGGCTAGAATGAATTTCCCGTTTGCTGCGGGAGTGAAGGTTTCGGGAGGGTAGCCAATGTCCAGTGCCAAGCTCGTGCATCGGGACAGTCTCAGGCCCAAGTTGATCGCGCTGTCGGTGGCAGCGTGCTTCGGCGTGTCGGCCACGCACAGCCTCGCCAATCCCACGGGCGGCACGGTCGCCTCGGGCAGCGCGAGCTTCGGCGGCTCGGGCAACACGCTCACGATCACCAACTCTGCCAACGCAATCATCAACTGGCAGAGCTTCTCGATCGGGCCCAACGAGATCACGCGCTTTCTGCAGTCCTCGAACTCCTCTGCGGTGTTGAACCGCGTGGTCGGCAGCAACGGCGCCATCCCGCAAAGCAAGCTCGACGGCCTGCTTCAATCGGTCCTCGCCAACAACCCCAACTCGGTGGCCGGGCGGGTGTTTCTGCTCAACCCAAGCGGGGTGGTGATCGGCGCGAGCGGCCGCATCGACGTAGCCGGGTTCGTCGCCTCCAGCCTGAATCTGTCCGATGCGGACTTCCTCGCCGGCCGGATGCGTTTCACCGACACCCCGGGTGCGGGCACGGTGTCCAACGCGGGCACGATCGACACTTCCTCGGCCGGTCCGGGCGGGCGGGTGTGGCTGGTGGGGCCGGATGTGCAGAACTCAGGTGTCATCCGCTCTCCGCAAGGGGAGATCATCCTCGCCGCCGGCAAGAGCGTGGAGCTGGTGTCGGAGGGCTCGCCCTTTATCACCGTCAACATCACTGCCGACAGCGAGCGGGCGCTGAACGTGGGGCAATTGCTTGCCGACTCCGGGCGTATCGGCATGTTCGGCGCCTTGGTGCGCCAGTCCGGAGTGGCGCAGGCCAACAGCGCCGTGGTCGGCGCCAACGGCGAGATCCGCCTCGTCGCAACGAGCAGCGCGACCCTCGACGCCGGCAGCGTCACCTCGGCCAGCGGCGGCGCGCAGGGCGGCAGCATCGGGGTCTCGGCACCGGTCGTGGTACAAGCCGGCGATATCCGGGCCGACGGCAACGCGGGCGGGAAAATCCAGATCGACGCGGGCAACTTCCTCCAGGCCGGAATCCTTTCCGCGAGCGGCAGCGCGGGCGCCGGCGGCGACATCGGCGTCAACGCGCCGCACATCATTCAAACCTCGGCCGCCGTGATCGCGGTCGACGGCAATGGCGGCGCAGGCGGCACGATCAGCGTCGATGCGAGCGGCGCACCCGACGGACTCCTGTTCAGCTCGGCAAAATACTCCGCGACAGGAGATAAGGGCGGCGATATCAAGCTGCTCGGCCACGACATCGTGCTCCTCGGCGCGAGCGCGGATGCGAGCGGCGTGAACGGCGGCGGAACGATACTCGTCGGCGGCGATTTCCGCGGCAACAACCGCGCCGTACCCAACGCCGTCACCACCGGCGTCAATTTCAGCACGGTGCTGAAAGCCGACGCCACGCAGAACGGCGACGGCGGCAAGATCGTCGTGTGGTCGGACAGTGACACCCGGTTCTACGGCACCGCCTCCGCGCGAGGCGGCGCGCAATCCGGCAACGGCGGCTCCATGGAGATTTCCAGCGGCGGCGATCATCTCGCCATGTTCGGTTTCGCCGACGCCGGAGCGCCCAACGGCACGCCCGGCACGCTGCTTCTCGATCCGAAGAACATCATCATCGACAGCAACGTCCCGGGCACGCTCGGCTCGTTCCAGCTCGTCGATCCGCATCCGGGAGCGAGCGAGCAATTCGGGACGCAAGTCGTGACCCTGCCCAACCAGAACGTGGTGGTGACGGACCCGAACGACAGCTTCGCGGCGATCGGCGCCGGCGCCGTGTATCTCTTCAACAGCACGACCGGCGGCCTGATCAGCGCGCTGACCGGGAGCTCGCTGAACGACCATGTCGGCGCGAACACGATTTCTTTCACTCCCAGCGTTATCGTGCTCCCCGGCCTCGGTGGTAACTATCTTGTCACGAGTCCCGGCTGGAGCAATGTCGCTGCGATCGGCGCCGGCGCCGTCACCTTCGGCAGCGGCACGACCGGAGTCTCCGGGGCGGTCTCCGCCACGAACAGCCTGATCGGAACGAGCGCGAACGATCAGGTCGGGAGCGGCAGCGTCACCGTGCTCGCGAACGGCAACTACGTAGTGGCCAGCCCGGCCTGGAGCAATGGCGTTAATGTCGCCGCCGGCGCAGTCACCTTCGGCAACGGCGCGACCGGCACAGTGGGAGCGGTTTCCATTACTAACAGCTTGGTGGGCGCGACCCCGAATGACAACGTCGGAATCCGCGGGATCGTCGAGCTTTCCAACGGCAACTATGTGGTCAGCAGCCCGAACTGGACCAATCCAGGCACGCTGGCGGCCGCGGCCGGTGCAGTCACGCTGGTCGACAAGACCGGCAACATTGTCGCAACGGGAACGCCTGGCGGCACGGTTTCCGCGACGAACAGCCTGGTGGGCACGGCCCTGAACGACGGTGTCGGCTTCAGCGTGACGCCCCTCAACAGCGGCGACTACGTGGTCTCGAGCCTGTTCTGGAACAACGGCACCGCGACCGCGGCCGGAGCAGCCACTTTCGTCAATGGTACGACCGGAATTTTTCCTGGGAGCGCCTCGCCCGGCGGCGCGGTCACCACGGCGAACAGCCTTGTGGGCTCGACCCCGGGCGATCACGTCGGAGACAGCATCATCGAGCTCACCAACGGCAACTACATCGTGCGAAGCCCGGAGTGGACCAACTTGACCGGGGCGGTCACTCTGGTCGACAAAGCCGGCAACATCATCGTGGGTGGAATACCTACTACACCCGGCGCCAGAGTTTCCGGTACCAACAGCTTGGTCGGCTCGACGCCGAACGATTTTGTGGGCGGCCTGGTGCTGCCCCTCAGCGGCGGCAACTACCTGGTAGCCAGCCAGCAGTGGAACAACAACGCCGGCGCGGTCACGTTTGGCCCTGCGACGGGGGTCGTCGGCCCGGTCACGGCGGCGAACAGCCTGGTGGGCTCGACGGCGAACGATCAGATCGGCAACGGAGGCGTCTTTACGCTAGCTACCAGCACCGGCGTCATCAACTACGTGGTCATTAGTCCGACCTGGGATGGACCCGGTGCAGCCGCGCCGGGACCCGTCGACGTCGGCGCGGTCACCTTCGGCGACACTACGAAGGGGGGCGTGAGTGGAGCGATCACCGCCACCAACAGCCTTGTCGGCACGATCGCAGGCGACCAAGTCGGCATCCGCGGTGTCACGCTGCTCTCCAACGGGAACTTCGTGGTGGATAGTTCCAACTGGAACGGTGGTATGGGCGCGGTCACTTTCGGAAGCGGCGCGACCGGCGTTGCGGGCGCCGTTTCGGCAACGAACAGCCTGGTCGGCTCCGTCGCGGGCGATCAGGTCGGCGGCGGTTCCATCTCGCAGCTCTCAAACGGCAACTACGTGGTGACCAGCCCTCAATGGAACAATGCCGGCGCCGCTGCGGCCGGGGCGGTCACGCTAGTCGACGGGACCAACGGCAACATCAACCTGACCGGAACCCCCGGCGGCGCAGTCTCCGCCGCGAACAGCCTGGTCGGCACGGCCGCGAACGATCGGGTCGGCGGCTTCGGATTCGTCATGCCCCTCCTCAACGGCGGTTTCGTGGTCGCCAGTCCCAACTGGGCCAACGGCGCCGCAACCGCGGCCGGTGCAGCAACCTTGGTCGGCGCGACTGGATTGGTCGGCCCGGTCTCCGCCGCGAACAGCCTGGTAGGCACGAACACGAACGATGAGGTTGGCAGTGGCGGTGTCACGCCGCTCTTCCTCCTCACCGGCAACTACGTGGTGCGCAGCCCCAACTGGAACGGCGGCATGGGCGCGGCGACGTTCGGCAGCGGCACTGCAGGCGTCATCGGGCCGGTGACAACCAGCAACAGCCTGGTCGGCGGCACGGCCGACAATCCCACGGCCCAGATCACCGGTGACCATGTCGGCTCCGATGGCGTTTTCGCGCTTCTTGACGGGAATTACCTGGTAGCCAGTTCCCAGTGGAGCAATCCGGTGACCGGAGCGACCCAGGTCGGCGCCGTCACGTGGGTCAACGGCACGAATGGAAACGTATTCGGCCTGGCGTCCCGGGGCGCAACTGTCTCTGCGTCCAACAGCCTGGTGGGCGGCACTTCGAACGATCGGGTCGGAAGCACCAATTGCGATTGCAGCGACGTTCGCATTCTTCCGCTCCCCAGCGGCGATTTCGTGGTCGTGAGTCCGAACTGGACCAATCCCGTGACCGGTGCGAGCAGCGCCAGCGCCGTGACCTTCGGCAGCGCAGGAGGTATCGCCGGACTCGTTTCCCCGTCCAACAGCCTCGTCGGCAGCGCACAGAACGATAGTCTTGGATCGGGCGGCATCTTCCCCCTGACCAACGGCAACTTCATCGTATCGAGCCCGAGCGCCTCCAACGGCGGCTTGCTCGACGCAGGCCTCGTGCACGTGGTCACTCCCGGGACAGCCGGCGCGGGAGGAGGGTCCGCGAGCGGCCTGACTTTCGCGGCAAACTCAAGCGGCGATGTGACGATCACGCCCTTTGCGATCACCAAGATCACCAACACCGGCACCGCGCTGGTGCTGCAGGCGAACAACGACATCAGGCTCAACCCGGGGTCCGACGTCGTTACCTCGGCGGGCGGCCTGGGCGGCAGCCTGACGCTGCAGGCCGGTCGCAGCATCCTGCTCAACTCGAGCATCACCACCGACAACGGCAACCTGGCGCTGACCGCTAACGAAACGGCCCCGAACGGCGTGATCACGGCCGAGCGCGATCCGGGCGCGGCGGTGATCACCCAGGCGGCTGGGACCACGCTGAACGCGGGAAGCGGCGCTATCACCATCACGCTCACGAACGGGCTCGGCCGCACCGGCACGCAGGCCGACAACGGCGCCATTTCACTGGCCAACGTCACCACGAGCGGCAACCTGACCGTCACCAACGGAGGCGCGGCTGTCGGCAGCGACGTGCTCGCCAGCGGCACGCTCCGCGGCGGCGCATTGGTGAAGATGACGGCTACCGGCGCGCTCGGGAGAGCGACCGCGCCTCTGGAAGTCGCCACGGCAGCCTTGCAAGCCGGCGCCGCAACCGGTATTTACATCAACACCAACAGCGCTGCTCCCGCGATGGTCAACGTGCTTGCGCTGACGAACATCACCTCGGGCGATATCGTGCTGAACGCCCACGGCGGGGCAACGACGACTTCCCTGGTGAGCAATCCCGGCGGCAACGTCACCATCAATTCGTTCAGCCCGCTGGACATCGGTGGCGGCATCACCGCCGGAAACAGCATCTTCCTCTCGACCGGGGGATCACCGTCCAGCGCGGCGAACGACATGTCCCTCGCCGGCCTCTACACCTACAACATCTCGACCGGTGCATTCGATGTCACTGTCGGCGTCGGAGGCGCGCTGACGCTGTTCACGGGCAGCACTCCGTTGGTTCTGACGGCGCCGCTGTTTCCGAACCCCCTCAATATCACCCAGTTCACCTTCCTCAAGGACACGGGCTCGATCGGGCTGGGCGCCAATACGGTGATCGACGCGACGAACAAGCTGGCCAAGACGGACACCATACCCACCATCGACGAGCTCGAAAAGAAGGGCAAGGACGCCAAGAAGAAGGAGGCGGTCGCATGCAAATGAGGGGGGCGAACCTCGTGCGCGCGCTTGCGGCGACCGCGCTGCTCGCGCCGCTGCTCGCCTTCGCGCAGGGCACGGTGCAGTACCTCTCCGGCACGGCCTCGGTTCAGCGCACCGACGGCTCGGTGGGCGTGCTCGCCGAGACCTCTAAGGTCTCCGTGGGCGACGTGGTCACGACGCAGCGCGACACCTATGCGCAGCTGCGCTTCAGCGACGGCGGCCAGGTGACGCTGCGTCCCGACACTCAGGTGAAGATCGAGGCCTATGCCTACGAAGAGGGCAATCCCACGCGCGACAGCTTCGCCATGCAGCTCTTCAAGGGCGGGCTGCGTTCGCTTACCGGCCTGATCGGCAAGCGCAGCAACAACCGCAACGCCTACCGGATGGTGACCGCGACCGCGACCATCGGCATCCGCGGAACCGACTACACCGCGATCCAGATCGCTGCGCCTCCACCCGGCCTGAAGCCCCCGGCGAATTCACTCGCGCCGGGCGTGTACGTCACCGTCGCCGACGGAGCGATCGCGTTCATCGCGGGAGGCGTGGAGCAGCGGGTCGGCGTCGGACAGGCGGCGTTCTCGAGCAACCTCAATCTGCCGCCGCAGCTCATTCCGCCTCCGCCCAACCTGCCGCAGGTCACCCCGCCGCCGAGCTTCGGGCAGGGATTCAAGCCGAGCGCGATCAACGCGGGCTCGAGCATGGAGTGCGTGGTCCAATAGCCGTTCAGCTCGGACGGGCTTCACGGTAACATTGGCGGGTGTCCAAGCTGCCAGAGAACAAGGACCCGATGCTGCGCGTCGTGCCGATGCCGGCCGACGCGAACCAGCACGGCGACATCTTCGGCGGCTGGATCATGTCGCAGGTCGACATCGCGGGCGGGGTACTCGCCGCGCGCCATGCGCTGGGACGCGTCGCCACCATCGCGGTGAACTCCTTCCAGTTCAAGCAACCGGTGTTCATCGGCGACGTGCTGTCGTTCTACGCCGACATCGTGCGCGTGGGCAACACGTCGATCACCGTCTATGTCGAGGTCTACGCGCAGCGCAACCCCAGCGACATCGAGACCGTGAAGGTCACCGAGGCGACGCTCACCTACGTCGCCACCGGCTCCGACCGCAGGCCGCGCCCGGTACCGCCGCTGCCGAAATGAGCGACCAGCCCCAGGCCGCCCGCGGGCACGTCGCCTTCGCGGCGCTCCGCCACGCGGACTTTCGCGCCTATTTCTTCACCTCGGCCGCCGCGATGATGGCCGACAACATCGAGCACGTCATCAGCTACTGGGTGATGTTCCAGAAGTTCCACTCGCCCGCCCTTGCCGGCTTCGCCGTGGTCAGCCACTGGCTGCCTTTCCTGCTGTTCTCGGTGTATTTCGGAGCGCTCGCCGACCGCTACGACTGCCGGCGCATCATCCAGCTCGCGCTGCTCCTCTTCATGGGCGTCTCGCTCGCCTGGGGCTTGCTGTTCCTTACCGGCACCATCGAGCTGTGGCACGCGGTGGTGCTGCTCACCGTGCACGGCATGGCCGGAGTGATCTGGGGGCCGGCGAGCCAGCTCCTCATCCACGACATCGTCGGCGCGCACGAGCTGCAGAGCGCGGTGCGCCTCTCGGCCACGAGCCGCTACCTCGGGCTGCTCATGGGACCGGCGGTGGGCGGCGGGCTGATGCTGCTCCTCGGGCCGCCCTGGGGGCTGCTCGTGAACGTGCTGATCTACGCGCCGCTGCTCGTCTGGCTGTGGAAGGTCCCCTACGACGGCCACCAGCGCCACGCGCGCGGCGCCGAGCCACGACGCAGCGGTCTCGGGGACACGCTCGCGCTGCTTCGCGAGGTCTCCGGCAACCGCACCCTCTTCTCCATGATCTTGCTCGCGGGCGTGTCCTCGCTGTTCGTCGGCAACGCCTTCCAGGCGCAGATGCCCGAGTACACGCACGACCTCGGCACGGACGACGCCGGGGCGCGCTACAGCATCCTGCTCGGCGCGAACGCGGCCGGAGCGTTGATCGGGGGACTGATCCTAGAGAGCCGGGGGCTGCTGCCGGCGCGGCCGCAGACCGCGATCGCCTTCACCTTCCTGTGGTGCATCGTGATCACGGGGTTTGCCGCGGCGACGAGCTACCCGATCGCCGTCGCGCTGATGTTCGTCGCCGGATTCCTCAATCTTGCCTACAGCTCCATGTCGCAGACCCTCGTCCAGCTGCACGCGCCAGCGCAGCTGCGCGGGCGCCTCATCGGTCTCTACAACACGGCGAACAACGGCATGCGTGCTTTCTCGGGCGTGACGGTGGGGCTGGTTGGGAGCCTGATCGGCATCCACTGGTCGCTCGCGCTCTCCGCGATAGCGCTGCTCGCCACGACGCTCGGCTTGTGGGCCTTTTCGATGCGCGCCGCGCGCTAGCGCTTCAGGTGCTTCGACAGCTCGAGCTTGGCGATGGCGTTGCGGTGCACCTCGTCGGGCCCGTCGGCGAAGCGCAGCGTGCGCGAGTGCGCGTACATATAGGCGAGCGGAAAATCGTCCGACATCCCGCCCCCGCCGTGCGCCTGGATCGCCCAGTCGAGCACCTTGCAAGCGACGTTCGGCGCGAGCACCTTGATCATGGCGATCTCGCCTCGGGCGACCTTGTTGCCGACAGTGTCCATCAAGTGGGCCGCCTTGAGCACCAGCAGCCGCGCCGAGTCGATCATGATGCGCGCCTCGGCGATGCGCTCCTGCGTTACGGTCTGCTCGGCGATCGGCTTGCCGAAGGCGACGCGCGAGAGGCTTCTCCTGCACATCAGCTCGAGCGCGCGCTCGGCCACGCCGATCAGACGCATGCAGTGGTGGATGCGGCCGGGTCCGAGGCGCCCCTGCGCGATCTCGAAGCCCCGGCCTTCCCCGAGCAGCATGCTCGAGGCCGGCACGCGCACGTTCTCCAGGGCTATGTCCATGTGACCGTGTGGCGCGTCGTCGTAGCCGAAGATGCTCAGGGGGCGAAGGATCTTCACGCCGCCCGCGTCGCGCGGCACGAGGATCATCGACTGCTGCGCGTGCTTCGCCGCGCCCGGGTCGGTCTTGCCCATCACGATGAACAGCGTGCAGCGCGGGTCGCCCGCGCCCGATGACCACCACTTGCGGCCGTTGATGACGTAGTCGCCGCCGTTCCCGTCTGACAAGCGTTCGATGCGGCACTGGATGTTGGTCGCGTCCGAGGAGGCGACGTCGGGCTCGGTCATGAGGAAGGCCGAGCGGATCTCGCCTGCGAGCAGCGGGTCGAGCCACTTTCGCTTCTGCTCCTCGGTTCCGTAGCGCTCCAGCGTCTCCATGTTGCCGGTGTCCGGCGCCGAGCAGTTGAACACCTCGGGCGCCCAGTGCACCCGCCCCATGACCTCGCACAGCGGCGCGTACTCGAGATTCGACAGCCCTTCGGGCGCGCGCGGCGAGCGCGGCAGGAACAGGTTCCAAAGCCCTTCGGCGCGGGCCCTGGGCTTGAGCTCCTCGATCAGCCGGCTCGGGACCCAGGGATTGCCCTTGGCGCGGTTGGCCTCGACCTCGTCGTGGAAGCGGCGCTCGTTGGGATAGACATGCTCGTCCATGAAGCGCTCGAGCTTCGACTGGAGCGATTTCACCCTGCCCGAGTACGCAAAATCCATTGTCACCCCTTCATCGCCTTCTCGGCGTATTGCCATCCCAGCTCGGCGAGCGGCCTCGCGCGGCTGCCGGCCTCGCGCGCCTGCGCGCTCGCGGCCGTGCCTTCCAGCGCGCGCTTGGCGACCCCCTGCAGGATCGCGGCGATCCTGAACAGGTTGTAGGCGAGATAGAAGTTCCAGTTCGCGATGGCGCCTCGCCCGCAGCGCGCGCAGTATGACCGAATGTAATCGGACTCGCGCGGAATGCCGAGCGAGGCGAGGTCCAGCCCGGCGATGCCGCGGAACTTCCCCGGCGGGATGTGCCAGCTCATGCAGTGGTAGGAAAAGTCCGCGAGCGGATGCCCGAGCGTGGACAGCTCCCAGTCGAGCACGGCGAGGATTCTCGGCTCGCTCGGGTGGAAGATCAGGTTGTCCATGCGGAAGTCCCCGTGGACGATCGAGGTCTCGTCGCCGGGCGGGACATGCCCGGGGAGCCAGGAGATCAGCTGGTCCATGGCGTCGATGCGCACGGTTTCCGAAGCGCGGTACTGCTTGCTCCAGCGCCCGATTTGGCGCTCGAAATAGTTGCCGGGCCGGCCGAAGTCGGCGAGACCCGCCTTGGCGTAGTCGATGCCGAGCAGCGCCGCGATCACGCGGTTCATCTCGTCGTAAATGGCGCCGCGCTCGAGCACGCTCGCCCCCGGCAGGGACTGGTCCCACAGGACGCGCCCCTCGACGTAGTCCATCGCGTAGAACGCCCTGCCTATGACCGACTCGTCCTCGCAAAGGAAATGCGCGCGCGGCACGGGGAAGTCGGCCTTCCCCAGCGCGCTGATCACTCGGAACTCGCGCTCCACCGCATGTGCCGAGGGCAGCAGCTTCGCCGCGGCGCCGGGCTTGGCGCGCAGCACTAGCCGTCCCTCCCGGCCGGTGACGAGGTAGGTCGGGTTCGATTGCCCCCCTTGGAACTGCTCGGCTTCGAGCGGGCCGGGAAACCCTCGCTCGCGCAGGTAGGCCCCGAGCGCAGCCGTGTCGAGGCGGTGTCGCTCCCCTGCCGGGGGGCTGTCGGTCGAGGGAGTGCTCAAGGAGCCGCGGCCCCGGCGGAGCTCAAGGGGTTCCTCATTTATACTTGAATAATCAACCAGTTAATTAGCCGTAGGTGCTCCAGGCCGAAGCTGGCCCGCTTCATGCTCAAGTCAGGACAAGACCCCGAAGCATTCGGGAGAGCAGAGGAGAAAAGCACCATGATCGACACTCTAGTCACCGCGATTCAAAGCCTGTGTGGAGCGGGCCTCGTGCTCGGCATCGCCCTGTCCATCTATTACGGCGCGCGCCCCAGCAAGGAGAGCAAGCGCTTCAACTTCGCCAAGGCCAACGATTTCGAAACCGGCCATCGCCGCTGGGCGCGCGGCCGGTAACCGATCTCCTCCGTAGCACCTTCCGGCGTCGCCGCCTGACCGCGGCCACGCCGTTTTTTTAGTACACCGGCTTTTCCCTGAAATACTGGAAGCGATCGATCGAGCGCAGCTTCAGCTCGCGCATGTCCACGCCCTGCAGGACCTTCAGCGGGACCTCGACGCCGGCTGCTCCCAGGCCCCACACCTTGCGGTAGAGCTCCTCGTGGCTCTTCACCGCGTCGCGGCCGACGCCCACCACGATGTCGCCGTTCCTGATTCCCGCCTTGTCCGCGGGACCTTCCGGGGAAACGCGCGTGACCATGAGGTGCCCGTGGACTTCCTCGGTCGCCAGGCCCAGCCAGGGGCGCGCCGGCCCGCTCCTCCTGCCCTTTTCGATGAGGTCGGGCAGGATGGGCTTGAGCAGATCGATCGGCACGAACATGTTGCCTGGGGCCTGCGCCCCGTCGACGGTCTCGCGCACGAACAGCGAGCCGATGCCGACGAGCTTGCCTTCGCGGCTGACGAGCGCGGCGCCGGCCCACTGCATCGTCGGCGGCGAGGTGAAGATCGCCGTGTCGAGCAGGTACTCCCAGCTTGCCGCGAACTTGCGCTTCGAAACGACGTAGGCGAGGCTCGCCGCGTCGCGCCCACCCGCAGGCAGCACCATCACCGGCTCGCGCTGCGCAACGTCGTCCGCTTTCCCCATGGGCATGGGTTTCACCCCGAGCGGCACGCTCGAGCGCAGCAGGCCGAAGCCGCTCGCGTGGTCGTAGCCTACCAGCGTCGCCGGGTAGGTTTTTTCGTCCTGCGTGGTGATCTCGATCGAATCGGCCTCTATGACGATGTAGCCGATGGTGACGATGTAGCCGCGCGCGTCGATCACCACCCCGGTTCCCTCGCGGGTCGGCCCGAGGGTGGTGCTGCTGCGCGCGTTGGGGATCGCGGTCATCTTGACGCGCACCACGGCCGCGAGCACGTCCTCGGCGTCGCTCTGCTGCGCGCGCGCCGGCGCCGGACCGAATACCGCCACGAGTGCCAGCACCCGCACGATCGTCTTGAGCATGTGATTCCCTCGGTCGCCTTCGCTCTCCATTGTTATACTAAACGGCACCGGATTCCAGTCATGATTCGCCGATGAGCACCTCGCGCACTACCCTGCTGCTGAATCTCGGGCACGCGCTCGACCACCTGCTCATGCTCATCTTCCCGACGGTGGTGCTCGCGATGAGCGCCGAGCTCGGCCGCGGCTACGCCGACCTCCTTCCCCTTTCGCTGGGCGGTTTCATCGCCTTCGGCGCCTGCTCGATTCCCGCGGGCTGGCTCGCCGACCGCTGGAGTCGCACGGGCATGATGACGGTGTTTTTCTTCGGCATCGGCGTGGCGAGCATACTCACCGGCCTGGCGAGTGGCCCGGTTCAGATTGCGCTCGGCCTCACGCTGATCGGCGTGTTCGCCGCGATCTATCACCCGGTGGGCATAGCGATGCTAGTCGCGAACCGCGAGAACGTGGGCCGCGTGCTCGGCGTAAACGGCGTGTTCGGCAACGTCGGCGTCGCGTTCTCCGCCCTGCTCGCGGGCGCGCTCGCTGCGACCGCGGGCTGGCGCGCGGCGTTCATCGTCCCGGGGGCGATCGCGATAGGCGTGGGCGTGGCGTTCGCCATGGTCGTGCGGGGCTCCCGGGTCCAGGCGCTTACGCGCAGGGCCTCGCCGGCGGCGAAGCTCTCGCGCGCCGATCTCGCGCGCGTGTTCGGCGTGCTCACCGTCGCGACCGCCTGCGGCGGGGTGATCTTCAACGCCACGACGATCTCCATGCCCAAGGTGTTCGACGAGCGCCTGACCGCCCTGACGAGCTCCACCCTGGGGATCGGGATGCTGGTGTGCGGCGTGTACCTGATCGCGGCGATGGCTCAGCTCTGCGTAGGATGGTGGCTGGACCGGCGCTCGCTCAAGTCGGTGTTCGTGCCGGTGGTCGCCCTGCAGGTGCCGCTGCTCCTGCTCGCGGGGACCATGGACAACTACTTCATGCTCGCCACCGCGGTGGCGATGATGTTCTTCGTGTTTGGGCAAATCCCGATCAACGACGCCATGATCGCCCGCTATGCCGCCGAGGAATGGCGTGCCCGCGCCTATGCGGTGCGCTACGTCGTATCGTTCAGCGCGAGCGCGCTCGCCGTGCCGCTCGTCGCCTGGATCTACAAGACAAGCGGCGACTTCCGGGCGCTGTACTACCTGCTGGGGACGCTCGCCTTCCTTACGTTCGGCGCGGCGCTGCTGTTCCCGTCCGGGCAGGAAAAGACCGCGCCAAAGGAAGCGGCGGCCTAGGTCAGTTTTTTCTTCCGGGCACGCGTCCTTCGAGGCGGTGCCTTCTTTTTCGCAGGCCGCTTCTTCGACTGACCCCAGAGGCGCTTGCTGGCGAGGCGCGCGCCCCTGGCGAGCGCCTCGAGCTTCGCCCAGGCGATCTCGGAGCTCCCCACGCGCGGGCCCAGGCCGCAGTCGGTGCCGCCCATGACGTTCTCGCGCCCGACGAGCTTCGCGTACTTCTCGAGGCGCTCGGCGACCAGCTCGGGGTGCTCGATGAAATCGGTAGCGTGGCCCACGACGCCAGGGATCAGCACCGCTCCTTCCGGCGGCTTGACCTTCTCGAACACCCGCCACTCGTGCTCGTGGCAGGGGTTGGAGGCCTCGATCGAGTAGCTCGAGGCGCGCACGCGGAAGATGATATCGATGATCTCCTCGAGTGGGATGTCGTTGCGGTGCGGGCCATGGAAGCTCCCCCAGCAGACGTGCAGCCGCACTTTCTCGCGGGGGATGCCGCGCAGCGCGTGGTTGATCGCGTCGACCCGCAAGGTCGCGTACCTGCGGTAGTCGCGCACGCTCATGTCCGGGTACATCTGCCAGCCGTCGGGCAGGTCGGGATCGTCGATCTGCAGGAGAAAGCCCGCGGCGACGATCGCCTCGTACTCCTCGCGCATCGCCTCGGCAGTCGCCTCGACGAAGGCCTCCTCGTTCGGGTAGTGCTCGTTTCTCAGCCAGTGTTCGATAGTGCCGGGAGTGTTAGCGGGCAGGAAGGCCTCCACGGCCCTGACGTCCGTCAGGGCCGCCTTGAAATTCTGGAGGTCCTCTTCCAGCGCCGCGCGCCCGACGTACTTGAGCGGCGCGACGCACACGGCGAGCCGCCTGCGCTGTGAAGCGCCGGTGAGCGAGCCCTTGCCCCCGGAGAAATACTGGGGAAAGTCCTTCGCGTCCCGGGCCGTGATGTTGAGCGGCGCGGGATCGACTCCCGGACGGTAATCGCGCATCTCGAAGCCGGCGAGCCGCTCGCGCACGTAGTTGGTGAAGTTCGTCTTGCCGACCTCACCGTCGTTGACGCTGTCCACTCCGCACGCGACCTGTCTGTGCACCACCTCGGCGACCTCGCTCTTCAGCCTCGCCGAAAGCGCCTTGCGGTCGTACGGCTTGCCCTCTGCGCGGGCGAAGATCATCTCCCGCAGCTCGGCAGCGCGCGGCAGCGCTCCCGCGTGCGTGGTGAGGATGCGGCGTTCGCTACGGATCATCCGGTTTCTCCCTGTGGCAGCGCGGTATTTTAGTCCTGCGCGGGCTGGATTGTGTCCCACTTTCCTTCCCACTTTTCGAAATGGGGTTGACAGCGCGCCGCGCTTCGCCTGAAATTCGTTCTCCGCACGCAGCCAGCCCTCATTTGGAGCCTCCATGACACAACGAAAAACACCCCCCTTTCGCGCCGACCACGTCGGCAGCCTGCTGCGCCCGCAGGAGCTGCACGACGCGCGCGACAAGGCGCGCGCCGGCAAGATGAGCCCAAACGAGCTGAAAGCGGTCCAGGACAAGCACATCCGCGGGGTCGTCGCCAAGCAGGAGTCGGTCGGCATGCAGGCCGTGACCGACGGCGAGTACCGCCGCGATTGGTGGCACATCGACTTCCTCTCCAACTTCGAGGGCGTGACGCTCGACAAGGGCGACGCGTACGGCGACGCCAAATTCAAGGGCACGGAGGAGCAGCCTCCTTTCATGAGGGTGACGAGCAAGATCCGACGCACCAGGCCCTCGATGCTCGATCACTTCAAGTTCCTCAAGGAGGTCGCGAAAAACACGCCGAAGTTCACCATGCCTTCGCCCGCGATGCTGCACGCGCGCGCCGACCGCGCCTCGGTCAAGAAAACCTACCCCGACATCGCCGAGTTCTGGGCGGATCTCACGCAGGCATACCGCGAGGAGATCGCCGACCTGTACAAGGCGGGGTGCCGCTACCTGCAGATCGACGACACCACCATCGCCATGATGGGCGACCCCAAGGTGCAGGAGAACTTCAGGAAGCTGGGCGACGACCCGAAGAAGGACAACGCCATGTACGCCGAGGCGGTCAACGCCGCGATCCGCGACGTGCCCGACGACATGACGGTCGCGATCCACACCTGCCGCGGCAACTTCAAGAGCACCTGGCTCGCGAGCGGCAGCTACGACTACGTCGCCGAGACCGTGTTCTCGCGGCTGGGCGTCGACGCCTTCTTCCTCGAGTACGACACCGACCGCGCCGGCGGCTTCGAGCCGCTGCGCTACGTCCCTAAGGGCAAGATCGTCGTGCTCGGGCTGGTGAGCTCGAAAGTCCCCGAGCTCGAGAAGAAGGACGACCTGAAGCGCCGCATCGACGCCGCGGCGAAGTACGTGCCGCTGGAGAACCTGTGCCTTTCGCCGCAGTGCGGCTTCTCGAGCACCCACCACGGCAACAAGCTTACCGCCGACGACCAGTGGAGGAAGCTCGGCCTAGTGCTGGAGGTGTCGAAGAGCGTCTGGGGGTGAGCCAGCCCCCCTAAAAAATACGGCCAGCGGTCTCGAACCGCTGGCCGTAGAGGTACACGGACCCGCCGCTACTGCGTCCCGTCCGCCATGATGCCCTGAGCGTAGATGTCGTCGGCGGTTGTCGCGTTGTTGCGGCTGTCTTGCCACGCAATGATCGCCCCGCCCGCACCGTCCGAGACGAGCTGTGGGAGGAACTGGGAGATTGCGGCGAACGAAACTGCGATGCCGTTAGCGCTCCACTGCGGCACACCCGCGCGGTTCACTCGCTGGGCGAAGACGTGGAGGACCGCGCCGCTCCGCCCATCCGCCCAGACGGCGATCGCTCCGCCGCTGCCGTCGGCGATCAAGCGCTGATCGAGCGGATCACCTGGGCCCACGGAAACCGCGACGCCGCCGAGCGTCCAAAGGGCGACGCCTGAGCCGTCCAAGCGCTGCGCGAAGAGGTCGTACTGGCTGGGGCCGTTACGGTTGTCGATCCACGTGATGATCGCTCCGCCGCTGCCGTCGGAGACCAACTGCGGATTGAACTCGTCGACAGCCAGCACCGTCGCGACGAGGTCGCCGCCTCCGCCCCACTGCATCGTGCCGGAGCCGTCGAGCCGCTGCGCAAAGATGTCCCCGAGGACTCCGCGGCGGTAGTCCTCCCACGCGATGATCACCCCGCCACTGCCGTCCGGCGCCACCTGCGGATGGAACTGATCACCCACACTGCTAGCGGCGATCCTGTCGACCGTCCACTGCGGGACGCCATCGCTGTTCAGGCGCTGTGCAAAGATGTGGACGCCAGCCGTTGCCGAATTGCGGCTGTCTTCCCATACGATGATTGCCCCGCCGCTGCCGTCGGCGACGATCTGCGGATTGGCCTGATTGCCGGCGGCTGTGGAAACGGCTACCCCGTTGAGCGCCCACTGCGGGCTGCCAGCGTTGTTCAGGCGCTGTGCGAAGATGTTGTCGACGCCCGCCGTTGCCGAATTGCGGCTGTCTTCCCATACGATGATTGCCCCGCCGCTACCGTCGGGGACCAGGTGCTGATTGAACTGATCGCCCGCTTCGACGGAAACCGGTACGCCGCCCGGCGTCCACAGGGAAACGCCTGCGCCATTCAAGCGCTGCCCGTAGAGGTCGAAGTGGCTGGGGTCGTTACGGTTGTCTATCCACGCGATGATCGCCCCGCCGCTGCCGTCAGAAATGATCTGCGGCAGGAGCTGGACGCCCGCGGCGGTCGTAACCGGCACGCCGTCAGCGGCCCATTGTGGCACCCCGGCGCTGTTCACCCGCTGCGCGTAGATGTCAGTACCGCTCCCGGATCGGTTGTCCGTCCACACGATGATCGCACCGCCGCTGCCGTCGGCGACGATCTGCGGATTGGCCTGATTGCCGGCGGCCGTGGAAACCGCAACGTTGTCCGCGCTCGCCCACAGAAGAGCGATGAATCCCGGGCTGCTCGGGGATCCGCCCACCGTCACGAACACGGGTCCGCTCGTCGCGCCGGCGGGTACCGTGGCGCGGATCTGGAAATCGCTCCAGCTCGTGATGCTCGTCGCATTCGCCCCGCCGATCGACACCGTGCTGGCACCCTGGCTCGCTCCGAACCCGGCGCCCGTGATAACGACTTCTTGGCCAACGCGCGACTGCATCGGGCTGACATTAGAGACGATCGGCCCGGAGGGCGCCGCCGACACAAGGATCGAGGCAAAGCCCGTCACGGTCGAGGGACCGTTGCTGACCTGTATCGTCACCAAATTGCTCCCTACCGTGGCGGGCGCGGTCCAAGTCGTGCTCGCCGCATTGGGCGTCGCAAAGGTTCCCGGGCCCGACCAGGAATACGTCAACGCGCTGCCCATGCCGTCCGTGGCACTCACCAAGAGCGTCGTCGTCTGCCCGGGACTTACCACGGCCGGATCGGCGCTGATCGACTCGATTATCACCGTGCCGGGGCCGCTGCAGACGAAATTCGTGAACGCGCTTTCCGAGGAATCGAGCAAGCCGTTGGGAACCGTATCGAGCCACGAGACGACCTTGAGCCCGCCGTTTGCGCAATTCGCGCCGGCGGGCTCGGGGACGACACTCAAGAGTGAATTGGCGCCGTTGGTTCCGTTGGTTCCATTGGTTCCGTTGGTTCCATTGGTTCCATTGGTTCCATTGGTTCCATTGGTTCCGTTGGTTCCGTTGGTTCCGTTGGTCCCATTCGTGCCATTGCAGATGAAGCCGGTCGAAGTGACCTCGGCGGGATCGAGAACGCCGTTCCCGTTGGTGTCGGGCCCGGACGTGACCATCGTGCCCCCTGCGAAGCAGTTCGCCCCCGCGGGCTCGTTCGAAAGCTTTATCAACGCCGCGACGGTGGTGGTGCCACCGTTGCATACGTGCTGCCTCAGTTCGACCTCGCCCGGATCGTCGAGGATGCCGTTCAGGTTCCTGTCTCGCCCGCTCTTGTAGCCAATACCTCCGCCCGGGCAGTCGTGCCGCGACGCCGACTCGGCGTCGACCTTCGTCATTACCAAGGCCGAGCCGAGACCGGTAACGTCGCCAGCTGGACCGACAGTTTGGCGTCCACAGCTGGACAGAAGGAAGCCGGCTAAAAGCGTAAGCAGTAGGCTGGCGAGGTTCGCCTTCATGATCGCTCCCTTTTTGCTCCGCGCAACACCAGCAGTAAACGGCGCCGCTCGGATCCGTGCCCCTCCCGCTCGCGAAATATACAAGCGGTCACTCGCGACGTATGTGCACTCGACACAGTCGGCGAATGCACGTGTGACAAAGATCACAAGGGGAAGCAAAGAAAGCATGACTACGTCATGCCGCCTCGCACCGCGACTGGCCGCAGGGCCTGGATTGTGTCTTTTTACTCGGGCTTGATCCCGGCCGCCTTCACGAGCGGCCACCACTTCTCGGTTTCCGCCTTGTGAAAGGCGGCGAGCGCCTCGGGGCTCTGCTGCTCGCGCGGGGTGATCTCCTGTCCCAGATCGGCCAGACGCTGGCGCACCGCGGGATCCGCGAGCGAGGACACCATTGCCGCGTTGAGCTTCACCACGATGTCGCGCGGCGTGCCCTTGGGCGCCCAGATCCCGAACCACACGGAGACGTACAGGCCTGGAAGCCCCGCCTCGTCCACGGTCGGAATCTCCGGCGCGGCGGAGAGCCGCGTCTTCGCCGTGACCGCGTAGACGTTGATCTTCCCGGCGCGCACCTGCGGCAAGGAGTTCGACGCCTGGTCGACCATCAAGTCGATCCTACCTGCGAGCAGATCCTGCATCGCCGGGCCGGTTCCCTTGTATGGAATGTATTGGACCTTCGTCCCCGTCGCACTCTGGAAGTAGACGCCGCCCATGTGCGAGCCCGACCCCACGCCAGCGGTGCCGACCGAGGCCCTGTCGGGATTCGCCTTCAGCCAGGCGATCAACTCCGTCAAATCAGCAGCGGGGAACGAGTTTTTCGCGACGATCAGCAGGGGATTCGCGCAGATCATGCCCACGGGCTCGAGGTCCTTGAGCACGTCGTATTGCAGCGGATAGATCGCCGCGTTGATCACGTGCGTGGCCCAGTGGCCGATGCTCAGCGTGTAACCGTCGGGCGCCGCGCGCGCGACGCGACCCACGCCGATCGTTCCGGCCGCGCCGACCGTGTAGTCGACGAGCACGGTCTGCCCCAGCGCCCTGCCCATGGGAACTGACAGGATGCGAGCGACCGCGTCGACGGGTCCCCCGGCAGCAAACGGGTTCACCAGCGTGATCGCGCGCGTCGGGTAGCCCTGGCCCGCCGCGCTGGATGCCAGAAGCGCCAGAACGCAGTACAGAATTCGCTTCATTCGTCCCTCCCTAGGAAGACGCGCCCCGCGCGGTGACCGGCCAGAGAGCCTCCACCCTGCCCTTGCGCACGCACACCAGCCAGTCGTAGAGATTGACCGTCGGGTCGCAGTGGCCAGGAACAAGGAGGAGCTTCTCGCCGAGCTTCGGCGCCTTCGCGCCGGCGGCGATCTTCAGCACGCCGTGCTCGTCCGACGCCTTGGCGTACTCGACGCCCGGCCGCTCGTGCACCAGCGGCATGCCCGAGTCGACGCTCGAGGCCTTCAGGCCCGCGTCCACCACCGCGCGCTGGGCGGTCGGCGCGCTCATGACGGTGGCGAGGACGAACAGGCTCTGCTCGAAGCGCGGCCAGCCCTTGTCCCAGTCGTTGCGGTTGTAGTCGGCGTCCATGAAGACGTAGGACCCCGGCTGGATCTCGTTGAAGACGCGGCTCGCGCCCTCGAGGAGAAAGGTGCCTGTTCCCGCGCCGGTGACGGTTTCGCAAGCGATGCCCACCTTCTGGATCAGCTGCTTCGTCACCGCCGCCTTCGCGGCGGCCGACTCGATCGCCTCGCGGCGCTCGGACGCGGAGCGCAGGTGCTGCGCCGCTCCGTGATAGGCGTGCAACCCAGCGAAGCGCAGGTTCTTGCAGTCGGCCACCTGCTGCGCGAGCGCGGCGGCGGGAGCGCCCGGCTCGATGCCGCAGCGGTGGGCGCCCACGTCGATCTCGACGAGCACGTCCAGGCGTACGCGATTGGCGCGCGCAGCGGCGTCGAGCTCGACGAGGTTGCCCGGGTCGTCGGCGAGCACCGCGACCTTGGCCTCGTGCGCGAGGCGGGCGAGGCGCGAGACCTTCTGTGCCCCCACGATCTCGTTAGTCACCAGCACGTCGGCGACGCCGCCCGCGACCAGGGCCTCGGCCTCGCTCACCTTCTGCGCGCACACGCCCACCGCGCCGGCGGCGATCTGGCGGCGCGCGATCTCGGCGCACTTGTGGCTTTTTGCGTGCGGGCGCAGCCGCGCCGCGCTGCCCTCCATCGCCTGCGCCATGCGCGCGATGTTGCCTTCGAGCGCGTCCAGGTCGACGACGAGCGCCGGCGTGTCGATGTCATCGAGGGGCGTACCCACGCTTGCGGGAGCGGCGATCACCATGGCGCCGCCATTCTAATGCGATAATTCGCGCTCACTCGAAGAGGCGGAAATGTCCATCCCGAATACCATGCGCGCGGTCGAGATCACCCGGCCCGGCGGCCCCGAGGTGCTGAAGATCGGCACGCGCCCCGTACCGCAAGCCAAGCCTGAGGAAGTCCTCATCAAGGTCGCCGCCGCGGGCGTCAACCGGCCCGACACCATGCAGCGCGCCGGCAACTACCCCGTGCCGCCCGGCGCCTCCGACATTCCCGGTCTCGAGCTCGCCGGCAGCATCGTCGCGACAGGCGAAGGCGTGCGCGACTGGAAGGTCGGCGACGCGGCGACCGCGCTCGTCGCGGGCGGCGGCTACGCTGAGTACTGCACCGCGCCCGCGCCGCAATGCCTGCCGATCCCCAAGGGGATGACACCGGTCGAGGCCGCGTCGCTTCCCGAGACTTTCTTCACCGTGTGGAGCAACGTCTTCGACCGCGCGGGGCTCAAGCCCGGCGAGTCGTTTCTGGTGCAGGGCGGCACCTCGGGGATAGGCGTCACCGCGATCCAGATGGTCAAGGCCTTCGGCAACAGGGTCTACGCCACCGCGGGGAGCGCCGAGAAGTGCGAGGCCTGCGTGAAGCTCGGCGCCGAGCGCGCGATCAACTACAAGACCGAGGACTTCGCCGCGGTGGCTAAGGAAGCGACCGGCGGAAAGGGCGTCAACGTCATCCTCGACATGGTCGGCGGAGACTACCTCGACCGCGAGCTCAAGTGCCTCGCCGACGACGGCCGCATCGTGATCATCGCCTTCCTCGGCGGAGCAAAGGCGACGGTCTTCCTCACCGACATCCTGCGCCGGCGCCTCACCGTGACCGGCTCGGCGCTGCGCCCCCGCTCGGTCGAGTTCAAGGGCGCGATCGCGAAGAACCTGCGCGGGAAGGTCTGGCCGCTGATCGAGTCCGGCAAGATCAGGGCGATCATCCACAAGACCTTCCCGCTCGCCGAAGCCGCCCAGGCGCATGCTCTGATGGAGTCGAGCGCGCACATCGGCAAGATCGTGCTGACGGTGTGATCGTGTTCCAGAAGGAACTGCTCAAGGGCAAGCGCATCCTCGTCACCGGCGGGGGCACCGGGCTGGGACGCGAGATGGCGGCCAAGTACCTGGAGTTGGGTGCCGAGGTGTTCATTTGCGGTCGCCGCCAGGCACCGCTCGAGGCGGCCGCGGGCGAGCTGACGGCCAAGCACGGCGGCTCGATGAAAATCCGCACCATCGACATCCGCGACGCCGCCGCGGTCGACGCGATGGTTCAGTCGATCTGGGACGACGGCGGCCCGCTCACGGGGCTCGTCAACAACGCCGCGGGCAACTTCATCTCGCGCACCGAGGACCTGTCCTCGCGCGGTTTCGACGCCATCGCGAACACCGTGCTGCACGGCACCTTCTACGTGACGCACGCGGTCGGGAAGCGCTGGATCGCGGGCAAGAACCGCGGCTCAGTCGTCTCCATCGTCGTCACCTGGGTGTGGTCGGGCTCGCCATTCGTCGTACCATCAGCGATGTCCAAGGCGGGCGTGCACGTCATGACGCAGTCGCTGGCCGTCGAATGGGGGCGCTACGGCATTCGCCTCAACGCCATCGCTCCAGGCATCTTTCCGACCGAGGGTGCGGGCAAGCGCCTCGCGCCCGGGCGTGACTTCCGCGACGAGGCGGTCGCGGCGAATCCGATGGGGCGCATTGGGAAAATGCCCGAGCTGCAGAACCTCGCGGTCTTCCTCATGGCCGACGCCTGCGAATTCCTGACCGGCCAGACGATCGCGGTCGACGGCGGCGCCAATCTCGTCAATGGCGGGTCGTTCAACGAGCTGTTCAAATGGGGCGACGCCGAGTGGGCCAGGGCGCGCGAGGCGATCAAGGCCCAGAACGAGAAGGATAAGGGGCAGCGGTCGGTGTAGGCGCCCGATACCCGGGCGGTTCGCGAACAACTCAACGGAAAGGAGAGCCCGATGAACAAGAACACGATCGCGATTGCCATGCTCGTCGCGGGCATCGCTCTGCTGAATTGGGGGTTCAGCATGTCGGAGGCGTTCGGCTCGAAGGTCAGCCGTGTGTTCAGCGGCTCACCGACCGACAAGGCCATGTGGACCATGATCGGCGGCGCGGTGCTCGCCGCCGTGGGCGCATTCCAGCTCTTTGTCAGAAAGAAGTAGCAGAGGACACCTAAATCCGCGGTTTAACCGCGCGGCCGACCCGGAGCCTCTGCTGATGGCCATAGAGCTCGATCACACTATCGTTTCGTCCAGGAACCAGCGCGCCTCGGCCAGGCGCCTCGCCGAGCTGCTCGGCGTGCGCTGGGCGGAGTCGGGCGCGGGTCCCTTCTCGCCGGTCTACGTGAACGAAGACCTGACGCTCGACTTCATCGACGACGACACGGAATTTCCCATCCAGCACTTCTGCTTCCGCGTGAGCGAGCGGGAGTTCGACGCGATTCTCGGGCGCCTGCGGGCGGCGGGAATCCAGTACCGCAGCTCGGTGCGCGGTCCCGAGGACTCGAAGATCAACACCGACTACGGCGGGCGCATGGTCTACTGGAACGAGCCCGACGGGCACCAGTGGGAGATGCTGACGGTGAGCTACGCGCGGCCGGCGACCTGATGGCCGACTCTTTCCGCGACCGCCGCGTGAACGGACCGTGCTGAAAACGAAGAGCGTCTGGACGAAGATCGAGCCCGCCGACGGGCTGCGAATCCTCGTCGCCCGCTTCCGCGGCCGCGGCATGCCCGCGTCGCGCTACGACGTGTGGATGCCCAGCCTGGGACCGAGCGAGCGCACGCTGAGATCGATGCAGAAGGGCGCGATCTCCTGGGCACGGTTCTCGAGGGAGTACCGGAACGAGCTCTTCCTCGACGGGCCGATCGACAGCAAGAGCCGCACCATCAAGAACCACGGCCAGAAATTCACCCTGCGCCTCCTCAAACGCCTCGCGGGCCGTGGGACCGTGACGATCCTCTGCCACTGCGCCGAAGCGGAGAGGTATTGCCATCGGCACCTGCTCCGTGCTTTGATCATGAAAGAATAGGAGCCGTCGCATGAAAGTCCTGCACATCGCCCAAGTCAACATCGGAAGGATGAAGGGCGCACTGGAAGACCCCGTCATGGCGGACTTCGTCGCGCGCCTGGACGAGATCAACGCTCTCGCCGACCGCAGCCCGGGCTTCGTGTGGCGGCTGCAGACCGACGCCGGCAACGCGACCTACCTGCGTCCCTTCGACGATGACCGGATTCTCTTCAACATGTCCGTGTGGGAATCGGTCGAACAGGTGAAGCGCTACGTGTACTACACCGCTCACGTGGAGGTTCTGAAGCGCAGGCACGACTGGTTCGAGAAATTCTCGGGCGCCTACACCGCGCTGTGGTGGGTTCCGCAGGGCCACCGGCCGAGCGTCGACGAGGCCAAGCAGCGGCTTGCGTATCTGGACGCGAAAGGCCCGACCCCGTTTGCCTTCACGTTCAAGCATCCGTTCCCCGCCGACGAGCAGTTCGTGAACAGCATCGATTGGTCGTCGTTCAAACCCTGTCCTCAATCTAGCTCAACTCACAACAAGGGAGGATCTCATGGCACTCGAACTCCATTCCTGGCCGCGAAGCTCGGGCACGCGCATCGCCTGGGCACTCGAGGAGCTGGGCATGCCCTACACCTACGTGGAGGTCGACGCGAAGAAGAAGGAGAACCTGGGACCGAAGTTCATCGCGCTGAACCCGCACGGCAAGGTCCCTGCGCTCGTCGACGGCGAGCAGCGCTTCTTCGAGTCGCTCGCGATCCTGATACACGTCGCTCACAAGTACGGCATCGAGAAAAAGCTGTGGCCCGCCGCGGGCGGCCAGGACCGGGCCGACGCGCTCTGCTGGACCGTCTGGTCCATGACCGAGCTGGGGCCGTACATGATGCAGTACCTCTACCACGGCATGGATTGTCCGGTCTCCTACAAGCCCGAAGACCGGAGCAAAGCCACTGCAGCGTACAACAAGGCGCAGCTCGATCGCATCCTCGAAGGGCTCGAGGATCGCCTCGACGACCGGCAATACCTGGTCGGGAGCTTTACGCTCGTCGACGTTGCCGCTGCGAGCTGGCTCATGCTGGGTACGATGTTCGGCCTCCCGCTCGATCGCTGGCCGCGCACCGCCGCCTGGCTGAAGCGCTGCACGGAGCGCCCCGCGCTGAAGAAAGCGCGCTGAGATGACCGTATCGCGGAGGGCGGCCCTCGGCGCGGCAGCCGCCAGCGCCCTCCTCGCATTCGCTCCGGCGCTCGCCCAGCAGCCGCGCGTCAAGGGCCCGCGCGTTTGGCTTGACATGGACCAGGCCGAGCTCGACGACGCCTACGACCAGAGCGTCTACGCGCCCAACCAGAAGCAGGTCACCGGGCGCTACGTCACGAACAGCGAAGCCGTGCGCGCGCGGCTGGGCGCGCCGCGGCGCTTCGCCTATGGTCCGGCCCCGGTCGAGGGCCTGGACGTCTGGACGACGAAGCGGCCGAACGCCCCGGTCAACGTGTTCGTGCACGGCGGCGCCTGGCGCGTCGGCAACGCCAGGGACTACGCCTTTCCTGCCGAGTTGTTCGTGAACGCGGGCGCGCATTTCGTCGTGCTCGACTTCGCGCCGGTGACCGAGCTGGGCGGCGACCTCGCGGCGATGGCCGACCAAGTACGGCGGGGCGTGGCCTGGGTGCGCCGCAACGCGAAGAGCTTCGGCGGCGATCCGGAGCGCCTCTACCTCTCGGGGCATTCCTCGGGCGCGCACCTCGCGGGCGTGGTGCTCGTCACCGACTGGAAGAACGACTTCGACCTGCCCGCCGACACGGTGAAGGGCGCGCTGTGCTGCAGCGGCATGTTCGACACGAAGCCCGTGCGCCTGTCGGCGCGCAGCCGCTACGTCAAGTTCACCGAGGCGATGGAAGACGCGATGAGCGCGCAGCGCCACCTCGACCGGCTCAACACGCCCGTCGTCCTCGTCCACGGCACGCTCGAGACGCCCGAGTTCCAGCGCCAGTCGCGCGACTTCGCGCAGGCGGTGAAGGCGGCCGGCAAGCCGGCGCAGCTGCTCGTCGCGCCCGGCTACAATCACTTCGAGATCCTCGAGACGCTGGCCAGCCCTTACGGGGTGCTTGGCCGCGCGGTGCTCGAGCAGATGAAGCTCGCGTGAAGGACACGAAATGAGAATGCCGGACTACCAGGTCTCAGGCGAGGGCGAGACGACCGTGTTTCTCCTCCACGGGATCTACGGCGCCAAGGACTACTGGCGCTACCAGACCGAGCGGCTGGTCGCGCGCGGCTACCGCGTGGTGGCCTGGGACGCGCCCGGCTACGGCATCTCGCCGCTTCCCGACCCGTTCAACTTCGACGTGATCGCCGAGGCGGGCGCGCGTCTCATCCGTTCCCAGGCGACGAAGCGCAACGTCGTCTTCGGCCACAGCATGGGCGGGCAGATCACGCCGCGCATCCGGCTGAAGGTGCCCGAGCTCGTGCACGGCATCGTGATCTCGGCGACCATCGGCTACTTCGGCAACCGCACCAAGGAGGAGCAGGAGGAGTTCGTGCGCAAGCGCACCGCCCCGCCGCCCCCGGGCACCGATCCGTATGCGGCGCAGCTCGCGATGGTCAACTCGATGCTCGGGCCGGCGTCGCAGGGACCCGAGGTGGAGCTGGTGCGCTGGGTCGCCTCGCGCACGCCGCCCAAGACCGTGCAGGCCGCGGTGAAAGCGGTGCAGACCTATCCGGAGGCCGACGCCGTTTCGGCGATCCGCGGGGTGTCGGTGCCGACGCTGCTCGTGGCGGGCGAGGTCGACCAGACCGGGCACCCGGCCGGCATGAAGCGCGTCGCCGCAATGATCCCGGGATGCGAGTTCGCGGTCGTGTCGGGCTCGGGTCATTATCCCTGGGCGGAGAATCCTCCCGAATTCAACCAGGCGTTCTTCGGATTTCTGGGAAAGCACTGCCCGAGCTAGGGCGCGGGTACCGTCCAAAGATGCAGGGTGCTCGCTCCCGCCTGCACCGTCTTCTCCGGGGGCCAGTCCTCGCCGAATCCGTAACGGTGCGCGACGATGCGCGTGCCGGGCTTTAGGTCTTTCTTCAGCTTGGGCAGCAGCCTGCGGTTGAGCGACTCGAACAGAAAAAGCGTGACCACGGTGGCGTCGCCGATGTCCGCGTCGAACAGATCCTCGCGGATGAAGCGCACGCGGGCCTCGACGCCGGCGCGCCTGGCGTTGTAGGCGGCCATGCGCAAGGGCTCCGGGTCGATCTCGACTCCCACTCCCCGCGCCCCGAACTCCTTCGCCGCCGCGATCACGATGCGTCCGTCGCCGCAGCCGAGGTCGTAGACCACGTCGGCAGGACCGGTGCCCGCGAGCTTGAGCATGCCCAGCACCGCTTCGTCGGTGCTCGGGAAGTAGGGCACCTCGGCGGGGAGAACCCCCGCGGGGCCGTCGCCGACGCGCGCGTCTCCGAGAACTGAGCACCCGGAGAACGCCAGGAGCAGGACGAGCGTCTTCAGGCTCAGGGAGCGGGCGCTGGGCGCGCCATCGTGAGGGATCCCTTGCTGTACTGTCCCTCGCAAGTGTCGGCTCCGGAATACAGCCCGCTCACCGAATCCGCCGTGATGTCGTCGATGGTGCCCGACAGGGTCGCGCCGCAGGAAGGCGTCGGATCGAGGGCCGGGTCGGCCGGGAACGTCGCCGTCCAGGCCAAGCTCGTCCCCGAGATCGTTCCCGACAGCGTGCCCGTCCTGCTTCTGTGGCAGGATGCGCAGGTCCCGGGCGCATCGGTGGATCGGGTCGTGACGGTCCCGGAGACGTTCGCGCCGGCCTGCGTCACTCTCCATTCGACGACCATGGTCGCCATGCCGGTGCCGGCCGCATTCGTGTTCAGATTCGAATCGGCGCCGCTCCCGGAAAACGTGGGCGGAGGTTCGTTGCGCGCTGAGCCCGCGTCCGGCATGCCAGAACCGGCGCCGCAGGACGCCAGCGCGGCGAGCGCCGCAGTGATGATGATCGTCGGGACCGGTTTCATGACGCCTCGCAGTCCCTCCCGCTGACCGGAAGTATAGGGTAAACACCCGGCCGGGACCTTTCATCCGGCCTTCGCGGCGGCTTCGTTTCGTCCCCGCCACGCGAGCAGCATGACGATTGCGCCCACCGCCAGCACGCCTAGACCGACCAGCGCATGCCTGCCGTGGTAGGCGAGGCTGGAATACAGCAGGTATCCGCAGGAGAGCACGAAGATCCCGGGCACGACCGGATAGCCCGGCACGGAGAACGGGCGCGGGACCTGCGGCTCCCTGATTCGCAGAACGAAGAGCGCGATGCCCGTCAGCATGAAAAAGGCCCAGAACACCGGCAGCGAATACTCGACCAGCCCTTTGAAGCCCGCGTTCTGGAACGCGCCGAAAGCAACCAGCGCCAGCGCGACCACACCCTGCACCAGCATGGCGACGCGCGGCGAGCCGCTCTTGTCGTCCCAGCGCGCGAGGACTCCGAACACCGGCCAGTCCTGGCCGAGAGCGAAGTTGGAGCGCGCGCCCACGATCATCGAGCCGTTCACCGAGGTCAGCGCGGCGATCGCGATCATCACCGAGATGAGCTTCTCCCCGGCCGTGCCCCATACGCTCTTCAGCAGGTCCGCGGCGACGGCGTCAGAGCGCGTCATCGGACCGTAGCCCAGACCCTTCATGTAGGCGAGGTTGACGAGCACGTAGAGGAGCGTGACGATTCCGATCGAGAGCAGCAGTGCTCTGACCATGTTGCGCTTGCGGTCGCGCACCTCCGCCGATATGTACGCCGCGTCGTTCCAGCCCCCGTAGGTGAACAGCACGAATACCATCGCCGAGCCGATACCGGCTCCCATGTACCAAGGTGCGCCGCCCGACGCGGGCGCAGCCGGCGCGGGATCGGGAGCGAGCACGAAGCCCGCGACGACGATGAGCACCAGGCCCGCGCACTCGAGGAACGTGAAGAAATTCTGCGTGAGCTTGCCCTCGCGGATCCCCGCGTAGTTCACCAGTGTGAGCGTCGCGACAAGGAGCGCCGCCCAGATCGCCGACGATTGCGGCCCCAGATGGATGACGCGCGACATGTAGTCGCCGAAGAGGTAGGCGAACACCGCGATCGAGCCGGCAACGATCACGGTCATGCGTGCCCAGCCGTAGAGGAAGGCGAGCGGCCGCCCGTAGGCGCGACCGATGAAATGGTATTCGCCGCCCGCGGAAGGGAAGGCCGTTGTCAGCTCCGCGTAGCACAGCGCGCCGATCACCGAAAAGACGCCACCCGCGACCCACACCGAGACGAACAGCGCGGGGCTCTCCACGGCGCCCGCGACGATCGAGGGCGTGCCGAAAATGCCAGCACCGACGATGAGGCCGACGATGATGGCGGTGGCGTCGCCCAGCGAGAGCACCTGCGCCGGACCGACCTGCTGCGGTGGATCGTTGGAAGGCATCTAGAGCTCCAGGTATCGGGCGGTGCCCGGGTTGCGCTCCCTGAGCCGAGCGAGGCAATCCTCGAGGCGCAGCCCGAGGCGCGCGCGGACTTCGCGCGCGCGAGCCTCGAGGGCCTTCCAAGCGAGGCGCGAGGGACCGCCGCGCACGGCGAAAGCGATGAGGTTGTCCTGCTCCTCAGCGAGGAGCAGGACCGGGGAGCGTCCGAACGCCTTCTGGATGCGCGCGCAGTGGCGCTCGAGCCTGGCATCGTCGGCCATGAAGTTCGCCACCAGAACGCCCCTCGGGCGCAGCGCGGAAAAGGCGGCGTCGTAGAAGGACTGCGTGCACAGCGTGGACGCCACCCTGCCGTTGACGAAGCCGTCCACCACCAGCGCGTCGCAGCTCACCGGGCGCTTCGCTTCCGCTTCGGCTCCTTCGCCGATGACGATTTGCAGGCGGGCGTCCTCCTGAGGAAAGCGGAAGTATTTTCGCGCCACGGTCACCACGCCCGGGTTGATCTCGACCACCGTGACGCGCGTGCCGGGCATGCGCGCGTGCACGAACCGCGCCATCGAGCCGGCGCCCAGCCCTACCATGAGCACATCGCGAGGCTCCGGGCGGAACAGCAGGAAGGCCATCATGGCGCGCACGTAGTCGAGCTCGATCGCATCGGGTGCGTCGAGGCGCATCGCGCTCTGGATCGCGTCGCCGCCGATCTGCAGCACGCGCACGCCGTCTTCCTCGACGATCTCGATCGCCTTGCGGGCCGCAAGCCAGTTTCGTACGCGGTTCATTGGGAGTAACAAAAAATCGGCAGCGCGCCCCAGGCACGCTGCCGACCGGTCGGCGAGCCTATTTCACCGCCGTCGCGACCGGCTTGCCTTTTTCGACGACGTAGGTGAGGAACACGACGGCCTTGCCACTACCGGCGTTCCTGGCTGCGTGAACTGTACCAGCCGGGATGAAGATCGGCTCCCCGGCCTTGACGACCCTGGCCGGCTGACCGTCGACCTCGAGTGTCAATTCGCCTTCCAGCACGTAGCTGATCTCCTCGCCCGGATGGGTGTGTCTGCCGACGGCCGCGCCCGGCTCGAACTCGGCACGCGCCTGCACCACGTGGCGGCCAGGAATGCTCAGGTCGTGATCCTGTATTTCGATGCGCTTGACGCCGGGCGCCTGCGCGTAGAGCACGCCCGCGGCAAGCGCGGCCGCGATGCCGCCCACAAACAGCAGTTTCGCTTTCTTCATTCGACTCCTCCTTTTGGTTTGACGACACAGATTGAATACTATCGGACCTCAGGCGCCGGCGGGCGGCGTTTCGTCGGG
>Ga0137410_10000055_pt1 | contig 74405 bp, 64 predicted proteins | sample CZODoug1_16funga_FD_108878 | JGI IMG/M metagenome (GOLD analysis project Ga0137410, IMG submission 108878) | Vadose zone soil fungal communities from Angelo Coast Range Reserve, California, USA - CZODoug1_16fungal (Illumina Assembly) | ecosystem: Environmental > Terrestrial > Soil > Vadose zone... | reverse complement strand
GGCGGCGAGCGCCTCGGCGGCCGCCGCGGGAGTCGCGATTCCGCGCTCGCCCGCGGCGTCCTGCATCTCATCGTGGAGCGTTGTGGACACGGTCACGGCGTTCCCGCCGCGGCTCAGCACGAACGGTACGAAGCAGTCGACTTGGACGTGGCCCACGCCGAGCGTCGACGCCACGGGCAGCGGCGCGAGCGCGTGCGCGCAATCCACGTAGCCCAAATTCAAGTGATCGCGGAGGCTCGCCCATGACGGTTCCCTCACGAGCTCGAGCTCGAACCCCTCGGCCTCGGCGAACCCTTGCTCGCGCGCTACGACGAGCACCGCGCAGTCGACCAGCGGCACGAACGCGGCCGCGATTCGTTCAGCCATTGTCGTTCCCGCCGTCGAGCAGCGCCGCCGCGCCCACCAGCGACCGAGCGAGATCGCCGATCTTGCGATTCTGGTTCATGGCGGTGCGGCGCAGCAGCACATAGGCGTCCTCCTCGGACAGATTGCGTTGCTTCATCAGGATGGCCTTGGCCTGGTCGATGATTTTGCGATCCTCGAGCGCCGACTTCGCGGCGGTGAGCTCGCTCTGGAGGCGATCGAACGCATGAAAGCGGCTGATCGTGACGTCGAGGATCGGCTTCATGCGCTCCTTGCGTAGGCCGTCCACGATGTACGCCGATACGCCGGCGTCGATCGCGGCTTGCACGGTCGCGCTGTCGGACTTGTCGACGAACATCGCGATCGGCCGGCGCGCGAGCCGCGACACCTGGAACATCTGCTCGAGCGTGTCGCGGCTCGGGTTCTCGAGGTCGATCAGGATCACGTCCGGATCGACCGCGGCGATGCGCGGCAGAAGGCCGATCGTGTCGCGGATGTGGACGATCGTGACGCCCTGCTCGCCCTCGTTCACGTGCGCCTCGCGCAAGCCCTCCTCGAGAATCGCGGCACGCACCGCGTTCTCGTCGATGATGAGGATCCGGAGCGGGCGTCCGGTCATACGTGTGCATTGCGCTCGAGCCGCATGGCGGGACGCGCTGCAAGAACCGTGCGCGGACGGAGTTGAGCCAATCTCACTTCGGATCGGCGGTTTCGCCGCACCACAAACGAACACGCGGCGGCGACGGACGCCCGACAACCGGGCAGCACGCCGCGACTCGGCTCATCAGAGCTCCGCGAGCCGGCGCTCGAGCTCGGCCCGATCGAGGCCGTCGATCTCTATGCGCTTGCGGCGCGCCGTCTGACCCGACGCCACGCGCACGGCGGCCTTGCGCACGCCGACGGCCGCGGCGAGCAGCGCCTCCACCGCGGCGTTGGCCTTACCGCCCTCGGGCGCGGCAGTCACTCGCACGCTGAGCACGCCTTCGCGCCAACCGACGATCTCGTCCCGCGACGCCCGCGGCGTCACCTTGACGTCTAGCTTCGCGATCGGGCCCGTGCTCATGGCGACAGTGTAACGAGCACCCGCCCGCGGCAGCGACGCGCACGAGGCGCCGCCCGCGCAATTGGAGAAGCTCGAAGCCTAGCGGTGCGCGAGATAGCCGGCGAGCGCCTCGAGCTCGACGTCGCTGATCTCGGTCTTGCGAAAGAACGGCATCACCGACACGCCGGTCCGCACGAACTGCTTCGTGAGCTCCGGCGGGAGGTCGGTGCGTTGCTCGAGCAGCGCCGGCTTCGCTCCTTTATATAGGGCCTGCAGCGCGGCCGTACCGGGCTTGCCGGGACCGTCACCGTGACAGGGCGCGCACCACTTCGTGAACACGGCCTTGCCGTCGAGCTTGCCCGTGTCCTGCGCCTGCGCCGCGAAGGCGAACCCGAGCGCGGCGGCAGCGACGAGAACGTCGCGGGCGCGCGGTAAACGAGTGCGATTCATACGGTCTCCTAAGCCTTGCGCAAGTGCTTCGGCCAAATGCCGTAGCGGCCGGCCGACAAGATGCCGTTCGGGTCGACGGCGTCCTTCAACGTCTCGTGAAATCGCCGCAGAGCGTGGTTGTTGAACGAGTACGTGTCCATCACGGCCTCTTGATACGCGGGCGGCGTGCGGTACTCGGCCCAACCGTGCTCGGCGCAGATCTTGACGACCTCCTCGAACTTCGCGCGGTTCTTCTTGTTGATCGCGGGGTCCTTCGTGACCGGCAAGCCGAATAGAAAAATGAACGCGCGATTCCAATAGGTCGTCGGCAAGCTGAAACCGACCGCGTTGAGCGGCAGGTCGAGCTTCTTCGCGGCCTCGGCGAACACGCGGTTCGCTTCGAAGATCGCCTCGCCCGTGCGCGGGATGATCGGCGAGAACCACATGTGGCCCGCGCCGGGATTCGGATTCGTCTCCGTGCGCGCGCCGATCGAGAACATCGTGAGGCTCGGGACGCCGAACTCGGGCAGCGTGCCGTTGCGTGAGCCCGCGGCTTGGTTGCGCGTGACGTCCTCGATCTCGGCGGCCGACAGCGGAAACTTGTACCGTTCGCCGTCCTCGAACGTGGCGCCCGGGATCGCCCCGAATTTCTCCCGGCAGTAGTCCCAATTCGCCTGGATCGCCTTCGCCGGGCCGTAGAACTTGACCGTGCAGCTCCAGTAGCCCACGCCGCTCTTCTTCGCGTACGCCTCGAGCTCGTCCGTGGACGCGTTGCGCGACAGCAGCTCGCGGAGCTCGGTGCCGATCGGATTGAAGAACCCGCCGAGCAGCGGACTGCCGAGCTGCGGCATGCCGTTCACGATGCCGCTGTTCTCGAGGTAGTTGAGAGTGTCGACGAGCGGGATCAGATCCTGATGCTTCGGCACGCCCACGGCGCCCGTGAGATACGCGTCGGGCTCGGGCATCAGCCAGAATCCCATCTTCGTGACGACGCCGAAGTTCGATTGCGAGAACAGGCCGTCGATCCACGGGCCCGCGCCGAACTTGTATTGCTGCCAAGTCTTCGCGTTCGGCACCGCGCCCATGCCGGTGCGCAGCAGATCGCCGTTCGCGAGCACCACCTCCATGCCGCAGTGCGCGTCGAAGTGGTTGCGGAACGTGGTCGCCGTGTAGCCGCCGCCGTGATCGACCGCGTTGCCGATCAAGCTGCCCCAGCCCGGATCCGGGCAATCCATCCAGACCTTGAGCTTGTGCTCCTGGATGTAGCGATAAAAATCGAAGTAGCTGACGCCGGGCTCCACCAGCGCGGACGCGTTCTTCTCGCTGACCTCGAGGATGCGGTTCATGCGCTTGAGGTCGAGCACGACGCTGCCCGACAGGTTCGGCGCGGAACCGCCGTAACCCAAGTTCTTGCCCGTCGAGATCGGATAGATCGGAATGCGATACGTGTTCGCCGTCCGCAGCACCTTCTGGACTTCTTCGACGGTGTAGGGCGCGACGGCTGCCGACGCCACTCGCTCCTCGGGCTCGCCCTGGAACGGCGAGTAGGCGTCGCGATAGAGCGCGACGTCGTCGTCGCTCGTGAACACCCACTGCGAGCCGACGGCGGCCTCGAACTCTTTCAGCGCCTTGGCGAAGGTTTGCTGGGTTACGCCTGGTGGTAGCGCCATTGTTCTTCTCCCCCCGTTGGCCCAGTGGCCGATGGGCGATTCTATCTCGCCGCACAGAAAAGACGAGGCGGGTCCGGCCGGAGTCGTCTGGGGAGGCCGGCGCTGGTTGTAAATATCTTATCGGTCGGTTACTTTTGACCCGGCGCGGGCGTCGATGGAAAGAGGCGCGTGCCGTTTTTTGCTCGGGTCGCGTCCGCGCGTTCCGCGAAGGCGCCCCTCTCCACCGACGCGGGACGCGCAGAATGCGACCGCCATGGATGGCGGGAGTGCCGCAAATGCAGGAGCGAATTGCGGCCGTTCACCCTGCAACGGTATTGTCAAATCCCGCCGATCGCTCGGCCGCGAAATCGTCTCGCGGTCGCGTGCTTTTCAAGTATCATGGCCGGCGATGGGACGACGCAGACAAGTCAGCGATCAGCAGATCAGCATAGCCGCGCGCGAAGTTTTCCTCGATCGCGGCCCCAAAGCTCCCGTAGCGATGGTGGCGAAGAAGCTCGGCGTTTCTACGGCCACGCTCTTTCAACGCACCGGCTCCAAGCAGCAGCTCATGCTGATGGCGCTCCAGCCGGAGGTCACCGCGATCACGGAGCTCGATCGCGGCATCCAACTCGACGTGCCCGTGCGCGAGCAGCTCGCGAGGATCTTGGTCGAGCTCAACGATTACCTCGGCATGCTCATCGGCGGCTCGATTACGCTCCGTGCCGCGCAGATCGAGGCCGAGCTGCCCGAGCCCACGCCTTCGAAGTGCCGCGCGCTGCTCGCCGACTGGCTCACCGCGGCGAGCGCGGCCATGCTTTTGCGAGTCGCCGACGCCATCACCACGGCAGACGTGCTTATCGGCACTCTCGAGTCGCGACACATTCACGCCTACATGCAGCAGGTCCAGCTCTCGTCGAAACAGCACCGCGACTACATCCGCGCGATGCTCGACGTGGTCTTCCCCGCCTTCGGCTGACACCCTCGCCCGGAACCGCACCGTTCGACGGCAGCCGCAAACGTCGAATATAGTTCGGCGTTTGCCGGCGCGCCGCGCCGCTGTTTTGTCAACGCAGAGGAAGACGAATGACCGACCACAGAGAAGACACGATCGACGAGCTGTTCGACCGTGGGCTCGCCGTGCGCCGCGAGGTGCTCGGCCGAGAGTACGTCGACGGCTCACTGAAGTCCGCGAACGACTTCATGCAGGCGTTTCAGCGCATCACCACCGAGTGGTGCTGGGGCTATGCGTGGACGCGAGAGGGCCTCGACCGCAAAACCCGAAGCCTGATTAACCTAGCGATGTTGACGGCGCTCAACCGCTCTCCCGAGGTCAAGCTGCACGTGCGCGGCGCGCTCAACAACGGCGTGACCGTGGACGAGATCAAGGAAGTGCTACTGCACGCAACCGTTTACTGCGGAATCCCCGCAGGACTCGACGCGTTCAAGGCCGCAAACGAAGTGCTCAAGGAAATGGGCGCGGTACCCAAGTAACCGCGACGACCAAATCCCCGGCCGAGCACGACGCCGGGCCGGCCGCGATGAGGTGAGGCGCGGCCGGTCCGGTGCTGACGTGCCGAGCCTCTTTAGCCCTTGAGGACGCCGCTCTGCTTCGCGGCGTGCGTCGCCAACGCGTCCATGAGCGGCGGCGACAAGCAGTCGTACGGCTCGAGCTTCAGTTCCTTGAGCCGGGATCGCACGGCGCCCATGTTCTTCGGGTCCGCGCCCGACTCGATGATCGACGAGACGAACGCACCGAACTCGGCCGGGGCCCAACCTGGCTCCGACGATAGCTCCGTGTGGACGAAGTCGAGCCCGTAGAACGCGTGCTTGTCGTTGTCGATGCGGCCGTACATGTGCACGCCGCAACCCGAGCACGCATAGCGTTTGATCGTGGCCTTGGGATCCACGACCTTGAGCTTCTGCTCGTTCGCCGTGACCTTGACCTTGTCCTTTGAAACCACGGCGACTTGCGAGAACAACGCGCCTTTCGGTTTCCAGCACTTGGTGCAGCCGCAAACGTGGTTGTGCGCGACTTGCGCGCCGATCGACACGGTCACCTGCTGCGAGCTGCACTTGCACTTCAGCGTGCCGCCCGAGAAACCTTTCGCCGCGGGCGTGAGACCCTTGTCGACCGATGGATGAATCGAGGTTGCCATTGTTCTTTTCCCCCATCTCGAGGCGAGAGGCCGTCCGCCACGAGCACGATTGGTAAGAAGTGAGACGCGCTCGGAGTATAGAAACAGGCCGCGGGAGCGGCAAGATGGAGCGCGCAAGTAGCGCACCCTACGGCCGCGTCCACTCGAGCGCCTGCGCGCCCAAAAGTCCCTCATCGACCCACCCCAGGGCGTGCTACGATCCCTCCACGACGAGCTAACGAGGGGCGTTCCGTGGCCAGGACACTCGTAGCGATCTCGATTCTTCTTGCCGCCGCGGCTTCCGCCGCCGCGCAGCCCCCGGCCGCCCAGGCGACGGCCCCGGAAGCGACGACCAGAGCCAATACGCCGGCACCGATCGAAGCGGCGCTACCCGCGACCACGCATTTCGCGGAGCCGGTCGCAGCACCCGCGGCGGCCGCGGCCGCGACACCGCCTGCCAAACCCGCCGAGGCCCGGCCGACTGCCCCCGCACCAACCGTCGCCGCCGACGTGCCGAAGATCGAGATGAAAAAATTGACCGACGATACGGTCTGCCGCACCGAGCGGCCGACCGGCTCGCAAATCGGCATCCGGCGCTGTTATTCCCGCAGCGCGGCACAAACTCCGAACGACGAAATCATGCGCCGCGACATCGAGGAGATGCGGGCGCGGCAGAACGAGCAGCAGGCGCGCGAGGCGGCCGCGGCGATGACGCGCCGCCGTACGGGGTTGTAGCCCAAGGTCTCCGTCGTCAAACCGCGCCCGGGAGCCGCGCTAGGCGGCGCCCGGATCGATCGAATAGCCCGCGTTCGGCATCGTTCGAATCAGCTTCGGCGCGGACGGATCGACCTCGACCTTCTGCCGCAGCCGGTGCACGAGCTGCTTGAGCAGCTGTCGATTGCCGTCCGCGCGGTTGCCCCACACATGCACGAGCAAACGGTCGGTCGAGACCGTACGGCCGGCCTGCACGATCAGCAATTGCAAGAATCGCGTCTCGAGCGGCGTGAGGCGCACGACACCGCGCGCGAGGCCCGACAGCGTGAGCTCCGCGGCGTCGAGCGACAGGTTGCCGAGTGCGACGGTCTCCTCGGCTTCGATGCCGACGCGGCGCAGCAGCGCCTTGACTCGCGCGAGCAGAATTTTCGGGCTGAAGGGCTTGGAGAGATAGTCATCGGCGCCGAGGCTCAACGCCTTGACGACGTCCTCCTCCTCGTTGCGCGCCGTCAACATGATCAACGGAATGCGGCTGCGCTCGCGCAGCTGCCGCGCGAGATCGAACCCGTTCATTCGCGGCAGATTGATGTCGAGCACCGCGAGGTCCGGCTGCTCGCGCTGAAACGCGGCGAGCGCCTCGACGCCGTCTTCCGCCTTGACGACGAGAAATCCCGCCTGCTGAAGCGCGAAGCCCGTAACCGCGAGCAAGTCGGGATCGTCGTCGACCAACAATATCTTCATCGGGGGACCTTCACGGGGGAGTCTTCACGTCGGCGCCTCTTTGGGCAACCGAACCGTGGCGCGCGTCCGCGCTTCGGCCGTGCGGCCAAGCGACACGCCGCCGCCGTGTCGCTCGACGATCGAGCGGACGATGAAGAGCCCTAATCCTAAGCCGCTCTCTTCGGGGTCCTCGCCGCCCGAGCGGTGGAACTGCTCGAACAACGCGCCGTCGTCAGGGTCTTTCGGCCCGGGTCCCGAGTCGTCGACCCAGAACTCGAGGCCGCCGCCGACCGCGGCGCGCGCACCGATCTCGATCATGCTATTCGGCGGGCCGAACTTGCTCGCGTTTGCGAGCAGGTTCACGACCACCTGCGTGAGCCGCTGCTGGTCGCCTCGGACCACGGGCACGTCGTCCGCGAGCCGCACCTCGATGCGTTGACCGCGCTGCTCGATCAGCGGCTCGATCAGCTCGCGCGCGGCCACGATCACGTCGTCGAATAGCACGTCCTGATGACGAATGGCGAGCTGACCCGATTCGATGCGCACGCTCTCGAGCAGGTTGTCGATGAGCCACGTGAGCCGCTGGGTGCCGCGCTGCAGCGACGACACGAGCTCGCGCTGCGCGTTTTCGCTCATCGTACCGATGCCGTCGGAGAGGAGCTCGATCGACGCGAGCTGCGCCGCGAGCGGCGTGCGGAATTCGTGCGAGATGTTGGCGAGCACCGTGTCGCGCGTGCGGCGCACCGCCTCGAGCTCGGTCTCGTCGCGGAGCACTTGCACCTGCAGGTCGTCGACGGGCGCCGCGCTCGAGATCACGACGCGCCGCACGCCGCCGTCCGGAGCCGGCGCGACCTGCTCGAGCGCGCGCGCCGAACCGTCGCGCCGCGCCAGGAGGATCGGGCACGAGTGCTCGCACGGCCGGCGGCCGTGCGCGTCGCGCTGCGGCTTCAAGACGTCGCCGCAGAACATGCCGGCCGCGTCGGCGGCCGACACCTTGAGCAGGCGCTCGGCCTGCGGGTTCAGGAACTTGATTCGCCGCTGCTCGTCCACGGCGTAAACGCCCTCGATGATGCCGCCGAGCACGGCCTGCGCCTGCAGCTCGCGGCGGCGCAGCTCGCCGGTGAGGTCCACCAGGTTGCGGCGCATCTCCTCCATCGTGTTGCCGAGCATCGTGAGCTCTTTGCCGCCGCCCACGGGGATCGACGCCCCGAGGTCGCCGGCGCCGAGCCGGCGCGCCGCGTCCGTGAGCCGCTCGACGGCGCTGATCGAGTAGCGGCCGATGAACACCGAGCTCCCGGTCGCGAGCGTCGCGATCAGGATCGCGACGAGCCACATGCGGCGGCCGCTGCGCGTGACGGGGCTCGCCACGCGGCTCGCGGGCAGCACCGCCTGCAGCAACGCGATCGTCTCGCCGCTCGCCGACGCCACGGGCAGGCTCGAGCAGTAGGAGTCGAGCTCCCCGACGTAGGCCGCGACCGGCTCGCCGCGCGACAGCGCGTCGGTGTTCAGCACCGCGAGCGGGCCCTCGCCGGGCTTGAATGAACCGAAGTCGACGATCCGAACCTCCAGCCCCGCCCGCTCGCTCAAGCGCTGCGCGAGCTTGTCGTTCATTCGGCGAATCGTGAGGACGGCGACGCCGTCGTAGTCCGCAACCGCGGCCTGCGCGCCGGCGATCGCGACGTCGCCCGCGCCCGTCAAGAGAAAGCGCTCGCCCTGCTCCGCCGCCGCCTGGACGATCAGGTCCCAACCCAAGTCGGCGCCGGCCGACGTCGCGAGCACGTGGCCGTCCTGCAGGATCGCGCACGCGTCGAGCCCGGCGCCCTCGCAATAGCGCGTGAGGTACGGGGGCAGCGACTCGCGGATCGAGCCGCGCAGCAGCCGCTGGAGGGCCGGGCGCTCGCTCAAGATCCGTCCGGTGGCAAGCAAGTCTTCTGTGCTCTGCCGGAGCCCTTCGCGTGCGGCCGACACGGCGAGCTCGACGCGCGTAAGCGCCTCCGTCTCGGCGAGCGAGCGCAGCGCGCCCAGGCCGACGATCAGCATCGAGCCGACGGCGAGCGTGACCAGCACTCCGGTGGCGATTGCGAGGCGGCCGGCCAGACCCGGCGCGTGCAGCTTGAGCCACGGCGCGGGCAATTTGAGCTGCTTCAGTCGCTCGAGCGGCTTCATCCGGCGGGACGTCGGCGCCGCGCTCCGAACGCCTCGACGAGCGCCTTCACGATCAACGTGAGCAACGCGAGCAGCATGAGCAGCGACGCCACGGCGAATGCACCGACGACATCATACTCGTCGTACAAGACCTGCGCCTGAAGGGGCATCGTGGTCGTGAGTCCGCGGATGTGGCCCGACACGACCGCGACCGCTCCGAACTCGCCCATCGCGCGCGCGTTGCAGAGGATCACACCGTAGAGCAAGCCCCAACGGATGCTCGGCAACGTGACGCGGAAGAACGTGGTCCAGCCGCCGGCGCCGAGGCTCACGGCGGCCTCCTCCGCTTCGCGGCCGTGGAGCTGCATGATCGGGATCAGCTCGCGCGCCACGTAGGGGAACGTCACGAGCAGCGTCGCGAGCACGATTCCGGGAAACGCGTAGACGATCTGCAGGTCGTTGTCGCGCAGCCACGGCCCGAACCAACCCTGCGCCCCGAACAGCAACACGAACACGAGGCCCGCGATCACCGGCGAGACCGAGAACGGCAGGTCGATCAGCGTGATCAGCACCTGCTTGCCGCGGAAATCGAATTTGGCGATCGCCCACGCGGCCGCCACGCCGAACAGCGTGTTGAGCGGCACGACGATCGCCGCCGTCATCAACGTGAGCTTGATCGCGGCGATCGTGTCCGGCGTGTGCAGCGCCGCGAGATAGACGCGTAGGCCGCGCGAGAACGCATAGCCGAGCACCGACACGACGGGCACGACGAGGACCAGGCCCAAGAACGACACCGAGATGATGATCGCCGCCGCGCGGATCAGCTGGCCGGCCCAATCGGTGCGCGCCTTCTCCGCGGCGACGCTCGTGGACTGAGCCATCAGCGTCTCCCCACCACGCGGCGGATGCGCCAACCGTTGATCGCGTTGATGGTGAACAGCATCAGGAACGACACGCAGAGCATCACGAGCCCGAGCGCCGCCGCGCCGAGGTAGTTGTATTGCTCGAGATTCATGACGATCAAGAGCGGCGTAATCTCGGTCTTGAACGGCAGGTTGCCGGCGATGAAGATCACGGAGCCGTACTCGCCGATCCCGCGAGCGAGCGCGAGCGTGAAGCCGGTGGCGAGCGACGGCAGCACGGTCGGCAGGATCACCCGCCGGAACACCGTCCAGCGGCCCGCGCCGAGCGACTCTGCGGCTTCCTCGAACGCCGCGTCCACTTCCTCGAGGGCGGGCTGCACGGAGCGCACGACGAACGGCAGGCCGATCAACGTCATCGCAAGAACGATCCCGATCCACGTGTACGCAACCTGGATGCCGAACGGCTCGAGCAGCGACCCGATCCAGCGTTTCGGCGAGTAGATCGTGGCGAGCGCGATGCCGGACACGGCCGTGGGCAGCGCGAACGGCAGGTCGATGATCGCGTCGACGAGGCGGCGGCCGTAGAACCGGTAGCGAACCAGCGTCCACGCGATGATGAAACCGAACACGGCGTTGATGCATGCCGCGAGCAGCGCCGATCCGAACGTAACGCGATACGACGCGAGCGCGCGCGGATCGGTGGCGATGCGCCAAAATTCCTCGAGCGGCAGGCTCGCCGCGCGCATGATCAGCGCCGCCATCGGCACGAGCACGATCGCGGTCAAGAACATGCCCGCGAAGCCGAGGGTCAGGCCGAAACCGGGAAGCACGCTCGGCGCTACCCACCCTCTCGCGGTCGCCATTCGCTAGGTCTCTCGAGGGGAGCCGGGGCGCGGCATGCTAACGCGGCGCCGAGGACGCGGCCTCGGTGAAGATCCGGTCGTAGACGGCGCCGTCCTTGAAGTGCGTTTCCTGCGCCTGACGCCAGCCGCCGAACACGTCGTCGATCGTGAAGAGGCGAATCTTCGGGAATCGGTCGGCGTAGGTTTCGGCGATGGCGCGCACGCGCGGCCGGAAGTAGTTGCGCGCGACCACGTCCTGGCCTTCGTCGCTGTAGAGATACTGGAGATACGCCTCGGCGACGCCGCGCGTGCCCTTGCGATCCACGACCGCGTCCACCAGCGCAACCGGCGGCTCGGCAAGGATGCTCACCGACGGAATGATGACGTCGAACGCGCCCTCCCCCATCTCCGCTTGCGCGAGCAGCGCTTCGTTCTCCCACGCGAGCAGCACGTCGCCGATACCGCGTTGCACGAACGTATTGGTCGCGGCGCGCGCGCCCGTGTCCTGTACCGGCACGTGCTTATAGAGTTGGCGGACGAACTCTTCCGCCTCGCCCTGCGCCTTCTCGAGGTCGCCTTTCGGCGCGTCGACCACCTTGCCCAAATCGCCGCCGAGCGCGCGCTCGAGCGCGAAGCCCCAGGCCGCGAGGTAGTTCCAGCGCGCGCCGCCCGAGGTCTTCGGGTTCGGCGTGATCACCTGCACGCCGTCGGCGAGGAGGTCCGGCCAGTCGTGGACGTTCTTCGGATTGCCCTTGCGCACGAGGAACACGATCGTCGACGTGTACGGCGAGCTGTTGAACGGCAGCCGCGACTGCCAATTCGCGGGCAAGCGGCGGCTGTTGATCTGGATGTTGTCGATGTCCCAGGCGAGCGCGAGCGTGACGACGTCGGCGTCGAGACCGTCGATGACGGCACGCGCCTGGCTGCCGGAACCGTTGTGCGACATCTGGATCTCGACGCGCTGCCCGGTGTCCGCCTGCCATTTGGCCGCGAACTTCTCGTTGAACTCGCGATAGAGCTCCCGCGTGGGGTCGTACGACACGTTCAACAGCCGGATCTGATCGACGCCGACGGAGTCTGCGCCGCCGCCACACGCGCACAGCAGCGCGAGCGCGGCCCCGAGAACCACATTTCTGGTCATGTCGACTCCGAAACGCAGACTAGAGTGCGAACGCGGCGGCATACGCAGGCTGCTCCGCGGCTACCGCTTGCGGCTCCTGCTCGTCGCGGCCGCTCACGAACAGCACGGCGGCGGGCGGCGAGTCGCGCAGCAGCAGCTTCAAGTCGTCGACGAGGTCGCTGCAGCGCTCCGGTGAGGTGAGGCCGATCACGAGCAACGTCTGCTCGTCCGACGACGCGAGCCGCTCGCGGATCACTTGCGGCGCGTTGCCGCGGAATGTCTCGGTGCGGATGTCGAGGCCGTGCAGACGCAGCGACGTGTTGCGCAGATCCAGCAGGTCGCGGTAGCAACCGCCGCTGATCGACCGCTCGTCGTCGCGCACCAGCATCGTGACGTCGATCGTGAGATGGCGCGCGAGGCTCGCGGAGGCCGCGAGCGCGGCGTCGCGGCCGCACGACGACGGCTCCACGTAGATCAACATGCGCTCGATCTGCTGGCGGCCGTCGCCCACGGCGAGGACTTGGCGCGCGCCCTGCTCGAGCAGCACCAGCGCTTCGCCCAGATCGGCGTCGGGGTCGAGCGTGACTACCGGAAGGCCGCGAACGCGCTGCGTCTTCTCCGACGCCCCTTCGTAGAACAGCGGCTCGATGTGCATGCGATCGCTGAGCTCGCGCACGATCGACGTCGATACCAGCTCGTTGCCGGTCTCGCCCGGCTTGGCGATCAAACGCAAGCTGCTGATCGGCGTGGGGAGGGCGTGCATGCGCTTGAAGCCGAAGTGCACCGTCTGGCCGACCTCGAGCGGCAGAAGCTCTACCTCGCGCGCCGTGCGCGAGGCGTCGATCTGGAACGTGGCGGCGCCCGGCCGCTGCGCGCTCGCGAGCGTGTCGGCGGCAGCCACCTCGAGCCGCAGCCGCTCGTTCGCGCCCACGAACTGGAGCTCGAGCACCTTGGCGGTGGACACCACCGGTACGTTCAGCTGCTCGCGATGCTCGGCGAGCACCACGTCCTCGGGCCGCACCACGACCGCCGCTTCGTCGCCGCTGCGCAAGCTTCGCGACCACCGGTCCACTTGGAAGAACGACTCACCGAGCTGGATGTCGCGGTAACCGTACGGCCCGAGCAATAGATTCGCCGCGCCCAAGAAGGTGGCGACGAAGCGCGTGCCCGGGCGCTGATACAGCACGCGCGGCTCGCCGACCTCTTGCAGCCGGCCGCGATCCATGACGCCGATCCGGTCCGCCATGCTGAACGCTTCTTCCTGGTCGTGCGTGACGAGAATCGTGGTGATGCCCACGGCGCGCTGGATCTCGCGGATCGCGCGTCTGAGCTCGTCGCGGATCTTCGCGTCGAGCGCGCCGAACGGCTCGTCGAGCAACAGCACGCGGGGCTGATGCGCGAGTGCGCGCGCGAGCGCGACACGCTGCTGCTGGCCGCCCGAGAGCTCGCTCGGCAGGCGCTGGTCGTAGCCCTCGAGCGACACGAGCTTCAAGAGCTCGGCGCGGCGCCGGCGGCGCTCGGCACCGCGAACGCGCCGCGCGCGCAGCGCGAACTCGATGTTGTCGGCCACGGTCATGTGCCGGAATAGCGCGTAGTTCTGGAAGACGAAGCCGACTTCGCGGTCCTTGGCGCCGAGATTGGTGACGTCGCGGCCGTGCAGCACGATGCGGCCGTGGTCGATGGTGGTGAGCCCCGCGATCGCGCGGAGCAGCGTGCTCTTGCCGCTGCCCGACGGCCCGAGCAGCACGAACAGCTCGCCCTCGGCGATATGAGTCGTGACGTCGCTGACCGCGGGGGCGGCGCCGCCGTACTCTTTCGAGACCTGCTCCAAGAGGATCGACATACCGGGGAAAACACCGCGCGCGGAAGGCCACTCGTTAGCACCGCATGGTACTGAACGGTCGCGGCGTTGTCGGTCTCCACGCGGTTATGTAGCGGTGACATTTCGGTATTAGCGTAAGCGCCCGCACTGCAACAAGGCGCCATAACCCGCTGATCTTGCTAGACTCCGCGTCGGCTGGACGTGAGCCCGGCCGACGCTGGAAGCCGCGCGGGACCCAGTTACTCGAGCGAGTAACGAACCGTGATGCCGTAGGTGCGCGGATCGCCGAGCACGGCGCCATAGTGACCCGCTCCGTTGCCTGCAGGCGCCGCGAGCAGTTGCTCGAAGTACTCCTCGTCGAGCGCATTGCGGGCCCACAGATAGCCGGACCAACGGTCCGCTCGGAACCCCACGCGGAAGTTCAGAAGCGAATAGCCCTCGACGTTCAGGTACCGAGAGGGCGACGGGCTCGACGAGAAGTCGCCGCGGTAATAGACGTCAAACCCCGTGAAGAGCTCGGCGCCGCCGAACCGCTTCATCGGCGTCGTGTATTCGCCGCCGAACGAAGCCGCCCACTTCGAAAGGCCCGGCAAAGCGCCGCCGGAGATGTCCTTCGACGAGGGGCCGCCCGTCTCCTCGAGCGGCGGCGGCGCGTCCGTGAAGGAGACGTACTTGCCGTCGCTGTACGCGATTGCGGTGTGCAACGAAACCGACTCGCCGATCTCGAAGCTGCCGTCAAACTCGGCGCCGCGTACGCGGACCTTGTCGGCGTTCGCGAGGAACCCTCGAGCCACGCCGAATTGCGAGTTGAAGACCTGAGTCTGAAAGTCATCGATCTGTGTGTCGTACATCGTGAAGTTGGCTGTCGACCGCCTGGTCGGCTTGGTCTTGATGCCGATCTCGATGTTCGTGACGTCCTCGGGCGCGATCACCGCAGATCCCAGAATCGTTTGATTCTGCGCGTCGAGCGGCAGACCGCCCAGGTTTAGGCCGATGGACTTGAAGGCCGTCGCATAGGTCACATAGGCGTTGATCTTGTCGTTGGCCTGGAAGGACAACGTGAGATTGCCCGAGGTGTTGGTGTCGTCGGCGTCGACCACGAACGCCTGCGGCCTGTACACCGCGAGCAGCAGGTTCAGCTGTTGCGCGGTCGGATTCGCGGGACCGCCGTAAACGGACCGACTGAAGTCGACGTCCTTCTTGTCGTAGTTGAAGCGAATGCCCGGCTGGAAGTGCAGCCGGTCGGTGATCGACCAGTCGATGTTGGCGAACAACGCGGCACTCTGGGTATTGAGATTCGACCTGATCGCACTGCCGTAGCCGTCATAGAGCTGCGGCGTCGCGCCGGCGGTGCCGGGCGCCACGAGGAACCGATACGCGGCCGCGCCGGCTTGCTCGATCTGCACGGGATCGCTCTCGATCGTCTGGTCGAACGCAAACAAGCCGAACACCCCGCTCACGCGGTTCGACAGCTCGCCGGCCCAGCGAATCTCCTGCGTGAGTTGATCCTGCTTCGACGTCGCCTGCGACAGCGTACCGACCGGCAACCCGAGGTAGTCTCGGTCGTTCGAGGGGCGCCACTCCCAATAGCGCCAAGCCGTCGTCGAGGTCAGCGTGCCCGGGCCCATGTCGACGTCGACGTTGACCGACGCACCGCCCATGTTGTTCTCGGACCTCCACGGGGTATCGGTGTCGATGAGCCGATCGAACGGATTGCGGTTCGCCGGCTGATACCCGAGGTCCGCGATGATCTGCTCGAACTGCCGGTTTGCGGGCCGCAACGTGGGCACGACCCCGCCGAACACTTGCGCGTAACCGTTGGGATCCTGTTTCGTGTCGTCCAACGTTGCCGTGACCGCCACTCGGTCGGAGGGCTCGAACAGCAGCTGGGCACGCCAGCCGGCGTTGTCGAGCTCGTTGACCAACTCGCCCGTCGTGACGTTGCGAAGGTTGCCATCGCGCTCGGTAGCCGACACCGAGAACCGGCCGGCGAACTTCTGGCCGAGCGGACCGGTGACCGAGCCTTTCAGCTGCGTGAAGCCCTCGTTACCGTAACCGAGCTCGAACGTCGCGCCCGGGTCGCGGCTCGGCTTGCGGGTAGTCACGAGGATCGCGCCCGAGGTCGTGTTCTTGCCGAACAGCGTCCCTTGCGGTCCGCGCAGCACCTCGACCTGCTGGACGTCGACGAAGTCCAGCGCGGTGGCCGCGGGCCGAGCATAGAGCACGCCGTCCACATAGAAGCCCACGCCGGGCTCGATGCCGTCGTTCGTGAGACCGAACGGTGCGCCGAGGCCGCGAATGTTCACACCGCTGTTCCGTGGATTGGACGAGTACAGCTGGACCGTCGGAACGAGCTCCTTGATGCGGTTGACGTTGAACGAGTTGGTGTCCATCACCAGGTCGCCGCCGATCACCGAGACGGGAATGGGGACGTCCTGCACGGACTCTTCGCGGCGGCGCGCCAGTACCGTGATCTCGTCGCTCGAAGCACTCGCCGAGCTCGCCGCGTCTTGCGCGGCGGCGGGACGGGCAGCTCCCGCGGCCGCGATCGCCGCGGCGACCGCTACGCCCAAGCTGGAGACTCTGATGACTTGCGTAACGGACGCGCGTGCTGCCCTGCCCGTGGAACCCATGACTGTCTCCCTAATATTGAGGCGGCGAAGTCACGCCTGCCTAACTTGCTCAGTACTGGCGATGCATCGTAATGACGCCGGGTAACGATGTCGGTCTTATCGAGGTTATGGCCCGGTCTGTTCGAGGTAACAACGCGGTGACAAGCCGCTTTCGACCTGTCACCGCAGTAGAACCCTGAAACGACTGACTCGGTGACCGAGCGGGAGCTACCGTGCGAGCTCGAAAGACGGAGGTTCGTTCGCTATGGGAATACAGAGCTTTCGCGGCGCCGGCGGCGCCGGAGCGATAGGCACGCCGCGCGCTCAGAAGACGGCGTTTGAGGACAGCAGCATCAACGCGGTGGGCACGGGCAGCGCTACGGCGCGGCTCGACGGCGAGCAACCGCTCAAGCCATCCGGACGCGGCTGGGTGCTGTCGCTCGACGTCGAGCGGCGCCTCAGGGAAGTTCGGGCACGCGTAAGCGGTAGCCCAATCCAGCCTCAGTCACTAGATGACGCGGATGACGTGGCTCTGGTTCTAGCTTGTCGCGGAGGTTTTTGATCGCGACGCGCAGGCTGCGCGAGTCGCCGAGCTTGTCGGGGCCCCATGACGGCTTTCGCGGTTCCCGCTCTATAATCGGCCGCATGACCCACAGCGCCTCGGGCACCATCAACTACGTCGGCGCGATGCGCGAGCGGCCGCGCTTCCACGCCAACGATCACTCGCGCGACATGCTCGCGCTGGAGCCGCACAGCGTAACCGTCATCGACGCGCGCAGCCTCCTTGAGCGACCGACGCTGCGCCGCGAAGGCATCGAGCTGGTTCAGCACACGAGCGCGGTGACGGACTTCCGCGACAAGGCGACCGTCGTGACGGTGCACCGAAGTGAAATCGAACGGCTCGTCGGCGAGCTGTCCGGCGCCGATCGCGTGGTCGTCGCGAGCCCCGGCGTGCTGCGCTTCGGCGAGCGCTCGCCCGAGAGCGGTAAGCTCGACAACTCGCTGCCCGCACGCTTCGTTCACGTCGACGTGTCGAACCCGACGGCAGCCGCATTCGCGGAGCGCTCGCGGCCAAACGACACACGGGCGCACATTCGTCGCTTCGCGCATTACAACGTGTGGCGCGTGCTCACGCCGCCGCCGCAAGACGTTCCGCTCGCGGTCTGCGACGCACGCAGCGTGGCCGCCGAGGATCTCGTGCCGGCCGACGCCGTGTTCGACCAGCGCGATGCACCCGAGTGGTCGTTCGAAGCGCTCGTCGTGCGGCACAACCCGGCGCACCGCTGGCTGTATTTCTCGAACATGACGCGCGACGAGGTCATCGTGTTCAAGACGAACGATTCCGACCCGTCGGAGCCGACGCGAGTGCCGCACTCGGCGTTCGACGACGCAGCGTGCCCGCCCGGCGTCACGCCGCGGGCAAGCATCGAGATGCGCGCGATCGCGTATTGGTTGTCGTAGCGCCGGCGCGCTGCTTGCCAAACTGCGATGGCCGGCTATCCTGCTCGCTCTCCCGACGGTTGAAGCGGGCTCGCCCGCGCACGGAGCAACGATGACGGACTACATCTCCCACGGCGGTATCCGAATCGCCAAACCCCTGCACGACCTGGTCCGCGACGAGATTGCACCCGGCACCGGCATCCCACCCGAGGTCGTGTGGTCCCTGCTCGACAACGTCGTTGAGACCTTGGGTCCCCGCAACCGCGCGCTGCTCGAGAAGCGCGACGCGCTCCAGGCCAAGATCGACACGTGGCTGCTCGCGCGCCGGGGCAAGCCGCCGGCGCCGAAGGAATCGGGCGCGTTCCTGCGCGAGATCGGCTACCTCGTGCCCGACGGCCCCGCGTTCGAGGTCACGACTGCGAACGTGGACCCCGAGATCGCGACGCTCGCGGGCCCGCAGCTCGTGGTGCCCGTCGACAACCCGCGCTACGCGCTCAACGCCGCGAACGCGCGCTGGGGCAGCCTCTACGACGCACTCTACGGTTCGAACGTGATCCCCGAGGACGGCGGCGCAGACAAGGCGGGCAAGAGCTACAACCCGAAGCGCGGCGAGCGCGTGATCGCGCGCGCCAACGAGTTCCTCGACGCCGCCGCGCCACTCGCGGGCGCGCGCTGGGCCGACGTGACGGCGCTCGCCGTGAACGACGGCGCGCTCCTCGCGACGGTGGGCGGCGGCAAGCGTACGGGCCTCGTCGATGGCGGCCGGTTCGCCGGTTACACCCGCAAGGGCGACGCGCTAGCGAGCGTGCTGCTGCGCAACAACGGCCTGCACGTCGACGTCGCGATCGATCCGAAGCACCCGATCGGCAAGAGTCACCCCGCGGGCATCAAGGACGTGGTGCTCGAGAGCGCCGTGTCCACGATCATGGACCTCGAGGACTCGGTTGCCACCGTAGACGCTGCGGACAAAGTCGTCGTCTATCGCAACTGGTGCGGGATCATGCGCGGCACGCTGACCGCGTCGTTCAAGAAAGGCGCGTCGACGATCGCGCGCAAGCTGCACGCCGACCGCAAATACACCGCGCCCGACGGGTCGAAGCTCGTGGTGCCCGGCCGCAGCATGCTGCTCGTGCGACACGTGGGCGCGCACGTGCTCACTGACGCCGTGACCGACGGCCAGGGCAAGCCGATCGCCGAGACCTTCCTCGACTGCGTGATCACGACCCTCGCGGCGCTGCACGACCTGCGGGGCAAAGGTGCGCTGCGCAACAGCCGCGCCGGCAGCCTCTACATCGTGAAGCCGAAGCAGCACGGGCCCGAGGAGGTCGCGCTGTCGGTAGAGCTGTTCGCAATGGTCGAGCGCGGCCTAGGGCTCGAGCCGAACACGCTCAAGATCGGCATCATGGACGAGGAGCGCCGCACCACCGTCAATCTAAAGGAGTGCATCCGCGCGAGCCGCGAGCGGATCATATTCATTAATACAGGCTTCCTCGACCGCACCGGCGACGAGATGCACACGCACATGCAGGCCGGCCCGATGATCCCGAAGCCCGAGATAAGGGCGCTCGCTGGATCGCCGCCTACGAGGATTGGAACGTGCGCGTGGGCCTCGACGTGGGCCTGCCGGGCCACGGCCAGATCGGCAAGGGCATGTGGGCGGCGCCGGACGAGATGCGCGCGATGCTCGACGCGAAGATCGGCCATCCGAAGGCCGGCGCAAGCTGCGCGTGGGTGCCCTCGCCCACCGCGGCGACCTTGCACGCGACGCATTATCACCAGGTGAACGTGGCCGCGCGGCAGAAGGAGATCGCGAAGCAAGGCGGCGCCACGCCGGAGCTGCTCGAAGGGATTCTCACGCCGCCGCTGCTCGCGCGCGAGCTCACGGAGCAAGAGATCCAGCGCGAGCTCGACAACAACGCGCAGGGAATCCTGGGCTACGTGGTGCGCTGGGTGGAGCAAGGCGTGGGCTGCTCGAAGGTGCCGGACATCAACGACGTGGGGCTCATGGAGGATCGTGCGACGCTGCGAATTTCGTCGCAACACATCGCGAACTGGTTGTACCACGGGATCGTCGATCGGCCGCAGGTGCAGGCGACGCTCGAGCGAATGGCCGAGGTCGTCGACCGGCAGAACGCCGGCGACGCACACTATCGGAACATAGCGCCGGCGTTCGAGGACAGTGTCGCGTTTCAGGCGGCGCTCGATCTCGTGTTCAACGGATTGAGTGAGCCGAACGGGTACACGGAGCACGCGCTCGCTCGGCGGCGGCGGGAGTTCAAGACCAAGCATCCGGTCGCGTAGCGCGGCGCAGAACGGGTCAATCGCAAATGCGCGGAGCGCTGTACGATCGGATCGGCGTGGGCTACTCGGAGTACCGCCGGCCGGATGAACGAATCGCCAAGCGGATCGACGGCGCGCTCGGACAGTGTCGCAGTGTTCTGAACGTTGGCGCGGGCGCCGGCTCTTACGAACCAAACATGCGCTTCGTGGTCGCCGTGGAGCCATCCGCAAAGATGATCGGGCAGCGCGCTCGCAACGCCGCACAATGCGTACAAGCTAGCGCCGATCGATTGCCTTTTCGGGATCGCTCCTTCGATGCGGTTCTTGCAATTCTCACGATTCATCATTGGAAGAATCGCGATCGGGGCCTTGCTGAGATGCGCCGGGTTGCTCGCGATCGCGTAGTCATCTTCACTTGGGATCCCGAGCATCCCGGCTTCTGGTTGGTTCAGGACTACCTTCCCGAAATTCTAAAAATCGACCGGCTCAGTTTCCCGTCGCTGCGCGACATCGCGGCAACCATCGGCCCGGCGGAAGTAGAAACACTTTGCGTTCCGGCGGACTGTTCCGACGGCTTCCTCGGTGCCTATTGGCGCCGGCCGGAGGCGTACCTGGACGCGCGCGTGCGTGCCGCGATCTCGATATTCGCCAAGGTCGATTCGGCGGGTGAAATCGCGCACCTTCGGCGTGATCTGCAGGACGGCACGTGGAGCGGCCGATACAGTGCCCTACTACCGCTACCGGAATTGGACGTCGGCTATCGCCTGGTGGTCGCCCGCATTCAGGCGTCCGCCTAACCGTTGGGAGGGTCGTTTTGAGTCCGTTCAAGATCAGCTTCGAGAAAATGGAGTGGCAGCAGATCCGGCCCGACGTGCGCCAAAAGATCTATCGCGACGGTTCGCGGCAGATTCGATTAGTCGAGTTCGAGACGAGCGACGGATCCGAGCACTGGTGCGAGACGGGCCACATCGGCTATGTGCTGAAAGGCGCGCTGAGCATCAGCTTCGACGGAGAGGTCGTCTCCTTCAAAGCGGGAGACGGGCTCTTCATTCCGTCGGGCGCGGCAAGCAAGCATCGCGCGGTCGCAATTTCTTCCGGCACGCAGCTGCTGATGGTGGAGGACTTATGAGCTTCGACACCCACGCGCCCGTTTAATAGGGATGTATTTTCGGTGACCATCCACGGGCCGCCCGCGAAAATCAAACATGTCCCTATTTATTCGTGGCGCAGGGCTTCGATGGGGTCGAGGCGCGCCGCGCGGCGCGCCGGAACGAAGCCGAAGACGAGGCCGATCATCGCGGAGAACGCGAACGCGCCCGCGATCACGGCGGGCTCCAGCACGAACTTGAAGCCGATCGCCACCGACGCGGCGTACGAGCCCAATAGGCCGATCGCGACGCCGATGCTGCCGCCGACCGTCGTCAAGATCACCGCCTCCACGAGGAACTGCGCGAGCACCTCGCCCTCGAGCGCGCCGATCGCAAGCCTGATGCCGATCTCGCGCGTGCGCTCGGTCACCGACACCAGCATGATGTTCATGATGCCGATCCCGCCCACGACGAGACTCACGGCCGCGATCGATCCCAAGAACAGCGTGAGCGCGGTCGTCACGGTCTGGATCACGCCCGCGACCTCGGCGAGATCCATGACGCGGAAGTTGTCCGTGTCCTGCGGGCCCACGGCGCGGCGCTCGCGCATCAGCCCCTGAATCCCGGTCTTGACGTCCGCGTTAGTGGCCCACGGCGCGACCGATACGCCGATCGAGGCGATGTTCTCGTTCCCCGTGAGGCGGCTCTGCACCGCGCGCAACGGAGCGAGAATCACGTTGTCCTGGTCGTTGCCGAAGCTCGACTGACCCTTCGACTCGAGCTCGCCGACCACCGGGCACGACGCGATGCCGACGCGGATCGTCGCGCCGACCGGGTCCGTGGCGCCAAACAGCTCTTCGCGGGTGGTTTTACCGATGATGCACACCAGCCGGCCGCTCTGGTATTGCGCCTCGGTGAATTCTTCGCCGCGGATCAGCGTCGCGCCGCGCACTTTGAAGTACTCGCGGGTAACGCCCGTGACGCTTACCGACCAGTGATTGTTGCCGAATACGGCCGTCACATTGCTGCCGGCCGTGGGCGACACTCCGTCGACACCCGTGACGTCTCGCGCGATCGCGTCGACGTCGCGCGCGGTGAACGTGCGAGTCGTGACCCCCCGCTGCGCGTTGTTCTCGCCGTTCGGCTGGACGAACAACAGCCGGTCGCCCAGGCTCGAGACGTTCGCGGTGACCTGCTCGCTCGCACCGCGGCCGAGCGTGACGATCGCGATCACAGCGGCCACGCCGATCACGATGCCGAGCATCGTGAGGCCCGAGCGCATGGGATTGCGCTTGAGCGCGCGAAAGGCGAGCAGAAGCGTATTGCCGAACATCAGCTTCGTACCTCACGGGTGCGGCGGTCGCTCGCCATGCGCCCGTCGCGGAACACGACTTCGCGCTCCGCGAACGCCGCGATGTCCTGCTCGTGCGTGACCATCACGATCGTGAGGCCCCGCTCCTGGTTCAAGCGCGTGAGGAGCCGCATGATCTCGGCGCCCATCGCGCTATCGAGGTTGCCGGTGGGCTCGTCGGCGAGCACCAGCTTGGGATCGGTGACGATCGCTCGCGCGATCGCGACGCGCTGCTGTTGACCGCCCGACAGCTCGCCCGGCGTGTGGTGCTCGCGCCCGGCGAGACCGACGAGCGCCAGCGTCTCCTTGGCGCGCGCGTGGCGCTCTTTCGCAGACACCCTGCGATAAATCAGCGGCAGCTCCACGTTCTCGAGCGCCGTCGTGCGATTGAGCAGGTTGAAGCCCTGGAAAACGAAGCCGATGAAGTGCCGGCGCAGCAGCGCGCGCTGGCCGCGCTCGATGTTCGCGACGTCTACGCCCTGGAAGAAGTACTGGCCGCTCGTCGGCCTGTCGAGGCAGCCCAAGATGTTCAGGCACGTCGACTTGCCCGCCCCGCTCGGCCCCATGAGCGCGACGAACTCGCCGCTCCGCACGGCGAAATCGACGTTGTCGAGCGCACGCACTTCCGACGCGCCGCGGCCATAGACACGCGACACGCCGCGCAGCTCGATCGTCGGCTGGCCCTCGGCCGCGGGCTGCGCCCTCTGCGCGGTCGCGCTCATCCGAACGGCCCGTTGCCTTGCTGCGCCTGGCGCCGCTGCGCGCGCTGCATGTCGACGATCACGCCCGTCCCGGAAGCGACGTCGCCGCTCGTGACCTCGGTCACCTCACCGTTGGTCAGTCCGGTTTCGACCGGAACGGGCACGGCGGCGCCGTCGCGAAGCACCCAAACTCGCGGACCCGACCCCGTGCCCTCGGCTCCCGCGCTCTCGGAAGGCAGGAAGCGCAGCGCCCGATTCGGCACGAGCAGCGCGCGTTCCTTGTGCTCGACGAGAATGTCGGCCGTCGCCGTCATGCCGGGGCGTAACAACAGGTCGGGATTGTCGACCGATAACACCGTCTCGTAGGTCACGACGTTGTTCACTTCCTTCGGAGCGAAGCGCACCGACGTGATCACCGCCGCGAAGCTGCGGCCGGGATAGGCATCGACGCGAAACTCGGCCTTCTGGCCGCCCCGCACCTGGCCGACGTCCGACTCGTCGAGGTTCAGGTGCAGCTCCATGTGCCGGAGGTCGTCGGCGAGCTTGAACAACACGGGCGTCTGGAACGACGCGGCCACCGTCTGGCCGGTGCGCACCTCGCGCGAGATCACCACGCCGTCGATCGGCGCGCGGATCATGGCCTTGCGCAGGGCCGTCTCGGTCTCCTGCAGCGACGCGCGCTGCGCCGTGACCTGCGCCTTGGCGCTCGCGGCCTGCGCGACTGCGCGCTGCGAAGCCGCGTCGTCCGCCTCGAGCGTCTGCTGCGAGGCGATGCCGCGCGCCGCGAGCTCGCGCGACCGCGCAACCTTTGCGCGCATCTCCGTCACGGTGGCCTCGGCCGTCGCCTGCGACGCCTCCGCCACGGCGAGCGACGCTCGCGACGAGGCCACGCGCGCCTCGAGCGTCTGCGTGTCGAGCTGCGCGATCACCTGGCCCTGCTTTACCGGATCATTGAAGTCCACGAACACCTTGTCGATGATCCCGGAGACCTCGCTGCCGACGTCCACCTGGTTGGTCGGCTGCAGAGTGCCGGTGGCCGTCACGGTGACGCGCAGCGGCCCCTCGCGCGCCGGCTCGGTCAGGTACACCGGCGTGTCGCTACGGCGCGCGCGCATCCCCACGAAGACGGCCACCGCCAGCACCGGCACCAACAGCCACAGCCACCGGCGCTTGCCGCGCGGCGCGCGCCCGTCGAGGCCCAAGGCGCTCTCCACTTCGTCCTTACCTGCAGTCATTGCTCACCCGCGTTCGTTGCGTACCGTCACCGTCAGAGCTCGAATCAGGACCTCGAGACCCGCATCTACTCGTATACGTTCCTCGTCCGAAAGTGTCACAAGCAGACGCGCCACGTGCCGCGTCGAGTCGCGTTTCATCGCCGTGAACACGCTGCGGCCGGCGGCCGTGAGCGCCACCATCGTCTGCCGCCGGTTGTCGGCGGGAGTGGAGCGCGAAACCCAACCGCGGTCGACGAGCAGCGCGATCGATTTCGACATCGTGGGCAACCGCACCGCTTGAGCCTGCGCCAGCTCCGTGAGGCTGCACGGGCCGGCGCTCAACCGCGCGAGGATCCCGATGTGCGCCGGCTCGATCCGCTGCTTGCCCTGACGCATACGCGCCGTGAAGCTGCGCATCAGTAGCGTCGTAACCTCGAGGAGCTCTCGGGCGGTCTTGCTGGAAGGAGCGGGCATCCGGGTTATTGAGGCTAACAGTTAGTGTGGCTAACCGTACCGTCGGAGCAAGCTGTGGTCAAGCGGACGCTGCCGCCGGCTACCGCGGGCGGAAACCCGCGCCACGCCTCGCGCGGCGGCCCTGGAGCGCCGCCGCCGCCCCGCGGGCGCCGAGAAAACTTGAGAGTCTTTGGGCGTTAACTAAATGAGCCGCAGGCTCGTCAGCCCTCGATCTTCGCCTCGAGCGAGATCTTGAGACCGTTGCGCAGCAGGTTCGACACGGGGCACTTCTTCTCCGCCTCGGCGGCGTGCTGCTTGAAGGCGGCGTCGCTCATGCCCGGCACGCGGCCTTGGGTCGCGAGGTGCATCTTGCCGATCACGCCGTTCTCGAGCGAGATCGTGGCGCGCGTGCTGATCTCGAGCGGCCGATGACCTTGGCCGCTCAGGTAATTGGCGAACGCCATGCTGTAGCACGCGGCGTGCGCCGCCGCGATCAGCTCCTCGGGGTTCGTGCCGCGCGCGTTCTCGAAACGCGTGGCGTAGCTGAACGGCGCATCGCGGAGCACGCCGCTCGTCGCGCTGATCGTGCCGCTGCCGGTCTTGAGGTCGCCTTGCCAGACGCCGCTTGCAGTACGCTCGATCGCCGCCATGGTGCTCACCTCTTCCGGGTCGTTGAGAACTGCGACCACGGTAGCACGAGGGGCGCGGCGTGCGCGCTGCCGGATGCGCGAAAAAAGGCCCCGCTCCCGGATGAATTCGGCGCGAGCGCGCCTGTCCTCGAAGGCCCCGCGGCGATGTGATAGCGTCGTGCCACGATCAGCGAAAGACTGCGAATGAGCGACCAACATATCGTCGAACCGGGCCGCAAGACCAAGCTCCTCGGCGAGTACGAGGTCGTCGTGCTCGGCGGCGGACCCGCCGGCATCGCCGCGGCGTTGGCGGCCGGCCGCAGCGGCCGGTCGACGCTCCTGATCGAGCGCTATGGGTTCATGGGCGGCGCGGGCACGGCCGCGGGCCTGAGCACCTTCTGCGGCCTGCACGCCGTCGTGCACGGCAAGCATGAGCAGGTCGTGCACGGCGTCGCCGACGACGTGCTCGGGCGGCTCGCCGCCATGGACGGGCTGAACAAGCCCCACTTGACGATCCGCGACCAGATCCTGGCCCAGGCCTACGACATCTCGGCCTTCAAGATCGCGGCGGACGAGCTCATGGCCGGCGCGAAGGTGGCAGTGCTGTTCCACGCGTTCGGCGTGGGCGCCACGCTCGACGCGGCGGACCGGATCGGCGCGCTGTTCGTGGAGACGAAGTCGGGCCGATTCGCGATCAAGAGCGAGCTCTTCGTCGACGCTTCGGGCGACGGCGATCTCGCGGCGTGGGCGGGAGTGCCGTACGAGGTGGGCGACGGCGCCGGCAACATGCTCTATCCGTCCACGATGTTCAGGATCAATGGCGTCGACCCGCAGAAGGCCGGCCGCGCCTGGGAGCTGATCCCCACCCTAATGGAAGAGGCGGAGAAGAACGGCCGCACGTTTCCCCGCAAGAAGCCGATCGTGAGGCCGCAGCGCAATCCGATCGAGTGGCGCGCAAACCTTACGCAGATCAAGAATCCCGACGGCACGGCCGTGAGCGGTATCGACGCCGCCCAGTTGACGTATGGCGAGGTGGAAGGCCGCAAGCAGTGCTGGGACGTGTTTGAGTTCATCAAGAGCGTGACGCCGGGATTCGAGAACGCCTACATCGTCGAGATCGCGCCGCAGATCGGCATTCGCGAGACACGCCGCATCACCGGCGACTACCAGCTCACCGACAAGGACATCCTGGGCTGCCGCGACTTCGAGGACTCGATCGGCGTGAACGGCTGGCCCGTGGAGGCGCACGTCAAAGGCGACGTGAAGTTCGTGTTCGCGCCGCCGGGATCGCGCGGTTACAACCAGATCCCGTACCGGATCATCGTGCCGAAGAAGATCGACAACCTGTTCGTGGTCGGCCGCTGCGCCTCCATGTCGCATGAAGGGCAGTCGTCGGCGCGCGTCAGCGGCTCCTGCTTCGTGATGGGCCAGGCTGCCGGCACGGCGGCCGACCTAGCGCTGCGCGACCGCGTGCCGCCGCGCCGCGTGGACGTACGCGAGCTGCAGCGGCGGCTCACCGCGGCGGGCGCGTTCTTGGGAACGACGGCGGGCGTCGGTTCCGCCGCACAAGCGGCCGCGAGCGACCGCCGATGACGCGCAAGCTGCGCAGCAACCTCGAACCCGGCACCGCGCTCTGGGCCGGGCGCATCGCGCAGTGGCGCGCGCTCGGGCTCACCGACGAGGACATGGCTAGACCTAAGATCGCCGTCGTGAACTCCTCGTCCGAGCTCTCGAGCTGCTTCAGTCATTTGGACGGCGTGGCGGCGGAGATCAAGAAATCGATCCGCGCCGCGGGCGGCCTGCCGTTCGAGATTCGCACCGCCGCGCCGAGCGACTTCATCACGAGCGCGGGCAAGCGCGGCGCATATATTCTTCCGACGCGCGACCTCATCGCGGCCGACATCGAGGTGCAGGTCGAGGGCGCGCTGCTCGACGGCATGGTGTGTCTCGCGTCCTGCGACAAGACCACACCCGGACAGCTCATGGCCGCGGGCCGGCTCGACGTCCCGACGATCGTGGTCGTGTGCGGTTATCAGCGCAGCGGCGAATATCGCGGCCAGCACGTCGACATCGAAGAGGTGTTTCTCAAGTCGGGCTATCTCGCGTCCGGCGGCATCACGCTCGACGAGCTCAAAGGCATGGCGAACGTCGCGGTCCAGAGCCCGGGCGTCTGCGCCGGCATGGGCACGGCGAACTCGATGCACATCGTCTGCGAGGCGCTCGGCATGACGCTGCCCGGTAGCGCCCCGGTCGCGGCGTTGAGCCCCAAAATGCTCGGGTTCGTGCGACTCGCCGGCGCCAGGATCGTCGAGATGGTGTGGCAGGACCTGAAGCCGCGCCAGATCATCACGGCCGGCTCGGTCCGCAACGCGGTGACCGCCGTGCTCGCCTTGAGCGGCTCGATCAATTGCGTGAAGCACCTGCAGGCGATCGCCACCGAGGCAGGCGTCGACGTCGACGTCTACGAGCTGTTCGCCGACTACGCCGACAAGATCCCGTTGCTCGCGGCCATTCGCCCCAACGGCGCCGGACTCATCGAGGAGCTCGAGGCGGCAGGCGGTGCGCGCGCGGTGCTCAAGCGGCTCGAGCCGTTCTTGGACCTGGACGCACGCACGGTGACGGGCGCGACGCTGCGCGAGGTGCTCGCCGACGTCACGGTGGCCGACGACGGCGTGATCCGGCCGCTCGCGGCGCCGCTGTCGACGCGGCCGTCGATCGTCGTCATGCGCGGCAACCTGCTGCCGGGCGGCGGCATCGTGCGGCTCGGCGGCACCGGCGAGCGCACGCTCAAGTTCCGCGGCAAGGCGAACATTTTTCACTCGCGCGACGAGGCGCTCGCCGGCATTCGCGCGGGTGCGGTCAAGCCCGGCGACGTCGTCGTGCTCCGCGGGCTCGGCGTGATCGGCGGTCCGGGCATGGCGATGACCTCCGCCGTCGTGTTCGCGCTCGACGGAGCGGGCCTGATCGACCAGGTCGGCGTCATCACCGAGGGACAGCTCTCGGGGCTCGTGAACACGGGGCTCGTCGTCGGCGAGGCATCACCGGAGGCGGCCGCCGGCGGGCCGCTCGCGTTCGTCGACAACGGCGACGTGATCTCGATCGACGTGGCACGCAAGGCCGTCGATCTCGAAGTCGCGGAAGACGTCCTGGCGGAGCGGCGCAAGACTCCGCGCGAGTTCGGCGCACGCGGGTTGCACGGCTGGCTCGGCGTCTATCAGAAGACGGTCACGCCCGTGCACGAGGGCGCCGTACTGCGGCGCTGACCGCTCGCCCCCCGCCGGGCGGAAAAAAAAGACGGCGGGCCGAGGGCACCCGCCGTCGATGTCGAATCGTCGCTAGACGATCAGAAGCTCACTTTGATACCTGCGTAGATGCGACGTCCGAGGATGTCGTACTGATCGGGCCGCGTCTGGTCGGCGTTCCGGTCGCCCGGACGGCTGCCGTAGATCGGCGGGTCCTCGTCGAGGAGGTTGTCGATGCCCGCGCGCAGCTGCATCTTCTCGTTGATCTCGTAGCGCCCGAACAGGCTGAACATGTTGTACGACGGCACTCCGGACACGGTCGTGAGCGGATTGCGCGCCGCGCTCTCGTCGCGGATGCTCGGCAGATACCGCCATTGGAGCGCGATATTCGCCTTGCCGCCGCCGAAGTTGTAGCCGAAGGTGTTCGTGAGCTTGTAGTCGAACTGCCCGCCGACCGTGCCCGCAGCCGGGGCGAACGTATCCTTCACGTGAATCACCGGCTCGCCCTTCGCGTCCTGGACGTCGTACTTGTCGAGGTAGGTGACCAACGAGTTGATGTAGAAGTCTCCCTTGGTCCAGTTGATCGCCATGTCGACGCCGGCCGTCTTCAAAATACCCGAGTTGTTGAACGGCGCGTCGACTTGGGCACGCTCGCCGGTGCTCGTGTTGCGGCCGATCTTTGCGCAGTATCCACCCGGGTCGTTGAACGAGAGCGTCGGATTGCTCGCTCCGTCCGCGTTGAAGCACTTCGCGTAGACGAACAGCGAGTTCAGGTTCGCGATCGCGTCCGTGATCTCGATGTTGTAGATGTCGACGGAAGCCGTGAGGTTCTCCAACGAGCCGGGGCCGTTGAACACGAAGCCGAGCGTCCAGGTATCGGCCGTCTCGGGACCGACGTTGGTGTCGCCGCGCTGGATCTCGATCTCGAGCGGGAAGAACGGCGCGCCGGGCCGAGCGAAGTTGTTCGCCGTGGCGCTGCCGGCCGCACCGAACGCCGACGTCGTATTGCCGATGATCTGTTGGCACAGCTGCTGGACCTGGAGTCGCCGCGGGTTGTCCGGCGCGTTGTGAACGTTCGCGGTGTTCGGGCCGGTGTTGCCCCACGGCACCGAAGTCGTGTACGAGCACGGATCGCTCGGCGCGAACGGCACCACGATCAAGGTCGGGCCCTGGAAGAGCTCGGCCGTGTTCGGCGCGCGAACGGCACGCTGGAATCCGCCGCGTAGGCGCATCTTCCCTGTCGCCGACCAGTCGAACAGCGTCTTGTACGTATTGGTGCTGCCGGCCTTCGTGTCGTAGTCCGAGTAGCGATAGCCGAGCTCGAGGTCCAACTTCTTGGTTACCGGGAGCAGCAACTCGCCGTAGAGCTCCGACACCTCCGTGCTGCCGGCCGTCGTGTTGGACGCGAACAACCCGATCGGGTTCTCGATGATCGACGCGTCGTCGTAGAACGGGGTATAGCTGAAGCTGTTCTTGCGATTGCTCACACCCGCGGCGAAGCGCAGCTCGCCCGATTTCATGTCCGCGATCTTGCCCTGCAAGTTCGCTTCGACGATGTCCTGCGAGAGGTCGGACTGCGTGCGGCCGTGCATGTCGATCGAGTCGAGACAGTTCTGCGATGGATCCGTGGTCCTGAAGATCGGCAGACCGGTGGTGCAGCTCTGGACGTAGTTTCGTCCGGCCACGAAGGTGCCGACGCCGAAGTTCGGCTGCGCCACCAACGACTGGTAGCGCTGCAGCGACGGCAAGTTGTCGTTGATGTTCGTGACGCCGGTTTGACCCGTCGACACGTAGGCTTCCCACGTCCAGTCGCGGTTCGGCAGGCTGCCCTGGACGCCGGCCATGACCTGATAGGCGTCGGCCACGTTCTTCGGCTGCACCGGGCCGGGGAGGAAGTCGAGCACGCGGAACAGCACCCACGGCTGGCTCGCGGCCGATCCTGGCGCGCCCGGCAAGAGAGGACCGGCCCCGTCGGGATCCGGCGTGAAGCGCGAGGCGAGCAGCGTTTGCAGCGCGGCGGGAATCGTGCGGGCGCCGTCGTTCGGGATCGGCGCCGACCACACGGTGATCGCGGGCGGATAGCCGCCGCGCGTCTCGACCTCGTTGTGCGTGTAGGTCGCCTGCGCGAACGCCTGCATGTTGTCGGTGATGTCGTAATGCGCGCGGCCGAACACCGTTCGGCGCTCTTGCGGCGTCGACGCGTAGCCGTCGTAGAACACCTGACCCAAGTTGCCGTTCGGCTGAAGCCGCATGCCGGAGAAGCCGTCGCCGAGGCCGACCTGGAAGGGCGTGCCTGCGGTCGCGATGGGACCTTTGTAGCCCCTCGCCCCTGCGATCACGAACGGCGTGCCATCGGGATTGAAGTAGATTTCGCTGGCGTTGCTTACCGAGCCCGGGCCGGTGCCGCCGGGCACGAATCCCGGGGTGCCGGCGAACAGCGCGTCGACCGCCGCTTGCGTCGGCCGGAAACCGTTCGTGGCGGGCGAGAAGCCGGCCATCTGCGGGAAGCCCGGCGCGTCGCTGCCCGCGTCGAACCAGCCGTTCATGTAGAAGTCGCGATCGCGCTGCAGAACGGCCTGGCGCTTGCCCCACTCGACGCCGAGCATCACGTTGCCTTTGTCGCCGGTGTTCGCGCCGAGCAAGGCCGTGAAGCGCGACTCCGAGCCGTCGCCTTCTTGCGTCGTCGACGTCTGGAAATCGAGGTCGACGCCTTCGAAGTTCTTCTTCAGGATCACGTTCACGACGCCGGCCAAAGCGTCGGCGCCGTACACGGCGGAGGCGCCACCGGTGATCGTCTCGATGCGCTCGATCGCGGCGCTCGGGATCGTGTTGGTGTCGATGACCAGCGCTGCGTTCGCGGGCTGCGCGCGCCGTCCGTCGACGAGCACGAGAGTCCGGTTCGGGCCGAGGCCGCGCAGGTTCACGCTAGCGATGCCGAGCGACGCGGTCGCACCGGTCTGGATGCCGGAGTTGAACTGCGTGCCGCCTGCGGGCACGAACTCTGGCATCTGGTTGAGCACGCTCTCGATGCCGAGCGTGCTCGAGTTTTCGAGACGCTGCGCGTCGATGGTCATGATCGGACTCGCGGCTTCGAGATCGCGGCGCACGATGCGTGAGCCGGTAACGAGGATCTCGTCTTGGACGTCTTGTGCTTGAACGCTCGCGGCGCCGGTGCCCAGGATTGCGGAGATCGTCGACGCGAGCACCGTCAGCTTGTGACGGTCCACGCCTACCACTTTTCGTTTTTCCATATATTCCCCCCCGAGGGAACTTGAGTGATGCAAATACGCAACCCGCGCCCGTACGCGTGAGTGCCGATGCGTCGAGAATCTCGGTCGCGCCCCTGTCGCCTGCCCGCCAAATAGCTGGCCTGCGAGCGCCGAGTCTGCATTAGACATATTCGGCCGACTAGGTCACATACATTGCTATCACTTTGCGTGCCTGTCGGACGAACGCAACAGTATCGGTGAAAAGATGAACGCCCAGGCGGGGTAGTTAGCCGACGTTCTCGGCGCGCGTATTGAGCGCCGTGCGGCTCCGGAAGAACTGCGAGACGATCCACTTCTCGCCGCTCAGAGGCGGCAACCCCGCGTGCACCATCCGATAGTCCGGCTTGCCGCTCGGCAACGCATTGGTGAAGAACAGCCCTTCCCGGCGGTGACCCCGGTGGCGCACGCCCACGCGCGGAAAGTCGGTCTCGCCGCCTTCGTAGTCGTCGTTCAGGTACACGAGAAACGTGATGATCCGCTCGCCGCGCTGCTCGACGTGCTGCTCGTAACCGTGGAGCCGCGGGTTCACGAAGTCGAAGTGATTGGTGATCTGCTCGCCCGGCGAGTAGCGCAAGATCGTCGGCCCCTCCGTGTTCTGCACCGGCACGCCGCAGGCAGCCGCCATCCGGTGTTGGAGCGCAACCTGCACGAGGTCGACGTCGGCGAGATCGAACCCCGCGAGGCTGTTGGTGCGCATGTGGTCCGCGACGTTGCCCCCCTCGCCCGGATCGTAGATCAGCGCGCGCCGCAACCTGCCGAGCGCCCGGCCGCGCAGCCAGTCGCAGACCGCACCGGTCACGAGCTCCGGAAACGAGCGCACGAGCGGGCTCTCGTGCACGGTGACACCGTCGGGCGGCGCGAGCCAGAGCCGCCAGTCGATGCTCTCGGCCAACCGCCGCCAGTCGTCACCGGCCTCGATCGAGCCGTCGCGCCGCGTGGCGAGCGTGCGCAGCTGTCCGCGGGCGTCCTCCGAGCCTCGCTCGGCGGCGATCACGAGCAAGCCGAGCGCGTGGCCCCAGTCCTGCGCCACGTGCGCCCCGAGACCGGCGAGCGGCGCGAGCCGCAACGCGGCCTCCGTGCTGCCGGCGAGCACCGCATCGGACAGAAAGCGAATGCCCTCGTTCGGCAAGTACGGCGCCCGATCGCCGACCAGGAGCCGCAGACCGAGCGACACGGTGGCCTCGAGATCGCCCGCCTGCGTCGCGAGCGCGAGCGCGTCGATCGCCTCATCGTGACGGCCCGCCGCGTCGTGCTCCGCAGCCGCGGCCACTGCACCGCCCATATGTCGCATTCCCCTCAGTTGCGAATCGAACCGCCGAGTCGTCTGCAAGAAACGGCTGTTCGCTGCGAATGGCGCTTACGATACGCGGCCCGCCGCCGCAGGCAAGAATCACCGCGGGTCGTTCGTGTCTCACTCTGGCCATGCGATACGCGCAAAGGCTGCGGCCGCACCTCGAATGCGTGCTCCGCTGCGGCGGTAGCGACGAGCCGAGCCACAGCGCCGAGAGCCGCGGAGCCCGGGCGCGCAGCGCCCGGGTGCGAGCGCAGCGAGCACCCAAAACGCGGCGGCACACCGGGTCTTACGAGCGAACCCGATTAGCGACCGCGTTTTGGGCCCCGGCAAACGCGCCGTGGCGAGGGAACCGGCCGCAGGCCGGCGAAGTCGCGTGCCGCAGCGGAGCACGCATTCGAGGTGCGGCCGCAGCCACCGCAATGTTACAACCGGCCAGAGTGAGACACGCCACGACCCGCACGACGCCCGGTGTAAGATCGAAAACCCCGGCGACTCGCGTATTCGCGCCGGCGAACCGATGACGATGAGCCTTGGCACGATGAGCAGCGCAATCGCCCAAGCGGCGAAGCACGACGCCGCGGGCCGACACGACGACGCGATCGACGCGCTGGCCCTCGCGACCCAGCAGGGCGACGTCGAGGCCATGACCGCGCTCGCGCTGCGGCTGCTCGTCGGAGATCGCGCACCGTGCCTGCCGCAAGAAGCGGCACGTTTCCTCGTCGACGCTCTGCAACACGGCAGCGCCGCCGCCGCCTTACGGCTCGCGACGCTCGCGGCGCTCGGCGCGCACGTAACGCAGAGCTGGAGCGACGCGATCGGGCTGCTCGTGATCGCCGCGGAGCGCGGCTGCGACTCCGCACGCGGCCAGCTCGAGGCGCTCGCCGCAGAGACCACGCCGAACGCAGCCCCGCCGCCGGATCATTGGCGCCGGCTCGCACAACGCGTCGATCCACGAGCATGGGGCGCGCCACCGCAGGTCGTCACGCTGCACGCGGAGCCGTTGGTTCAGAGCTTCCCGGACATCGCCACCGATCCCGTCTGCGCGTGGTTGATCGCGCAGTCACAGGGCAGGCTCAAGCGCGCGCTCGTATTCGACGCGGCCGCGGGGCGCGACATCGTCGACCGCACGCGGACCAACAGCGCCGCCTCGTTCGACCTCGCGAGCGCCGACGTGGTGCAGGTCGCCCTGCAGCACCGGATGGCGGCCGCCTGCGGCGTGCCGCCTCACAACTTCGAGGGTCCTGCGATCCTGCACTACGCGATCGGCGAGGAGATCAAGAACCACTTCGACTTCGTGGATCCGAAGACGCCGAACTATGCGAGCGTGATCGAGAAACAGGGCGAGCGCGTCATCACGTTTCTCGTGTACTTGAACGACGACTATGAAGCCGGCGAGACGGACTTCCCGCGCTTGGGCTTGCGCCACCGGGGCTCGCGCCGCGAAGGGCTGTTGTTCGTGAACGCGCTGCCGACGGGCGAGCCCGACAAGCGCATGGTGCACGCCGGCCTGCCGCCGGCGCGCGGCGAGAAGTGGATCGTCTCGCAGTTCATCCGCAACCGCGTGAGCCTCAACACGCGCGCCGCCACGTACTAGGCGGCCGTCCCGCGCAAGAAAAAAGCGCCGGCGACTGCTCGCCGGCGCTTTGATTCGAAGGCCGGCGGGGCTCGAACGCCCCGCCGGCGAGGACGATCAGAAGCGGAAGTTGATCGAGGCGCCCACTTCCCGGGGACGACCCACCGTGGCGAAGTCGTAGCCCCAGATGCCGTGGAAGAACCCGGAGTTGAGCGTGTACTCGTTGGTGATATTCGTACCGAAGATCGCCGCCGCCCAGTTGCCGTCCGCCGGCTCGTAGGTGAACCGAACGTTGGTGATGCCCCAGTCGCCGGCCTCCTCGTAACCGTCCGGCACCGCTTGATAGCCGCTCACGCGCAGGAACGGCTCCGACCGCCAGAATTGACCCTGGTAGTTGTAGTCGAGGCGCGTGGTCCACGAGCCGCCGCTCTTGAGATTCGCGGTGTGCTGCAGACCGATCGTGTAGCTCGTATCCGGAGCGTCCGCAAACTCGAGGCCCGTCGTGAACGGCAGGTGGCCCGAGTACGTACCCGGCTTGATCGACGTGTAGCTCGTGTCGAGCAGGCCGAGTCCCACGTTGATTGCGAGGTTCGCGGTCGGCAGGAACGTGAGCTCGACCTCCATACCTTCGGCCTTCGCTTCGCCGACGTTGGTGGTGAGCAGCGTCGGAATCTGCGCGCCCGTGGTCGGATCCGTCACGACGCCCGCGGCCTGGAGGTCGGCCCAGATCGTGTGGAACACGGTCGCGTTCAAGCGCACCTTGCCGCCCGCCAAGTCAGACCGCATGCCGATCTCGGTGTTCTCCAACGTCGCCGGCTTGAACGGGAACAGCGTACGCGTGGTGCCGATGATCGCGGCCGACACGCCACCCGAGTTGAACCCTTCCGAGTAGCTCACGTAGCCCATGATGTTCTGCTTGAACTGCTTCTGCAGCACCAGGCGGGACGTGAGCTTGTCGAACTTAAACGGTGTGTACGTGGACGTGTTATCCGCGCCCGCGAACGAGTCGCCGACAGGGAACTGGGTCGGATCGAGCGGCTTCGCCGCGGTGCGGCCGGCGACCTGGGTCATGTTGACCGTGAATCCGCTCTGGTCGTGCTGCCGCAAACCGATCGTGAGATCGAGGGTGTCGGTGAAGTGGATCGTCGCTTCGCCGAACGCCGCCCAGCCGTCCTGGCCCGACCGCGACAGCGTGTCGAACGCGCCGCCGACACCACCGTAGTAGATCTGCTGGCAGGTCTGCCACGCGCCGGCTCCGTTGCTCGCCGCGCCGCCGTAGTTGACGCCGTTGGTGCCCGTGGCGCCGAACACGAAGCGCCGGTTGTTCGGGTTGTCGGTCGTCGACGGCGTGAGCTCGGTCGGGGCACCTGCCGGGTTACAGACCGCATTGTTGAACACCCGGAACGGGTCCATCAAGCCCTTCTGGAACTCGTTGACCTGCCACCGCATGCCACGATTGTTCTGCTTCTGATCCCAGTAGTAGACGCCGCCCAACCACTCGACCTTGCCCCTACCGCCCGTCAACTGAATTTCTTGGCTGAAGACGTCGAGCTTCTGCTGGTTGATATCCAACACCAGATCGTATTGGCTGTTGTCCCAATCGACGACCTGGTTGGAGTGCTGATCCGTCGTCGCGGTCAAGAACTGGAGCTTCATGTTTTCCGAGAAGTTCCAGTCGGTCTCGACCGAGAGCTGCTCCGTCTTGAAGCGGTTCGGCAACGTCGTGCCCGAGCGGTTCTGCCACTTACCGACCTTGCCGCCGGGGAAGCCCGCGACCTGGTTGAGCGGATTGAAGAACGGCTCCACGGCCTTGCCTTGGAAGTCCTGGCCGACGTAGGTGTACATCTCGGGCAGACCGATGATCGACTTCACCCAGGCCGGAGCCGGGTCGTCGTAGGTACGGAACATCGCGTCCTGCACGCGCGGCTCGGTGAACGTGTTCTCGTCGCTCTGGTAGTTGAAGCGGAAGCTCAACTTGTCGGTCGGCTCCCACACGACATCGCCGCGGAACACCTGTTGGTCGATGTAGCCGCCCGCCTCGCCGGTGGTGAGGCTGTCGATGTAGCCGTCGCGGTTCAAGCTCGCGCCCGTCCACTTGCTCTTGACCTTGTCGCCGAGAGGCAGGTCGAGGGACGCCTTGACGTCGCGGCGGTTGTACGAGCCCGTGGTGGCCGTGATGTTGCCGCCGAACGTGTCGCCCGGTCGCTTCGTCCAGATGCGGATCGCGCCGCCGGTCGAGTCGCGGCCGAACATCGTGCCCTGCGGGCCGCGCAGCACTTCCACGCGGTCGATGTCGACGAACTCCTGGGTCAGGAAGCCGTTGGTGCCGACCTGCCAAACGCCGTCGACGTAGGTGCCGACGTTCGGGATGCCGCGCATGCGGAAGTTCGTGTTGCTGGTGCCGCCGCCACCGCCGGTGATGACGATGTTCGGCACACCCATGCTGACTTTCTCGAGGTTGTCGAGACCGCGCATCTCGAGGCTCTCACCCGTAAGGGCGACGATCGAGATCGGCACCTCTTGCAAGTTTTGCGAGCGCCGCGTCGCCGTGACGAGGATCTCCTCGAGACCCCCTGCCGCCTCTTGCGCTTGAGCGATGCCGCCCGCGGTTCCCGCGAGCGCCGCCGCGATCATCAAAGGCAGTGCTTTCCTCTGCATAAATTCCCCCTGAAGGTAGTAACTGACGTGTGTGCGCAACCCTCGCTTATCATGCGAGTTACGTGTTGCTGAAAACGAACCCCCGATTGCGCCCCCTGAAGCGATCTGCGAAGCCGCCGTCGCTCGCAGCCGAGTTTGCATCAGCACCTAGGCTTCTACTAGGCCCCTTCGATGCTATTGGCGATAGTAATATGTTGCGTTAGGGCAACGCAAGCGGCCAGTTGCCCCGTTATGAGAATCGAAGTTCTCGATCGGCAGCACCGCGAAACACGCGCCGCGACTCACCCCCGCCGCAGGTGCTTCGGCCAGATCCCGTAGCGGCCGGCCGACAAGATCCCATTGGGATCGACCGCGTCCTTGATCGCCTCATGAAGGCGGCGCAGCGAATGATTGTTGAATGAGTAAGCGCTCGCGCAGTCGTCCATGAAGGCCGTGTGCGTGCGGTACTTCCCCCAACCGTGCTCCGCCGCGACCTTGACGAGCCGCCTAAAGACGTCGCGAGTGCGGCGGTTGACCGCCACGTCGGGCATCACGTTGAACATGATGAGGATCACGAACGTTCGGGGGTGATACGAGGGGAAAGACATTTACCGCAACGTCGCGGCCGTACTCTTGCAGGATCGTCTCGAACACGCGCTGCGACTCGATGACCGCCTCCCCCGTCATCGGAATGACGGGAGAGAACCCCACATGCCCCTTCGTCGCCGTCCCGAACTGCGAGCGCACCCCGATCGAGAACGTCGACAGCGTCGGAATGCCGAAGTCCTGCTCGTCCCGCAACATCGGGATCTGCTCGTCGGTCAACGGGAACTTGTAGAACGGCCCGTCGACGAATTGAGCGCCCGGGATGTCGGCCATGCGCTTCTTCGCGTAGGCCCACTGCGCCCGAACGACCTCTTCCGGCCCATAGAAATTGGATTGAACCCCGCGCCGGCCGAACAGCCAAGCCCAGCCGCCGGAGCGGTCGGTCACCAAATGGCGAACCCCAGAAAGTGACAAGCCCGGCACGAGGCCGGGCTTGTCGGGTGGGTCTGGGATTCCGAAGGGGGAGAAATCACCAAACGCGAGGCATTTTGTCGCCGGCGCGCCTGCCTTAGCTAGACAAGCCGCGATACTAGTAGTTTCAGCAATGGGACTACCGAGGCGGCGGCTGAGTCGCTACCGGTGGCGCGCGAGCTCGTCCTGCTGCGCCGCCTTGCGCGGCAGGGAGGCGCCGCTCCACGGTCGCGGCGTGTCCGCACTACGAACGTAAGCCGGAATGCTCGACGCCAACAGCACGACGCTCAGCACCGACGCGACCGACAGCACCACGCTGATCGAGCGGCCGACGAGCGCGTCGTTGCCGAAGTAGAAGTCCGTGAGCGCGGCCACTGCCGAAGAACCGATGAAAGGCCCGAGCAGCGCCACGATCGCAAGATAGACCGCGAGCACCTGCGCCCGCATCTCGTTCGGCGTGATCGCTTGCAGCGCGACTTGCACGAGACCCACGGGGACCGCCAGCAGGAAGAACAGCACCGCGATGCACACGAGCATCGCGTGGGGGTCGGCAATCAGGCCGAGCAGCACGCCGGGCACGACGGCGAGCGCCATCGCCACCGCCATGATCTTCGAGTAGACGGCTTTCACGCCCGCGCGCAGCAGCCGGGCGGCAAGCAGCCCGCTGCAGACGAGCCCGCCGGTGCCGAACACGATGGTGAGCAGCCCGAAGTCGAACCCTATCCGTGCGCTGTCCCAGCCGTGCACGCGCTGGAACAACGCCGGCACCCAGCCGTACAAGCCGTAGCTGCCGATCGACGATACCGCCGCACCGAGCATCAACGCCGCATACAGGAACCCGTTCGCCCGCACGTAGCGCACCGTGTCGTCGACGCGCACGGTCGAGGTCGTTCTCTCGTGACGGATGGGCTCGCGAAAGGTCAGCGCCAGCAGGGCGACTGCTGCGCCCGGCAAGGCCACGAGCATGAACGCCGCCTGCCACGAGCGCAGGTGGCCGACCCACGGCAGGTCGATGCCGCTTGCCGCGGCCGTATACGCCACGATCAGGCCCCCGAATATGTTGGCGATGCCGATGCCGCCGTAGACGCCGGCCGTGTACACGTTGATCGGCAAGCCGCGGCGCTCCCGCGGGAAGAGATCGGAGATCAACGAGATGGCGGAAGGTGTGAGTGTTCCCTCGCCCACGCCCACTCCGAGACGGGCGACGAAGAGATGCAGATAGTTGCCCGCGAGCCCGCACAGCCCGGTCATCACGCTCCAGAGCGCGATGCCGATGGCCACGAGGTTGCGCCGGCTCCAGCGGTCGGCCACGAGGCCGATCGGGATGCCGAGGACGGCGTAAAAGATCGCGAAGGCCAGGCCGGCGATCAGGCTGAACTCGAAATCGGTGATGCCGAGGTCGGCGCGAATCGGAGCGACGAGAAACGCGATGATCTGCCGGTCCACGAAAGCGAGTACGTACGCGACGTACAGAACGCCGACCGCGTACCAGGCGCGTACATGAGGCGGGTAGCTGTGGCTCAACTCAGTGGTCTTTGTCCATGAGCGCGCCACTCCCAGGCCGCCGCGCCGATCGAAGCATTATAGGAGGTCCCCTCGCGTCCGCGCCGGTCGCCTCATACACTGCCGACGATCTTGCACGTTTGGCTTCGGAAAAGATGCAGCGCAGCGTCGAGCGAATTCTCACGACCCACGTGGGCAGCCTCATTCGGCCGCCCGATCTCGTCGACCCGAGCAGCGAGCGCCACGCCGCGCCGCCCGAGCTCGACGCCGCGCGGCTGCGCGCCGCCGTGGCGGACGTGGTCAAGCGGCAAGTCGATGCGGGGATCGACGTCGTCAACGACGGCGAATACGGCAAGTCCGGCTGGTCGCTCTACTTCCTCGACCGCGTCACGGGCTTCGAGATTCGCAAGCTTGAGCTACAGCCCGTCGCGTGGCTCGGCCGCGATCTCGAGCGCTTCCCCGACTTCTTCGCGCAGGAGATGCCCGACGCGCTGCGCGGCCAGCCCATCGAGGCCTGCGTCGGCCCGATCAGCTATCGCGGCGGCCCCGAGCTCGCGCGCGACGTCGACAACCTGCGGCAGGCGGCCGGGGGCGCTCAACCGCGCGAGATCTTCATGACGTCCGTCGCGCCGGCGAGCGCGGCCTACAACGGCGTCAACGAGTACTACGCGTCGGAGCGCGACTACGTCTTCGCGATCGCCGAGGCACTGCGCGAGGAGTATCGAGCCGTCCACCGCGCGGGATTCATCCTGCAGGTCGACGACGCGCTGCTCGCGAACATGTACGACACGCTCGTTCGGCAGAGCCCGCAGCGGTATCGCGAATGGGCGGAGCTGCGGGTCGCCGCGTTGAACCACGCGCTCGAGGGCATCCCCCCCGACCGGATCCGCTACCACGTCTGCTTCGGCAGCTGGCACGTGCCGCACGTCGCCGACGCGCCGCTCGAGGCGATCGTCGATCTCTTGCTCGAGGTCAACGCGCAGGGCTACTGCATCGAAGCCGCGAACGCGCGCCACGAGCACGAGTGGCGCGTGTGGGAGGAGGTGCGCTTGCCGGCGGACAAGATCCTGATCCCGGGCGTCGTGACGCACCACACGACTACTGTCGAGCACCCGCGGCTCGTGGCCGACAGGATCGTACGGTTCGCGAAGCTCGTTGGCCGCGAGAACGTGATCGCCGGAACCGACTGCGGATTCGCGCAGTCGCGCAAGATTCAACGCGTGCACCCGTCGGTCATGTGGGCGAAGCTCGAAGCGCTAGTCGCCGGCGCCGAGCTCGCGAGCGCGGAGCTCTACTAGTTCGGCTTGGCGCGGGCGCCTTCGCTCGCCCTGTCCGCCGCGATCAGCGAGCTGATCTTCTGCTGACTCGGCTCGTCGTGGGGCACGAAGATCACGAGCCGCAGCATCGGGCTGCCCTCCGGCACGTACGACGAGTGCTCGAAGGTCATGCCGCCGAGCCGCGGATGATAGGCCACGGCCTCCGAGCGGCCGATAACCTCGGCGCCCGCCCAGAGCCGGCGGAAGATCGGGCAGCGCGCGGCGAGCTCGGCGATGAGCTCCTCGAACGCCGGATCGCCGGGCACCTGACTGTAGTCGACGCGGAACTTCGAAAGAATGCGGCGCGCCATCGCCTCGTACGCCGCCGGGTCGCCTTGGTAGCTCTCGTCATCGACCAGGAGGATCCGGAGCAGGTTGCGCCGTTCCGGCGGCAGCTTGTCGTAGTCGCGAAAGACGGTCGACGCCAGCCGGTTCCACGCGATCACGTCCCAACGTGCCGTCATCACGATCGCGGGCACCGCAAGCGCGGTGAGCATCCGCGCGATCGTCGGGCTGAGCTCGTCGGAGCGCAGCGGAACGCGCGGCGCCGGGCGGTGCTGCACGAGCGCGAACAGGTATTCGCGCTCGTCCGCCGACATTCGCAACGTGGAGCAGATGCGTTCGAGCACGTCGGCCGAGACTTGAATCCGGCGGCCCTGCTCGAGCCACGTGTACCAAGTGACGCTGACTCCCGCGAGCGCGGCGACGTCCTCGCGCCGCAATCCGGGGGTGCGGCGGCGGTGGGTGTCCGGCAACCCGACCTCGGTCGGCGAGAGCCGCGCGCGGCAGCCCTTGAGAAAATCGATCAGGTGTCGTCGTTGGGTATCCATAGTGCGGTCATCATCACACCTATTGTCCCTCGGGCGAAAGGATCGGCGCGGCCGCCGCGCCGGAACCGAGGCGCCCCGGACACCGGCCCGCGGCCGTGGGCGAATCCCACGACCCGCAGAATCGCTGGAAGCTCATTGGCTCCGGGGTTTGTCGGCGGCCCGAGGGTTGCTGAGGCGGCCGGGCGCACCGCCTGAGCTGCCTCGCAGTCTTCGGGGACGCCGCTGCGGGAAACCAGCAACCGGCGGCGTCGCTCAAGGACCGAGCGACGCCGCGGCGGCCGGTCGATCAGAAGTCCTTCGTGTACTGGATGCCCCAGCGCTCGGGCTGCGCCTTCCACACGAACGGGTAAGTGAACTCCTCGTTGTACTTCTCGTCGAGCGCGTTCTTCGACCAGAGCGTCACGTCCCAGTCCTTGCCCTGGAGGCCGACGCGTAGATCGAGCACGTCGTACTTGTTGCGCGGGATCTGGTCCCACGGCAGCGGCGTGACCGCCACGTCGCCGGGACCCCAGAACGTGTCGCCGACGATCCTATAGTCGCCGCGCACGACGAACTTCAGGTCGTTCTTCATCGGCTTCGACCAGCTCGTTCCGAGATTGAGCGTGTATTCCGGTACGAGCGGGATCTTGCTCCCGACGACATGCGGAATCTCGGCGTCGGACTTGATCTCGCTGTCCGTGGTCGCGTAGGCGAAGTTCACGTTCCAGTTGTCGGTGAGCAGCGCGTTGAGCTCGAGCTCGACGCCCTGGTAGTGCGACTTGTCGATACTGCCCAAGTTCTGCGTACTCGACGTGACGAGGAAGATGAAGTAGTAGGCGCCGGTGAGATCCGTGTCGAACACGGCAGCGTTCAAGCTGACCCGGTTGTTGTGGAACTGCGTCTTGACGCCGAGCTCGATCGTGTCCGCGATGTTCTGATCGAACGTGTCCTTGACGCCGGCGACACCCGCCAACGCGACGCCCGACTGGTTGAAGCCGCCGCTGCGAAAGCCGCGGCTCAAGTCGCCGTACAGCGTCACATTGTCGGCCGGCCGCCAGCGCACCGTGACCTTGGGCTGCATGGCGCTCCAGGTCTCGCTGCGCTTCTGGCCCGTGACGAGGTCGCTCGCGAGCACGACCGGAATGAACCCCGCCGGCGTCAGCGTGGTCTGCTCGCGCGTGTCCTCGTCGTAGCGCGCCGAGAACGTCGCGTCCCACTTGTCGCTGAAGTTGTACGACAGCGAGCCGAACGCCGCCCACGCGAAGTTTTCCTGGCCGTCCGCGAGGTACGTCCACTGCGGATTCGGGATCGTGAAGTCGGCCGGGCGGCCCGTGGTGGTCCGCGGCGTCTGGTAGACGCGGTTCACGCCGGAGCCCGTGTCGATCATGTTGCCCGTGCTGATGTAGCGGTTCGTCTGCAGCAGATAGGTGCCGACGAGCCAGCTCATCTTGCCGTCCAGGTCCGAGGCGTAGCGGAACTCCTGGCTCGTCGTGCGCACGCTCAAGTACTGGCTCTGGTTCCAGTCGCTGTTGTAGGCACGGATCTCGTCCGGCGAGAGAAACCCGTAGAACGGGAACGTCGGGGCAATGATCGGCCCGAGGAGCAGCTGGTTGAAGTTCTGCCCCAGCGGCCGGAAGTCGAACGCGTCGCCGGTCAGGATCTCGTCGAGCGCGTCGTACGAGGTGATCGACGTGAACGTGCCCCCGTCGCCCTTCACGTCCCACTTCATCGAGACCTGGTTGGCGTTCTTGATGCCCTCGCCCGGATTGTTCACCCGGATCGGAACGCTCGTGTCGTTCGGACTGTTGTGCGGTCCGTTGATATGGATTCCGCCGGTCGCGGCCGGCGGGAAGCCGTAGTCGTCGTTGATCACGAAGTAGAGCGCCGTCGTGTCGATGTGCGACGCCGAGTAGCGGAAGTCGCCGCTGACGTTATCGTTCGGCTGCCACGTCAAGCGCACGCGCCCCGAAAGGTCGGTCATCGGATCGGCCTTGTCGTGGAGGAAGGTGTTGTCCAAATAGCCGTCGGTGTCGCTGTACGACAGCGCCGCGCGGTACTTCCACTTGTCGCCCATCGGCCCGCTCACCGCGCCCTGCGCGAGATAACCGGGCCCCGAGTCGTAACCGACACGCACCTTGGCTTCGAACTGGTCCGTGGCCTGCTTCGTCACGATATTGATCGCGCCGCCGATCGCGTTGCGGCCGTAGAGCGCGCCCTGCGGGCCCTTCAGCACCTCGATCTGCTGGATGTCGTTGAGCTCTTGGTTGAACTCCGCCGGGTTCGTCATGAGCACGCCGTCGACGACGACGGCGACGGGCATGTCGCTGTTGCGCGCCTGCGAGATGCCGCGAATCGTGATGAACGTGTTGCCGGGATTCTGCGTCTGCACCACCGTCATGTTCGGTGTGAGCTGCACGAAGTCGTGCACCTTCTGGATACCGGCCGCATCGATCTCGGCGGCCGTGAAAGCCTTGATCGAGGCGGGAGTGTCCACGTAGTTTTCCGTGCGCAGCCGGGCGGTGACCACGATCTCCTCGAGCTCGGTCTGTTTTTGCGCGAACGCCGGTGCGACGATGAGCGGCGACAACAACAAGGAGATGGTGCGCGCGAGCGGACGCGGTCGAATCGTTGCGGGCATTTTGGATTCCCCCAGCGGAAGTGTGTGTGCCGGGCGCGATCTTATCCTCGACGTGCCCTGGTCACAACAACGGTAGGTTGCTCGGCTACGCACGGCCGCTCCAACATGTAGCTCCGCTACAACGAATTCGCCGCCACGGCGCGGGTGGCAGGTGTTGTCACTATCAGGCATGCGCACCCGACGCCCGCGCAGCCGAACGAGGATCGAAAGAGCGGCGTCCGCGAGCTCGGTCGCCTACGGCGGGGAGCTCGACTTGCTCTGGCCGAGGGGCGCCAGTGATTGAACCCGCGCCGCGCTCCGCGGAACTCAATGGCAGCGCCGGCATCCGTGCTAGCCTCCCGAGAGTCGCGACCGACAGAGGAGCTCTACGATGTACCGCCATTGCATCGCATGCCTTGCCCTCGCGTCCCTATACGGCTGCGCCGCCAGTCCCGTCGAGCCCGAAACTACCGCCTCCGCAGTCGGCGTCGCCACGACCGCAGCGGAGCCGACCGCGTCGGCCGGTGAGGCGCAGGCGCTCGCGGCGCCCGTCCCAGCAACATCCGTCGACATCAAGAACTTCGACGGAAAGACAGTCTGCGAGTCGATCACCGCCACGGGCACGCGGATGGTCGTCGAGAAGCGCTGCTACACGGCGAGCAAGAACGACAAGGAGGCGACAGCGCGCGCCGAGAACACGCGCCTGCAAATGGAAAATCTGCGCCGGGATCAAGAGATGCGTCAACGCATGGAGCGCGACGCCGAGGTGAATAGGCAGACCGCGAGCATGCGCGCGGCCTTCCCGTAAGACGGCGCGGAAACGGGCGCGAGCCAGCGTCTGACCCCGCAGGGGTCTGACCCTAATTGGGCCGAATTAGGGTCAGACCCCTGCGGGGTCAGACCCTGCCCGCGGGTACCGTTATCGAGCGTTGCGCTAGCGCGCGATCGACCCCGCCGTCGGCCGATACGCATCGCGCGCAACCGCGGCGTACGGCACCGGACCGACTGTAGCTCGCACGTCCAACTGCACGTGGCGCTCGACGGTGGGTTTGCGCGACCCGCCGCCCTCCTCGCCCCAGACGAGCGTGACGTCCTTGCCCGGCTCGGCGAACGCCTCGTCGACGATCGCGAGCGACAGCATCGAGCGCTCGTTCGAGCTGTAGCCGCTCCACGTCGAGATGCCGATGGTTTTGCCGCCGGCGAGCACCTTGTCGTACGGCAGCGTCGAATAGACGGCGGACGGGAAGTCGATGTACTTCACGCGGTCCTTGCCCTTCGTGCCGAACATGGTGCCGATGGCCGCCGTCGCGTCCTCGTGATTCCACGCGAGCGTGACCTTCTTGCGGCGCGGCTTCATCTTCTCGAGCGCGTCCTTGCCGGTGAACTCGTGGTTGAAGTTGACGATCGAGCCGTAACCCAAGTCGTACGGCGTGAGGTAGTAGTCCTCGATCTTGTTCGAGTAGAAGCTACCGCCGAGCGAGGCCGTGGCCTCGTAACCGGTCGCCGGCAGCCATTCGCGGTACGTCTTCATCTTCTCGCCCGAGTACACCGCGGGCATCGGCGACGGGATCCAGCCCGACTCGAGCGTGTTGCTCGAGTAGGCCCGCGAGCCGACCTGGCGGATGCCGAACTCCTCGCCCGCCGCGACGATGGCCGCGCGGACGTCCTCGCCCTCTTCCCACGGCCCGAACAGCTCCCAACCGGGCTGGCCGACCATGCCGTGACGCAACGCGCGAACCTTGCGGCCGGCAATCGTGAACGCGCCCATGTCGAAGAATTTGATCTCGGGCACCGGCTTGCCGGTGACCTTCTGCATGACCTTGACCGCGTTCGGGCCTTGCACCTGGAAGCGGTAGACCTTGCGGTTCGCACCACCGGGGCGCGCGGCGGAACGCTCGTCGCGCTCGCACTTCGCGCGGTAACCGCCGGTCTCGCAGTGGTACTGCACCCAGTTGTGCGCCGACGGCCGACCGACGAGGTTGAACAACTCGTCCTCGAGGTGGAACAACACGGCGTCGCCGATGACGTAGCCGTCGTAGTTGCACGCGACGAATTGCTTGGCCTTGTCGACCGGGAAATTCTTGAAGCTGTTGATGCCCGTGGCCGAGAGCAGCTTGAGCGCGTCCGGGCCCTCGATGTACATGTCGGTCATGTGGAACGACTGATTGAACAGCACGCACGTTTCCTGCCACGCGCGCTGCTCGTCGTTCCAACTGGTGAACTCGCGGGCCACCACGGGATAGACGTACGGACCGATCTGCGAATTGCGGAGCATGTCGGCCGGGCTCTTCTGGGCCTTCAACAGCTCTTCCAGATTTCGATAGCTCATGCGAAAACCTTCTTGTCTTAAGAGGGCGTGTTACTTGCGAAAACGCGCGATTGTACGTGATCGGCGCGCGCAAGCGACTCCTGGCCGTCAAGGGAAGGGCGTCGCCTGCCATCTGCGCGCGGTCGCCATCAACGTGGTGGCCGTGGTGCTAGCAGAACGCGCGTCATTCGCTGCCAACCGAGCATACTGCCTTCCACGCCGGACGGCCAAGGCCCGGCACGCCCGGCTCGCGGTCTATAGGACCATCAGCGCATTGGCAGACGCACCCGCCGTCGTGCCAACTCCGAACCCGTGAACCGCAGCGAGGGAACGTCGGGAACGCTGAGGTCGGTGGGAACGAAGCGGGAGGCAGATCGCCCACCGCCGCACCGAGGCCGGGTCGTCGCTCGCGTCTACCGCCGCTTGCTCGCCGACATCCTGCACGGGCGACAACCTCCGGGCGCTCGCGTAAACCTGCCGACCTTCGCCGATCTCTACGGCGCGAGCACCAACTCGATCCGAGAAACCCTGATCCATCTGACCGGCAGCGGCCTGGTGGTCCGCAAAGCGATGCACGGCTTTCAGATCGCGCCGGCGACCCAGAGCGATCTGCTCGAGGTCGTGAAGACGCTCGGCTGGCTCGAGGAAACCGGAATCCGCGAATCGATCGCGAACGACGATCGGCATTGGGAGGAGCGCGTGCTCGCGGCCCACCGCGCCCTGTCCCAGGCGGCGCCGGAGCCGGGCTTGCTCGACAAGGATATCTGGGACGAATACGTGCTGTCCTACCACGAGGCGCTCGTTTCCGCCTGCCACTCCTCGATCTTGATCGAGCAATGCCGCGCGCTGCAGCAGCGGCTGCTGCGCTACCGCAACCTCGCGGCCGCGGGCGACGAGCACGACGAAGCCCGGCGGCTGATTCTGTTGACTCGCGACGCGATCCTGCGCCGCGACGCCGACTACGCAGTCGAGTTGCTGCGGGCCTACTACAAGCGCACGACCGACGCGATCCTCGCAAGCGGGGCCGTGAGCTGAAAAGAGAACCACGTCCCAACCCGCGCGCGCTCGACTTCTGCTATAGTGCCAACCTTCTCGCGGTGCGCCTTCGGTCGCGCGCCCAACGCCTCGGCCAATTCCGGCCGTTTCGTCACTCGAATCCGATCCACCCTAGACCGATTCCCGGGCGCTTGCCCGAGGCGGGGTGATCGTGGAGCTTTCCTACATGTCTTTCGATTCCCTCGGCCTGTCGGCCGACTTGCTGCGTGCCGTCGCCGATCAGGGTTACACCATTCCTACGCCGATCCAGGCAAAAGTGATTCCCGTCGTGCTCGACGCACGCGACGTGATGGCCGGCGCGCAAACCGGCACCGGCAAGACGGCCGGCTTCGCATTGCCGTTGCTGCAACGGCTGATGACCGGCCACGCCCCGCAGGGCCGCCGGCCAATCCGCGCGCTGATCCTCACCCCCACGCGCGAGCTCGCCGCGCAGGTCGGCGAGAGCGTGAGAACCTACGGCAAGTACTTGCCGTTGAGCTCCGCAATCGTCTTTGGCGGCGTGAGCATCAATCCGCAGATCTCTCTGCTGCGCCGCGGCATCGACATCCTCGTCGCGACGCCGGGCCGGTTGCTCGACCACGCGTCGCAGCGCAACGTCGACTTGCGCAACGTCGAGATCCTCGTGCTCGACGAGGCCGACCGCATGCTCGACATGGGTTTCCTCCCCGACATCAAGCGCGTGCTCGCGTTGCTGCCGCCGCGGCGGCAGAACCTGCTGTTCTCGGCCACGTTCCCGCCCGACATCGTGGCGCTCGCGAACAGGCTATTGACGTCGCCCGTGCACATCGAAGTCGCGGCGCCGAACGCCACGGCCGACGGGATCGAGCAGCTCGTGTATTTCGCCGAGAAGTCGGAGAAGCGCGCGCTCTTGTCGTGGCTGATCGGCTCGAACGATTGGCGGCAGGTGCTCGTCTTCACGCGCACCAAGCACGGCGCGAATCGGCTCGCGTCTCAGCTCGAGCAGGACGGATTCTCGACCGCTGCGATCCACGGCAACAAAAGCCAAGCGGCGCGCACGCGCGCGCTGGCGGACTTCAAGCAAGGCGCGGTGCGCGTGCTCGTGGCGACGGACGTGGCGGCGCGCGGCATCGACATCAGCGAGCTGCCGCACGTCGTCAACTACGAGATGCCCGACGTCGCCGAACACTACGTGCACCGAATCGGACGCACGGGACGCGCCGGTCACGAAGGCGTCGCGGTCTCGCTCGTGAGCCGCGATGAACGCTCGTCGCTGAAGGGCATCGAGCGGCTGCTCGGCCGGCAGTTGCCGCAGAGCGCGGTCGACCGTTCCCGTCTCGTCAACCCACCGCGTTCGCCCGACCCTCGACCGCAGTCGACCGCCAGGGATGGCGGGAGCGCCGCAAATGCAGGACGCAATTTTCGGCCGGATCACGTTAGAACCGACGGCGGTCGGCCGCCGGCGCAGGGCGAGCGGCGCGAGCACCGCGGCGACGAGCGTCGAGGCGAGCGCGAGCATCGGCCTCACCAAGGCGGTTCTCATCCGCCCGCCGCACATCGCGGCGACGGCAACCGCGAGCGGCAAGACCACGGCAGGCGCCACGGCAAATCGCGTGCGGCGCGCCGTCGGAATGGCGCCGCTCGCACCGCGGCTCCCCGCTAGTCTTCTTGGTGTCAGGCACCCGTGTCAGACACGGGTGTCTGACACCGGCCTCCGGCGCCCGTCCCGGGCGACAGTCTCGAGATCGTGACGTATATTAGAGTGAGCTGAAATCGACTCGAGCTTTCAGGAGAATCGTCATGCCGTTGGTCAACCTAAAGCCGGTCTTGCGTGAAGCGAAAACCAAGGGCTACGCGGTCGCGGCGTTCAATCCCGTCGACTACGCCTCGATGAAGGCGATGGTGAAGGCGGCCGAAGAGCTCAACGCGCCGGTGATCATTCAGAGCTCGGCCAAGACCATCAAGTACTACGGTCACCAAGCGATCATCGGCTGGATGCGCGAGATCACGGGCAACTCGCCCGTCCCCGTGGTGCTGCACCTCGACCACGGCAAAGACGTCGACATGATCAAGAAGTGCGTCGAGATGGGCTGGACGTCGGTAATGATCGACTGGTCCGACAAGCCGTTCGACGTCAACCTCGAGCAGACTCGCAAAGTCGTCGACATGGCCACGAGGGCCGGCATCGGCGTGGAAGCGGAGATCGGCGAGATCCACGGCGTGGAGGACGACATGGTCGTCGACGCGGTGCACTACACGGATCCGGCGGAAGCCGAGAAATTCTGCCGCGAGCTCGACCTCGCCGCGTTCGCCGCGGCGATCGGTACGGCACACGGCTACTACAGGGGCGAGCCCGACGTTAAGTTCGACTTGATCGGCGAGATCAACCGCCGCACGAACACGCCGATGGCGCTGCACGGCGGCACGGGCCTCTCCGACGAGATCATCCAGAAGTGCATTAAGCTCGGTTGCGCGAAGATCAACATCTCCACGAACCTGAAGCACGTGTTCATCGACAGCTTCATCGACTACCACGAGAAGCACAACAAGTACGAGCCGCTGCACGTACTCGGCGCGCAGTACGAAGCGCTGAAGCAGCTCTTCAAGGAAAAGATCGCGCAGTTCGGCGGCACCAACCGCGCCGGCGAAGTGCTGTCGAAGGTCGCCTGAGCTGAAGTAATCAGCCGAAAGATTCGGCGATGAAGGCTCTAATCTTCGACTGCGACGGTGTGCTCGTCGACACCGAGCGCGACGGCCATCGCGTCGCATTCAATCGCGCGTTCGCCGCGGCCGGTATCGACGCCGATTGGGGCGTGGAGCTCTACGGCGAGCTGCTCAAAATCGCCGGCGGCAAAGAGCGCATGACGCATTACTTCGATCAGCGCGGCTGGCCGCCCGGCAAGACGGCCGAGACGTTGATCCCGGAGCTGCACAAGCGGAAGACCGCGATCTTCACCGACCTGATTGCCAACGGCAGCCTGCCTCTGCGTCCCGGCGTCTCGCGCATCGTGGACGAGGCGCACGCCGCAGGCATACGTCTCGGCGTCTGCACGACATCGGACCCGAAAGCGATCGACGGCGTGCTCGATCTCTTCGGCGCGAAGCGCAAGGCTTGGTTCGAGATCGTGCTCGCGGGCGACGTGGTCAAGAAAAAAAAGCCCGACCCCGAGATCTACAATCTCGCGAAGCGGAAGCTCGGGCTCGACGCTAAGGACTGCGTGGTCGTCGAGGACAGCCGCAACGGCCTGCTGGCGTCGCTCGGAGCGGCGATGCCCACGCTGATCACGACGAGCACTTACACGGCGGACGAGGACTTCACGGGCGCGGCCAAGGTGGTGCCCGAGCTCGGCGACCCGCCGAGCGTGCGCGTCGCGCTCGAGGACCTGAAAGCGATCGCGGCGAGGCGCGCGGCGTGAGCCGCTTGCCTATTCCGCAGCCGAGGAATGGAACGATGAAAGAGATCACCCAGGCGGACGTCGAAACGGCCGTGAAGACCATCGCCGCAACGGCGCTCAAGAACGAGCAATACTTCTGCGAGCTCGACTCCTTCGCCGGCGACGCCGACTTCGGCGTGTCGCTCGCATCCGGCTTTCGCGTGGTGCAGAACAACTGGAACGACCTCGACAGAAGCTCGATCGGCAGCTTCCTGCTGAAGATCAGCACGATCATCACGAGCAACGTCGGCGGCTGCTCGGGCCCAATCTGGGGCACCGGCTTCATGCGCGCCGGGATGTTGAGCAAGGCACGCACCACACTCACGCTCGACGACCTCGACAAGATGCTGTCGGCGGCGATCGAGGGCATCCAGAAGCGCGGGGGCGCGCAGCTCGGCGACAAAACGCTGCTCGACGCGATCATCCCGATCCGCGACACCGTGCACGAGAATGCGGCCAAGCCCGACGCCGACGCGCGCAAGGTCCTCGAGCAGGCGACGCAGGTCGCGAACGAAGCGATCGAGCGCACCAAGCCCTGGATCGCGAAGCGCGGCCGTCAACAGTTCACGGGCGAGCGCAGCGCGGGCACGCCCGATCCCGGCATCGTCGCGATCGCCGTCATGATGAACGACATCTGCGCGAGCTTCGGCGTGAAGAGCCCGGCCCAACCGAAACCTTAGCCACACCGAAAATTTAGTCACACCGCCTTGGGGGAAACACAATGAAGAAGTTCGTCAACGACCCGGCCAAGTTCGTCGCCGAGATGCTCGAAGGCATCGCGCTTGCGAACCCGGGCAAGCTCAAGTACGAGCCGAAGTACAACATCATCTACCGCGCCGATCGCCCCAATAAGAATAAGGTGTCGGTGGTCCAGGGCTCGGGCTCGGGCCACGAGCCGGCCCACGTCATGGCCGTGGGTCCCGGCATGCTCGACGCGGCCTCGCCGGGCAACGTGTTCGCGGCACCGCCGATGGAGTACTGCCTCGAGTGCATCAAGCTCATGAGCTCGCCGAAGGGGGTCCTAGCGCTGATCAACAACTACCAGGGCGACCGCATGAACTGGGACATGGCGATCGAGATGGCGCAGGCCGACGGCATCGACGTGCGGTCGTTCATCATCGACGACGACGTAGCCGTGCAGAACAGCTCCTACACGATCGGCCGCCGCGGCGTGGCCGGCAACTTCTTCGTCATCAAGGCGTGCGGCGCGGCCGCCGAGAAAGGGGCGAGCTTGGACGACCTCGTCAAGCTCGCCACCAAGGTCAACGCGAACGTGCGCTCGATGGGCGTCGCCCTCACGTCTTGCACGCCGCCCGCGAAGGGCAAGCCGATCTTCGAGCTCTGGGAGGACGAGATGGAAGTCGGCGTCGGCATCCACGGCGAGCCGGGTCGCCGCCGCGACAAGCTCAAGCCCGCCGACGCGATCGTCGATGAGATCTTCGACGCCGTCTCGAAGGACTTGCCGTTCAAGAAGGGCGACCGCGTCGCGCTCATGATCAACGGCCTGGGCGGCACGCCGCCGAGTGAGCTCTACGTGCTGTATCGCAAAGCGGCGTTGCGCTCGAAGGACCTCGGTCTCGAGATCGTGCGCAACTACGTTGGCAACTACTGCACGTCGCTCGAAATGGCAGGCGCGTCGCTGACCTTGCTCAAGCTCGACAAGGAGATCGAGGACCTGCTTGCCGCACCGGCAGAAATCGCCGTGCGCGTGTTTTGAGCGGCGCGAAGCTCGCACTCGACTTGCTCGCGATCGACCTCGACGGCACGCTGGTCGACTCGGCTCCGGACATCGCGCACTGCTTGGGGGCCGCGCTCGAAGCCGTCGGTTTCGACGCGCCCGGCGAGGCGCGCACCCGAGTGTGGATCGGCGACGGCCTCGAGACGCTGATCGCGCGCGCGCTCGCACACGCCGCGCAGAGCGAGGGCCGCGCGCCCGCCGACGGCCTGCGCGCGCAGGAGCGGCACGCGGCCGCGCTGCGCGCGTTTCTCGACTGCTATCGCGACAACTTGTTCGTCCGCAGCCGCCTCTATCCCGACGCCGCGGAGACACTCGACGCGCTGCGGGCACGGGGGCTCACGCTCTGCTGCATCACCAACAAACGCTTCTCGTTCTCGGAGTCGCTGTTGACGCAAGCCGGCGTGCGCAACCGCTTCGCGTTGGTGCTCGGCGGCGACAGCTTGCCGGAAAAGAAGCCGAGCCCGATGCCGCTGCTTGCGGCCGCGGAAGCGCTCGGAGTCGCGACGTCGTCCGCGGCGCTCGTCGGCGATTCTCACCAGGACTTGCGCGCGGCGAGGAGCGCGGGCTACGCCTTCATCCACGCCACCTACGGTTACGGCAAGGTCGACGAAACCGAAGCGGGGCCCGCGCCGCGCATCCGGCGGTTCGCGGATCTCCGCGCGCTGCTCGGCGCGCTCTGAGCGCGGCCTACTCGCCGCTGCGCGCTCTCGCCGCGGCGCCGGATTTGCCGGCTCGCTCCTCCGCACGCGCCGCGCTCAACATGTTCGCGAGACCGAGGTTGCCCTCGTGGCACGCGTACTCGTAGATCTCGTAGCCCGTCTTGGCGTCGAGGTCGACGCGCGCGGTCCACGGCTTCACGAACGTGCGCGGGTCTTCGACCGTGAACTCGTAGCGCAAGGTGTCGGCGTCGACGCGCGTGAGCCGCTCGACGAGCTCGAGCTCGTCGCTGTGCACCGCGCCGTTGCCGTTGCCGCCGAGCCCGGTGCGGTCGGTGAAGTTCGTCGTCTCGATGACGAGCGTCTCGCCCTCGAAGTGCCCGCGCGAGTCGCCCATCCACATCTTCACTTGCGGCCCGGGATGCTCGCCGCCGAGCGGCACGACGCGCGCCTCGTGGATCATCTCGTTGCGGATCACGACGTGGCCCGGTGCCTGCACGATCTGCGTGCCGTTGCCGTAGATCACCGGCAGGATCGAGCCGACGACGCCGCGGCTGATGCAGCGGTCGTAGTTCGTGAAGTCGCGATACGACGCGGGTAATTCGCGGCCCCGCCGCGAGCGGCGCTCCGCTGTGCGCTGCTGACCGTCGGGCGTGAGCGCGGGCAGGCGGCCGTCGGGCGGATCGACGATGAGCGACGTCGCGTGCGAGGGCGTCTCGGGCCGCTCGAGCCAGTGCCGCGACGCGTTGATCGCCGACGGATCCTCCGCCGAGAACTCGCTCTCCGGCACCGGGTTGCGGTCCTTGGCGACCTGCTCGTCGTTGGCGCCTACGCGCTGCGCATACTCTTCGGGCGTGAGCTCGGCGCGAGTTCCGAACTGCTGTGGACGTTCGAACGGCACGCCGATCGAGTTGTCGCTCGTGTACGTGCCTTGCAGGTCGGGATCGCCCCACGGTGTGCGCGGCCCCGCCGCGAGCGCGGCGCCCGCGCCGAACAATATCGGCACCGCCATCCACGTTGTCTGCATGACGCTTCGCTCCCGTCTGTCGTGTCTCACTTTGGCCGCGCGATGCCCCTGGAAGCGGCGGACGTACCTCGAAGGGTCTTCCCGAGACCCTCGCCGCACATGGCCGCGATTTGCATCCTGCAATCGCGGCACTCCCGCCATCCATGGCGGTCGGATGTGCGGCGCGGAGCCTCAGGGACGGTCTTCCGGCGTGTCTCGGGAAGACCCTTCGAGGTGCGGCCGCCGCCTGCGATAAGGTCAACGGCCAAAGTGAGACACCGCGCGCTCGCTCGAAGCATATGCCGCGTTCGTGCGTGCTGGTAGTATCTCGCGCGGACACACTTGGGCTCGGCGGGGGAATCATGCTCGGAACGATGAAGAACGGCGGGGCGATGACCGCCGTGCGGTACAGCTGCGGATTCGTTTTGGCGCGGAGCGCGGTCGTCGCGCTTGCTGTCGCGGTGGCGGCGTGCAGCCAATCGCCTGCGCCCACCGCGCAGGCGCCCGCCGCCAAGGCGGCGCCCGACTTCGCGACCTGGGACGCGAACGGCGGCGGCGCGGAGTCGTCGCAGTACACGTCGCTCTCGCAGATCGACAAGAGCAACGTCGGGCGGCTCGCCGTCGCATGGACCTACGCTTTCGGCGAGACCACCCGGCCCGACGGCACCAAGGTGAGCGACAACTACCTCTTCAACCCGATCGTCGTCGGCAAGGTGATGTACGTGCTCGCGAAGAGCCGCTCGATCGTCGCGCTCGACGCGGCCACCGGCGCGGAGATCTGGACGCACGCGAACGAAGGCGCCGTCGGCACGCGCGGGCTCAACTATTGGAAGAGCAAGGACGGCGCCGACGAGCGGCTGCTGTACTTGAACGGCGGCTTCCTCACCGCGATCGACGCGAAGACCGGCAACACGGTCGCGACGTTCGGCGAGAACGGCCGTGTCGACCTGCGGATCGGCCTCGAGGACCCGAGCAGCGTCCGCGCGCTGCAGACCAACAACCCGGGCCGCATTTTCGACGACCTGATCATCATGTCGCTGCCTGCCGGCGGCGCGGGCTACGCGTCCGCACCCGCCGACATCCACGCCTACAACGTGGTCACCGGCAAGCTCACGTGGGTCTTCCACACGGTGCCGCGCGCCGGCGAGCCCGGCTCCGAGACCTGGCCCGAGGCCGGCCTCGGCCACTACGGCGGCGTGCACAACTGGAGCGAGTCCACCGTCGACGTGGAGACCGGCACGATCTACATCCCCACGGGCACGGCGCGCTTCGACTTCTACGGCGCAAACCGGGAGGGCCAGAACCTCTACGCCAACAGCCTGCTCGCGCTCGACGCGCGCAGCGGCAAGCTGCTGTGGCACTTCCAGGCGATCCACCACGATCTCTGGGACTACGACTTCCCCACGGCGCCGAAGCTCATGACGGTCATGCAGGACGGCATGAGCATTCCCGCGATCGCGCAGCCGAGCAAACAGGGCTTCCTCTACGTCTTCAACCGCATCACGGGCGTGCCGCTGTGGCCGATCGAGGAGCGGCCGGTGCCGCAGAGCGACGTGCCGGGCGAGCACAGCTGGCCCACGCAGCCGTTCCCCACGGCCCCGCCGCCGTTCGCGCGCCAGAAGTTCACCGAGGCCGACATCAACCCGTATCTGCCGCCGGAAGATCAGGAGCAGGTCCGCGAGCTGCTGCGCAACTCGCGCAACGAAGGACTGTTCACGCCGCCGAGCCTCAAAGGCACGATCATGGCGCCGGGCCACAACGGCGGCGCGAACTGGGGCAGCTCGGCCGCAGATCCGATCCGCGGCCGACTGTTCGTCGTTTCGAAAGAGCTGCCGACGTTCGCGAAACTGCGCGAGCCGCAGACGGTGCCGGGCGCCGGCGGTCCGCCCGGTGGCGGAGGTGGTGGTGGCCCGGGTGGCGGGAACCGCCCGCCGCCGGTACCGCCGCCGAACGCGGGGCCGGACTTCGTGCCCTACTCCTCGCCGGTCGACTTCATGATCCGCGGCAACGGCCTGTCCGCGTTTAGCCCACCGTGGTCGCAACTCACGGCGTACGACCTGAACACCGGGAAGATCATGTGGCAGATCCCGGACGGCGACGTCAGCGCCACGAGCTTCGCCGCAACCGGCACGGGCAGCCACGCACCACGCGGCGGCGTGGTCGCAACCGGCACCGGGCTCCTGTTCGTGGGCACGTCGTCGGACCGCAAATTCCGCGCGTACGACGCGGACAACGGCAAGGTGCTCTGGCAGTACGACCTGCCTGCGGCGCAGGAAGGCGTGCCGGCGGTCTACTCCGTGGACGGCCGCGAGTACGTCGCCGTCGCCGTCGGCGGGAACGGGCTCTTCAGCCAAGGGCTCAAGTATCCGACCGAAGCGGGCCCCGGCCAGTACATGGTGTTCGCGCTCGGCGAAACGCAGCGCTAGCGGACGAGCGGTCGGCTCGCACCGACCGGCGGCGCGCGACCCGACGGGCGGCGGCTCGGAGCCGACCGCGGGCCGCGGCCCGAACACGCGCCGGCGCTAGACTTGACGCCTCATCGGCAAGGGAGGCCAACTGCCATGGAGAACGGACGCCCCGAGGCGCGCGAGTCCCGCGCATCGCAGCACTTCAAGGAGCAGGCCGAGGACGACGACGGAGAGCTGCGCGAGGACGGCACGCTCGCGTTCCAAGGCCACCTGAACCTCCCCGACGAGGAAGCCGGCAGCGATCCCTACAACCGAACCGGCCGATTTCGCCGCATCGTCCGCTAGACGTCTGGTGTCAGACACCGTTGGTGTCAGACACTAGCGGTGCCTGACACGGGTGGTGTCTGACACCAGCGGTGCCTGACACCGCAACATCACTGCGCGGGCTGCTGCTGGCGATCCCAGAGCTTGTCGAGAAACGCGAGCCGTTCGGCCGCCGGTAGGTGGTCGGACGCGGCGTCGGCGTCAAAGAGCATCCCGTCCTGCTGACTCCCCGGCGTGTGTGCCTTCCATTCCGGCAAGCCCTTGCCGTTCGGATCGCCCGAGCGCGCGAAGTTGGCCCAGTACGACGACATCAAGTCCGCGAGCTTTCGATCCGGCGCCGACGCCGCCGCGAGCGCCGCGTCGCTGCCGTCCGGGAAGAGGTGCAGCTGCCCGAGACTGCGGAACACGTACGGCAGCTCGGACGCGTGCGCCGCAGGGAACGGGGGGCTGCCGGGTTTGTTCGGTGGGTTCTGCGCGAAGTAGTAGAGATAGGCCTTGTTGCCCTTCTTCGCCTGATAGTCGGCGTAGAGCCGCATGTGCCAATAGGCGCCGTCGTCGAAATTGTCGGCGGTCGACCGAACCGCCTCGGCGTCGGTGGCGTGCGGATAGAGCTTCAGGTAGTCGGCGGCGAGATCGCCCCAACGCATGCGGGCCCCTTCCTCGAACTTCGCCGACGTGACCGGCTGGTTGAGGAACGACGCCTCGTCCTTGTTCGAGCCGACGAGCACGTCGACGGCGTTCTGCCTGCCGTTCGCGAACGTGACGGTGGGATCCTCGGGGATCACCCAGCCGTCGACGAGCATTCCGGCGCCGCTCAACTTCTCCGCGACGTTGTCCGCCGACATCGCGCGCAGTTGCTCCGCCGTGGTGATGTTGCCCGCGGCTTTCGCGCCGGTCTCCTCGGCCTGGGCGCGCGTGCGCATACCCGCGCTCATGCCGAGGCCCATCCACGCGCCGCTCTGCGAGATCGCTCGCCGGAACAGGCCTTTGGCCTCGGGCGACGCGACCAGCGACCCAATCGCCATGGCGCCCGCCGACTGGCCGAACACGGTGACGTTGCTCGGGTCGCCGCCGAGCGCCGCGATGTTGTTCTGCACCCACCGCGCGGACGCGAGCATGTCCATGAGCCCGTAGTTGCCGGACGCCTTGTGGGGCGACTCAGCGGTGAGCGCTGGATGCACGAAGAAACCGAAGGGGCCCAACCGATAGTTCATCGTGACGACGATCACGCCCTTTCGCGCGAGCGCGTCGCCGTCGTAGAGCGGCACGGAGCCCGCGCCTTCGGTGAACCCGCCGCCGAACCAGTACAGCATCACGGGCAGCTTGTCGTTGGCGCTCGCGGCGGGCGTCCAGACGTTCAAGTAAAGGCAGTCTTCGCTCAGGGGCGGCGAGCCGTCCATCACCGCGATGTTGAGCCGCGGCCGCTCGGCCTTGCGCTGGTCGAACTGGATGCAGACGTTGCCGAACTTGCTCGCGGCGCGCACGCCGTCCCATTTCGCGACCGGCTGCGGCGGCTGCCAACGCAGTGCACCGACCGGCGGCGCCGCGAACGGGATGCCCCGGAACGCGCGCACGCCCTTCGAGGACTCCGTGCTGCCGCCGAGCAGCCCGGCGTCGAGCTTGATGGGCTCCTTGGGCTCGGCGGTCGCGGTGGCGGCGCCGAGCGCCAGAACGCCAGCTGAAAGCATCGCGGTGAGGCCGGCGACGGCGCGACCGGCTGAGCGAGTCGCCCCGCTCACTACGGCTTCCCCGGTTGCTTGCCCGCGTGCGCACGCTCGTAGCGCGACGTCACGATGAAGTTGCGCACCGCGGTGTTGTCCTCGTTGCACGCGTACTCGAAAAACTGGTAGCTCGGGTCGAGCCTCATCGGATACGCGGCCGTCCACGGACGCGTGAGCACCTCGGGGTCCTCGACGGTCATCGAGTACTCGATCGTGTCGTCGGCCGTGCGGTTGAAGCGCTCGGTGATCTTCATCTTCTCGCTGGTCGGCGTGTTGCCGCGCGGCGAGCCCGGAATGCCCACGTTGGTCATGCCGCCGTGCCCGTTGAAGTTGGTGGTCTCGACGACGAGGGTGTCGCCTTCCCAGTGACCGCGCGACTCGCCCATCCACTGCTTCACCGCGGGATCGAGCGGCGCCCGGCCGTCGACCGGAACGATCCGCGCCTCGTGAATCATCTCGAGCCGGATCACGACGTAGCCGGGAGCCTGGTGGATCTCGATGCCGTTGTTGTAGTTGAACGGGAACATCGACGGCGGCAGACCGCGCGTGATGCACCGGTCCCAGCTGTCGAAATCGGTGGGCTTGTCGAACACCTCGTGGCCCCAGCTGCTACCCATCGCCGACGCCTTCGCCTTCGCGGCCTCCGTGATCTCGGGGAACTGTCCGTTCAGCGGATCGACGAGCAGCGACGTGAGCCGCTGCGCGGTCGTCGCTTCGGCCCAGTGGCCGATGCCCATCTTGTTGTCCTTGATCTCTTTGTCGTAGGCCGTGTTGCGGCCCTCGAGGCCCTGCTCGGCGGCGGTGAACTCTTCGTCGCTCATGAAGCGGCGGTTGCCGTATTTGGCGGGGCGCGTGAACGGTGTGCCGATGAGGTGGGAGATCGGCCATTTGCCGCGCAGATCGGGATCGCCCCATTCCGTCTTCGGCTGCTGCCATACGTCGCCGGCATCGGCCGCACTGGTCGCGTTCGAGCCTTCGGACCCGGATTGTTGCGAGCACGCGGCGAGCAACGCGCCGCCCGCGATGACACCGATCGCGAGAATTCGCCGACTCACTGTTCTGCCCTCCAGCGCGTGTGCGTCCGCACCGCTGTGATGCGGCCGGACGCGACCGCGCCCCTTCGTCTAGCCCACCGAGTATACGTTCCGAAACCGGGGTGCGGGAACGCCCAAGCACAAGAATGGTCGGGGCCCCGTGAGGATCACTCGGGCAAGGTGTATCGTACGCGCCGATATTCGTGATTCACGGCGGGGAGTAGCAATGAGAATCTCTTACGGAGCTATCGCGGCAGCCGCGACGTTCGCGATCGCCGGCTGCGGCCCCTCTGGGCCCGCGCAACAACCGGCGGCCGCGGCGCCGAACGCGGCGACGCAGAGCAGCGCGGCGAAAGTCGCGCCCGGCGACTGGCCGTTGATCAACCGGGATTTGAGCGCGAATCGTTATTCGCCGCTCACCGAGATCAACGCGAGCAACGTCGCGACCCTCCAGTCCGGCTGGAGCTATCAGCTCGGCGGCAATTCCACGGCGGTCCCGATCGTGATCGGCGGAGTGATGTACGTACCGAGCCGCGATCGAGTGGTCGCGCTCGACGCAGACACCGGTACCGAGAACTGGGCATACGTCCTACCGGCTCCGCCTGCACCGGCCACGCCGCCGCCTCCGCCGACGCCACCGGCGGGCGCGGCGCCCGGCGGCGCGGCGCCCGGCGGCGCAGCGCCCGGCGGCGCAGCACCCGGCGGCGGCGCCCGCGGTCCGGGCGGCGGCGGCCCCCGCGGGCCGGCCGGCCCCACGGCGTCGACGCGCGGCGTGAGCTACTGGGCCGGCGACGGCACGCTCGCGCCACGAATACTCTTCATGAGCGGCGCGAACTTGATCGCCGTCGACGCCGCCACCGGCAAGCCGGCGGCGGGCTTCGGCACGAACGGCGTCGTGAGCATCGGCGTTCCGTACGGCGGCACGCCCACGATCTTCAAGAACGTGGCGATCGTGGGCGCGGCGAGCGGCGAGGTGCCGCAGGGACCGGCCGGCAATCCGCGCGCGTTCGACGTGAGAACTGGCGCGAAACTCTGGGAATTCCAGACCGTGCCAAAGGCGGGCGAGCCGTTCAACGACACGTGGGGCGGCGGCGCCGAAGGGCGCGCCGGCACCAACATGTGGGGGTTCGCCGCACCGATCGACGCCGAGCGCGGTATCGCGTATCTGCCGATCGCGGGCCCCGCGGCCAACTACTACGGCGGCGATCGCCCGGGCAACAACGTGTTCGGGAACTCGATCGTGGCGGTGGATGCGACCACCGGCAAATACTTGTGGCACTTCCAGACCGTGCATCACGACATCTGGGACACCGACATGCCGTCGGCCGGCGCCTTGTTCGACTTCGTGAAGGACGGGCAGCGCTTCCCCGCGATCGCGCAAGTCGGCAAGTCGAGCTTTTTCTATGTGCTCAATCGCGAGCCGGGCAAGCCGTTGATCGACGTCGAGGAGCAGCCCGTTCCGAAGGGCGACGTGCCAACCGAGTGGTACTCGCCGACGCAGCCGATCCCGGTGCGTCCGCCGCCGCTCGCCCGCGTGAGCTTCACTGCGGCGGACATCGTTACCGCGGACGACACCACGGCCGAGCACGCGGCCGCGTGCCACGCCTTCATGGAGAAGAGCGGCGGCTTCTACAACGCGGGGCCGTTCACGCCGTTCATGTACAAGGCGCCGGACGGGCCACCGAAATCGACGATCCAGTTCCCGGGCGGCACCGGCGGCGTGAACTGGGGCGGCGTCGCGGCCAATCCGACCAACGGAATGTTCTACGCGGCGTCGCACGACGGCGCGTTGGTCGGTTGGGTGCAGGACAAGGATCCCAATCAGACCTATAGCTTCGAAGCCGTCGGCTCGAAGCAGCCGTACGACCGAGCGAGCGTCAACGGCGTGGGTCCGTTCTTCAGCTTCAACGCGCCGCTCTCCGGCAAGTACGACGACAGGGGCCGGCCCGTCGGGCCGAGCGCGCCGTGTCAGCGTCCGCCGTGGGGCAAGCTCGTCGCCGTGAACGCGAACACGGGCGAGATCGCGTGGGAGTCGGTGCTCGGCCTCAACGAGTCGCTGCCCGAAGGTAAGCAGCTCGTCGGCAGCTCCGGCAGCGCGGGCCCGACCGTCACCGCGGGCGGGCTCGTGTTCGTCGGCTCGACGAGCGACCGCCGGTTCCGCGCGTTCGACGCGACGAACGGCAAGGAGCTCTGGACCGCGATGCTCGACAACAACGGCAACGCGAATCCGATGAGCTATTCCGGCAAGAGCGGCAAGCAACGTGTCGCGATCGTCGCGGGCGACCGCGTGATGACCTACGCGCTGCCCTGAGTAGCGACCGCGCCGTCACCGTCGTCGCGCACGCGGCTCGCGGTGACGGGCGCGGGGCGGCGCTCACTCATCGTGCGCGCCGACAACGCGAAGACTCGACTGAAGGGGGCGGGATGCGCAACGCAAGCAAAGGCACGTGGGTCGCGCTCGTCGCGGCCGCGGCAGCATTCGCGGCGCTGCCGAGCGCCGCTCAGCAGAACGCGCCGAAACCGGCCGCGCGCGTCGGCGGCGAGCCGAACCTCAACGGCGTGTGGCAAGCGATGAACACGGCCAACTGGAATCTCGAAGCCCATTCCGCCGCGCAGATCAAACCGTTCTGGCAGCTCGGCTCCCTCGCGGCGATTCCGGCGGGCCAGAGCGTGATCACCTCGCCCGCCAACGGCAAGATCCCGTATCTCCCCGAGGCGGTCGCGAAGCGCGACCAGAATCGCAAGAGTTGGCCGGAAGCGGATCCCGAGACCAAGTGCTATCTGCCCGGCATTCCACGCGCGACCTACATGCCCTTTCCGTTCCACATCGTCCAGGGCGGCGGCGGCACCGACATCCTGTTCGCCTACGAGTACACGAGCGCGAACCGCATCGTGTTCATGGGCGATCACCAGGAGCCGCCGGTCGACACGTGGATGGGCTGGTCGAACGGCGATTGGGATGGCGACACGCTGGTCATCGAGACCACAGGATTCAACGACAGCACGTGGCTCGACCGCGCGGGCAATCACCACAGCTCGGCGCTCAGGGTCACGGAACGCTTCACCCTCACGGACGCGGACCACATCCAGTACGAGGCGACGCTCGAGGATCCGAACGTGTACTCGGAGCCGTGGACGATCAGCATGCCGCTCTACCGGCACGTGGAGCCGAACGCGGAGATCCTCGAGTTCAAGTGCGTGCCGTTCGTCGAGGATTTGCTCTATCACGACTTGGAACTGTCGGAATAGACGCCAAGTCTCACTCAACACAGGGCAAGCCGACGCAGACCGAAGGCCAAGCCGTGGGCTATTCGAGCCTTTCTTGAGGAGACGTCGATGCGAACAAAGCTCATGAGCATGGTTGCAGGCGGCAGCTTGTTGCTCTCGGCCGCAGCCACACCGGTGCTCGCGCATCATTCCTTCTCGGCGGAGTTCGACGCGAACAAACCGGTCACGATCGAAGGAACGGTCAAGGAGTTCCGCTGGGTCAACCCGCATTCCTGGCTCGAGGTCAACGTCACCAAGGCGGACGGCACCGTGGAGCTCTGGTCCATCGAAGGCGGCGCGCCGAGCGCGTTGCTGCGCCGCGGTTGGACCAAGAACACGCTGCCGCCGGGCACGCGCATCAAGGTCGAGGGCTTCATGGCGAAGGACGGATCCACGCGGGCGAGCGCGACCGACATCACCTTCCCGGACGGCAAGAAGATGTTCATCGGCTCGTCGGGCACCGGCGCACCGGACGAGCACCCCGAACCCTAAAGGACAGGTTACTTTTTCGGCGATGCGCGGCCCGCTTCGCCGGGGCCGGCCGAAAAAGTAACCTGTCCCTACTGCGACGCGGTGTCAGATGCCCGTTTCAGACCCGACGGCGGCGGGCCGCCGGTCGCCCAGTCGAGCAGCTGCGCGGTGTGCACGATCGGCACGTTCGCCCCCACCGAGAGCTGACTGATACAGCCGATGTTGCCGGTCGCGACGACGCCCGCGCCGGTGCGCGCGATGCTCGCGAGCTTGCGCTCGCGTAAGCGGGCGGCGATTTCGGGCTGCAGCACGTTGTAGGTGCCGGCCGACCCGCAACAGAGGTGTCCTTCCGCGATCTCGCGGACCTCGAAACCCGCGTCGCGCAGCAGCCGGCGCGGCACGGCGTCGAGCTTCTGCCCGTGCTGCATCGAGCACGCCGAGTGATACGCCACGGCCGGCCCGCCGCGCCGCGACACCGGCGGCAGGCCGAGCTCTGCGAGCGCCTCGGTGACGTCGCGCGTCTTCGCGCTCACGGCCGCCGCCTTCGCCGCGAGCGCGGCGTCGTTGCGAAACATGTAGCCGTAGTCCTTCGCCTGCGTGCCGCAGCCCGATGCGTTGACGACGATCGCGTCCAGCCCGCGCTCGAGCTCGCCGTGCAGACGCTCGATCAGCGGGGCGGCCAGCGAATGCGAATCGTGCTCACGTCCCAAGTGGTGCACGATCGCGCCGCAACAGCCGGGCACGCTCACAACATCTGCGCCGGCGCGATTGAGCAAACGGATCGTCGCCGCGTTGATTTCCGGATCGAGCACGTTCTGCACGCAACCCGCGAGCAACGCGACGCGGGCGCGACGCGAGCCCTGCGCCGGGAAAACGTGCGCGTCGGTCGCGCTCGCCGCGCCGCCGCGCGCTCGGTGCGCCGTGAGCTCGAGCATCGCGCGCACTTGGCGCGGCAGGACCGCGGCGAACGGCCGCGCGAGCGCGGCCAACGCGACCGCCGCGCGAAATCGGCCCGGAAACGGCAGCGTATGCGCGAGCAGCGCGCGCAGAACGCGCTCGTGCAGCGGCCGCCGATAAGTGCGCTCGACGTGCACGCGCGCGTGGTCGATCAGGTGCTGGTAGTGCACGCCCGACGGGCAAGTGGTCATGCACGCGAGGCACGATAGGCACCGGTCCACGTGCTTCACTACGTCGGCCGTCGCGGGCCGGTCGTTTTCGAGCATCTCCTTGATCAGATAGATCCGGCCGCGCGGGCTGTCGAGCTCGTCTCCGAGCAGCACGTACGTGGGGCATGTGGCCGTGCAAAAGCCGCAGTGCACGCACTTGCGCAGAATCTGCTCGCTCGCGGCGACGTCGGGGTTGGCTAGCTGCGCTGTCGAGAATCGAGTCTGCAAGACCTCACTCCATGCGGCCGGGGTTGAGCTTACCGTCGGGGTCGAAGGCGCGCTTCAAGCGCGCGCCGAGCGCCGCGAGCTTGGGCTCCGGCGGTGGAAACGACGGCACCGCGCGGCGCGCGTCCGCCGGAGCCTTGAGCAACGTCGCGTGGCCGTTGCGAACCGCACCGCGCACACGAGCCGCGTCGACGTCGCGATACGCGGCGAAGATCAGCCCGCCGCCCCAGTCGAGCACGTATCGCTCCGGCGCGAGCGCCGCGACGACGCGCGGCGCGTCCGACGGCGGCACCGAGACACGCCAGACGACGGGATGGCTCGCGAGCACCGACGCCGAGCCGATCTCTCGCCACAGCGCCCGCGACTCGGCCGCCTCGACCGCGTCGTGGGCCGTCGCGAGCAGCTCGCGCAGCGCGGCCGCACGAGCGTCGACCGACGCGGCGAAGCCTTCGATCCGGAGCAGCGCGCCCCGCGCGGGATCGAACGCCGCCGCCGACACGTCGTGCGCCGAGCCGAGCGCGGCGGTGAGCACGCGTAGCGCGTCCTCGGGTGTGCGGCTCGCGACGCGCAGCGTGCGTTCCGTCTCCGGCGCGGGTGCGACTCGCACGGTCACCTCCGTGAGCACCGCGAGCGTGCCCCACGATCCCGCCAGCACTTTCGGCACGTCGTAGCCTGTAACGTTTTTCACCACGCGGCCGCCCGCGCGCACGAGCTCGCCGCGGCCGGTTACGGCCGTGCAGCCGAGAAAGTGATCGCGCGCGGCGCCGGCCGACACACGCCGCGAGCCCGCGAGATTCGCGGCAAGCACGCCGCCGAGCGTCGGTGCGATCTGCACACCGAACAGTGCCCCGAAGTCGGGCGGCTCGAACGCCAGCCGTTGACCGTTCGCCGCGAGCAGGCCCTCGATCTCGGCGAGCGGCGTGGCGGCCTGCGCGGTGAGCACGAGCTCGGCCGGCTCGTAGGCGACGACGCCGGTCAGAGCGCTGAGGTGGAGGACGTCGCCGTCGACCGGACGGCCGACCGCGCGCTTCGAGCCGCCGCCGACGACCTCGAGCGAGCGCGAATGGCGCGCCACGATGTCGGCGACGTCCCGTGCATCGCGCGGTCGCAGCGCGCCCTCCTCGCCCGCGCTCATGCACCCTCCGTGGTCGCGTGCATCAGAAACGCGGCAGGTCCGGAAACCGCTCGGCGCCCGCGTGCACGTGCTCGCGGCCGAGCTCGGCGCAGCGACGCAACGTGGGGAACACCTTGCCGGGGTTGAAGCGCACGTCGGGATCGAACGCGTGCTTGATCCGATGTTGGATCTCGAGATCGACGGCCGCGAATTGGTAGGTCATGAGATCGCGCTTCTCGAGGCCGACGCCGTGCTCGCCCGTGAGAACCCCGCCCACGTCGACGCAGAGCTTCAAGATCTCGGCGCCGAACGCCTCGGCGCGGTCGATCTCGCCCGGTACGTTGGCGTCGTAGAGGATCAACGGATGCAAGTTGCCGTCGCCCGCGTGAAACACGTTGGCGACGCGCAAGCCGTAGCGCTGCGACATCTCGATGATCGCCGCGAGCACGCGCGGCAGCTCGCGGCGCGGGATCGTGCCGTCCATGCAGTAGTAGTCGGGGCTGATCCGGCCGACGGCGGGAAATGCCGCCTTGCGGCCCGCCCAGAACGCGAGTCGTTCGCGCTCGTCCTTCGACGCGCGACTGTACGACGCGCCGTTCGCCGCCGCGATCGCGCCGACGCGCTCGATCAAGAGGTCGACCTCGACGGCCGGGCCGTCGAGCTCCACGATCAGCAGCGCCTCGACGTCGAGCGGATAGCCGACGCCGACGAACGCCTCCGCCGCGTGGATCGCGGGCTTGTCCATCATCTCCATGCCGGCCGGGATGATGCCGGCCGCGATGATCGCCGCGACGCACGCACCGGCCGCCTCGACCTCGCCGAAGCCGATCAGGAGCGCACGCGCCGTCTGCGGCCGCTTGAGGATCCGCACCGTTGCCTCGGTGACGACGCCGAGCAGGCCTTCCGACCCGACCATGAGCCCGAGCAAGTCGTAGTGCCCGCTGTCGAGATGCTTGCCGCCGAGCCGCACGATCTCGCCGTCCGGCGTGACGAGCTCGACGCCGAGCACGTTGTTGGTGGTGAGACCGTATTTCAGGCAATGCACGCCGCCCGAGTTCTCGGCGACGTTGCCGCCGATCGTGCACGCGATCTGGCTCGACGGGTCCGGCGCGTAGTAGAAGCCCTCCGCGGCCACGGCGTGGCTGATCGCGAGATTCGTCACGCCGCACTGCGCGACGACGCAGCGGTTCGCGTAGTCGACGTCGAGTATCCGGTTGAACTTGCCGAGCGCCACGACGATCGAGTCGGCCGCCGGGATCGCACCGCCCGACAGCGACGTGCCGGCGCCGCGCGGCACGATCTTCACGCCCTCGCGCGCGGCGTATTTGAGGATCGCCGCCACCTCGGCCGTCGTTTCCGGGAGGACGACTACCAGCGGCTGCTGGCGGTACGCGGTGAGCGCGTCGGTCTCGTAGGCCGCGAGGCGGAGCGGCTCGTCGATCACGTTGCCGGGACGGACGAGCGAGCGCAGCGCGCGCACGATGTCCGCGCGCCGCGCAACGATCTCGGCGTCCGGCTCGGGTAGGCAAATCATGGGGCGGGATTAGACAACAAAAGAGCGCGGCGCGGTAATCCCGGGCCATCGATCTCCTGAGATCAGGCCGGAGCACCGGCCGGCCGCTTTGGGGCCGAAGCGGCAGATGAATCGTGGTCTAGGTTCCAGCCTGTATCGGCCGTCTCGCATCCATGCCGTATAACGCGCGTTCGATATTTGACGCATAACAGCGACCGTGGTCTAGTAAAAACAATCTCTTATGTTGCGATCAATCATGTTATCCAGCGTCTTGCCGTACTTTATTTGCGGCATGACGCTGTCTAGTTAGAGTTAGGCGGCAGTGTGTGTGCTCGTATCGGTAAGCCCGAGTGCGTGCCATTGGCTGGCGCACTGCGGTGCTGAGTTCGGCCTAGCAGTCGAAGATGCAGGCTCTGAGTTCGGGTGTGAGATCGCTAAGCGTAGTGCAGGAGTTTCTACACTGGGGGGGTAACGGCATGAGTGATCTTGGCGGCGCGAGCGAAGGCAGACACAAGCGCAACGGCAGCCATCTCGCGATCTGGATTGCGATTGGTGCTGGAATCGGAGTGGCGCTCGGAGCTGCATTCGGTCAGCTCGGCATAGGTGTAGCGATCGGTGCGGCGATTGGCGTAGCCGTTGGTGCCGCGCTTGACGCGAAAAGGAGCAAGTGACACGTCGTGCCAGCCGCCTGACAAGCAGTTGCAGCGGACGGTGACACGGCATCGCGGGCGCGCCGCCGCTGAACTGCGGCGTTATACATATGAACGACCGTCCATCGGCTAAGTCCGCCTGGTTGTGCATCGGCGCGACTCTGCTAGTTGCGCTGGGCTCGTTGGTGCAGATTGTGGATTCGCCGACCCTGCTCGTGCCGATGCCACTTCATCAGGTGATCCTCGCGTGGACGACTGGCTTCGGGCAGTTGGCTGTTCTGCCGATCACCTATGTCGTGACTCTCGCGCTCTTGTGGGATAGCGACGCTCTTGGCGAATTCGTTCAGGTCGCTTCGATAGTTGTCTTGGTGCTGAACGTTCTCTACTTCGTCACCTCGTTGGGCTCAGGCCTAAGGCACCAAGGCTCATTGCACACTTTCGTCGTGGCTGGCTACAACGTCGTCGGGTTAGCTGCCGTTGTGGCTCTCGCGGTGCTTGGACGCCAGAGAGATGCGAAACAGCTGCAAGTCGCCGCCTACTTGATCCTGTTCGCCATGCTTTCGTGGTGTGCTTTTCCGTATCTGGGTGAGCTCGCATAGGTTCTCGGGCTCGGAAGCGTGCGTATAACAACGGGTTGCAGCGGACGGTGATAGATAAAGCGCCAAGACACGAAGGTCAGCGCGCCGCCGCTGAGCTGCGGCGTTAGCCGTCAATTCATGCGCAGACTCGATCTCTATCGCGCGTTCGTCGAAAAGTGGACGCATCCTCAATATCGACCCGTGCCGGCAACACCAGACGCGCTAGACGCTGTAGAGCGAGAGTTCAAGATCGCGTTGCCGGCCGCCTATCGTGAGTACATGACTAACTTCGGTGCCGGAGGACCGACGAGTGACCTGTTGCACTCCATTGTTGAGGCCGACCTCGATACTCACGATCTCGGCCAGATCTATTCTCCCGATGGTATCGGGAAGATGACTACTGGCTGGCGAAGAAACGGGATGCCTGAGGAACTAGTAGCTGTTGCTGGAGACGGTATGGGCAATCAGTTCTGCTTCCACATTGGGGAATGCGGAGACATGCGCAAGGACGATGCGCGGGTCTGGTTCTTCGATCATGATGTTTTGCAAGCCGAGGATACCGCTAACGGATTCGAAGAGTGGATAAGGGAGTTCTACGAGGTCCATCGTGTTGACGCCTAACAAGCAGTTGCAGCGGACGGTGCCGAGGTATCGCGGCGACGCCACGAGCGCTCCATTTCGTTATGCGCTCGTGGCGCGCGGCAAGACGCAGCGCGCCGCCGCTGAACTGCACGTTAGACACCAGAACACCCTGCTAACTGGAGCTTGTGTCCAATGATCTCGCGTCAATGGCGGGGCCTAGCGCGCCGCGAGGCGGCTCAGGCGTACGAAGCGCACCTAATCCACGAAACCTTCCCCGCTCTTCGGAAGATCGAGGGCTTCGTCGACGCATCCATACTTAGACGTATCGTGGAGGCCGGAGTAGAGTTTCTGGTGGTAACGCAGTGGTCCTCTTTGGAAGCCATTGCAAAGTTTTCCGGAAGCGACCTTGAGGCCGCAGTGGTTCCGGACAAGGTCCAAAGAATGATGATCGAATACGATCGAAGGGTGAAGCACTACGAGGTTGTCAGTGGCGGTGACGTCTAACCCCCCGTTCGAGAGCCGACGCGCCGATCGGCAGCACGCGTTTGGTTTGCGTCCGCCGCGGCACGCCGTTCAACGCGAACGTTAGGCGACACAGCGAGCGAAACCGCGTGACCAGGGTTCCGTGCAAAACATGCGGCGTCGCTATCCTGTCGGATACCGCGGCGCGAAACGATGGCAAGTGCGTGCCGTGCCGATCGGGGACGCGCCAGAATATCGAACCGGCGAAAAAATGGCATCGGGAGCAGCGTGAGCGGGAGAGGACCGATCCATTGCGCAGACTGTGGCGGGATTTGGTTACGCGCGCCCGTGAGACGCCGAACGGGTTCGCTTCTTTTTCCGAACCGGAGCAGCACTATTTCGCCGTAGGTCTCCTTGAAGGAGAGGTGTACAACGGCGGCTTCGATCAGTACTTTTTCAATAGCTCCGGTGATCACTATCGGTACGCCGTCGAGGGTCTTGAGGCGATGGGGGCTCCTCAGGCGCTGGGTCTGTTGCGACAAGCGAAACAGGTAGTCTTTGGATTCGACGAGCCGGAGCGGGATACCGAGCGCCGACGTGCGTTTCTTCGCAGCTCAGTCGACGAGTCTCACTCGAAACGCCTGAACTCCCTGGATTCGCTATTTTGGAAAGACCCGGATTCTCTGGGTGCAAAGTTCGAACAGTTTGCCAAAAACCGTGGCCTTGTCAGTGTCGCCTAACAAGCAGTTGCGGCGGACGGTGGAAGGGTATCGCGGGCGCGCCGCCGCTGAACTCCGGCGTTAGGCGCAATTCTATGGACACCGCACGCACAGAGATCCGTCGCGCACAGATCGCCGATGCAGCAGAAATGGCGCGCCTCGCAGGCGAACTGGGCTACCCGATGCCGACGGCAGAGATGACCCGGAGGCTCGCTGTCCTGCTTCCGAACGAACGTCATTACGTTGTCGTAGCAGCGAGCGGAGGGGGTTTGTTCGGGTGGATGCACGTCGAGCATCGGTTTTCCCTCGAGGGAGGAGATCGAGCCGAGTTGATGGGCCTTGTCGTGGACTCAACCGCCCGACGTCGCGGCTTCGGCCGTGAGCTCGTCGACGTCGCGGAGAACTGGGCGCTCGCGCATGGGTTGTCGTCGCTCACCGTTCGGTCGAACGCCGCGAGAGCTCTATCGCACCCATTCTATGAGTCGCTTGGCTACTCGCGCAGCAAGACGCAGCATGTATATACCAAAACGGTCACGACTAGATCGCGTGCGCCAATCGCCTAACAAGCAATTGCAGGAGACCGTGGAACGGCGTTGCGGGCGCGGCGCAAGTGCGTCATTTCATTGTGCACTCGCGGCGCGCAGCAAGTCGCGGCGCGCCGCCGCTGAACTGCGGCGTTAGCCGTCATGTGCCGTTGCCGTGGTCGTTGAGTACGCACCCAGTCGCTACGACGTAGCGCGGGCCTATGCGCGACTGTTGATGCATTCGCCTGAGTTTCGTCGAAACATGTCGATATTCGCCGCGGCAGTGCTCGCGGCCATGCTATCGATCGGATATCTCGTTGACGCCGAGTTGGGGCGGAACGGCGTAACTAGGGCAATATTGTTTACGATCGCGTGGATAGCCCTCGTGCCCGTGGGGGTCGTGCTCCGTTTCGTCCCCGGCGTGAGGCGCTTAACGCTCACCGAGCGCGGGGTTGTCGTTGAACGTAGCGGCAAGAGCTGGGATATTCTTTGGCGAAGCGTGGCCTTCCTTTCCGACACGCCCGAGTACGTTCTCGTGGGCCATCGCTACGTAGACTTTCTTGTTATCCCGCGTGCCGCATTTTCGAGCGATGACGAACACCGTCGATTCGTGCGCCTCATTGGAAGTGGTATTTCGAAGGATCGCGACCAAGCCCGTTAACGTCGCGTGGCACAGGGCGGTGGCGAGGCGCATCGAGGACAGATGGGTGTTCGCTCGTATCGAGAATAGAGTGTCACAGTACTCGTTCGGGTGAGGTTGCGCGGTGACGGTTAACACGCAGTTGCAGCGGACGGTGCTACCGCGTGGCGGGCGCGCCGCCGCTGAACTGCGGCGTTAGGCGCAACATGGATGAGACCGTTTTGCTTGAGCGATTGCGCGGCCTGGAGAGCGAGTTGCACCGTCTCGAAACGCGCAGGAGCAGAAGCCGCCTGGAGAGCCTACTGCACCCTGATTTCGTCGAGGTTGCTCGCTCGGGCCGGTGCTACAGCCGAACCGAGGTTCTCGAAGAGTTCGCTGGTGGTGCTGCGCTGGAGCCCGTTCATACACAAGACTTCAGACTGGGTGAGCTTGGTCCAGGCGTCGCGTTGCTGACGTACAGGTCGGCGCACGTAAGTCCGACCGGTGGCTTGTTTCGACAGACTCTCCGATCATCGCTCTGGATCGAAACTGCAAATGGTTGGCGCATTCGGTTCCATCAAGGAACGCCCGCGGAAGCATCGTCCGCTGAACCGGAACTCTAAGGACTTCCCGTTCGCGTCAACTGTTGGTCTTCCCGTTCGCTCCTTCGATCCGTGCGCCAAGAAGGACAGACTGCGAGTCTCTAATCGGTCTTTGTTGAGCTGCTAGAGCTCGGACCCGGATGTAAGCCGCACGCTCGCTCCTCGATCGTTAGTCGGCGTTTGCCGCACACCGGTTCATCAGGTTTTGCGAGCGTCGGTCTGACCTGTTTTGGCGATGGGTCGCAGCGTCGTTAAGAGATCTCCTCTTGAATCGATGTCGTGTCTCGAACTAAGCGCTGTGAGCGAGCATTGCCCACAACACCCGCGCGTTCTTGGCGGCGACCGCCACGCAAGCGCGGTGATAGCCGCGCCGAGCTCGCACGGCGAGCGCCCAACGTGACAGTGGATCGTCTTTCCCGACCGCTCGCTGTAGAACGCTTCTCGCGCCCATCACGAGCAGGGTGCGCAGGTACGGATCGCCGCGAGCGGTGATGTGCCCGAGGCGCTGTTTGCCGCCAGTGGAGTGTTGTCGGGGAACGAGCCCGAGCCAAGCAGAAAACTGCCGGCCGTTCTTGAACTCTCGCGTATCTCCGACGCTGGCGACAATCGCGGAAGCGGTGATCGGGCCAATGCCCTGACGTTGCAAGGCGATTTGCGCCGCGTGATTCTCCCGAGCGTGCGCTTCGATCGAGTGCTCGTACTCGCGCACCCGTGCGTCGAGCGTGTGCAGGTGCTGCAGCAGATCGCCCAGAGCCCGTGCGGCATGCGGCGGCAGCCGCTCGAGCAATTCACCGACTCCATGCCGGATCGCTGCGCTGCTCTGCGGCAGCACGAACCCGAACTCGGCGAGTAGCCCGCGCAACCGGTTGATCGTCGCCGTGCGTTCCTCGATGAACCCTTGGCGCACCCGGTGCAAACAAAGTACCGCTTGCTGCTCAGGCGTCTTGATCGGGATAAACCGCATCTGCGGCCGACTTACCGCTTCGCAGATCGCCTCCGCATCGTTGCCGTCGTTCTTGCCGTTCTTTCGGTACGGCGCCACAAACCGTGGGGCCATCAACTTGACCGTGTGGCCGAACTGCTGAAGTCGGCGTGCCCACTCGTGCGCTCCCGAGCAAGCTTCCAGGCCGATCACACACGGCGGCTGCTCGATCAGCAGTCCCATTAAGCGAGCCCTCGATACCGTCTTGCGCAGGACCACCGCGCCCGCCGAGTCGATTCCATGCACCGAAAAGCTGTTCTTTGCCAAATCAATCCCGATGGTAGTAACGTTGTTCATGACTTCCCCTTTTCGAGTTGGTTGAAAATGCACACACACTTCAATCTTCGCACTCGCGTGCCTCGGGACGGGGAAGTCCCTTACATTCGTTAGGCGAGAGGT
>Ga0137410_10000052_pt1 | contig 76510 bp, 63 predicted proteins | sample CZODoug1_16funga_FD_108878 | JGI IMG/M metagenome (GOLD analysis project Ga0137410, IMG submission 108878) | Vadose zone soil fungal communities from Angelo Coast Range Reserve, California, USA - CZODoug1_16fungal (Illumina Assembly) | ecosystem: Environmental > Terrestrial > Soil > Vadose zone... | reverse complement strand
GTCTGTCCCGCCAACGCGAACGGCGTGGTCGGCATCAAGCCGACGGTCGGCCTCACCAGCCGTGCGGGCATCGTGCCTATTTCCCATACACAGGACACCTTCGGTCCACACGGCCGCACCGTGGCCGACGCAGCGGTCGCCCTGGGTGTCGTGCAAAGCCGTAGCTTCGATGGCCGCGATCCCGCAACGGCCGGTGTTCCCCTCGGATGGCAGGGGCGCTTCACTCGACCAACAAACATTCCGATCGAGTACACGCAATTCCTCAACAAGCAAGGTCTTCAGGGCGCGCGCCTCGGGGTGACCAGGGTTGGACTCAACGGATTCGACCCGTTGGTACCGACGCCGCCTCTTGTACTGGCGCAATTCGAGGCTGCGTTGAACGCCATGAGTGCGGCGGGCGCCACTCTCATCGACCTCGACGCCGCTGGCTTTACGTTTCCTTCGGCCGACGGCGAGTTCCTGGTGCTTTGCTTCGATTTCAGGAATGACCTTAAAGCCTACTTCGCCACTCGTTCGGGTGTACCCATGGCGGGGAAGACCTTGACTGACGCCATCGCTTTCAACAACGCCCACGCGAAGACTGAGATGCCATTCTTCAATCAGGATATTTGGGATCTCTGCGATTCGCTGGCGCCGGGACCGGACGACCCGCAGCCTGCCTTCGGTGGAATGACTTACAACCAGGCGCTTGCCATTGACCAGAATGCCGGAGTTAACGGCATCGACGCAGCGTTGAGCCAGTTCCATCTCGACGCAGTGGTCAGCGCCACTGACAACCCCGCCTGGGCGACCGACCTGATCTACGGCGATCACTTCATTTTTGGCACATCGGGTCTGGCGGCCGCGCCCGGTTATCCGATCGTGCAAGTGCCTGCGGGCATGGTGTTCGGTGCACCACTCGGAGTGAGCTTCTTCGGAACCGCGTTCAGCGAGCCTACGCTCATCAAGCTGGCGTCCGGATTCGAGGCAGTTACTCAGGTACGCAAACACAACCTGCCTACGTTTGCGCGTACCGTTCCGTTCGACCACATTTCCGGTACAACGCTGGTGCCGCCAAACCGGCGCAACGTGCCTCTGGAAGACAGCCAAAGCCAGCGGCCGACGCCACCAAACGCAAACCGGCAGCCCGGGAAAGAACAAAGGCGGCCGCACCACCTATGATTTTGTCTGGAACTGCTAACAGTCTGGAGGGCGCAACTTAGGTGCGCCCTCTTGTCCTATCCAATCAGACGAGCTGCGTGAGTTCTAGTCATCCCCGCGCACGCCGACTCCCGGCCCGTTCGCGGGCGAGGGCGCACGCGCCACACCATTAATCTCTTGATCTTTGTATTGCAGCTGATACAGCTTCCAGTAAATCCCACGCTGGGCAAGCAGTTGCTGGTGCGATCCCATTTCGCGGACCTGGCCTTTGTGCATGACAATAATCTTGTCGGCGCGCTGGATGGTCGACAAGCGGTGGGCGATGATCAGCGAAGTACGGCCTTCAACCATGCGGCTGAGGGCGTCGCGGACACGGAATTCGGTTTCCGTATCCACGCTCGAGGTGGCTTCGTCGAGAATCAGGATCTTCGGATCGTGCGCCAGGGCGCGGGCGAACGAGATCAGCTGCTTTTGGCCAGTGGAGAGCGTCGAGCCGCGCTCGCGAACTTCTTCTTTGAATCCTCCGGGCAGGGTGCGGATGAAGTCAGCCAGGTTCACTTCTTCAGCGGCCCGCTCAACGTCGGCGTCTTCGATCCAGCCGGTTCCCAGGCGGATATTTCCCGCGACCGTTCCAGAGAACAGGAATGGATCCTGTAAGACAGTACCGAATCGCGAGCGCAGGTCTTTCAGGTCCATGTCTTTGATGTCGACGCCGTCGATACGGATCGCGCCCTTCTGCACGTCATAGAAGCGCATGAATAGCGAGATCAACGTAGTCTTGCCCGCGCCCGTGTGGCCGACTACGGCGACGGTTTCTCCGGGGTCGAGGACGAAGCTTACGTCGCGCAGGACCCAGTCGGGTGTGGACGGAGCACTTTGGTTCGCGGGTTCCGCCGAGCCTTGCTCCGTTTGGACGGGTCGAAGACCCGTCCCTACGTCGGCGCTGGCTGGGATATTTCGGTAGGCGAACCAGACATGATCGAACTCCACGCGGCCGGGGCCCTGCGGTTTTTTGGGAACTGCGGGCGACATGACTTCCACCGGCGTGTCGAGCAGTTTGAAAACGCGCTCACCAGCGGCCATGGCCGATTGCAGAATGTTGTACTTCTCGCTCAAGTCCTGAATCGGACGAAAGAAGCGCTGCGCATACTGCATGAACGCTACCAGAACGCCAAGCGTCACTATCTTGGGTACCCCTATGCCGCCAAACCAGATAATGCACGCGATCGCAATCGCCGACAGAATTTCTACCACCGGATAGTAGACCGAGTACGCCATGATGGCGTCCTTGAACGCCTCCATGTGGCTAGCGTTGATATCGGAGAACTGCTTGAAGGCGCGCTTCTCGCGGTTGAAAAGTTGCAGGACGAGCATGCCGGAGACGGCTTCCTGCAAGTAGGAATTGATTCGCGCAATGGCGGTACGAATACGGCGATAGGAGTCGCGAACTTTGTCGCGAAAGATTTTGGTGGCGTAAATGATGAGCGGAAGCACGGCGAAGGTGATCAGCGCCAGCCTCCAGTTCATCTTCATCATGATGCCGATAATGCCAGCGAGTACGAAGACATCTTCGAAGATCGAGACCACTCCGGCAGTAAACATTTCGTTGAGCGCGTCCACATCGGTGGTGACGCGTGTGACCAGTCGGCCCACCGGATTCTTGTCGAAGAATCCGACGTGCATGTGCTGCAAGTGGCGGAAAATCTGTTTGCGGAGATCGAACATCACCTTCTGTCCGGTCCACTGCATGGTATAGGTCTGGATATACTCCAGTGTGAAGGTGAAGATCAGTATCCCGATGTAGAGTCCGCCGATTTGCGCAATGCCGATGAGCGGCGCACCGCTCAGCCGGTCGCCGATCCAGGAGTGCGCATCCGGCGACTTGGTGAGATATTTGTCGACCGCAATCTTGGTGAGGAATGGGCCGAGCACGTCCGCCACCGACTTGAGCACAATCGCCACCAGGGCAATCGCCACATGCCACTTGTACGGACGCAGATACGTAAGCAACCGCCGCATCAGCCGGCTGTCATACGCTTTGCCTAGTACTTCTTCTTCCTGATTCGAGGCCATCGGGCAGAGACGGAACTGAGTAAAAGATTACCTTAAATAGATGGCCGCGAGGGCTCGCTGGATGGAAAAGGTTGGGACACGACGACTGTTCCGTCAGGAGCTCAAACGAGTATTGACGGAAACGCGGACAGGACTCCTTCAGCGTCGATTTGAGTTCCTTGTTTGGCATTTCGGCTAGATGATTGAACAATCCTGTTCTCTTAGCCAGAACTACTCCGGTTGAGTAGACGGAATACACGCGTCAAGGGGAACGTCCTTCAGCTGTTCACCCTTCCGGTCCTCCACGTTTTGCTTGACCCACTTTCGAATCGGATTCGTCAATCCAGCGTTTACACCGAGTGCTTGGTAGGCGGCTTCTCGCAGATCCGCCGACGCATTGCGCGGGGCCAAGGTGGCGACACTGACTGCTTGCACTCCCTTATCACGGGGTATGGCCAGGCTGGTGATTTCGCTTTCACGCCCTAAGAATGCCGGTGTAGGGTTACTGGGCAGAGCGGCAAGCTTCGGGTTATAGAGCAGTTCGCGCAATCCCGCGAGCTGGGTCTTATCGAGCGTGTCGCGATAGATTTCGAATTTTGTCGTGACGCCGGATTCCTGGATGCTCTTTTCGAAACGATACCGGCCACCGTCATATACCACCGCGCAGGTGCGTGTGATCTTGAAAGAGTTTGCATCCATAAAGTCGGTGTTGGTCATTCCGCCAACGGTCTGTCCGGTTGTCCCTTTCGCTGCGCTCACCGACGATATGGCAGTTCCGCCACCCTTTAATTCGTAGCGGTCCATAACAATCCGCATCACGTAGGGAGCGGAGGGGCTAGTTTTGGCTTGCCCTCCGGCGGCCTGCGTAGGCTGCGGGGGTACACATCGGTTGCTCGCAGCGTCTGCTATCGGATTTTGTTGTTGCTTATTGCGGTCCAGCCATTTCAGGATCGGATCCATGTCAGTCTTAAATGGTTTTCGGCTCTTGCTGCTCGGGAAAATCAGCTTCTGCCAGCCCGTAGGGCGAGGGATCGTAATCATGACCTGATCCACGTCTTCTCCTGGTGAAGCCCCTTCGATCTGAGTAGGTTTTAGATCGATGATCTCCTGCGCATTCAGATGCGGCTCGAGTTCCGCCAAGTTTGGCGGCTCAAGTGTCCCTTCAAACACGCGTGGATGTCCCGCGACCGTGCGCTCAAGATGATAATGACCGTCTTTTTGAACCAGCATGCAGACATTTTCTTCGCGTGTTTGGCGCTCCATCCGGACGAGATAGGGACTGCCACCAACCTGGGCCAAACAGGGAATAGCAAGGACAAGGCTGAATGGAACCAATTGAGTCAAGGTTGATACCTTACCCACGGCGAGCCTCCTGAGCAAGTCCATTCAACCAAAAAATTGAGTGAATGTATAGGGTACGGAGCGCACTGGTGCAACCTATGCGGCGCGTCGCGGGGCTACCGTTGTATCGAGTCCAAAATAAACCTAAGTGAATAAACCTAAATGAATGTTAAAGCACGTGGAAAAGGTTGTGCCCTGTCAGCTGGCATTATCCGCCCGGACTGCAACGTGCATTGGGAGGAGTCGCCGTGGGGATAGCGCTTTTTTCGTTAAGGTTTACCTTCAGCCATTCCCGCAGCGGAGCGATGAGTCTCGTGCCGTGTTCTTCCACAGAGGGGCTCAGCGAGTTGTGGATGATTCGATAGGATTTCCAGGCGGCGATTTTCTGCACCGAAGCGCCACGCGGGATGGCCAGGCGAGTTAAGTAGCTATCGCCGGTAAAGATCAATTCATGTTCTTCCTGTTTTTCTTCTGGCTGATTCACCAACTCGGGTGCGCCGAGAATGGCGCGCAACGAATCCAGATCGGGAGCGGCAATGGTTCCGTCAAGAACAGCACTCCTTAGTCCTTTGGCGTAACTCTTGGTCTGCTTGACCAAGTGGAATTGCCCCGAGGTGGACACGAGCACACAGGACACTTCGATCCGGTAGTTGACCATGCGCTGGTCGAATACTTGCAGGATATAGTTTGCCGGCGCCGGTGGGAGTTTGGCCGGAGGCGTGGCATCGGCCACCGATTGCCCGGACGGTTCAGTCTTTCGCTGGGCGAACTCGGGTTTACTCGGAGGAAGGCAGTTGTTGCGGCCGGCTTCCTCCGAGAGTTCGCGCACTTTTCGTTTGTTGACGACGTCCAGCCATTTGAGAAGTGGGTCCATCGCACTGCGGAAGGGCTCGCGGGACCCCGAATCCGGGAAGAAGAGCTGCTGCCAGGATCCGGGCCGATGAATCTCGAGGATCACTTGATCGCTGTCGGCTTTCAGCATCAGGTCAGGGATTTGTTTCTGTTCCAGGTTGAACAAGGCATCTCCAGAAAGAATGCGGATGATGTCTCGTAAGTCGTCGGCGTTCAGAGCGCCTTCGAAGACGCGAATTTTTTGCAAGCTGTGGCGTTCCAAGTGGTACGCGCCGTTGGAGTCGAGAAGAACACAAACGGACTGGAGATCCTGGGCGCGTTCGAGGCGGAGCAGGTAAACCGGAGCGGCAGTTTCAGTGGCGGGTGCGTTACTCTGCGTCTGCGCCCGCGCCCATGATGTCACAAAGATCGCAGCCACTAGTAAGACATTGAGTTCGCGCCGCATGGTCGCGATTAGAGCATAACGGGTCGTTTTCCAGGAAGCACTCCGGCTAACTCACCCGTCTCAGCACCAGCGCCGAATTCTTCGATCCGAATCCCACGCAGTTACAAACCGCGTGTTCGATCACTGCCCGGCGTCCAGCGTCGGGGACATAATCCAGATCGCAGGCGGGGTCGGGCTGGTCGAGGTTGATGGTGGGAGGGATGAGTTCGTGCTTCATAGCCACCAACGTCGCCGCCACTCCGGCTGCGCCCGAAGCCCCTTGCGGATGGCCGATCTGCGACTTCAGAGCCGAAGTCGGAATCTTGACGGCGCGTGCGCCCAATGCCAGCTTGACCGCGCGAGTCTCCACCCGGTCGTTGAGTTCAGTCGAAGTGCCGTGCAGGTTGACATAGTCAACTTGCTCGGGCGCGACGCCTGCGTCTTCAAGCGCCAGCGTGATCGCGCGTGCCGGCTCTTCGCCATCTTCACCTAGGCGGACGCGATGCAGCGCTTCGCAGGTTGACCCATATCCCGCGAGCTCGGCGTAAATGTGCGCGCCCCGAGTCTGCGCGTGGTCATAGTCTTCGAGCACAAACATCCACGAGCCTTCGGCCAGCACGAAGCCACTGCGATCCGCGGAGAAGGGCCGCGAAGCTCGTTCTGGGGCCTCGTTCCACAGCATCGTAAGCGCGCGCAGCAATGTGTAGGCCTTGACGGTCGCTGGACTGAGCGGAGCATCGACGCCTCCGGCGAGAATCATGGGCAACGTGCCGATCCGAATCTGGTCGAGAGCATAGCCCAGGGCGTCGGTGGACGACGTGCAGTTGGTGGTGACCACGTGGCTCGGTCCACGAAATCCGAAGCGCATGGAGATTTCGCTGGAAAGCGTCCCCATCGTGCCGGACGGTATACAGAACACGCTCGCCTGTTTGACGTGTCCGGTATGCCAGAGGCGGTATTGTTCTTCGGTGAATTCCTGCGCGCCGCCGCCCGTTCCGAGGATCACGCCGATCTCGCGCTTTTCTTCCTGCGACATGAATTGCGGATTCAGTCCTGCATCGGCAATCGCTTCTGCCGACGCCGCGATAGCCAGCGGCACGGAGCGAGAAACATGTTTGCGCTCGCGCGCGTCGACCCAGGCCAGTTCGTCGAAGTCCTGGATTTCGCCCGCCACATGGACAGGCAAAAAAGACGGATCGAAGCGCGTGATCTTTTTTACGCCCGACGTGCCCGCGAGAATGGCGCGGCAGAAATTCTCTTTGCCGATGCCGTTGGGGCTGACCACGCCCATGCCGGTGATGACGACGCGTCTCATAGTCGATGTAGGGTATCCAAGTCTACTCGAAGAGTTGTCAAAGAGAGGAGACAACCTCGCGTCCCATAGAATACAGAACAGGATGACTTTGGGCCTCTACCTCTCGGTGCCCTTCTGCCGGACCAAGTGCAGCTACTGCAATTTCGCCTCCGACGTCTTTTCGAAATCGGCATATGAAGGCTATGTGACGCGAATCCTCGAGGATGTCGCGACGGCACAGCGCGTAGCCTCTGAACTTGGATGCAATCTGCCCGAAACCGTCGATTCCATATATCTGGGCGGTGGAACTCCGTCCATCCTCGATACCCAACAGCTAAAGTGGATTTTCGCTGCGCTGCGGGAACGATTCGCCGTCGCCTCTGATGCTGAGATCACGGTCGAAGGTGCGCCGGGAACGCTGACTCGTGCGCTGATCGACACTTTGCTGGCATGTGGAGTGAATCGCGTGAGCCTGGGTGTCCAGTCTTTCGTGGACCTGGAAGCGCAGTCAGTGGGACGTCTGCACAAACGCACCGTCGTTCTTGAAGAAATCGAGCGCTTGCGGTCGGCAGGGCTTGCCAACATTAACATTGACCTGATTGCCGGACTACCGCACCAGACGGCCGAAAGTTGGATGTTTTCGCTGAGCGAGGCGATCGCAACCTGCGTTCCACACGTCAGCGTGTATATGCTCGAGGTCGATGAAGATTCGAGACTGGGAAGGGAACTAATCGCCGGTGGCACCCGCTATCACGCCCACTTTGTGCCGGACGAAGATGCGACCTCGGACTTCTACCTTCAGGCTTGCGACAGGTTGAATGGCGCGGGCATTGCGCAGTACGAAATTTCCAACTTTGCATGCACGGGTTGCGAGTCGCGCCATAACATAAAGTATTGGACGCGCCGGCCCTATCTGGGTTTCGGTGTGGACGCCCACTCGATGCTTCTTTGCGATGGCCAGTCGGAAGTCAAGGCCGTCCGCTTCGCGTCACCCGATTCGCTCGATGCATACATGAATCGCGCCCCGCGCTCCGTGACTCCAGTTGTGAAGAACGCTGCGTTAGAAGAAAGCTTTTTTCTCGGACTGCGCCTGAATCGAGGTGTTGATCTCGAACGGCTGAACTCGGAATTCGGTCGGGAGAAGATTGAAGTTCTTGAGTCGGCGATTGCAGAATGTGTCCGTGCAGAACTGCTGGAACAGCGCGACACCAAAATTCGCCTTACTCGGCGCGGTCGCCTGCTCTCGAATGAAGTGTTTGCGAAATTTCTTATTGAAGAAGAACCCGCGTAGAGACGCGGCTGGCCGCGTCTCAATCCACAGCGGACGGAATCTACAAAGAGTTATCCCGTGCCCGCCATCGCAAAAGTCTTGGGCATTCCGGTTCCAAAGATCGGAGTTTCGTCGGGCAGGCACTGAATGCCGGTTTCCCCGGGACGCGTCCAGACCACCCGAAACTGCGCTCGTCGCGCCTGATGCTTCACGTCGAGGATCTCTCCGTCATGCAGCTTTGTATGTACGTCGAGTAGCACGGCGCCGTTGTCGCTGACGCTCGTCGCCCGCACCAACTCCGCGAATGGACGCGCATTCCGGTCCACGCCCCAGATCTGCACCGACAACTCCAAGTCGTCCAACCTGCGTTCTTTGCGGCGATCCATGCCAGGCCTTCCGTGATCTTCGCGATCATAGCGAGGAACGCATGGCCGCGAAACGTCACGCCGGTCACCCGGCGCCGATTACCGCCGGAACTGGGAAAAGGCCCCAAAAAGCGCTCCCAGAGCCTTATTTGTCGGTATTGAACATGTCGATGACAGCTTTCCACTGTTTATCGGCCTGCTTCTTCCAAACGACCGTGTACTTGCCGACTTCAGTGGTGGTATTTCCCTGCGCATCGTTCGTCTTCAACTCAAAGGTTCCGACGTCATAAGCCAGATCGCCGGATTTTGCCACTTCGATTTTGGTGGGACCAAAACTGAGCGCGAATCCCGGCAGCGAAGTCAGATGAACCCATACCTGCCGAATCTGGTCTTTGCCGTTCGCGATGGGAGCGTTGAAGGGCAGCGCCGACGCGTCGTCGGCGTAAAACGAAACCGTCTTGTCGACATCCTTGCTCCCAGCCGCGACCGACCACTCTTTGTCCAGTTTACGTATAGCCTGCTCGTCCGGGTTGGGATTCAGTTTTTGTGCAACGGAAATTACCGTTCCAGCAAAAGCCAGCAGACCGACCACGCTCACTAACACAGATTTCATGGAACACCCCTTTGCACGCCTGCGCGTGCCTGAGACTTACACTGCTGGATATTTGTACTGAAAAGTTTCGCGAAATAATGCCCCGCGGCGTTCGGGCCTGTCAAATGGGAACGAAAACAGGTAATGCGGCTTCCGCCGGCGGAGCCGCGGTCCGCCGAGCGTCCCTACCATTGACTCTTAATTAGTTGTCGAGTGAGCACGAACCCGGTCCGCGCGGATCGCCGCACGAACCGCACGGTCCCGCCGACATGGTGGGCGCAGAGCCGCCTTTCGCAGACACTGCGAAGACGGAAAGCTGCGGCGCAAGCTTCTTGCTTTGGCACTTGGGGCACGAGGCTTTATTCTTGCCGAAAACGAGCGCTTCAAACTCGTGCTGGCAATCCTGGCAAATGTACTCGAAAATCGGCATCTGCAAACCCCCCAGCCAATTGCGGGCCAGCTGGGAACCGGCGCTACGCTCTGGCTGACTTCTATTTAAAATCAAACAGTGGAGAGTCCGCAATCACCCGGGAAGCCCAATTTCGTGCCGCGCCGCTGGCTGCGGGGCGGGCATGTGCAAACGGTCGCCAGCTTCCTGTTGCCGCGCCGTTTTAACCTGCCCGTCCCGGAGGAGCGGTTCATAGAAGTTGCGTCCGGCATCCAGGTGCTCTGCCACTGTCACTGGCAGCCGGATCGCACGAAGCCGCTAACCATCATTGTCGTCCACGGCCTCGAAGGATCGAGCGAATCGCAGTACGCACTCGGCGTCACTGGGAAAGCCCTGGCGGCGGGCATGAACGTGATTCGCTACAATCAGCGCAATTGCGGCGGCACTGACGCGCTCGCGCCCGTCCTCTATCACTCCGGCCTGTCGGACGACGTCGCCGCCGTCGCGCGCGAGGTTATCCAGCGCGATGGTGTGTCTCAACTCGCCCTCGTCGGATTCTCCATGGGCGGCAATCTCGTGCTCAAACTAGCCGGTGAGTGGGGATCGCTCGGTCCGCCGGAGTTTCGCGCGGTAGCGGCCTGTTGTCCCTCGATGGATCTGGCGGCGTCGGCGGATGCCTTGCACGAACCGGCCAATCGGCTTTACGAGTTGTACTTTATGTTCAACCTTCGCCGCCGGATGATCCGCAAAGCCGGCCTGTTTCCCGGACACTTCGACGTCGGTCGCATGCGCGGCATGCGAAGCCTGCGCGAGTTCGACGACAAGATCACCGCTTACTATTGCGGCTTCAGCGGCGCGGACGATTACTATGCGCGCGCGTCGGCCTCGAACGTAGTCGATAAAATAACTGTGCCGACGTTGATCGTGCATGCCACGAATGATCCATTCATCCGCATCCTGCGGGAGACACGGCGAAAAATTGCAGCGAATCCAAACATCGCCTTCGTCGAAACGAAAGACGGCGGGCACTGCGCTTTTCTCGGGTCGCGGAACGGCTCAGACGACGGCTTCTGGGCCGAGACTCAGATGGTGAACTTCCTGCGCGAGATCTGATGGACGCCGACTTCTCGATCGAACTCGGACGCGAAGATCCGGTGTTGGATTTTCCCTGGACGGATCCGGAGGGGAGACTTGCTTACGTCGATTTAAAGCGTCATCCAGAGATGCTGGCGAGCCTGGGAGAGGTGAGTCAGTTTCCCGAACTCGGTGAATTTCTGCGGGCAGTCAACTCGGCGATCAGCATCGTCGAAAGCGCAAAATGCGATGCTTGGGCTACCGACGAGCTGAGTTCCGACGAAGAGATCTTCGGCGCGTCGCACAAGTTTGCGAGTTATGTAGACCTGGTTTTTACCGGCGACGACGATCGGCAGTCGCTCGCATCTCACGAACGTTCTGCGAAACGGCTGGTTGAATTGTTGCGGCGGGCTCCGGAAACAGCCTCATCCGCCGAGGTGTGTGTGAGGCGCGCCTATTATGACTGCGAGAGGGAAATCGTGGAGGGCTGCTACTTCACCGTCTACGTCAACGGTTTTGGAGACGACCAGGAGAAGGCTCGCAAGAATTGGGAGATCGCGCTCAGGCTCGTGGCGAACGCGTTGGTGCAACTCTCGGCGGCACGAATGGCGTGAGGAAGATCATGCTGGTTCGCTACTCCGGTTCGGATGGAGTCGGTGTAGCACGGCTTTCCAGTCCACCCGCGTCCGCAGCAGCGACAGCCCCAGCATCATCAGGAAGATCGCGAACAGGCCGAGGGAAGCAGTCCGAATGTCATTGGATCGTTTAGGCAGGAGGGAAACTCGTCCGTAAACGAACTCAATGTGCACCCAGTAGACGAGCAGCGAAGTCTGGCCAAGTTGAATGAGCGGACTGAATCCGCGCGCGCCGAATCCCCATCGACACCAGGCATAGCTCAGAAAGGCAATCATGAGCAGAAGTCCAACGCGCATCAGGAAAAAGTTTGGGCTCGTGTGCCAGTAGTCGTACACGGGATAGATCTGCGTGGGTAGATGATCGAACCAGCGCGCGGCGGCGATCAAGCCAATGCCCGCAATCCCGAATAGTGCGAGCGTCTGCGATGCGTGCTCGCGTCTCCAGTTGCTGAAGAGAACAAATCCTGCCGCCAGTCCAGCGAAGGCAAAAGCTGCCCACGGGAAGGCAGGGAAGAGCCACGGCTGCGGCGCCCCCAGATTATGCACACCATTGATATAGGACTCGATCGGCCAGGGAAGCGCGGAGGGGCGCCATCGGGCCCAGAGCAGCGGCGTGAGCAAAGCGATCAGTGCTCCGCACAGAACCGCTGCAGCGAAAAGCGCTGGTCTTTGACGTCGATGTGGTGGGCTCGCAAATTGCAGTGTCACTCCGCAAACGAGCGCCATTAGCATCATTGAAAGGCCGATGATATTCAAGACATCGACCCGGAACAGATCCGTCCACGGCGCCCACCCCCAGCTGACGAGATATTCCTGCAAGCGAAAGAGTAGTCCGAAAGCGAAGATCTCCGCGCCCCGCCGCAACATGATGCGTGTGATCTCACCCGCACTCACATTCTTGCGGACCAGTTTGTCGGTTACGAGCGCGAACGAAATACCGGCGAGAAACAGAAAGAGCGGGGCGGGCAGCGTGCCGACCAATTGTGAGTACATCAGGAAAGTGCTCTTGCGCGCGTCGCCGCCCAGCCAGGAGTCGTAGCAGTGCGTCTGGAACATCAGCAGACAGGCCAGCCCGCGCATCCAGTCGATCCAGGCTAGACGGGAGGATGGGGGCGGGTGCACGGGGTAAGTTTAGCGGCAACAGGCGCCGATCTGAAAATAGTTGCGATGCGGAAATGCATGCTAGCATTTCCGCAGACACTCTCGCCATGAAGCGCTCCTCCACGATCGACACGGTTCTGGTCTGTTTGCTGGGGATGGCACTTTCCACGCGCGTTTTCGCTGGCGATGAACCGAAGTGGAACGATGTCCATACCGCGCACTTTAACGTGTTAACCGATGCCGGAGACAAACGCGGCCGTGAAGTTGCTTTACGCATGGAGCAGATGCGCACGTTGTTCGGTCAGCTGTTAATGCGGGATAAACTGAAAATGCCGTTGCCGATCACTGTGATCGCTCTGAAGAGCGACAAATATTTCGGCCTGGTTGCTCCCACGAAACAGAATATGCAGAAGGCGTTCTACGTGCCCGGGAGCGATCGCGTCTACATCGTATTGAATCTGTTCGAGCCCGATCCGTGGCGCGCGATTGCGCATCCGCTGGCGCATTATCTGATGAACTATAACTATCCGCCCACCCAAGGCTGGTTCGACGAAGGGTTCGCCGAGTATTTTGGCTCCCTGCGAGTGTACAACAAGGGCGTGGACATTGGCGGTGATCCTGAGTTGTCCTCCGAATGGTACGAAGACGCGTTCGAGGATCTGACGCGCAACGCAAATGCGCCGCAATCCCTGACGCAACTGGCGAGTTCGCCGGTGTGGCTCAACATGGTTGACCTTTTCACCATGAAGCACGACGGCTCCGGCGCACTCGAGGGCACGCATCACACGCTGTACTACGCGCAGTCGTGGATGATCGTCCACTATCTGATCAATAAGAACAAGCTCCCGGAGACGGGCGTGTATTTCGACCTGGTGCTGAATCAGAAGGTACCAGTCGAGAAAGCGATCGTGCAGGCTTTCGATCTGACACCGGCGACCATGGAAGAGGCGGTCAAGGCATACTTTCGTTCTTTGCCCAATCTGGGTATCGCCCTGGACCGCTCGAAGCAGCCCCTCGATCAGGCTGATGTCGCGCAGCCGTATCATTTGCCCGCCCCGATGGGCGAAGATGAAATCGGCATGACGATGAGTCCCGTGACTGATGTGGACGCGCGGGCGGTGATCGGCGATGTGATGGCGCGGATTCCGGAGCGGCGCGAGCAGGCGCTTCATGAATTGCAACAGCTCACCGAGGATCCCAAGGACAATGAAGGAGCGCATCGCGCGCTCGCCTGGGACCACATAACGCAAAAGAAGTTCGACGAAGCTGCGGATGAACTCGAAAGAGCATCCGAGCTCGATCCCCGCGATCCCTGGATCTGGTATTACCGTTCGGTTCTGAAGTACCGCCGATCAGAGGATACGCATCGCGAAATGCAGGGCTTGGCCAACATGATGCAGGATCTGCGGGCCGTGCTCGACTGGTATCCGGAGTTTGCCGAAGCTTACAACATGCTGGGCATGGCGCGGGTGGAGGGGGGCGGCATCAACTCATCGCTGGAGGCGCAGCGGCTCGCCATTTCACTATCGCCCCGCAATCTCGAATACCAGTTCAATCTCGGACAGATTTATGTGGCCGGTAAGAAGTGGGATGAGGCGCGGGATCTATTTACTCGGCTGAAGACCGCGTCCGATCCGCGCGTGGTGGTGGCGGCGAAACGGCAATTAGAAGATCTGGCGTCGCTGCAAAAGTACGGAATCCGTCCGCAGCGTGCAGGAGAAACCCGGACACCGGAAGGAGCCGCGAGCGCCCCCGCAGCGGTGAGCAGTTCCGGTGACGACGACGAAGCCGAGACTCCGCCCAAACCTGCGCCCCCCAAGCCCGGCACGACCGGGCCAGTGCAGCATCTGAAAGGCAAACTGGTCGCGAGCGATTGCGCGAAACCGCCCGACGCGATGATCACGTTCCTGGTTGGCATGAAGACTTATAAGATGCACACGTCCGATTACAAATTGATGCTGGTAATCGGCGAAGACCAGTTCTCCTGCGACTGGAAGAACAAGATTGTGTCGGTGAACTACAGGGCGATCGGCAACAATGCCGGCGAACTGGTTTCGGTGGAAGTGCAGTAGTCGGTGTGTCGCATCCGTATGCTTGTACTACAGAGCTTCGTATCAGGGCATCGCTTCAGCGATGCCGCAAGATTGCCCCCGACTGCCCCCTTTTAGGGGCCGAACTCCGGAGCTTGTCGAGGTCCAATGGCTTGGCTGAAAGTTGACGACTACGGATCGGACGGCTGGCAGGCGAGTGATTTTCTGTGGCGCGCCCGTCACTATTGCTCCGAATTGGAAAAGGGCGAGATTCTATTTTTTCCCGCACCGCCTTTCGCGCTGCCGAAGGATGACATCGACTTTCTGGTTTCGCTGAAGCCCGCCGATTCTCGCTTGCACAAAAACATTTCTTACCGCCCCGAGCAGAACTTACTACGCGGTTTTTCAGACTCTGCGAACGAGGCACGAGTGCACGACATCATGCAATGCTACGCAGCTGCCGTGCACAATTTCGTTTCCATGTTTCTCGCACCCTACGCGGGAAAATTCCAGATGGACTACGCCAGCTTCCGTCCGGTTGAGGAAGCGGGCCGCGACCTGCCACTCCACAAGCGAAACGACCTGCTGCACGTGGACGCTTTTCCCAGCCGTCCCACTCGTGGCGGACGCATCTTACGAGTATTCACCAATGTCAATCCGTCCCAAGATCGCGTGTGGGTGGTAGGAGAGCGGTTTCCGGAACTGGCCGCTCGATTCGCGGAGCCGGCGGGCTTGAAGGAATTTGCCAGCGCGTCAGGCGCATTGCGCGGATGGAAACGCGGCCTCGGGACTCTCGGTCTCCCGGTCGCCGATCACGCACCTTATGACAAATTCATGCTGCACTTCCACGATTGGCTCAAGGAGAACGAGGCATTCCAGAACGCGAAACCGGGAAAAGAACAGCTGGAGTTCCCGCCCGCGTCGACCTGGTTGGTGTTTACGGATTGCGTCCCGCACGCCGCGCTGTCTGGCCAGTTCGCGATGGAGCAAACATTCATCATTCCCGTTGACGCCCTGGTTGCGCCTGAAGTCTCGCCGATTCGTGTCCTGGAGAAGATGGCGGGACGCGCAATGAGCTAGGGCGACGGAACTGGAACAGGTTTATCTGCGGGCACGTCATTCTTGATTAGGTAAAACCAGTGTGTCTTGAAGCGAGCAATAGTGCCCTTTGGGCCGACCGCCCATCCTTCGCTGCTCTCCAAACTGGCCGCATTCAAGTTGATGGAGTTCGTATGCTGCCAATCCATGCGCGGGCCTAGATTCTGGTGACTGACGTCCGTTCCATTCGTACCGACGGCCGCGAAATCTCCTCCGGAAAATTCCCCGACAAACGAGCGAAAGCCTCCGGGCTGCTGTTCCGCAAGATGCCAGGTCGCGCCGGAGTCCTCCGAATAAGCCGCTGCCCGTTTCGCGTTGTTCGGTTCCTTGTAGTCGCCTCCAACCGTCACCACCAGAAACCCTCCGCACGCGACGCTGAAAATTCCACTGGAAGCGTTGCCGGCCGCAATCGGAGTCTCCGCCGCTGTCCAGGAAACTCCGTGATCGGAGGAGTGAAACACGCGGGCCGCCTTCGCGCCGCCCGTGCCGAAGTAAATGTGGCCGTCCTCGCAGATCGCAATCGACGTCCCGCTCGCCGCAAACGCGCCCTCGCCGGTGAGTGCCGCCGGCATTTTGTCGCGCGGAAGTTCCTTCCAGTGTTCGCCGTCGTCGGTGCTCAGCACCAGGAATTTTCCGTCCACCGGATCGCTCAGCGCCAGGCAATGAGTTTTGGAATCGCAAGCCAGCGAGTCGAGAAAAAATCCCGCGCGCTTGTCGGTGTATTGCAGTTTCCAGGTTTCGCCGCCATCGATCGTCTTGTAAATCCGCGACTTATCGGCCTCGCCGCTCGACATTACGTAGGCCGTGTTCTCGTCAAAACTCTCGATGTCGCGAAAGTCCAGCTCCGAGCCGCCCGCCACATGTAACTGCTTCCACGTGCTTCCATCGTTCATGGATCGCAGAATCACCCCATTCGATCCCGAGGCCCACACAACGTAAGGATGCTTGCCTTCGCTGGCGTTGTTGTACCGGACGCTCACTCCACGCAGATTCGTGTCCAGCCCGCTGGTCTGCACCGACCACCACGGCCCCGAATCCCCATGACTAAGAAGAAGGAAGAACAGGAAGATTCCCATGGCCAGATTATATTCGAGCCGGGAACGAGCGGAATGTTCCTCAGTGGTGTCTAAGTTAATGAGGTTATGCCGCTCGTAACCTGGTCACGGAGGTAACGTGGACGCCGCCCGCGCCGGTCGCTACGCTCGTGTCATGCGCGTTCCTGCAATTACGCTCTGCCTCGCGACATTAGCTGCGCCCTGCCTCGGCGGACCTCCACCTGCCGGTGCGGTGCCAGAGGTCCACCTGAGTTTCGATAGCGGCGATGGAGGCACGCATTTCAACTACTCAATCATTCACCCGGAACTGGTCCGCTCAGCATGGATCGAGGTCGTGGATCGGCCGCTTGTTCTCGCCCATAAGCCTGTGGCCATCCAGCCCTACGGCCAGGTGACTTGGGACTGGAACCAAGGCTTCATAAATTTCTTCGAGCAGGAAGAAGACAACCTCGTGCTGTCGATCTGGGATCCCAACGGCGAAACGATCACCTGCGATGTGAATACTGTGATGACGGCGCATCCGGGTGGTGTGGTGTCTTCAACCACGGTTGGCGCGCGGGAGAGACTGGCTCCTTATCCACTGCTCAATCCGTCTTTCATGAGGGTATCTCCCGGCAGCGACGCCGTTACTCTGGATGTAACTGGATCGGATCTGAGCCCGCTAACAAGATTCCATGTTCAGCCTTCGAAGGGAGCCCGATGCGGCGACCAATCCGTACACGCGCAGGTTCTGAACTTCGCGCATGCCCGCGTCACATTGGCTGCTGCGTGCCTGCGAACACCTGGGATTCTGGCGGTCTCAACCGACGGTGATCAGGAACACTCAGTCCTGTTTCATGTCGTCGGCCGTAAAAGTCCCGTACTGCAATCCGTGTCACCGGCAGCGTTGCCCGAGAACATGCGCCAATCCAAATTGACACTTCTGCTGCGCGGTCGCGGATTTACCCAATCGTCGACCGTCTACACTGGATACTCCCCCGACAGCCCAGGCAACTACATGGGCGACCAGCTGGAGTTATCGACTGAGTATGTTTCACCCACGGAGCTGCGCATAACCGCGCACCCCGACTCCGACGAATCGACGATTAATGAAAAAGTATCTCCGGGCGAAAAGCTACGCATCTGGGTAAGGGGAGATGAAGAAAAATACGAACTCTCAGAGCCTCGCGACGTCGCGCTCCGGCATGTAATCTCTGGACCTCGGCTCCAGCCGGTTCACGACATCGAGTTTGAGCTCCGGCGCCAGAAGACGCCCTTTGTAACTTCTGTTTCGCCGTTTCCGATCCCACTGATGAACGCGCACAGTCCCGAAGAACTGAAAGTCACAATCCAGGGCGAAAACTTCGTTCCCGAGGACAAGGTCAGATTCGCCTTTGGGAATCAGGCCGACAACGACCGCGAAGTGCGCAGCGAATATCTCTCGCCAACACTGATACGCGCATGGTTGCCGCGGCAGCTCTTCCGCAAACACCAGATCAGCTATCGCCTTGTCGTCGAGACCAAGACCGGCCAGCGCTATTCGCGGCAGGTGGATGACAAAGGTGACGAATAGCGGTAGAGACGCGGCTTGCCGCGTCTCCCTTTGCACCTGAAATCCCCGCTGCGGGCCGGAGACGCGACCCACAGCGTCTCTACAGGTGATTCTGGGAGCTACGAGCCGCGTTTCAACTCCTGCATCAGGTAGTCGCATGACCGCACACACAGCGCCATGATGGTGAGCGTGGGATTCTGGCAGGGATTCGAAGTGAATCCGGAAGCGTCCATGACAAAAAGATTCTTGATGTCGTGGGCCTGCTGAAATTGGTTCAGCACGGACTTCTTCGGATCGTTCCCCATCCGCGCAATGCCCGCCTCATGAAGCGCCCAGCGGGGCGCTGACGGGTGAGCATAGGTGTGAATATTCGTGGCACCCGCAGCCTCCAGCATTTCTCCAGCGGAGTCGCCCATATCTTGAATCATTGCCCGCTCGTTTTCTCCATCCGACATGTGGATCTTCAGCACGTGAATTCCGTAAACGTCCTTAACATTGGGATCGATCTCGACAAAATTGTCCCAGCGCGGCAGAACCTCGCCGAAGCCGGTGAGTTCGAGCGAGGCGCGCGGTTCCAACAGCGACTTTTTATACTCTGCGCCGAACCCGGATGCGCCCCAGTTGAAATCGAGGCTCGACTCGCCCTCATAGCCAAATCCGCGGAGAAATTTCTTGTACGGCGGCGCGCCCTTCAGGTTACGGAATCGAGCGACATAAATTCCAACCGGCTTGACGGGACCGCCGCGCGATGGCTTCCCACCAAGTACTGGGAAATCGCCGCTTCCGCCTCCGCTGCGGACGTGCGCGGTCAGATAATGTCCCAGAACGTCGCTGGAGTTTCCCAAGCCACCGGGATGTTGCGGCGTTGCTGAATTGAACAGGATGCGCACGGATTCCTGCGCCTGAGCGCAGAGAATCACGACGCGCGCGGAGACTTCGTGCGGCTGACGCGTCTCACGATCGATGTAGAGCACGCCCCGTGCGCGGTTCCGGCCAGGGTCCATCAGGACTTTGTGGACCATGGCGTTCGAAATCAGCGTGCAGTTGCCGCTGGCAACCGCGTCCGCGACGGTTGTGAACGCCGAATTGAAATAGGAGTGAGTGACGCATCCGCGTTCGCAAGGGCCACAATAGTGGCACGGGCCGCGGCCATTGAGCGGACGCGTGAGGTTAGCGGACCGCGCGAGCGTCGCGGTGCGGCCAAGCTTCTCTTTAAGACGATCGCGAAAGAGAGTTTCCTGACACGTGAGCGGCATGGGCGGCTGGAACTGCCCGTCCGGAAGATGCTTTAGCCCTTCGGACATTCCCGTGACGCCCACATACTTTTCCACTAGATCGTAGTACGGCGCTAGGTCTGCGTATCCGAGGGGCCAATCTTCGCCATAACCGTCCAGCGAGGCAGACTTGAAATCGGCGTCGCTAAAACGCAGGCTCACGCGCCCCCAGACATTGGTCCGGCCACCCGTCATGCGCAGACGTCCCATCCAGTCGAAGGGTTTGTTCTTAGGCGTGGTATACGGTTCTTCCAGATCGTTCACGAACCAGTCGTAGTTGTATTCGCTGCACACGTCGAACTTGGATTGAATCGGACGCGTCTTGCGAATAATTTCCGGCGCGAGGTTGCGGTATTTCAATTCAAATGCAGGTTTGTGCTCGGAAAAATTTGCGTCCGTCTGGGGACGACCCGCCTCTAGTAGCGCTACTTTGACGCCCGCTTCCGCTAGGCGCTTGCACGCCCAGCCCCCGGACGCACCCGATCCCACCACCAGGACATCAAACGCCGATTTGCTTTTTGCGAGCATGCTGTTTCCCCAAGCCGGAAGGCGAAATCCTAACAAGCCGGAGAGGGCCGGTCAAAGGTGGAAATGTGTGCGGATCAATTCGCAGGTTCTTTGCGAGCACTGGTGATATTATCGCCCCGAATTGTTAAAGTTGTGGTGCGAAGGCACGAGTGAACGACATGGAACACGAAACCCACAAGATGACGCGTCGTGAGATGGTGGAAAAGTTGTTCGCTGGAATGGCCGCCGGAGCAGTCTTGCCGGCAATCGCGTCTTCGCATCCGCTTCATCGGCTGTTGAGGGACGGCGCGGCCCTCGAGCGTGCAGAGGTAGCGCAGGGTGCCGTAAATTGGAAGCCCTTATTTCTGGATGCGCCGCAGAACGAAACGCTGGTCGCGCTTTCAGAAAGCATTGTGCCCGGATCGGCCCAGGCCCAGGTCAACCGGTTCATTGACCTGCTGTTGAGTGTCGATACCTTGGAGAACCAGGGCAAGTTTGTAGTGTCACTTACCTCGCTTGAAAGCGCGGCGCAGTCAAAATTCGAGCGCCGTTTCCATCAGCTTACGGCGAACGAAAAAGATGAGCTGCTCACCAGTCTCTCAACCGAAAAAACACATCAGAAACACTTCGACGATTTAAAGGAGTGGGTTACGGTCGCGTATTACTCATCCGAGGAAGGCATGCGCGAGCTGGGCTGGAATGGAAATCGTACCTTCAGAACTTTTCCGGGATGTGAGCAAGAAAGTGAGTCGCACTGAGTGCAGAAGCCCGGTTTGATAATGTTAGGCCTTTGGCCCTATCGCCTGATTTCGTTCACACCACAAGCAGTTCACGGACTGAATTTCGCGCTGCTGATTTCTTCTCTGCCCTGGCCTCGGGGAGCGACATTAGTTTTTCCTGTGTCCCGATCGAGGGGTCGGTATCGTTGTTCACGATCATCAGGTCATACTTGAATTTTTGGCCGGCAACCCATTGTTTGAATTTCCATCCGGGAAGCCATTGGCCTCCCACGAGCGACGTCTTGGTGACGTTCTTAACCGGATTACCCTGCCATGCGATGTGGCCGACGATCGAGTTGTAGTCCGTTGTCTGGATTGCGTCGCGAATGGCTGCGGGTGAATCGACGTTCTTGGCGCGTTTGAGAACATCCAGTGCGACTTCGAACAAGGCGTACCGGAACCCGAGCGGTTGCGTCCATTGCTTCTTCGTTTCGTCTTCGTAAGCCACACAGAGTTCAGTTGAGTTCTGTCCCGTGAGATCGGACTTGAACGGATGGCTGGGCGACCACCAAACTTCAGTAGTCAAGCCTGCAGCGCCATCTCCGAGCGTTTCCACTGCGGCAGGAAAGAGAAGCGCTTTTGCGATGGTTGCGATCTTGGGCTTGAAGCCTTGTTGTGCGGCCTGGTTCCAGAAGTTGGCAAAAACAGACGTTGGAATAACACCAGTGAGAATTTCGACATTAGCATTCTTGAAGGCGCTGATCTGAGTGGAAAAATCAGTAGTAGCAGGCTCGAACCGCCCAGGATCGACCAGCGTGAATCCCTTAGCCTGCAAAGTCGGGGGAAAGCCGATCTTCGGATCAGAATGCGCGTGACCATCGCGGTCATCCGGCCAGAGACCACCTACAACCTTATTCGTGGGAATACTGCCCCACATGTTGGTGAATACAGCGACTACGTCTTCCAGTCCCCAGAAAAAGTGATACGTCCAGTCGAAGCCCTTGTCGGGCGTGCCTCCTCGCCCGTGGAAGTACACTTGCCACGGGCAATCGGTTGTAATGCATGGCACGCCGTTCTTTTCGCATTGATCGCTAACCGGGGTGACGGTATCTCCGGTACTCGCCGCCAGCATGAGATCAACCCGGTCGGACTTGATCAGAGCCAAGGCGATTTCTGCTGCCCGAATCGGGTCCGACTGACTATCCTTGTCGATGATCTGAACCGGATGATTCACGCCATTGATGGTGATTCCTGCCCCCACGAATTTGCGAATACCGGAGATCACAAAGTCATCGCCCTCGCCAAAAGGCGCCAGCGCGCCAGTCCGAGGGCCGACAAAACCAATCTTGATGGGGCGCCCCGTTGCAGAACGAGGCTTACCGAGCATTAGGCCGGGAGCGGCCACCGCAACCGCCGCAGCGGCCGCGGCGTTCCGAAGGAATCGGCGGCGAGGTGGGTCCGGGAGGTCATTCCCCAACAGTTGATCCTCAACATCCGCAGGCTTTTTCATCGATTCCTCTCCGCGATCTGGTAACCGAAGGACCTACTAATAGGAAGGCAGTCTAACACGCTGTAGCCTGTCTTTGATCAGACCGGCGTTGACTTACTGGAGTCCTGATGGATCGATCGCACACGCCACCGACCCGTCCGAATACCAGCTATTGGTTGCCCACAGCCTAGTCCATGATCCTTAGGTTACGGTTCCGTTAAATTAAAGATCGCTACTACCTTTTGAGAGGAGTAGGAAGGGGGTAAGGGTGCTGCAAAGGAACCGCGATGATCGCTCAAGCCGGGAGAATAGCTGGCCTGAATTGCTCATCCCGGTTCTTCGAGTGCGAATGCGGGGATGCCGACTTTACATAGCCAAAGGAATTGTAAGCAACTTTCATGAAATCTGAGCAATCCTGCTCAGCTTCGCTGGCCGCAATCTGGCAGTGTAAATGTGTTGCAGCTCCAGAAACGCGATTCTCAACCCAATCAGGCGGCAGTTCCCGGCCCACCGGAGAAAGAGCGAAGGTCGATTGATGGATCCTGCCCTTCGCCGTTTTTCGAATCGCGTTCGTAGAAGCGTTGCTTCCGTGACCACAAGGTTCGCAGACCTGCTGGCGGGACTTAAATCACCCGGCAAAAACTACGGATCGCAAAGAATGTGTCCCTTTTGTGGACTTATCACCCCGCGCTCCAAACGACTGTGTCTGGAATGCGGGAAGTCGCTCAAAGCGATTCAAGTCGAGCGAAAAGATGCCAGGCAAGGCTAGCGCTAAAGGGAGATAACATGCTTTGGACGATATTTGTAGTTCTGGCAATTCTGTGGCTTTTAGGTTTCAGCTTGCATGTTGGCGGAAGTCTTATTCACCTGCTGCTTGTGATAGCGTTGGTGGTCCTCGTGGTGAACCTCCTGGGCGGCCGCCGCAGCGCCATCTGAAAGTGGCTCCAATTTCGACACCCCCTAGTCCCCCGTCTCGAATGAACCCGCTTCCGCAGTGGCCGCCGCGCTCCATACCTCTGGCAGCCTGAGATGCGGCATCACCGGCCCCGCAAACAGCCGCTGACAAGGCTTCGCGAGCCAGCGGACCCACTGGGCGGAGCGCGAGACACGCGCGCTGTCAGTGGAGATCCCCGTATCGGCATACATCTGGCGGTAGATTTTTGAAATCAGAACAAACGCCAAGCGGGCGCGGAGCGATTTGATAAACCGTGATCGCAACCAGATCGATTTCAGGCTGTAAAACGTATCCCATACGGCTTGGGTGTTGCTGCGAACCTCCTCGGCAGACATGGTCGGATGATCCCAGTAGAGTTTGGGCCGAAGAGCTTGCGGAATAAGCCAGCGGCGCGTGAGCGGAACTCCGCCAATGTGCACCGGGGCGAGTTCCATTTGCTTTTCCCAGCGGATAAAGTCCACCGTGCCGGGGTAGGGAGTCAGCATCACAAATTGCGCAAACGCGATTTCGGCCTGTGCGGCCGCGACCGCAGTCGCCTGGAAAGTTTCCGGTCGGTCGCTCGGCAAGCCAAAGATGAATGAGCCGAGTACGTACACGCCGTGCCGTCGGAATGTCCGCAGCCGTTCGACTAGATCCACACCCGCGGCATTGAATTCTTTGTATACGTCCTTCAATCCTTCCGGGGTCACGGACTCCACTCCCACCAGCGCGCCTTTGATATGCGCCGCGTTCATGGCGTCGAGGAAGTCGGTGTCTTCCGCCGCTTCCATGGTGATCTGCGTAAAGAAAATCGTATCGGAGGGCAGCTGCGCCAGCCGCGCCATAAGCGCAAAACGTTCCGCACGGATCGCTTTCAGTTCATTGACGCGGTGCGTGTTGTGTTGCGCTTCGGCCAGTTGTATATCGGTCAGAGTCACGGGATAAAAATTGTCGTCCGCGAGCGCAATGAAGCGAAAGCCGAGCCGCCGCAACTGAACGATCTCCTCGATCACTGCATCCGACCCGCGCTGCCGCGGACGCTGACCGTCCGTCCGCCAAACTGAGCAGAACGAGCAATGCTTAGGGCAGCCCCGAACCGTCTGGACGGAAGCCCACATGTAGCTTTTTCGCGGCACCAGATCCCAGCGCGCGGGCAAGAACTCGGAAGCTTCGATCCGTCCGCCTTCATAGAACGGAAGAGGAGTCCCCTCCGAGCAATCCGACAATGCCTTCGCCCACACCACGTCTCCATCGCCTTTGACCACCGCGTGAGCGCCACCCAGTTCGTGAGCCTCGTTCGGATAAAGGGTGGCGTGAATTCCTCCGAAAACTACATAGGCGCCGCGCGCCCGCGCCGTCGTTCCAATCTTGTATCCGCGCAGAGCATTAGCGGTGTGGATTCCGATGCCAACAATATCGCCCGGTTGAATCTGTTCCGGATCCATCGCTTCCAAAGTCTCATCGACCAGGCGAGGATCGCCAAAACGAGCCGGCGTAGCCGCCGCCAGCACGTATAACCACCGTGGAGTAATTACCGCTGTGCCGAAAGATACTTCACTGGGATTGACGAGATGAACGCGCACGCTGCATTGCCCTCCTTAATGGGCGAGTTGCAGGGGTGCGTCGGACATATTTGTCCGCGGATCGGAGCGGCCCATTGCCGGTGCTCAAATCCAATCTATTTTGAGTAAAAAATAATGCTGACTACACACCCCGACACCGTAATTTTCGCGTTTGAGGGGAACCCAAGTCTGTTCAATAGTGCTCACTTTTGAGGCTGGTAGGGCGGCCTCTTCGGACTATACCGGGTTTCGACTCTCTCGGACGTTGGGCGTGTGATCTCCGGTAGAACCAGAACTCATCCTTGCCTCCACGCGAGGCCGATATTAGAAGTATAAAGACGTGCGGTTTTGCTGTGGGGTTTTGATTGCGTCGTCAATGGAGGGAACGCCAGTGACAAAAGACGAAGCTTGGAGTTTGGCCAATCATTGGGTTGCGGCTTGGAACGCTCACGATCTGGACTTGATCATGACGCACTACGAGGATGCAATCGAGTTGACCTCGCCCGTTGCCGCCCGTCTTTTGGGGGCGCCGGATGGCAAGGTGGCAGGCACGCCAAACTTGAGAGCTTACTTTCAGCGAGGCCTGGAAGCCTACCCGGAACTCCACTTTCGTATCGAGGACGTGCTCTGGGGCATCAACAGCATCGTGCTCTACTACATAAATCAAAAGGGAACCCGCACGGCAGAATTCATGGAACTGTCTGCGAGCGGGAAAGTGGTGCGAGTTGTCGCGAACTACAATTCTTAGTGGTTGTGTGGGAACGGGTCTCTGACCCGTCCCACACGATTTTGACTGGCGCAGCGGTTCACCGCTGCGATAAAGGATTTTGTTTTGACCGGAGCTTCAGCCCCCGAAGTTCAGCATTGGCGGGAAGCCCACTTCCAGAATCGCAACCGGGGCCGCCCGGCGCACCGCACTCTTTCCACAGCTTTTCCCAGTTCCAGATCCCGGACGTCACCTCAATCGGCAACGGGAATCCCATCTGATGCGCGAGCATACACACCTGCCCGCGATGGTGAGCTTCGTGAGAAAACATGTAGCACAGCATTTCCACGCCAACCGGCCAAGGCCGAGCCCAGCCGTCTCTGCGAAACTTCTCGATACGGCCTTCGTCCTCATAACCGCCGAGCGCTTCGGCGAGCATCTCCGCGCAGCGAGCGGCGCTCTCGGCCAATCCCGCGCGGGCCTGCTTCGGAGTGCAGTGCGCGCGGTTGAGCTGTCGTAGAACTTTCAGATGCGGAGCCGTAAGACTAACCCACTTGGTCCGGACATTGTGCATGTGCGTGAAGATCGCCGCAATGGTGCGGGCTTTGTTTTTGCCGGGCGGTTTGGCTGTCCAGGCGGCAGGGTCAAGATGTTCGATAAGAACCTGGTTCATGCGCTCATTGGCGGCAAATATCTGGACTGCGGTTCGGCCGAGTTGAGTGTGAACCTTGGGTTGACGATTGACGACTTGACGCGTGGTCACGGGCGGCGGTCCACCTTTCCGCGTGGAGTATAACTCTTACCTGTCATCCCGACGGGTGGTTGTGCGGGAACTGCCACCCTCTCCCGTTTTGCCTTGTGGGCAGCCGCGAAGCGGCGAAAGAATGCAGCCCACGGCGTGAGCCGTGGGTCAGGTGAACACCGCGTCAGTCCCGGAGGGACGAAAGAAATACCTCTCCCCCGAATAAACAACCCACCACCCCGCCAAACTGAATTTTGGAGAGATTGCTTCTCCTATGCGCTGGCGAAAACCAAAGGAGATCCGCTTCTGTTCAAAGGACAAGCCTTCTCGCGGACGGATGTGAAGTCGGTGCGGGCGTGAGTCCCGCGGGTAATGAAATTGGGAAAAATGGGGAACGTTGCGTCTGGCCCCGGGTTCCCTCGAGGTTCAACTCGGTTTTGCGCCCTGGCTTAGACGTCTATTATTTCAGCCTCGTGCCATCCCTCTCCGTCGCGAAAGTAGTGGTGATAACCGCCGTCGGTTGTTTGCACTACGACTTCGAGGTTGAAACCAAAGCTGCCTTCCACCAGGCCACATACGTGCTTTACGTCATGACCGAACGTGTCGCCCAAGTGCCAGCGATCTGCCTGTTTCGCCGAAAGTGCGGCATTGTCTAGTCCGGCCCGGGCATGTTTAACAACCTTATAGTTCGCCTCATCACTAACCAAAAGCGCCACGTCGGCGCGAGTTGCAAAATCGCGTGCTGAAAGTATTCGGGAAGACTTTACCACTTCAGTAACAACGTCGCTAAATCGCGGGTCGGCATAGTCAGCACGCGGGGCTTCCGCTCGAAGCGCAGAGTTGTCACGCCACCAGTGTTGTACCCTGCCATTGACAGCTACGCACAACTCGAAGTTTCCAGGAGTTAATTCGTCAGCGGCACCAAACTCGCCTTGAATCATGCAGACCGGAGTTTCACCGATATTCCTCCCAAAAACCTCTCCGCGCTTCCAAACCAGGCCGTTGTCATTGTCGCGCCACCAAAGCTGCATCGTGCCGCGCTGGGTGACGCACACTACATAAAAGTTTCCCTGGGTTCCGATATTGGCCTGGACCAGCGACGGGCCGCTCATTTTCACGCCGTCGGTAATCGTTCCGCCGTCGTGCCATGCAAAGTGGGGGGCACCTTCTCGCCACCAATGCTGGAGCAAGCCACCATGCCGCCGCACCACCACTTCAAGATTGCCAGGCGCGCCGTAGTTGCTTTGAATCAGAGCAGGAAATCCTTCTGTATCGGTCGGTCCGAACACACCGTTGTCGTGCCAATCATTTACCGTTTGATCCATCCACCAGTGGCGTAGCCGTCCTGACAGTTCCCAATACGCGATCTCGAAGTTGCGATTGTAGGTTGTTGATGTCGTAGCGGGCTGCCCGACACATCCCGCACCGGCCCCGGTGTCATTGGGGTTTTCCAAAACCGTAGCCTCGTGCCACGCGAACGGCGCACTGCCTTCGCGCCATAAGTGGCGGATATGGGGCGCGTCGCCGCGTATCATTTCGAAATTCCGGTGGTCGGCGCCGTTGCCGCTCTCGAAGAAATTCCCGGCGTGCAATCGCCTCTTTGTCCACGGATCAGGATTCGTGTGTACCAAACCCAGCTTTGCGTACGAGTCGATCTTGCATTCACCGTAGCCAATCAATCCGTAGCCACCCATTCCCCATCCCGTACCCCAGGAATTGCGCACGATCCAGCATTGCTGGGAATCGTCAAAACCGACAATTAGCGGGAAGTGCAGACCGCTTGGAGTCGCATTCGCCGTCTTGTGATAAACCTCCGGTCCACCATATGCGAAGAAATCTGAATAGACGTCGAACCCCGCGATGACTGGGCCGACAGCATCAAGCCACTTCTTGGTATCTTCGACGCTGCCAACATCCTGATATTTTCCGACGCGAACCGTTCGGCCGCTGCGATCCGTGGTCGGCGCGTAGGTCTTGTCCATCGAAGCCCAGGCGTAACAGTCCGGGTCGGCGATGCCGTGAGCCGTTACCCAGTCAAGTGCTCCGGTCACGCCTGCGCCGTGGGAACAGGGTGCTGCATTATCGCGCACGATCCAATTCTCGCCCGTTGGACCGCCCCAGCCATCACGCAAATCACCCTCGGAACGCTTTGCCCACACCCCGTGCTCGATTCGAACCATCGTCTCGACAAGCGCCGCCGTAGCGAAAGCCCAACAGTTGTTGCACGGATTCTGATCCTGGATGGTGCAGAGCCAGCGCCCGCCCCAGCGATCGCGCCAATCCACGCCCGGCATCACCAGAATGTCCCACAGAATTACCTGGAGCTGTTGATTGCGTGCAGCCAGTAGGGGGTTGCCAAGCGGCCGCCTCAGAAGGCGCTGGAAATCGACTTCTCGGACGTCTGAGGCCATCGGATGGTCATCAGCGACACCTCCAAGTGCAAAATGCGGAATAGGATCATCGTCACGGAACTGCGACGCAACAGTCCATGCACGATTCCCCAGCTTTGCAACTTCTTTACGTACATCGCCAATTGTCTGTCTGGTTTTCACCGTGTTCCTCACTATCTTGTTTGAAAGCCGCGCCAAACGCGGATGGAGTCACTGCGGAATCTTTGCGGAACCTGTTGATGGTTAGTGCTAATAAATGTCTAATCGTTTCAAGGCGGGCTATTTATTTGTTGGACGGATCTCCAGATCTGGACATCGTGTCCACTGCGAAAGCAATCCGATTTTCGGATTGTTTATTTACAACTTCTTGACATCCGCAAGACTTCCGGCACTGTCTTACCCGTTACGATGAAACTATGAACGAAATCTTGGCGTTTGCCTGGAGTGTCGGGGCATGGTGACTGCTGTTGCCTCTCCTGCGGTTCCTACTGTCAGTACAAAAACTTTTCTTCTCTCCCCGCAAGTTCAACGGTTGGTTTCTGTGGATGTCTTGCGTGGACTCGTCATGGTCATCATGGCGTTGGATCACACACGCGACTTCATGACCCATCTGCGGTTTGCGCCTGAGGACATGGCGCGTACCTACGGAGCACTTTTCTTCACCCGCTTTATCACTCACTACTGTGCACCGGTATTCGCATTTCTGGCTGGAACGGGCGCGTTCCTCGCTACTAGCCGCGGAAAGTCAATACAACAGGTCTCACGGTTTTTCTGGACGCGCGGTCTTTGGCTCGTGCTCCTCGAATTCACCGTCGTTGATTTCGCCTGGGGTTTTGTTCCGTGGGCGCAAGCCGGAGTGATCTGGATCTTAGGTTGGAGCATGGTGGCGATGGCCCTGATCGTGCGCCTTCCGTTGCGCTGGATCGCAGCGCTGGGATTAGTTATGGTTGCCACACACAACCTGCTCGATCCCATTAATCCAGCATCCTTCGGGAGGTTCTACTGGGTGTGGATGTTTCTACATTCGCCCGGCCGACTTTACGTCGGCGATTTCTTGTTCACTGTGAGGTACGTCCTCATTCCGTGGGTCGGAGTCATGTGTGTGGGTTTTGCTTTTGGAAAATTGCTACTCCGGCCTGACCGCCGCAAATGGATTCTCACCATCGGCATAGCCGCGACAGCACTCTTTTTCGTACTTCGTGGGATCAATCTTTACGGAAATGGTATTGCCGGGCTGCCGTTCAGGTACCCACATTCGGGTGGCCCATGGAGCGTTCAGCCGACACTTTCGTTGACCGTGATCTCATTCTTTAACGTGCTCAAGTATCCGCCTTCTCTGGACTACTTGCTGGTGACCCTCGGCCCGGCACTCATCCTGCTTGGATTGTTCGATCGAGCCAAAGCGCAGCACGGGTTGGGTCGCATTCTATTGGTGTTCGGCCGGGTGCCGCTGTTTTACTACGTGTTGCATCTTTATCTGCTTAACATCCTAGCGAGGTTGGTAGCATTGGCCTTTCATCAGCCCATCTTCCACGGCACCGTCATCGCCGACTTTGCACAGAGACCTCTCGGCTATGGTCATGGTCTACCTTTTATTTATGTCATGTGGATTCTGGCGGTGGCAATCCTCTATCTGCCGTGTCGGTGGTTTATGGAATTCCGCGCTCGCCATCGGGATTGGGTCTGGCTGAGCTATTTGTGAGTTGGTACGTGAGTTTTCTCCGAGATTAGCGATGGCGATGGCGGCGTAAGTGAAGAGTGGACACCCCTGTCGATGTAGGGCGGACACTCTTGTCCGCCCTCTTGCTGTTGCTCTTCCCATTCCGGGCCAGAGCCCACGAACCGCGGTACCCCCTCCCCCTCGTGGCTCTCAAATCTTTGACGAGTAAGGACTTAATTTTTTGATGTCGCTCAGATCTTTGATTCCAAAGGAGTTGGAGGCAAAATATTCCGGACAAAGGAGTTACGGCCGCATATTGCACAAATCGTGTTTTCAATGAGCTATGGAACTGTGATCGTGATTATCTTTTGGAGGTGGTGGGGTGTCAAGGACCATTCTGGGAAACGACGCGACGCCGTCAGCGAAGCGCAAGCTCGCATAGCGCGTCAGGCCTATCGCGACTTCGGCAAAACGAGCGGCCATCCCTACCAAACCGAATTTTTGGAGATTGCTTCTCCTATGCGCTGGCGAAAACCAAAGGAGAGCCGCTTTTGTTCAAAGGACAAGACTTCTCGCGGACCGATGTGAAGTCGGCGCGGGCGTGAGTCCCCGCGCTTAATGAAATTGGGGAGAATGTGGAGCATCCCATCTATCCACGGATTTCTTCCCGATCTTACTGTTGATGTTTCAATGGGTTGGAGGTACACTCCGGGCCGAAGCGGAGGCTGAGGATGGCCAGACTCTTTCGCCCTGTCTCGGTAGTTGTATTTACCTTGGCGCTAGTCACAGCGAAGCCCTCTATCGGACAGACTTCGCCAAAAGACGCGCCGTCAAAGAAGAGCGCGCCCTTGGCTCAGGGGATGGTTTCGGGTGTCCTGGCTGTTGTCTCAGACACAAGCGGAACGCTTTTCGTTGATGGCGTCCGAAAAGCCATTACGGATGTGGGCAAGGTTACGACGCTTCGGCTAATCGCGGGACAACATTTCGTCCAGCTGTGGGACAGCAACGGTGTGAAACTTTGGGAAGAGGTCGTTGACGTACCCGCAGGCAAACAAATTGTCGAGCGTATCGAGTTGGATCAACGTCCCGCACCTGCGCAGAATGAAAACCCCCAACCCAAAAAAGAGAGCGGTGCCAGCGATGTCACAGCTACAGGATCCGCCAGACCGTCCGTCGTGCCGAAGTTAGAGCGTGAAGACGAGCTAATGCTGCTTGATGAATTGGTGTCCTTACCCTGTCTTGCCGACGCTACCAAATGCGGGGACGTGAGGGACGTTCTTGGTTCCGAAGTTAGCAAGTACTGCGGAACGTTTGATGATCAAGGGGCTCGGATCGTTAATGCCGGCCACTGCGCGCGGGTCCTCTACTCTCGAAACGAGCAAGAGAAAGCGCTTGCAAAGGCCAATATAGCATTGGATGGACGGGAGGAACTTTACCGCGGTTTTACTGAGCTCGCGGTGCGCAATCCCTCTAGCGCGATTGGAGCGGACGCGCGTGGCGCTGCTTCCAATTTCGTAGAGCAAAATGCCATCAGCATGCCTGAGCTCTATATCCTGCGAGCGCAGATCAGATACGCCACGTCGGATCGATCCGGGGCCTTAACAGACTTGGGGGCAGCACTGAACTTTCTCTCTCTTGCCCGTAAGGGCCATGAAATATCGGCGCATGGTCCAGATAAGGAGCTTGCCGACTTGTCCAGACGGCTGCTGAGCATGCCTAACCTCCCAAAGATGCGGGCTCATTTATACCGTGCTGTCATTCTCGCTGGTATGGAAAGATATGATGAAGCCCTCAGCGATTACAGCGAGTTTAGGAAGATCAGTGCGGGTTTCGTGCAGTTGGGTGCTCGTGAGAAAAAGCTCGGCGAAGTAATCCAGGCGCACCTGGCGAGTAGTGGAGCCTCCACAGCATCGATGCCTGAGTTAAGCAGTACGAACGGGGGATATGCGCTTTTAGCTCAACCGACAGTTACGATAGGACCGAGCCAGCAAGGTCAGCTTGTCTCGCTGAACGGAGAGTGGTTTTGCGAAAACCAAACCGGCTGCGACACCGTAGCAGTCACTGTAACAGGGAGCGTATTTTCCGTCAGAATCACTTCATTTGCGAGCGGCACTTGCATCTCACGCGACGGACGATGCACCACCAACTTCACAGGAGTGATCGATGGAACAGCTATCGAAGGTGTCATGAGCAAAGAGACTAGTCAACACGATAGCATCTCGAACTGTGACATTACGCCGGGCAATCACCCGTTCCACGCATCGATTATGGATGGCGGAGGACGTATCGTCATCAACAGCGAAGAGGTTACATACGCAACAAGCTGGCACGATGCGAAGACTTGGAGATGGCAGAAGCCACAGATTGTTTGCGACGGCTTGAAGGTTGACCACACGTCCCCCTTGATGATCGTGCTGCGTTCAAAGACATGGAATGGAATGCCGACTGCTCTGCCGATCGATTCAACCCTCCCAGCATCAACCGGCACTATCGCAAGCCAAATCGATGAAATTGTCAGAAGCGGTAGCTACGCCACACTTCCGCAAGCACGGGCAATCGCTTTTGGCGTCTCACAGCAGCCCAGCCTCTCTATTAGAAACCAAACCGCGTATGAACTCACGGTCCTCATGGCGGGCCCGGTCGAACGGTCTCTCTCAGTACCAGCCGGTGCTTCTCGATCGGTGGTAGTTCCGCCCGGTACCTACCGCGTGGTTGGCCAAGTGAAAGCCTCAAACGTTCTGCCGTTTTTTGGGACCCAAACTTACGCGACTGACGTCTCCTACGATGAGTCGTTCTACATCAAATGACCTAGGGCTTTGTAATCGTCTCTGCGGACACAATTCACAATCTCAAGCGGACCCACTACTTGAAGTCGGTTCAGCGTTGAGGGCCTGATTGCGGTGAAGGCCGATCTCGTCCTCTCGCGCTTTACATGCAGGGACAGGGCACCATCATTTTGGTCCCATAACCATAAAGCCCTGGAATCGGTTGGACTACCTTTTCACATAGACAGGACTTGGCGGGTGTTTCCGATCGTGCCGAGCACGCTATGAGTGCGTTTCGAGAACGAACGTCAGTTGTGAGCTGGATCGAAAGACGTTTAAGATTCTGGAGGTCCTTCTCGTTGAGAGTGGTCAATTTGTCGACCTGATCTCGACTTACCCTCCTCGCGACGTTGTTATAAATCGATGAGGTTGTGAACTGAAGATCGGCGGCCAGCAACGACAATTTGGGGTCAATCTTGGCCCAGCCAAGAACTTTGGAAAGTACTTCTAGCACGGCTTGACTGTCTTTCCCCTCGACAATAGTACGTGCAACTCCGGGGGAGTCCTTAGCCCTCTGGAGCGCATCGAGGAAGTCTATTATTTCTTTGGCTCTTGCCGGCTTTCCCGGTGTTGCGGCGAGTCTCCGTATCGCGTCATTTAAAGGGCCAAAGTCGATGTGGGCCGCCCTGAGTTCTGAGATAGCCGTATTGGCGGACGGCGGACTCAGCGAACCTCCTGCCGCTACAGATGCGTTGGCACTGGCGAGAAGCATGTCGAACGTATCCCTCATAAACTTCTTCCTGGCGTCTCCTGCGAGTAGCGCCCATCCCTCGATATCCGCTGATCTCTGTCCAAATCCGAGCGATTGGATAGCTGCTTTATCTCTGTCAATCTTGAGTTGGAGCGATGTCGCGCTAACGCCCGGCGCTGAACAGGACCCTGCATCGGTCTGGGCGCTGATCGTTCGCACTCCCACTAACAAGCAGCACAAGCAGATAGCAAATCTCAACTCCAGCATCGCTACTCCAATCTCCTGCATAGCCATTGATGCGCCGATCAAGCGGTTGGCAAAGAGAACCACCGAGAATGGTGCGCCCGGTCAGAAATGCTTGTCAACGGCCCGCAATTTGCTTCCATAACTACCACGCGGCGCGGCAAAAGAAAGGGCGGGGGAAATGCGGGGACAGGAAATGCGGGGACCGGCGAGACGTTCCCCCATTTTCGCCGCCCTCCCAACTCCCGCACCTGTAAGATCGCGCCGATCTGATACACTCCGTCGTCCAAGCTGTATCAGGAGATGTTTGTGGCAATGCAGCGCCAACCCGCATTTGACAATTCACTGGTAACAGTCCGAAAAGCCAGGCCGGAAGACGCCCCAGTCTGTGGCCGGATCTGCTATGAGGCTTTCACGAAGATTTCGACCGACCACGCTTAAGATAATGCCCCGTATTGCCCACGGTTACAGCTGTTCGGCAAAGCGCCGGTTCAAATACTGATGCTTGGCGCGCACTGCGTGAATTGCCGGTATCAATTCCTTTCCAGCATCCGACTTCACTACGTAACCGCGTGCGCCGATACCAAAAGCCTGCCGGATGGTGGGAAGCTCATCATGCTGGGTCAAGAAAAGGATTTCTGTTTTGGGAGCAACTCTCTTTATTTGGCGCGCGGCTTCCAATCCATCCATTCCGGGCATAGAAATATCCAGGACGACAACATCCGGCTGAAGTTGCCTTGCATGAATCACCGCGTCGGCACCATTTGTAACATCGCAAACAACCGCAAAGCCAGGTTCGGCGCGAAGGAGTGCGCAGATAGTCTTGCGAGCGACCGCATGGTCGTCAACCACGATGATGTGTGCGCGCTCACTCACCGACCCCACGCTACCACCGGCCGTAATCACAGAGACATACCCATTACATGGTAGGGCGGGAAAAAACACTCCCCATTACGGAAGTCATAGCGCTACACGTCTCATTGTCTGGTTGTCGTCAACCCGCAGACGGTTTTGGTGTTGTCTCGTGGACGGAAACCCGGGACAGACGGGGCGTTCCCAACTTTTCGCGGCCCTCCCGACTCCCGCATCAGGAACAATCGCCCTGATCTGATACACTCCCTCGTCCAAGCTGTATCAGGAGATGTTTGTGGCAATGCAGCGCCAACCACATATGCACGATAACGTGCCCCCATCGATTCGCCATGACTACGATCGCCTAGCAGAGGAGTACGCGCGACGAATTGCCGGCGAACTCCAGCACAAGCCGCTGGATCGCGAACTGCTCGATCGCTTTGCTGCTGAAGTGAAGGGGCGCGGCGAAGTTTGTGATATGGGCTGTGGACCCGGTCATGTCGCTCGCTACTTGCGCGACGCGGGAGAAACCGTCTTCGGCCTGGATCTCTCTGCCGGCATGTTGGAGCAGGCTCGACGGCTGAATCCAGACATCGACTTCCGTGAAGGAAACATGATGGCTCTGGACCTTCGCGATGAAACGCTCGCTGCGATCGTCGCCTTCTACTCCATCGTGAATATTCCCCGAGAATTTCTGCCCTCGGTCTTCCGGGAAATGGCGAGAGTAGTAAAGCCGGGCGGGCAGCTTTTCCTTGCATTCCACATGGGCGAAGGAACGACTCACGAGGAAGAATTGTGGGGTCATCGGATCACGATGGATTTTTTCTTTTTTCAACCGGCCGAAATCCAGAGTCACCTTGAGGCAGCAGGGTTTGCCGTTGAAGAGATCATCGAGCGACCGCCTTATTCTCCGGAAGTGGAGTACCAGAGCCGAAGGGCGTACATCTTTGCCAGAAAACCAACGACTCGTTGACTCGGACCGCTCCAGGGTCGCAAGGACCGTGGGCCTGACTTTTCTCCATGAAGGCATTCCACAGCAATCCCGCTCCGACGATCACAGGGAGCAACGGCCAGAACGCTAAAAATATCTGAAGGAGACCTTGCACAACCTGGTGGTGATTCAACGAAGCCGCTAGCAGGACAAAGTGCCATAGCCCAAGCCCCTCCTCCCCCGGAGTCGCGCCACGGAACTGGCTCAGCTGGGCTGCTGTGTCGTCCATGGTCCCACGAAGAATAAAGAGCCCTGGCCCAGCGAGGACCGATCCTACGATTGATTTCAGGGTCTGCGAGGATGTCTGCTGCCTTGCCATAACCCGCCTCCTTGGGGCGCTTTCGTTTGTCTCTACTTACACGACGAACGAAATGTCGCTGGATCGACAAGGTCAGCAACTTTTTAGAGCGCAGCGAACGACCTGCTCTCTTCTATTTGCTCACTGAGCCAGAGGTACCCCCTCCCCCCCTCCCCCCTGATCTTTTGGAATCATCGAGTTATGGCGTGACTCTGCGCTAAATCTTTCCGGACAAAGTACTTATCGGCAAAATATTGCGGAATAAGGACTTAGCTGCTTGATTTTGGCCCGCCTTTTGTCATGAAGTACTCTCGATATCCTCTCCCAATGAAAAACGCGGCCCCCAGAGAGGCCGCGCCGCTTGTGACACTACTCTAGGTCCACTATCTCATGGAATTCTCAAAGGAACAATGTTTCCCATGCAATAGCTTTAAGCAATGGAGCGCTGAAAGCCCCAAGCCGAGCAGGGGGATTCTTGCGCTGGGGAGGACCGGTGTCAAGCTTTATTCCGCGCTTTTTCCGTATTGCTTCTGAACGAATACTGGTCACTATTGGGGGACCCATGAGTTGGTTCCGCAATGTCCTCAGACGCCCTACCGCACGGGACGGTTTCGTCGATAGCACGCAGGATGAGCAGGATCTCACCAACTTCCGCGTCCTGACCGACTACGTGACGTCTCTTCTCCAGAGCTGGGTAAGTTGGGAAGAGGGTTCTTTCAGACCTTGACGATCTGGCTGGGGCTCGGGGCCTATTTCAAGAAGCGTCCCAAACCCTGAACTCGCCCGCCGAGGTGTCAAATTCGTGATTCCAAGTGTATACTCGGCAGCGCTTCCCCCACTAACTTCGCTGCTATCTGGAACCCATGCAGCGAGGCTTCGTCAGTAACAAGGAGGTCTCCATGCAAGCCCTCAAACTCTGGCAAGTTCTAGCTTTCGCATTTGTTGTGGGCATCATCTTGGTAGTGATTCCGCCTATTTATAAGGACTACCACCCACAGCTTTCGTTGGCCCTTAAGGCTTTGTTCGACTTTATTGAGAGATTGGGAGACGCCGTACTTATTGCGGTTGTCATCGGCGGTGTCGTCGAGAGGATCATCGGCAAGAAAGAGTTCAGGGATCACTTGTTGGAGTCTTCTGTGGACATCTTTGGCCGCATGCTGCCAAAAGAGTTGCGGGAAGGAATTAAGAGCTACCTGGAGATTTCCATCATTCGCACCCGGTGGGATATTGTTTACGAAATAGAAGAATGGCCAGGCCAGGCTGGCTATCTTAAGTTGGACACGAAACTTGAATATGACATGCAAAATCGTTCCGAAGAATCCGCCGATTACCCTTTCAAGTACGAGGTGGAGGATTCGCTGTGCCCAGACATCGCGGAGACGGCTATCACCTATATTCGACTGCACGAGGAACGGTACGATCAAGACAAGCAGTTGGCCAAACTGGTGAAGTCGGAAGACGGTTATAAAGTTGTCCACCAGTCCTTTAGCAAATTGAAGCCGTACAGCGATTACGGACGACGCACATACACCTTCGAAGCAAAGTCCACAGAGTGCTTCAAGGACTATTTTGTGTCGCCGTTCTGGGCCTCCTATCCGACGGTCAAGACCGAATTCACCATCTACTTTGACAAGACCAAATTCGAAGTTTTCTTTGAGGTGACTGAGGGCCAGACTCCAAAGCCGCAAACTGTGTCGAACAACAACAAAACCGGGGAGCGTTGGACGATTACCAAGCCCATCCTGCCCGGCCAAGGGTTCGTGGTCCGATGCCGATACAGACTAAAGTCATCTGGTGCGCAACAGCAGGCCATGCCGCAGTCCACCATCGTGTGATAGCCTAGGATTGTTGGAACGGTAAAGGCTCGTCACGCTTCAACAATGGGTGGCACCGGCGTCGACGGTGTTGGCACGAACTTACGATGACTCGGGTTTATGACCAGTTGACTCATGCGGAAGGAACCGTCCGAACCCGGACCGATCCCCACTCGCACTCGGAACCAGACAAGTTTCGGATCAAGCATCTCGACCTCGATCTTCAGGTTTCATTCGACAAGCGAAAACTCGAGGGGACAGCCGTCTTGACCGTCGAGCGGCAAAATGGCTCTCAGTCCCGATCCTTGGTTTTGGACACACGCGATCTGAATGTTCATCGCGTGGAGGCGGAGGGCCGTCTCGGTACGTTTCGAGATGCCGCTTACGAAATCGGCACAAGGGACCCAATTCAGGGTGCCCCGTTAACCGTGTTTGTTCCGCTGGATGTTCAGCGGATAAAGATCACATACAGTACCAGCCCTCGCGCTAGCGCTCTTCATTGGGTGGAACCCGTTCAAACTGCGGGCAAACGTTTCCCCTTTGTCTCGACCCAATCGCAGGAAATCCATGCTCGCAGCTGGATTCCTCTGCAGGACACTCCATCCGTCCGCCTGACCTACCATGCACAGATCAGGACCCCGACCAATCTGTCGGCGGTCATGAGCGCCGAAAGTAATTCAATGGGTGATAGAGGAGGATCGTACCGCTTCGAGATGAATCGCCCGATCCCGCCGTATCTCATCGCCCTGGCGGTCGGGGACATAGGGTTTGCGTCAACTGGCCCGCGAACAGGTGTCTATGCCGACCCAGTTCTCATCGAGGCCGCCAGGTACGAGTTTGCCGAGGCCGAGCAGATGTTGCAGCAAGCGGAACAGCTCTATGGGCCATACCTGTGGGGCCGCCTCGACATTTTGGTGCTGCCGCCTAGTTTTCCTTTCGGGGGGATGGAAAATCCTAGCGTCATTTTTGTTACGCCCACCTTGATTTCCGGCGACCGCAGCGCAGTTTCCGTGATTGCGCACGAACTGGCGCATGCCTGGTCAGGAAACTTGGTTACGAACGCGACGTGGAGCGATTTTTGGCTGAATGAAGGATTCACGACCTACATCGAACGTCGTCTGCAAGGCCGCTTGTACGGAAAAACCCGGGCTGACATGGAGGATGTGCTTGCCCGGCAGCGGCTGGAGGAGGAGATGCAGCGCCTTGCGCCGCAAGACCAGATCCTTCACATCGACTTGGAAGGTCGAGACCCGGACGCGGCTACGACTCTCGTTCCCTATGTCAAAGGAGCGCTGTTCTTGGGAAGCCTGGAAGAAATATTTGGGCGTCAGCGGCTAGACGCTTATCTGCGGGCATATTTCAACCATTTTGCCTTTCAGAGCGTGACGACCGAGCAGGCGATTGCTTATCTGAAAGATAATCTTTTCCGCCAGAGCCCAGAACTCGCCGCACGAGTTCCTTTGCACGAATGGATTTTCGAACCCGGGTTGCCGAAGTCGGCTCCTAAGCCCGTTTCCGAGGCACTAAACGCCGTCAAGGACCAGGCAGAGCAGTGGCTGAAAGGGGAGCTACCGCTGGAATGCCTTCAAAGCAAGAATTGGAGCGCGCATGAGTGGCTGTACTTCCTTTGCTCGCTTCCCGCGGACCTCAGCCCGGCGAGAATGCGTCAATTAGATGCCGTATGTCACTTCACGCAGGCCAAGAATACAGAGATCCTTCAACAATGGTTGCTCATGGCTATACACAATCGATACAGCCCCGCCTATCCCAGGCTAGAAGCTTTCCTCAGCACCGTCGGTCGCCGGATATACATTAAGCCCCTGTTTGAGGAACTAGTAAGGACTGAGGAGGGGAAGAGGTTCGCCCAAGACATCTACTCCCGGGTGCGGAGCGGCTATCATCCCCTCAGTCGTGCGACGGTAGATAAGATCGTTGGCGAGCCAGAACGGGATCCTGCACAATCCTCAGTAGTGTAGTTGCCGCGTTGCTTTCACTGCGCACGGGCGACCGATGAGTGGATGCCACTCCTCTGTGTCTCCGCGGTGGGAACCGCGAGCCACGCATGAGAACTGAGAACTAGTCCTAAGTTCCCTCATTCCAGCTCGCCAGATACTCTTCCTGCTCCGGTGTCAGGCGGTTGATCTTGATGCCCGTTGATTCGAGTCTCAGTTTGGCGACGCGCTTGTCGAGGTCCACGGGCACGGTGTAGACCTTTTTCTCGAGCGTCGCGTGGTTCTTCACCATGCACTCGCAGCAGACCGCCTGGTCGGCGAAGCTCATATTTCGTTCCCATTCCAAGCCGCTATCCCCAACTGGTTGATTTCACGCAGGATGGCTGAAATGAACCACTCGTCTGCACACAACTATTTTCGTCCGTGCGAGTTCAAATTATGTAGGCGCTTCAGAACAGGAAAACTGAAGGACCTCTGGATCCGGCCTTCTCGGAAGGCGAGAACCGGAACGGAAAATCAGGAGGTTCACTATGAAGTATCTAAGATATTTGGCGCTGGTTAGTTTGCTGATGCTGCCGTTGGCGTACTCGCAGGCGCAGGTCAGAATTGGTGTGGGGATCGGGTTCGGGCCACGCTATGTGGCTGGACCTCCGGTTTGCCCGTATGGCTATTACTCGGACTATCCGTATGCATGTGCACCTTACGGATTTTATGGGCCGAGCTATTTTGTGGACGGAGTGTTTATCGGCGCGGGGCCGTGGTATCACGGATACGCACGCCCGTATTATGGACGGCCTTACTACGGACGTCCGTATGTCGGACGCAGCTTCCAGGATCGCCGGTTTGATGACCGCCGGTTTGATGACCGCCGTTTTGAAGGGCGCGATCGCGACGATCACCGCAGCTTCGACGGACGTGGTCGTGACCGCGACTCCCATGGCAACAGCTTCCACGGCGGACGCCGGTAACGACGCTTATCGGTGCCGAGCTGTGCGGGTTGGACGGGTCAAAGACAAAGACCCGTCCCCACAAACGCAAGGGGCGGCTTACACCGCCCCTTAACTAACCACTATCCACTAACCACTAACCACTTGTTTCTAGGTTCCTTCGTTCCAGCTCGCCAGATACTCTTCCTGCTCCGGCGTCAGGCGGTCGATCTTGATGCCCATGGATTCGAGTTTCAGTTTGGCGACGCGCTTGTCGAGGTCCACGGGAACGGTGTAGACCCTCTTTTCCAGCGACGCGTGGTTCTTCACCATGTACTCGCAGCAGAGCGCCTGGTCGGCGAAGCTCATATCCATCACGGAGGCGGGGTGTCCTTCGGCGGATGCCAGGTTGATGAGGCGGCCTTCGCCCAGCAGGTTGATGCGGCGACCGTCTTTCATCGTGTACTCCTCGACGAAAGTGCGAGTGGTGCGCTTCGAGGACGACAGCTTCTCAAGCGACGGGATGTCAATTTCGACATTGAAGTGCCCGGAGTTCGAGATGATCGCGCCGTCTTTCATGTGCTCGAAGTGCTGCTTGGCCAGGACGTTCTTGTTGCCGGTGACGGTGCAGAAGACGTCGCCAATCTTAGCCGCCTCTTCCATGGACATGACGCGGAAGCCGTCCATCACGGCTTCGAGGGCTTTTGTGGGATCGATCTCGGTGACGATTACTTCAGCGCCAGCGCCACGGGCACGGCTGGCTAGGCCGCGTCCGCACCAGCCGTAGCCGGCTACTACAAACTTCGCGCCTGCTAACAGAAAGTTGGTCGCGCGAATGATGCCGTCGATGGTGGATTGTCCGGTGCCGTAGCGATTGTCGAACAGATGCTTGGTGTCGGCGTCGTTCACGGCGACGATCGGATAGCGCAGCACGCCTTCCTTCGCCATCGCGCGCAGACGGATCACTCCGGTGGTCGTCTCTTCAGTGCCGCCGATCACGCCGGCCAGTTCAGTAGTGCGCTTGGTATGCAGTACGCCCACCAGGTCAGCGCCGTCGTCCATGGTGATCTGTGGACGATGGTCGACTGCGGCCATAATGTGAGAGTAGTAGGAATCGTTGTCCTCGCCCTTGATGGCGAAGGTAGGAATGTTGTAGTCGCGCACCAGGCTAGCCGCGACATCATCTTGAGTAGACAGCGGATTCGAAGCGCACAGCGCAACGTCCGCGCCACCATCACGCAGCGCGATCATCAGATTCGCAGTCTCAGCGGTTACGTGCAGGCAGGCCGATACGCGGATGCCTTTGAGCGGCTGGTTCTTGATGAATTCCTTGCGGATGATCTGAAGAACCTTCATCGACTGGTTCGCCCACTCGATGCGCTTCTTGCCAAGATCGGCGAGTTCGAAATTCTTTACATCACAGCTGATTGTTGTTGTCGTAGACATTTGCCTTCCTATCCCCGGATGATGACTGAATTTAAAGTTAGAAGTCAGATTGCAGAAGTTGGCATTCCTCCGTGACCCCTGTGGTTAAGACTTAGTTCTCTACCACAGGGGTCACAGAGGTCACGGAGGAAATCTTATTTTCTGGCGCCGACTGGCTCGTGCTTCAGTCCCGCGTCAGCAGCGAGTTTTGCGGCCTTGTCGGTCGCTTCCCAGGTGAAGTCGGGATCGTTGCGGCCGAAGTGTCCATAAGCAGCAGTCTTGCGATAAATCGGACGGCGCAGATTCAAAGACTCGATAATCTCGCGCGGCTTCAGTTTGAAATTCGCACGAATCAAATCCGGAATGATCGACGCATCGACTTTTTCGGTGCCGAAAGTTTCCACCAGAACGCTGACCGGTTCCGCGACGCCGATGGCATAGGCGAGCTGTACTTCGCAACGCTGTGCCAACCCAGCCGCGACGACATTCTTTGCAATGTAGCGCGCCACATATGCCGCCGACCGATCCACCTTGGTCGGATCCTTGCCGCTAAACGCGCCGCCGCCATGACGTCCCATGCCGCCGTAGGTGTCGACAATGATTTTGCGTCCCGTGAGCCCGCTATCGCCCATTGGGCCACCGATCACGAAACGGCCAGTCGGATTGATGTGGTACTTCGTGTCCTCGTCGAGCAGGTGGGCCGGAATTACCGCTTGGATGACATGCTTCATCATGTCGGCGCGCAGGTCGTCGTTCCCTATCGACTCGGAGTGCTGCGTCGAGACGACGACCGCATCGACGCGTTTCACTTTGCCGGGCGCTGAATATTCGACTGTGACTTGAGATTTTCCGTCGGGCCGGAGGTAAGGGCAGGTACCGTTCTTGCGGACTTCTGAAAGTTTCTGCGTAAGCTTGTGCGCCAATGAGATTGGCATCGGCATCAGTTCCGGCGTCTCATTGCAAGCGAATCCAAACATCATTCCCTGGTCGCCGGCGCCGCCGGTGTCTACTCCCATGGCGATGTCGCCGGACTGCTTGTTGATGCTGGAGATTACAGCGCAAGTGTTGGAGTCGAAGCCGTACACGGCATTGTCGTAGCCGATGGACTGGATGACTCCGCGGACGATGGTCTGGAAATCGACGTAGGCTTTGGTGGTGATTTCACCGGCGATTACTACCAGGCCGGTGCAGGTCAGGGTTTCGCAGGCGACGCGGCTGGCGGGATCTTCACGCAGGCAGGCGTCGAGGATCGAGTCGGAAATCTGGTCGGCAATCTTGTCGGGATGGCCCTCGGTTACTGATTCCGAGGTAAACAGGAAACGGTTCGTTGGCAAGCTGATTATCTCCTCAAGGTAACTTCGAGCCTTACGTTCAAGAAGGCGGGGGGACTATGCCACGGGCTCATCGCCGGGGTTTATGTCTCTTGAAAACGGTACCAGAGATGACCCCGCGGCGCAATTAATTTGGCGGGTGACAGAAGGGCCACGCAGTGAGCGGTTACTGGGTGCATCGAACGGGAGAGGGAGTCTGGTAAGCGGAAGAAAAGAAAGAGCCAATCTATCGCATTGGAGTCGGAGTTGGAGACTTCGGAAGCAGCCCGCTTGCGCCAAAAGTAAGGGTCTTGACCTCGCCATAGTCGCCCTGCGAAGGGAGCTTTTTGCCGTTGAACACAAAGTCAAGTCCGCCGGTGTTTCCCGACTTGATGACCACCTCATTTCGAGCATGGATCGTCCGCTGATTATCGGCAAACAAGGTTTCCTCAAAGGTCTTGCCGTCCGCCACGATCGAGAGCCAGGAGTCCTCGCGGGCAAGTATGATCACCGAAAATTCTCCGGCAGCGGTTGCAGGAGGGACGGTCGGCATCGCGGCTAAGACATTATTGTCGTTGGTGGATGCGTGCCTGGACATTGGACTCGGTTCTTTTACTGGTGGCACCGCGTGAGAAACACCGCTTGGAGCAGAAGATATTCCAGACTCGGCGTTTGGATTCTCGACGTTGCTGGTCGCAGGTTTCGCTGAACCGGTCGGCGCGGGGAGTTGGGGATGCACATCCTTATGCTGCCGTCGATTCCAAAGAGTGAGCGCGATGGCGACCACCAATAGCCCTGCTGCTAACCAGCCCCACGGGATCCGCCAGGAGCGCACCGGTTCCCTGGAATCATCTGCGGCAGTGGCTGCTTCCGTCGCGGGGTCTGCCTTGGGAGGGGTATTTTGTCCGGAAGCTTCCAGGTAGTCCGCTACGACTTGTTCCTCATCCAGTCCCACATGGCGGGCGTAGGCTCGGACAAAACCTTTATTGAAAATTCCACCCGGCAGGTGGTCAAAATTTTCATCTTCCAGCGCTTGCAGCATTCGTGTTCCAATCTTGGTGGAACTGGAAATCTGCTCCAGCGTGATGGCACGCTTTTCGCGTTCGCGCTTCAGCTTTTGACCAAAGGAAGGCAAGCGATTCTCCCGCCCGGAACAGGACGGCGACGGAATTGTACACTCTGCGGGCGGCCTCACAATGATAGGGCATTTCAGGCCGCCAGGGTGAGGGAATTCAGGCCGAAGTCATCCAGTTGGTTCGCAGGTTCCTGTTACTAACGTGCATTGCCCCGTCAGTGCGGCGAAAACTATAATCCGGTATCTTCCCATCCCAAGACGAGGAGTGCATGTCGGAGGCAGCGGGCACATCCCCAACTCGCCTGTCGCAAGAGCTGACCATCTTTCACGATGTGGCCAAAGCTCTGACTTCGTCGCTCGATCTTGATTCCATCCTTCAAACCATCATGGAAAAGATGGCGGAATATTTCTGTCCGGAAACCTGGTCGCTGCTGATGGTGGACGAGCAGAAAGGCGAGTTGTATTTTGCGATCGCCGTGGGAGCCGCGGCCGAGGTTTTAGCCAACGCACGCGTGAAGATGGGCGAGGGTATTGCGGGCTGGGTAGCAAAGAACGGCCAGACACTGATCGTGCCGGACGTGGCCAGCGATCCCCGGTTCTCCCCGCGCCTGGACGAGATGACGCGTTGGCAGACGCAGTCCATTATCTGCGTGCCACTGCGTTCCCGGCACCGCGTGCTGGGCGTGATCCAGCTCGTCAACGTGGAAGTAAAGAGCCTGAAAGATCAGGAAATGTTCTTCCTCCAGGCGCTCTGCGATTACGCGGCCATCTCCATCGAAAACGCCAAGGCCGTCGAAAAAATTCAGGAACTCACCATCACCGACGACTGCACCGGTTTATTCAACGCGCGTCATCTTTATAAGACACTGGAAACCGAGGTCTACCGGTCGGCGCGATTCGGCTATGAATTCAGTGTGATATTTATTGATCTCGATCACTTTAAGCAGGTCAACGATACCAAGGGACACTTGGTCGGAAGTCGCTTGCTCGCCGAGGTTGGATACCTGATTAAGGCCCAGCTCCGGCTGATAGACTTTGCGTTTCGCTACGGCGGGGACGAATTTGTTGTTCTGCTGCCGCAAACCGGAAAAGATCAGGCGGTGGTAGTTGCGAAACGTCTTCAGGATTCGCTGCGCACGGGCGACTTCTTTACCGAGCACGGAGAGCGGATCGACGTCCGGGCGAGCATGGGACTGGCCACCTTCCCGCACGACGCGCAAACGCCGCACGACATCATTCGCCAGGCGGACGAAATGATGTATGCCGTGAAGAACAGTACCAGGAACAATATTGGAGTGGCGTCGCGGGGATTGTTGGAAGAGTAGCGAACCGCGAATCGACACTGCCCTCTCTGCAAGTCCTTAAATCAAGTGCAATCACTCAGAGCGAACCTTTGGAAACCTTGCGCTCGGGTAGATCCGATTGTCAGATTTCCGTCCCACGGTAATTATTTCCGAATTGCCCGTCATCCGCTCAGGGACCACCAGGCCCCCAACCAAACCCCGCGGGGCGTCAGGTACAAGCGCGGCATCGCTGCGCGTGAGTGATTGGGCTTGATTTGCCATTTGGACAGTGCGAATGAGACGTTTAATCGAGGATGAGTTTGCCTCACACCCCAGAATTGACGGATGGAGTAATTTTCCTCCGGCCCTTGACCCCCGAGGATGCCGTCGAGCACCTCGCCGGTGAAGATGAAGAGATGGCGAAGTGGCTAAGCGGCGGCCTGAGCACGCTGGCCGATGTTGAAAAAGCCGTCCTCAACTGGCAACAGAACTGGCAAACGGGTGGCCCACGCAGGGCACTTGGCGTATTCGATTGTGCCACCAATCGATTGGTCGGCTTTGTTGAGGTGAACTTGGCGCGTATTGCCGAGCCAGGTCAAGTAAATGTCTCCTACGGAGTGTTTCGCCAATGGCGGCGCCAAGGTCTGGCCGTGCGGACCATAAACCTTATGGATCAATATTTGCGAACAGCAACGGAAGCCCGCCAGATCGTCCTCAGAATCGCGCCCGCGAACGTTGCATCGCTCAAGTTTGCTGAAAAGGCCGGCTTTACTTTTCGAGGCTTGTTCGATGAGCCTGCAGGCCGAATGGCACGCTACGTCCGGGATATTGAGTCTGGATAGACTGTCCACTCTCTTTAGTCTGCGGAGCGTGCGTTCCACAACGTAAAAAGATCGACAGACGGCGCTCTGATCAGACATCCCTTTTTTGGGGAGCTCATTAGTCCCGATCCCCTTTGTCCGTTTCCGGACATCTGATTCCATGAGCGCACAAGCCGCACTCTTTCGGTCTAGGACATAACTTCCATTTGCGCCCTGAAATGAACAGCTTGTATGGAGTGGAGTTTGGCTCGCAGTATGCAATCGATTAAACATGGACGCTCTAGCAATGCGGGAAACGGATTTAGTGACGCCATTCGAGACGGGCCGCGTGCTAATTGCCGACGATCAGAAGCACGTTTTGGACGCCCTACAGATGCTGTTAAGCGGCTGCGGTTTGGCGACGGAAGCAGTCACGCATCCAGCCCGGGTGTTGCGGGCCCTGGAGACAGGACGATTCGATGCTGTCTTAATAGACCTCAACTATACCCGCGACACCGTCGGGGGTGGAGAAGGGCTGGAACTGGTATCACAGATTCGTTCCATGGACAGCCTGCTGCCGGTGGTGGTGATAACAGCTTGGAGCAGTGTAGACCTGGCGGTCGAGGCTATGCGGCGCGGCGCTTCGGATTTTATCCAGAAGCCCTGGGAGAATCGGGACCTTCTGCAAAAACTGCAAAACCAACTGTCGTGGGGACGGGCACAGCGGTGGGCGCAACGGCAACGCGACGAAGAACTGCGGGAGGCCCGTGAAATTCAGGATAAACTGCTGCCCAAGAAATTGCCCGAAGTGGCGGGCTATGAGGTAGCCGCCTTGACACAGCCGCTGCGGTTCGTGGGCGGCGACTACTACAGCGTCGTGCGTATCAGCGAGCGACACACTGTGTTTTGCATTGCTGATGTGGCGGGCAAGGGCTTGCCGGCTGCCCTACTGATGTCCACCTTGCAGGCGACGCTAAGGCCGCTGATCTGGCAGAGGCTGGCGCCGCGAGAACTGTGTCACAGGCTAAACCGCATCCTGTGCGATCTAACACCGGTGGGGAAGTTCATTTCATTTTTCTATGCCGTGCTCGACAGCGTAGATAGTCGGCTGACTTATTGCAACGCTGGGCATAACCCTCCACTGTTAATCCGGGCGGACGGTACATCCACGGAGCTGAAGGCGGCAGGAGCGGTCCTGGGACAGTTCCCGCACTGGCTTTATGAACAAAGCGAACTTCAGATGAGAAGCGGTGACAAATTGCTGCTTTTCACCGACGGGTTGGTAGAAGCCTGCAATGCGGATGAGGAATCTTTCGGGGAAGACAACCTCGTCCGTATCGCGCGCGAAAATCCCAGTTCTAGCGCCGAGAAATTGATGGGCTCATTGATGCAGGCGGCATCGCAGCATAGTGGCGAACATTTTCAGGATGACGCCAGCCTCATTGTGTTGAAGGCAACTGAATGAGCAAGTTCAGATCTGGATGGACGGGCTAAATGATCAGCTGGTTCCAAGATCTCCCCCGCTGGTCCCGATAAAAACAGATGCTGTCATCGTGTCATCCACCAACGCGGGAGGAACTCCTTAGTTGGGACTCGCTACTGCTTTTCTCTCTTCTTCAAGTCTTCCGGCTGGTCTGGCTTCTTCTGCGCGTCTTTCCCATCCGATTTCCAGGCGGAGGCATTGGCGGGTGCTGATGGATTCACTCCGAAATCCCACACGTAGAGGTTCATCCCTTCTTTGCCTAGCATCTCGGCGACAGCGTACTCGCCAGTCGTCAACGGTTGTTGTGGAGAGATTTTCACCCAGCCTCCACCGAGTTCCTGCACGGTCGCGGGAACAAATCTGTCGTCCGCTTTGATCTTGCCGTAGGGGGCGATCTTAATTCCTCCGGCGATGCGCTTGCCGTTCTTGATCTCGGCGCGGATGATCTTGAAACGCTCGGCGGGTGGCAAAGGCGCCAGATCGCCTTTCGCCGGCGCAGTGCCGCCGGTTGCATCGTGGCCGTCGATGCTCACGTAAATCGCGGGCACGCCGGTGTGGGACTGAATCTTCGCGCGCACGCCGGGAAGCTCAATCGACTCCTTAGCACTAGCGAGCGGATTGATAGCAGCGCGCAGGATGTTTGATTTCGTATTCTTAGTGAGTTCGCCGCCAGATTGCTGGAGTTCGTCCAGTTGGGGCTGGTTCTGAAAAGTATCGAGCAGAAACACGCCGCCATCCTCAGGCAGGCGAATGCCGGGTGCGACTTTCGGGGACCGCGCCTCTTCCGCTTTCTGCTCGGCTTCGAGTTCCTTGTCGAGTTGGACGGCCTCGGGTGCCGGCGCTCCTTGCAGGCGTCCCTGTTCGTATTTTTCCGTGGCGTCCCAGTCGATAAGGTTCTTGGGAAGTTCTTCCCACTCGCCGCGCTCGGAGCTGTAGTAGCGGACGCGGTCTCCTTTGATTTCGTACTTCGCGGCGGGCTGGTAGGAGCCGTCTTTGAGGATGAGGCGTTTGGCTAAGTTTTGTGCGGACGCGAGGGCGGCGAAAACAAGAGCAGACAGAGCAAAAGCTAGGACCGTCCGGAAAAGGCTGGATGCGCAGGCCGGTGGATGCATGGCACGGAACATTATCAAACCTTTTTACGCTTCTGTGTCCGTTAGATGCAAAGCATGCGGTACGCGTCTGCCACATGTGGGGCCCGGAAGAGACAGAAGTCAGCGATTTCTCCTTTTCCGCAAGGTGATTCCGAGCTAAAGTATTCGCGACCAGAGGTTAGTTCGATGGTTCATTGTAAGCACTGTGGACAGCCTTTCCGGCGGTCTCCCTTCCGGCCAACTTCCGACTGCTGTCCCCAGTGCCAACGGGCTATCAATCCAGGCCCGCTAACTCCGACTCCAATCGAGCCCGAACGGGCTAATTCGCGTGTCTTATGGTTTGCGGTTGTGCTGGCGTTGTGGGCCGGCATGCAGCTTGTTTCGCATCGGGATGGTTTCGTATCCCGTCGAGCACGCGGGATTTCCGCCTACACGGCTTGCGACTACAGCCGCGCTGTCAGCGAGCTTGAAACCGCGGTGCGGGAACGGCCTGAAGATGCCTATGCCCAGGCGGTCCTGGGAGAAGCCTACCTTCAGCTTTATCAATACAGCAATGCAGAAATACCATTAAGGCGGGCGGTGGCGATCTCGCCGAACTACGCTTATGCGGAACAGGCATTGGCTTACGACCTGACCATGAAAGGCGGAATCACTTCCTACGGCGCGGGACGTTACGAGGATGCGGTTTCGAATCTTGAGGCCGCCGCTCATACGAGGCCGACGGATACCTATGTCCAGGTCTATCTGGGAGACGCATACTCTCAACTGCGAGAGTATGACCATGCGGAAACGGTTTATCAGCAGGCACTGGTTTACTGTCCTCGATATTCCTATGCCAGGCTGGCGCTGGCATCGATTTACGCCCGCACCGACCGAGATCCCGCACCGACCGAGATAAGGAGGCGCTGAAAGCGTACTCCGAAGTGGTTGAGCAAGAGCCTGACAACGAATCAGCGCGACTCGGCATGGGTTTGGCGCAGAACAATCTGAACCGGCACGATGAGGCCATTGCGACTTTCAAGGAAGCGGTCCGGCGACACCCCGATTCGGCGGAAGCGTACTATTCTCTAGGCTTTGGATATGCGGATGCCGAGCGATATCCCGAGGCTGTGACTTCGTTAAAGGAAGCCCTACGACTTGATCCCCACCACGGTCAGGCGCGCGCAGAACTAGACGCCGTCTTACGCGCGCAGGGTAGAGTTCGTCACAACTAGTGCGGGCGGTACTAACAGAGACGCGGCAAGCCGCGTCTCTACCATGGGTTCCTTGCCGAAAATCTATCCCGTGTTATGTAACCCTGCGGCGATGCCGTTCATGGTAGCTCCGATGGCGTAGTCGAGGGCCGCGTCGGCCGCGCCCGACCGCTTTCGGCGCAGCAGGTCGACCTGAATCAGGCTCAGTGGATCCACGTATGGGTTGCGAAGGCGTACGGAACGGGAGAGCACTGGGTTCTTCTCGAGCAATTCCTGTTGGCCGGTGACCGCGAGAATGAGTCTGCCCGTGCGTTCGAATTCCTCACGCAACATTCCGAAGACGCGGTCGCTGAGGTGTTTGTCGGTTACCAGATTCGCATAGTGGCGGGCAATAGTGAAGTCGGCCTTGGCCATGGCGATTTCCACGCTGCGAATCAGGCTCGCGAACACAGGGAAGCCCTGCATCATTTCACTGAGAAGTTGCGCGTTGCCGGTGCTGCGTCCGGCAAAACGTTCGAGGGCGTGGCCGACTCCGAACCAGGCGGGCACCGCGTGGCGGCTTTGCATCCAGCCGAAGACCCAAGGGATGGCGCGCAGGTCGTCGAGGCTGCGATTGGCAGTGCGGCGTGCGGGACGCGAGCCGATCCGGGCATGCTCCAGTTCGTTCACCGGCGTAGCCTGTTCGAAGTATTCAAGGACTTCGGGATTTTCGGCGATGTGCTTCCGGTAGGACGCGAAGGCGTCGGCCGACATCGCCTCCATGGCCTCATCCCAGCGTTGTTTGGCTTCGGGCGCAGGTTGCGTGGGCAGAGTTATGGCTTCGAGACAGGCCGCGATCATGATTTCGAGATTCCATTCCGCAAGCACTGGGTCGGCATATTTCCAGCTGAGTACTTCGCCTTGCTCGGTGATTCGAATCTCACCCGAGAAATCGCATGCCGGTTGGGCGAGGATGGCGGCGTGGGTGGGGCCTCCGCCGCGCCCGACGGTGCCGCCGCGGCCGTGGAAGATGCGCAGGTTCACTTTGTGCTCGCGGGCGGCTTCATGCAATTGGTGCTGCGCTTTGTGAAGTTCCCAGGTACTGGTGAGCATGCCTCCATCTTTATTGGAGTCGGAGTAGCCGAGCATGACTTCATGGGTGCGTCCCCAGGAATCGAGGAGCAATTGAAATTCGGGATCGCTCCAGACTCGACGCATCACGTTGGGCGACGCGCGCAGGGCTTCGATGGATTCGAAGAGCGGGACAGGTGTCAGGCCGGTATCGGCTTTGCTAGCGGCGATTGATACTCCGCTGAGCGCGGCCAGTCGCACGACCGCGAAGATGTCGTGTTCGGACTGGGTGTTGCTGATGACGAAATTGCGGATGGCTTTCGGTGAGTGCGTCTTCTTTATTTCCGCGATGGCGCGGAAAGTATCGATGAACTCGGCGGATTTTGGGGAGAGTTCTTTGGGTGAGCGGCTAGCCGTGCCCTTTCTGCCTGAGGCAGCGAATTCGGTGAGCGCGTCGGAGAGGATTCGCGAGTGCTGTCGGATGTCGAGCGCGTGAAGGTGGAAGCCGAGAGTTCGTACTGTGCGGAGTAGGGGCAAGACAAGTTCCGCCAGGCGCTGGCCGTGGTTCGCGCTCAGTGAGTCGCGGATGAGTAAGAGGTCATCTTCAAATTGCTGCGGCGATTTGTAGGCGTGTTCATGTTTCGACGATTTGCGACTGAATCGGAGGCGTGCGATCAGGAATTCCAGGAACGCGCGATAGACTTCGGCGGCGGTGATCTGCTTCCAGCGAGAGTATTTTTCGCCTAGCTCTTGGTCATGTTTTCGGAGGCGCTGCGAGCGCGTATCCGAGACGCCGATGCGGCGCGTTGACATACTCAGATAGCCGATCAGGCGGGTGGTTTCGGCGATGTAGTGATCGATAACGGCATGGCGGGCCTGATCGACCGCGTCGCGCGTAGAGTCTGCGGTGACAAACGGATTGCCGTCGCGGTCGCCGCCGATCCAGGAGCCGAAAGACAGCAGTTCGGGGAGTTCGGTGTTGGTTTCGTAGACCGCGTTCAGGGATTCTTGCAACTCCGCGAACAGTCGCGGCAGGGCTTCGAAAAGAGACATGGGGAAGTAGTCGAGTCCCATGTGAATCTCGTCGCGGACGGTGGGCTTGTTGAGGCGGACTTCGTCGGTCTGCCAGAGGGCGGTGATCTCGGCAAGAATCAGCGATTCGTACTCGCGAGCTTCAGAATCGGAAAGCGGCAATTGGTCGAGGCGTTCGAGATATCCGGCGATGCGGCGGCGCTTCAGGCGGATCGTGTGGCGCGTGATCTCGGTCGGATGCGCGGTGAAGACGGGCGTGACGTGGACTTTGGCTAGCGCTTCTTCGATCGTCTGGGCTGGCAGGCCGGCGGCACGCAATCGGACTAGAGTGCCCCGGAACGATCCGGCTAAAGGCGTCTTTCCACCTTGAAGTCCGGCAGCGCGACGGCGACGCTGGCGGTGGTTGGTTTCGGCAAGGTTCGTGAGTTCGAAATAAATCGCGAAGGCTTTAGTGACGCGGTAAGCGTCCTCGACCGAGAGGGCGCGGATAATTTCACGGGCGCGGGCCATCAGTCCGGTGTCACTTTCAGGTTTCAGATCCGATTTTGTGCTGGCGGGAAGCTGCTCGCGATGTTGAATCAGCAGGCGCCGGAGTTGCTCGACCACATCGAAAAAAGCTGCGCCTTCCTGCTCGACCAGCACCCTTCCCAGCAGAATGCCCAGCGAGCGGACATCGCGCCGCAGCGGAAGTTCTTTCGCTGGGTCGGAAGTGTCAGCCGTCAACTCGGCAAGCCGGGAGGCTTGAGGGCCATCGCTCCAGAGAGGGTGGTCGGGCATGGGACATTCTAGCGGAAGGGGCGTTATTCTCGTGGTTGATACCGATTCCCCGGTCTTTAGGCTTGGCTTTATGGAAGTAAACATCGCCCCTGACTTGCAAGCGAAGCTCGCGCGCCTGGCGACTGAACGCGGTCGGGATGCGCAGGCGCTCATTAACGAAGCGATCGAGAGATTCGTGGATTATGACGAGTGGTTTCTGCGCGAAGTGGAGGTAGGATTGGTTGCCTCAGATCGGGCCAAGTGATTGATCACGAGGACATCGGCAAGCTCATCAATCGCCGGTATCCGGGCTGATGCGTGTCCTTTGGGTGGAGGCGGCCACCGCTGATCTCACCGTAATTTGCGACTGTCACAACTGATCTCCATAATCCTTTACGGCGACCGCAAGCGCCGCATCAAGCCACTTGCCAAATGCAGCTGCCACCTCATCCACTTTCGTCGTGTGCGTGAAGACGAAAGGTTCCACGGAGCACAAAGAGAATCTCTCAGACACTGATTCGCGATCCTCGGAGTCTTCGTACGACACAAGTTTTGAAAAAGCGGTGCCCTCCATAATTCCCGTGAGCTCTCGCCCAACATGATGGAACGAAACCACAAAAATCAGACGTTCCCGGTTTACTCTGATCGAGGCCTTGACGAAATAGTGAGCCTCGTCGAAATTCGCGAATTTACCCGCCTCCTTAGCCGATTGAACGACTTCAAATCTGTAATAGTGGGCATTGTTCCAGTCAGGGCCGCCTTCCGAAATGTGAATGTCTGCTTGACCAACTGCATTAACAGTAGCTCCAACCTCACTGAATGCCTGTTTGAGCATTGTCCTGGTGCGTCCCCTTAGATCTATGGCAACTGAGTTTACTTGGCGTAGTTCAGCTAGCTTCTGACTTCGGCGTTTCCCGAATTTGTCGGCAAGGCTCTCTATCACGGCCGCTGTGAGGCTTTGTTGATGTGAAATCTCGGCGTCCGCATCAACGCTCAGGGCTTGGAGTATTGCGTTGCGTTCGAGGCGGGCGAACATTTCTGCGAGTTTGGACAGGTGAGCCTGGTCGGCAATCTCAAGAGCGTCGATGTACTCGACCCTAAGATCGCGGTCCACAACTAGCGGAAGGAGTTCGGCGCGAAGAAGAATCAAAGTCGTCAAAACCCGAGCTACGCGCCCGTTTCCATCCTGATAAGGGTGGATCTGCGTGAAACGATGGTGAAACCAAGCGGCGACGATAATAGGATCTTCGTTTCCGTATTCGGACAGCCATTTCAGGAGATTTTCCACTTCGGAGTCAACGTGTATTGGCGGACAATATTCGTGGATTGCCCCATCGGGTCGCTTGGGGTTGTTTGGCTGCTCCTTGAATTTTCCCTTCAGCAAGGGGATTTCGCGGCGATTGCCGAATTGGTCAACGGCTGCGGTAGTGTCCTGGTGTCGAGTCAAAATAACGTGAAGTTCATGGATGAGACTCTTTGTTAGAAGTCGATTACTTGCAACGCAGTCCATGACAAGTTGAATCGCCGCTTCCTGGTCACGAAGAATGTCGATGAGCCGAGAAGGCTCGATGTTAGTGCTGGAATGCGAGACTAAATCCTCGGCGAAACCGTGGGCCACTAGCGCTTCCGTTGTTCCACGATCCAAGTCGTAGATCCGCTCCAAGATACCGGTCTCGACACTCAAGCGCCGGACTAGGCGCCGGTTGAACTCCGCAAGCTGTGCCTGACTCGATTCTTCAAGGCGTGCCTTCGAAGCTCGCCAACTCTCGTACAAGGGGCGCATTGCAGCAAGGTCGATCCTTCTCTCTTCGTCCGAGAGTGGTTCGATAGGCTTCCAGCGATAGTCGGCGGCCATAGTTTCCTCACATGAGTGTAGAGCAATTCAAAAACCTTTTCACCGCGTTACTTCCGCACCGAAGTAGCCTGCTATTCTTGTGATCGCACGCCATCGCGACTGGGCTAGCTGGATGTTTGCGACCAATCACCTTGGCAACATTTCCCCATTCCCATCCCCCGCCATCTCTGGCATAATTGATCGTGCACCCCAGCCTGCACAATTTTCCAATCAAAATTAGAGTGAGGAACAGATGTCGGCCAAGTACATCTTTGTGACGGGCGGAGTTGTGTCGTCTTTGGGTAAGGGATTGGCGGCGGCTTCGATCGGGTGCCTGCTGGAGAGCCGCGGGCTCAAAGTCAACCTGATGAAGTTCGATCCGTACTTGAATGTTGATCCGGGGACGATGTCTCCGTTTCAGCATGGCGAGGTTTTTGTCACGGACGATGGGGCGGAAACCGATCTTGATCTTGGACACTACGAGCGCTTCACGCACGCCAAACTTTCTCGCGACAACAACTGGACTACCGGGCGTTTGTACGAGCAGATCATCGCCAAGGAGCGGCGCGGGGATTATCTCGGTAAGACGGTGCAGGTGATTCCGCACGTCACCAACGAGATCAAGGCGGCGATGAAGAAGGTCGCGCAGGATGTGGACGTTTGCATCATCGAGATTGGCGGGACGGTGGGCGATATCGAGTCGCTGCCCTTTATCGAAGCGATCCGGCAGATGCGGCAGGAACTGGGGCGCGAAAACACTGTGTTTGTGCACGTCACTTTGGTGCCGTTTATCGCGGCGGCGCAGGAACTTAAGACTAAGCCTACACAGCACTCGGTGAAAGAATTGCTTAGCGTGGGAATTCAGCCGGATATCTTGCTTTGCCGGACGGATCGCTTTCTCTCCAAGGACATCAAGGGGAAGATTGCGCTGTTCTGCAACGTGGAAGAAGAAGCGGTGATTACGGCGAAAGACGTGGCCTCGGTGTACGAAGTGCCGCTGAATTTCGCGCATGAAGGCGTCGACTCGCTGGCTTTGCGTTATCTCCACGTGCAGGCCAAGGACCGCGATCTGTCGCACTGGGAAAATCTCGTGCATCGGGTCTATAACCCGAAGGATGTGGTGAAGATCGGCATCGTCGGCAAGTATGTCGAGTATGAGGATTCTTACAAATCTCTGAAAGAGGCGCTGGTGCACGGATCGCTGGCGCATAACCTGAAGCTGGAATTGAATTGGGTGGAAGCGGAAGGGCTCGAGCCGGCGGACAAGTCCGACAAGAGTTACGAAGCGCAACTCGAAGGGTACGACGGAATCCTGGTCCCCGGCGGGTTCGGCAAGCGCGGCATCGAGGGGATGCTGAAGGCGATCCAGTATGCTCGTGAGAAGCAGGTGCCGTATTTTGGAATTTGTCTGGGCATGCAGACGGCTTGCATCGAGTTTGCGCGCAACGTTTGCGGACTGGCGGATGCGAATTCGAGCGAGTTCGATCAGGCGACTCCGCATCGAGTGATTTACAAGTTGCGCGAGTTGCGCGGTGTGGAGGAACTGGGTGGGACGATGCGTCTGGGAGCGTGGCCTTGCAAGATTGAGTCGGATACTTTGGCTTACAAGATCTATGGGCAAACGGAAATCAGCGAGCGGCATCGGCATCGTTACGAGTTCAACCGGGAGTATGAAGAAACGATGGTTGCCGGTGGGTTGAAGATTTCTGGATCGACTCCCGACGGCACTTACGTCGAGATGGTCGAGATTCCGGGGCATCCGCATTTTATTGGTTGCCAGTTTCATCCGGAGTTCAAGTCGAAACCGCTGGAGCCGCATCCGTTGTTCAAGGCGTTTATCGGGGCGGCTTACGAGCATGGCTCGAAGCGCAAAGCACAAAAAGATGCGGCTGAAGTGGAATTGTTCCTGCGGCCGGAGAAGGTGGGACGGAGATAAATCTTTAACCACAGGGGTCACAGGGGAGAGCAAATTTCCCTGTGCCCCCCGTGACCCCTGTGGTTAAGAACTGTTATGACCAGTAGTTTTCAAATCGATAACGTCCGCGTCGGCTCGGGCGATTTATTTCTTATCGCAGGCCCGTGCGTGATCGAGAGTGAACAACACGCGCTCTTTATGGCGGAAGTGATTAAAGGTGTTGCCCGCTCGCTGAATTTCCCATTTATTTTCAAAGCTTCCTACGACAAGGCGAATCGCACATCCATCCGCAGTTTTCGCGGACCGGGTTTGAAGGAAGGGTTGCGGATTCTCAAGAAAGTGAAAGATGAGATTCATATCCCAGTCCTGACTGATGTGCACCAAGTCGCTGATGTCAGCGCCGTCGCTGAGGTTGTCGATGTACTTCAGATCCCCGCGTTTTTATGCCGTCAGACTGATCTGGTCGTCGCGGTCGCCCTTAGTGGACGCCCCGTCAACATCAAGAAAGGCCAGTTTGTTTCGCCCTGGGACATGAAACATGCCGTCGAAAAATGCCGCGATGCCGGCAACAGCCAGGTCTTTCTGACCGAGCGTGGATCAAGTTTCGGCTACAACAATCTGGTTGTGGACATGCGCTCACTGGCGATCATGCGAAAATTTGCGCCGGTGGTGTTCGATGCGACGCACTCGGTGCAGTTGCCATCGTCTTCTACCGGCAACGGCGACCAGCCCGCCACCAGCGGCGGGCAGCCGGAATTTATTCCTCTGCTTTCGCGGGCGGCCGTCGCAGCGGGTGTGGATGGTGTGTTCATGGAAGTCCACGACAATCCCAAAGAAGCGAAAAGCGACGGCGCCAATGCGCTCGACTCGCGCAACCTGCGCGGCTTGTTGAAAGAATTGTTGGCCGTGAGAAGAGCGCTGGAAGCAGCGAAGGCGACGCCATAGCGGTCTGGGGGCTGAAGCCCCAAATCAAAACAGATCGTTGATCGCAGCGGTAAACCGCTTCGCCACCCAAAATCTTGCTACTTCGTCGTCATCTGATCGTGATTGTAGTACTCATATGCCGACATCGGCTTCGCGCCACCTTTCTTCCAGATGCGCGATTCCGCTGGCAGCTTGCCTAACACCCGCGCCATTTCCCGAACATGCTCCGCCACCGATCCGCAGCACGATCCGATGTAGTTGATGCCAATCTCCTGCGCCTGTAGGGCGTACTCGCCCATCTCTTTACGTGTGAGTTGCAGCGGGTCGAGGCCATAGGGAAACTCCGGCAGACTCGTAAAATCCGGTGTTGCTTTCGGAGTGCGATATCCAACCGGCTGACATGCAAGATATCCGTCTACGGCTTTGCGCATCTTTTCCATCGACGGTAGCGTATGTTCCGGCGGACGCAGGCAGTTCATGCCGACGATGTCTGCGCCCGCATCGAGCAAAGTTTTCGCCGCATCGGCAGCGCCCGTGCCTTCCGCTGTCTGATCCTTGTTTTCGAAACAGACGGTCACCATCACCGGAAGGCCAGTTTTCTTGGCGCGCTCAACCGCCAACAGAGCCTCGCCCAGCCACGAGAACGTCTCGCCAATAATGAAATCCACGCCCTCGTCACATTGGATCCTCAACTGTTCATCGAAAGTTTCGCGCACGCGGTCGGCCGCAGTTGCGCTGCCATGCTCGTACATCCACGTCAGGCTCAGGTTGCCAGCTACAAGGCATTGATCGCCTGCAACCTCTTTCGCAACGCGCACCGCCGAGCGATTGATGTCCTCGACGCGATCTTCCAGTCCGACCGTCGCGAGTTTGTCGCGGCTGGCGTAGAACGTCAGCGCTTGCAGAACTTCGGCTCCCGCTTCACGAAATTCGATATGTACTTGGCGCAGCGCTTCGGGATAAACAATCGCAACTTCCGGAGTGAACGGGCCCGGGCGCACCCATCCGCGCTTTTCCAGTTCGAGTAGATATCCGCCGTCACCAAGGACCGGCCCGTTTTTCAGACGTTCGAGAATGCCCTTTTTCGCCATGTGATCTCCTAGTTAGTCATCCTTATACTCAAACTCGGTCTTGATTGCCTTTCCCTCCGCAAAACGCGTCGGACGAAACGCAGAAATATCAACCGTCTTCGCCGTACCGTCGAGAATCAGTTCCGACATTACCAGCCCGATGGCCGGCGAGATCTTGAACCCCATGCCCGAAAATCCAGCGCAGAGATAGAGGCCCTCGACGCCCGGAACCTGCCCCAGTGGGGGCCGCGCATCCGGCGTCATGTCGTAAACGCCGGTCACCCCGCGCATCACTTCAGCGCGTTCGAGTTTCGGAACGCGCCGACTTGCGCGCTCGATAATCTCTTCCAGTTCGGTATCCGAAGCGCGCTGCGGAAAATTGTCCGGATCGACCGGCCGCTTGCCATAAAAGTCACCAACAAGAAATTTGTCGCTGCCATCCGAACGGAAGTAAGTCGCAGTGACCGAGTCGATGCAAGCGTACCCCCCGCTCTTCATATGGGGCGCGTTCTTCAGAATCGCGACCTGATGATATTCCGTCTCAATCGGCGGATCGAATCCAGTTGGTTGCATCAGAGGCCGCGTCCATGGCCCGGTCGCGGCGATCACGACTGAAGCGTGGATCGCGGCTGCTTCTGTCTGAACTCCACGAATGTGATTGCGCTCCATCAGGAAAGAGGTTGCTGCCGCTTTCGAAAGATACGTTGCCCCCAGGTCGCGCGCGCGGCTCAGGAAATCATTGGAGACTACGTTACCGTCGCCGTATCCCGAGTCCGGTTCGTAGGCCGCAAGTTCGACTTCGTTCACCGCCCAGTCTGGTTCAAGTTCCTGCAACTGACGGCGATCAATCAATTCAACATTGACGCCAAGCCCCCGTTGCATCGCGACATTTTTCTTGAGCCGCTTCGTTTCAGTCGGATGAACAATGCGCACAAACCCCGTCTTACGAAACACGCCGGCCTCGCCAACGACTTCTCGCCAATGCTGAAACATTTTCAAACTTACTAGAGCCAGTTGTACCTCGGGCGCGAAACTATAGTGCATGCGAACGAGCGCTGAAGAACGGCTGCTGCCCCCACTGGCGACGTGATCCTTATCGAGCACGACGATGCGCCCAGCCTTGCGCTGGGCTAGGTGAAAGGCAATCGATGCGCCCATTACACCCGCGCCGACGATTACGAAATCGGCCTTTCTCGCGGCTCCATTGCTACTCACGCCACGGCCTCCTTAAACTTGCCGCACTTCCAGTCGCGCAGAACCTGGTGGGCCGCGTTGTGTCCAGTCGCGCCGGTCACGCCGCCTCCCGGGTGCGCGCCCGCACCGCACAAATAAAGTCCGGCAATCGGCGTGCGATACTGCGACCATCCCGCTACCGGACGATTGAAAAAAAGCTGTTCCAAATTCAACTCGCCGTGAAAAATGTTACCTTCCGTTAGCCCATACGTCCGTTCCAGGTCGAGCGGTGTGAGGACCTGTCGCGCAATGATCGCGTTAGGCACGTTGGGCGCGTACTCGGCAATCTTCTTGACCACGCGATCCCCGAGGAGGTCGCGATTTTCGTCCCATGTACCCTGCCGCAACTTGTAGGGCACGTACTGCACGAAGCAGGTCATGACATGCTTGCCCGCCGGCGCCAGCGACGGATCCGCGTTGGAAGCGATCACGCAGTCCACCCAAAGCTGCTCTGGGATCTCGCCAAATTTGGAGACGTCGTAGCAACGCTCGGCAAATTCCAACGAAGGCACCAGCGTAAAAAGCGACCGCTGCTGTGGATCGTAACTCGCCGGCGTACCCGTGAAGCGCGGCTCTTCGGAAAGCACCATGTTTACTTTGGCGCAGGGGCCGTCCATCTTGATGCCCCGGACCGCGTGCACAAAATCCGACGGCAGCTCACTCTCTGGAATCAACTTCAGGAACGTCCGCTTAGGGTCGGCATTGGAGAGCACGATGCGGGCGCGGATTTCGGTCCCGTCCTCCAATATGATTCCGCGCGCGCGTCCTTGACGAGAATCAATCTGCGCAACGGGATCGCTGGTACGAATCTCCACACCAAATTCCCGCGCGGCTGCGGCCATGGCTCCGGTAATGGCACCCATGCCTCCCATTACGTGTCCGTAGAAACCCTGTAACTCGTGCTCTCCACCACTTAGCAAGTGAAAGAGCAGCCCCAGTGCGGTTCCCGGTTGATATGGCCCGCCATGCTTTCCGTAGACGTTGTTGGCAAGGAAGAGCGTCTTCACCTTCTCCGACTCGTAATTGCGATCAAGAAAATCACCCAGGCTGCCCGTGAGAAATGAAACCAGTTGAGAAATTTCCGCACTCGAAATTCCACGAAAGCGCTTACCCACTCGAAGCAGATCGCTCCAGCCGCCCAACGATTTCGTGTCGATCTCAGGTGGAGGCTCCAGAAAGAACGGCTGAAGATAGCGCGCGAGCTTCTTCAATTGATCGTCGACGCGGACGAATGTCGCAGCATCTTTTGTGGAAATCTTTCGCAACTCCGCCACCACACGATCGCGATTCGCCCACCAGGAAACCAGTTGTCCGTCGGGGAAGGGAACCTGCAATGCCGGATCGCAGGGCACCATTCGCAAACCGTGTTCGGCCAGCTTCAAGTCGTGAATTACTTCCGGGCGCAGCATGCTGGCGATATACGAAGTAGTGGACGCGCGACAGCCGGGCGCGATCTCTTCGGTCACGCAACATCCGCCGACAATGTCGCGGCGCTCTACCACCAGCGTCGAGAGTCCGGCGCGCGCCAGATAGCAGGCGGCGGTCAGCCCATTGTGGCCAGCACCCACAATGATCGCGTCGTAGATACGATTTCCGCTTGTACTCATAACGAATGACCGATGGTCAATACGGCCCACCCCTACGGGTAAGCGAAATTAAAGGAACCCAAGGAAAAAAGCCATTGAAAAATGGTTCCTCGCGCTGTATCTTCCCATTTGACCTGGGGTCAAGCATGAATGGAATAGCCAGCAGCCTGGCCAAGCCTGCGCAGTTGCGGTCGGAGGGAAAACCACGTCCGCGTTCGGAGGCCAAACGCGCTCGAATCGTTGAAGTAGCCATCCGTCACTTCGCCGAGCACGGCTACAGCGCCGCCCGCGTCGAGGACATCGCCGCCGAATTGAGCATCGCCAAAGGTTCCGTCTTCCAGCATTTTAAGAGCAAAGACGGTCTGTTTTTTGAAGCGTACAAAAAGGCTGTGCGGTCGTTCCCGAAATACATGGAGGCTCCTTCCGAGGTGCAGAAGCAGGGATTTTTCGAAATGCTCCGTTACTGGCTCGGACGCACCGAACATATGGTCCGCGATAACTGGGCGTCATACCGGATCTATCTGGTCGGCAATTACGGCACGGATCTGGCGTTACGGAGAGAAATCAATCGCTTTTTGGTGAGCGAAGATCCCTACGGGTGGCGTGATTTCGTGCGCTACGGTGCGACGCGCGGCGAACTGCGTCAGGATCTCGACGCAGACATGATCGGTTCCATCCTCGAGTGGACAATGGACCGCTTCCAGGACGCCCTTTTAACCGAGGAACTCGACCCCGGTCTGTTCCGCAAGCAAGGGCCAGTTCCCGAAAAAAAAGAAGCCCGCATTGAGCAGTTCACGGAGTTGTTGCGACGGGCAATCGGATCGGAAAAGATTCAACACACAGGGAAGAAAGCATGATCACGGATATCACCATTGATCAGATACTCGCCGGTTATGACGATAAAGCGACATTAGCTGACGCCTACACGATTCCAGCGCCCTGGTATGTCGATCCGCGGATCGCCGAGTTAGAGAAGCAGGCCGTCTTCAGTAAGACCTGGCAAGTAATCGGCCGCGTCGATCAGGTTCAAAAGGCTGGCCAATTTGTAACTGCGGCAGTTGCCGGTGAGCCGCTGGTCGCGGTGCGGGGAAACGATGGAGTGCTGCGAGCGTTCTACAATGTGTGCCGTCATCACGCCGCGGCGGTCGTCACTGAGCCCTGCGGACAGGCGTCAATCCTGCATTGTCCGTATCATGGATGGAACTACGGCCTCGACGGCTCGCTCAAAGGCATGCCTGAATTCGATGGCGTAAAGAACTTCGAGCGCAAGGATAACGGCCTTGTCCCGGTGAAAGTGGATACCTGGGAGACTCTGGTGTTTGTCAACCTCGATTCTCAGGCGAGTTCATTGCGGGAGTTTCTGGGCGGAATGGTGAAGCGGGCCGCGCCGCTCGGGTTGAGTAAGCTGCAATATTTTACGAGCCAGAGTTATGACATCCATTGTAACTGGAAGGTTTTTGTCGACAACTATCTTGATGGTGGATATCACGTACCGCATCTGCATAAGGGGCTGAACTCGGTCCTCGACTACAAGCAGTACACAATTGAAAATGAGGACCGTTACTGTCTCCAGTCCAGCCCCATGGTAAGCGGCGATCAGGACGCTACCACTGCGGCAACTCGAAGGGGCGATCGTGCGTGGTACTTCTGGCACTATCCGAACTTTATGTTCAATTGCTACGAAGGCTACATGGATACCAACCTAGTAGTTCCCGTTGATGTCGATCATTGCCGCGTGATTTTCGATTTCTATTTCGGGGACATCAGCGAATCAGCCCGCGCCTACAACGAACAAAGCGTAGCCGTCGGCAACCGCGTGCAGGATGAAGACCTGGGCATCTGCGAAGCGGTGCAGCGCGGACTGAAATCGCGCGCGTATCAGGCGGGGCGTCTGTCCGTGAGGCGCGAAGCAGGCGAGCAGCTATTTCATCGATTGCTGGCGGCGGATTTGCGGGCTGGTGTCAAAAAATCGGCAGCTGCGGCGGACTAATTCCAGAGCAGAGATGTGGTTGACCGGGTTTCGGTTGCGCGGCGGTGATGTGGTGCCACGGGAGACGCGGCAAGCCGCCTCTCTACGAATCTGTAGGGCCAGAACAATCATGAAAAGCGTTCTCTTCTTCTTGTTGCTTTGTATCTCCGCTGCCGCCGCCCAGGTTACCGCCATTCGTGCTGGGCGTCTCATCGATCCTGACTCCGGAATCGTCCTCACGGACCAGATTGTCATTATCCAAGGCAACAAGATTCAAGCCGTTGGCAAGGGCCTGGCGATTCCCACCGGCGCACATGTGATCGACCTTTCCACGAAAACCGTCCTTCCCGGACTGATCGACTGCCACACTCACGTTGCTGATGGCCATGGCGATGGCGACCCCTTCAACGTTCTGAAAAAGACTGCGTCACAAATTGCGCTGGAATCGGTCGCGAATGCTCGAGTAACGCTGGAATCCGGATTTACGACGGTACGCGATGTCGGAACCTATCGCGCTCTGAACGATATCGCCTTGCGCGACGCTATCGCCCGCGGCGACATTATTGGACCGCGCATGTTCGTAGCCGGAGCGTACATCACCATCACGGGCGGAGCAGGCGCCATGACCGGCCAGGCCCCCGATATCCAACTCCCCTGGGACCTGCACTACGGAGAAGCCAACAGTCCGTGGGAGGTGCGCCAGAAAGTTCGTCTGCTCGCCCACAACGGTGTGGATTTGATCAAGATGCTCTCGACTGGCGCCGTGCTTACTCATGGCAGTAGTCCGATGTCGATCGAATTTACGCCCGAAGAATTACAAGCTGGCGTGGATGAGGCGAAGAATTTCGGTCTCCGAGTAGCCGTGCACGCACACGCCGCGCAAGGGATCAAGAACGCGATTGTTGCTGGAGCTGCGTCCATCGAACACGCTGAGATGATCGACGATGAGATCATCGCCCTCGCCAAGCAGCACGGCACGTATCTCGACATGGACATTTACGACGAAGAATGTATTCAGGCCGGCGGGAAGACGGGCGAGACGCCGGCGGACTTTCTACAGCACGACGCTGACCTCGGACGAATCGGCCGCGAGAGCTTCACCAAAGCCGTGAAGGCGGGAGTAAAGATGTCGTTCGGCACAGACCTGGGCGTATGTCCGTACGGCAGCAGCGGCAAGCAGTTCGCATTTATGGTGAAGTACGGGATGACACCAATGCAGGCGATCCAATCTGCGACTACCAACGCCGCCGATCTGCTCGGACATTCGAGTGAGATCGGATCGATCAAGCCGGGGAAGTATGCGGACTTGATTGCTGTGGGCGGCGATCCGCTGAAGGACATCAGAGTTCTGGAAAACGTCGAGTTTGTGATGAAGGAAGGGAAGGTCTACAAGCAGGCTGGCGCGGCTGCGTGCCGGCAGTAGTCCCGTAGTGAAATCGCCTACGTGAGTCCGTTGCTCAGTTTTGGACAACTCCTCCACTGGCTCGAGACCGCACCAAAGCCCGTTGGAACGTTCCTTCCAGAGCCTGCTTCGCTGAGGCATACTCTTCCACCGAAATGGTGCCGTGCGACCGATCGATTTCTAGCTGAAGCAACTCTTCATTCAAAGCCTGCACTAGCGACGTCGAAGTTTGTCCGAGGTGTTTGGTCTTTTGTGGAGTTGCCGTCACCGTGTTGGCGGATCGGCGGTGTCTGCGCCAGAGCAAGAGTCCGCAGAGCCCCGGTAACAGGACAGCGCTAGCGCGCAGAGTCCACCATTGCAGCCGCGACCACGGGAAAGGGAATCCGGAAGTGGACATCGCACCCGAAGCGTTCACGCCATGAGGCGGCGCTCCGGAATTCGCTATGACAGACGGCGCGGAAGCGGGGGGAATGGCCTCCGGTGGTTTCGGTCGAGATTGAGCTTGGGCCTGTAGCGCCGGGAGTGCGCCAACCCCCGAGATTTCAAATCCCGGCCCCTCTCCCGCGGGCACGTAATTAGCCGCCTGCACTTGATAGGGGTTCTTACCGACGGCAAGGCTCTGGAAAGCGGGGGAGCGCGACGTGAATCTCATCGTCTCTGGAATCATGATGGCCAGCTGTTGCAACGCATACACCCTTTTTGTGCGAAACGTGGCGTGGCCATCGTAGGGCAGGTCGTAGTTGAACGCGAACTTGGTCGCTCCCGGACGCAAGGAGAAGTTCACCGTGTAGTGTCCGGGCTCACCGGGTACGGGCGCCGCGGAAATCATCACACCGATCTTTCCCGAACCCGCCGCCAGGACAGAATCAACCTTCGCATGGGCGGGCAGGTAAACCTCAAATGTGCGTTCACCGGCCTGCGTCAGAGGTGGGTTGGAATTATTCTTGATCTCGACCATGTCGGAGACGTGAAGGAGGTTTCCGTTGGTACCGACGCGGACGATTTCAATGGTGCCGGTTAGGCCACGCACCTTAGCCGCGGCATCAAACACGTTGATGGAGAGGGCATCACCCACCGAAGCCGGCTGATCGTAGTTGACACCCTGATGAACCACGCGCAGCAGGTGTGACTTGTCGGGATAACTCACGTTGAGCGTAAACGACCCCTGCGAGTCCGTCTTCGTGCGCGCTTCCTCTTGCATGCCCTGGTCCAAACGAAGGAGAATTACTGTGTCACCAGCCGCGAGGCGTCCGCTGGTCTGATTGCGAGCAATGCCCGCGATGGTGTCCGCACCCAGGGCTCGTGCGCAACAAACAGCAATGAGTACAACGGTGCACGCGACGTTCGGCGTCCTGGATTTATTCGTAAAGATAGAGGTAAAGTTCCACACTGCCTGACCATACCGCAAGACGCGGTTGAGAAGGTCACACATCGACACTCGCCCGAACGGTCTTCGGATCATTGGGTCGCGGAGCCTCCGGCCGCGGTTGTCGTCGAGTATGGCGCGCGTCCAAACATGAGGCCAGTTTCCACTTCAACCGGCTGCCCGTTCCTTAAGTACGGCTTGAACTTCCATCGCATCAGAGCATCGGAGATGGCTTTTGCCTGATCGGGAAATGCGCTGAGAAAGTGAATGTGCTTTACCTTGCCTGCTTTGTCGATGATGATCCGCACCGGAACCGGATTGAACTTGTGCTCGGTAAAGACCGGATCAACCCGAGCAACAAGGTTTTGGTCGCTCGCGTAGTCCTTGATGCATACGGGAAAATCGCCCCCGCCCGTCCCTGTGAGACTGGCTTCCGCGGGCAACTTCATCTTGTTCATGTCCAGGACCAGACTCTCCAGCAGTTTCGTGTCACGGCTGGTTAGGACAATTTCCACGGCATGGCAGCGGATTTGGGTAGCGGCCATATACCAATGCAGCTGTGCTACCGGAGACTCATACGCAAAGAAGCTGAAAGAGTGGCCGGCGATCTTAACCTCGGTCGGCGGCAATTCGGCTTTGTAGTCAGCCTGCAAATTGTCTTTTGTATAGTTGATGAGTTCCAGCGCGTTGGTCGCGGGCAGGGGCGTGAAGAACATGTCTTGGGCGGTAATTAAGATAGTCCCTCGAGTTAGTCCTTTGTATGTGTCCGCGGGCTGGATCTGCGCAAGCACGTAGCGACCGCTATCCGATGGAGGTGGCCCCTTGTATTTCTCGATCCAATTCGCGGGTAGACCGTAGGTCATTCCAAAGTACTGGTTGTTGAAGACATTGTTGGTCACGCTACCGCCTTCCGGCAGGGGCGTTACCGAATCACTCGCGCTTGACCAGGCTCCTTTTACCAGAATGACTCCCGTCGGCACCTTGGTCTGAGGCTGCGTGTTGCTGGAAAAGTCGCCGCCGTTCTGAGGGGCGTTCGGCGGTGTGCTCTTTTGAGCCCAAGCCAGCAAGGGCGTGAAGCAGACGAGGACGATTAAGGAAGGCAAGACTCGCGTCTGCATGTTTCTCCTCAGCGGCTAAAGCCGCCTGTATAGCGGGTTCTAACGGCATGCCTCTGAAGCCATGCCCCTTCAAGACCATCGGAAAACCGGCGGGACACCTTCGCATCCCGCCGGTAGTAAAGCGATTACAGCGATCGCAGGAAGTTCAGGATGTCCTGCTGTTGACTGGATGAGAGGTTGTTGTCGAAGATGGACTCCACCTGAGTCGCTTCGCCACCGTTGCTCTCGTGGGCTTCGATGGCGCATAGCAGGTTTGTGCAACGGCCATCGTGCAGCAGGAAGATCCGCTGTCCCAGGCCCCACAAGGGAGCTGTGCGGAACTGGTCGCCGCCAGCGCCGCCCTGGGACACGTTGTCCGCCAGTACCGTGCCCATGTGATGGATCTCAATATCACTGAAGGCGTTCACCGGGGCGTTGCTCAAAGAACCGGTGATCTTCGACTTTTGTGTATTGCCTGGCGACGAATTGTGACAGGTCGCGCATCCGATCGCGCTAAACAAAGAGCGGCCGTTGGAGATTGACTGTGCGGTGACACTCACTCCATTCAGCACCACACCGCCGGTGGGCGGCGGGGCCAGGGTCCGCATGAAGTTGGCAAACGCCGAGGCATCGTCGAGACCCGCTGCCGCCGTTGCCGCCCCTGGATTGTTCGCGTCTTCGGGATAGCCATTCCCGCCAAGGTTCAGGCAGTTCGCAGGAAGCCCTCTCCCAACCTGGTCTTCTCCAGGCAGCGGACGGTCTTGTCCGAACAACAGATTCGAGATGCCCATTTCCACGTTGTAGGCCTCGCCGGAAAAAATGTGCAGCGACTTGTTCTGGGCTTTCCAGCCGAAGCGGGAGATCGTGCCATCGTTGCCGTTGTGATTGAAAGTGCCGGCAATGCCAAAGTTATTGTTGAGATTGGCCGCTTGGTTGTTTAACAGGGTTGAGTCGTCAAGGTTCTCGATCAAGCCTGCGCCAAAGGTCGGAGTGGGGATGCGGAAGATGATGTTGTTTGTCTGCCCGGCCGTATTAAAGCTGGGCTGCACCAGGCTGCAGGCGCCGGCATCGGAGCGCCCAGTAACTGTGAAGAGGTCCTCTACTCCGCCATTGGGGGCGTTGAGGTTGGGTGTGCCGTTGCTGTTAAAGAAGAACGGGAACCGGGCTTCACGGGTTGGGCCGTTGGGCGTTATGAAATACGGAGTGGTGTCGCGGGGTGCGACCCCGTTGCTGGTGAACTGGGCTTGGGGATTGGCGGCTGCGCCAGTCCCGCCGATCGCAGGCTGCGCGTGACATGAGCTACAGCTATTCGAGTTGAACCGCGGTCCTAGACCGTTGGCGCCGGTATCGACCTCCTGGAAGCGGGTGAGACCGTCCTGGAAAAACGTCAGGATCCCTGGATTGTCGTTGGCCAACACCGATGTAAGTGCCGCACCTGTGCCGCGATTGCCAGCCTGAACTCCGGGATCGGTTTGAGCGAATGCCAGTCCGGCGAGGAATAACATCGCCAAAGTAATGACTGAGGTGAGTTTCTTTCTCTTGATCACGATTCCTCCTGGTTACTTGTCTTCTCCGGATTGCCCCGAGCCCGCTTCCGGATTCAGGTTGAAATGGCCCTGGACCGGCATCGCCGGGGACTGCAATGCCGCCGCCCTGCCGATGGCATGTGCACGCCAGAGACAGAACTTCCCCAAGGGTTTTCAGACGATGGTTTCGGAGGTTAGCTTCCCGAAGTTAGAAGGTCGGGGGAAGCATGCAACGCGTAGTCCTGAACATTTATTCAGAGACTCACGTCTCATGTTAGTAGTGACTTCCCGCATTGCCTTGCAGTTTCGAAACTGTCAACGATCCGGCTGCGGGTCGGGCATCCAAGCAAAGAGCAAGAGGCCCACTGACTAAGCCATATGCCGTGCCCATCGCGGGACACGGCGGGGGTACTTGGGGCGAGATGTTAGCACTTTGTAAAGTGATGTCAAGTTAAATTTGGGTCTATTCGTGGAAATTGTGTGGAAACGAAAACCGTAGAGGCAGCTTATAAGAGACTTGGAGTTCGTTCGCGCAGAGATTCTGGAAGAGCGGACCAGCAAGTAAGAGGAGAATCACTGATGATCCCGCGGGATCGTCTCCTCCCATGTTTTCTGCTTGATCGTCTGTCCGCCCTTAAGTAGCTCGCGGGTGTACTTGTAATAGAAATTCGTCGCGTCGCTGGAGAAGTTCAGGCGGCCTCGCCACAGCAGCACGCGGTCCTTGATCACAATCGTGGTGTCCGCCTCTCCCAGGATTGAACTCATCTCGGGATGATTGTCGTCCGCCCAGTAAGTAAGTTTCTCAAGGTCGGTTTCTTTTCCCCACGGATACTCTTCGGAAGACTTACCACTCCAGATCACCTTCGTTTTGCCGTTTACCTGATCGCGCTCGGTCGTCCAGTCTCCGGGAAATGGAAAGCCGATGGAGACGATATCCTTCCGCTCTTCAGAAGGCTCGGGCGGCGCAAATTTGGGCACGGGGTAAACCGAAGGAGGAACCAGTGGCAGGACGATTCGTGATCCGCCTTCAGCTCCGAGTTGAAGAGTCGTCGTCATGTTGTAGGGCGTGGGCCAGATCATCGGCCAGAGCGCATTCGATACTGCGATCCGAATCCGGTGTCCTTTGGGAAAGATCCACGTCGTCAGGTGCATCTCGAGGTCGAGCGGATAGACTTTCTCCGGTTCGAGATCTTTGGGATCAGACATCGACTCTCGCTGTGCGCCGTTCAGTCCTGCTCCCGTAACAAGCGTGACCGAGCCATCCGGCGCGACATCCGAAAGTCGCACGAACCAGTCTGCTAGCGGAGCCGAGGCGCTGGCTTGCAGTAAAGCATGAGGGCGTCCGAGTAGGGCAAGGTCTTCTTTCAACGGCACCGTATCGTACGTCAGGCTGAAGGCATCCACTGGCCGCTGATCGGTGAGCAGTTCGCCCCACCAGAATCCTGCCTCTACGCCGATGGCCGGAATGTAACGGAGTTGATGCGTGGCGGGCTTCGCGACTTCCGTCGAGAGAAGATGAGCGTCTTGTAAATAAAGAGTTGTATTTGCGGCGTCGCGAGGAGGCCACGCCGGCTCTGCCCGCCAAAATCCTGGAACGTTTTGCAGCTTGGCGTCGGGCGGGTGCCACTGGCGCATGTAGATGGAGATGGGCGGCTCATCCATGATTCCAGTATTGCGATTTTTGAGCCAGTAATCCCACCAGCGGACGGCTTGGTCGCGCCATTCAATTTCCGGGCCAGGCTCAGCATCGTTCGGAAAAGTATGGTTCCACGGGCCGACAATCGCCTTCACCGGCACCTTGACTTGCTCAAGCATGCGCGGAATCGAATCGCGATAACCATCGAGCAATCCGCCAATCAGAAAGCACGGAATCTTGATTTCCTTCAACGGACGCACTGGACTGCGCCAGAATTCGCCGTCGCGCTGATGTTTCAGATAGAGCAGCGACCATGGCGTCGCGTCGAAGCGGGGCCCGAGGACTTTTTCGTCGAGCGTGTAATCGGGAGCGCCGGTCATGCCGGGGGCCATGTCCATGTTGAGTTCGAACTCGTCGATGTGCATCAGCCCGTCGATGTAGTGAATGTCGTCGTGAAACAACTCTTCCGTTGCATCGACCGCAATGATCGCCTTCAGTGCCGGCGGATGCCGCATGGCCATCTGGATGGCGTTGAATCCACCCCAGGAAATTCCGAACATTCCAACGTTACCGTTCGACCAGGGCTGACTCGCGAGCCAGGCGATGACCTGTTCGCCATCGAGTTGCTCGCGTTCGGAATACTCGCGATCGGTTGGGGCGCCCTCGCTGGCGCCGAATCCGCGAATGTCGACGCGCACGGAAGCGTATCCGCGACGGGCGAAGTAGGCGTGAAGGGGATAATCGCGCGAAGCCGTGGAATCGTCTTTGCGATAGGGAAGATATTCCAGAAGGGCAGGGAACTTCTGGTTCGGTTTGGCGCCGTCCGGCATGTAGAGCGTAATCGCCAGGCGGATGCCGTCGGGCATGGGAATCCAATCCTGCACCATGCGAACGCCATAGCCAGTCGCTGGCATCGGGGCGGCAAGACAGGGGATGGCCAGCATGCCGGAAATAAATCCGAACAGGACCATTCGGACTGAAGAAAAAAGAGAGCGTCTGAGCATGGAGGCGCAAATGATAGCAGCAGAACTTCCCGCTTGCACGACCGTGAAGAAGTTACCCCGTTCAGTTCGAATGCCCGGCCCGCCGCTGAGAAGCGGCTAAGTGGGGTCGTGATGTGGGGCCGGGCATCAGCTCTGTTCCCGCTGTTTCTTTTTTAAGCAACAACGGGTCACGCGCGCAGTGACGAGGGTCACACTCCATTGTGTTGTATGGGCACAGAGTCCGGTGATGGGTGTTGCATCGCCCATGGGTTATCCGCAGGTGAAGCGAGAATCCGGTTGAGGAACACGCCCCTTTCGGATTGACCACCTACCTTCTCCGGGATACGATGCGCTGCTGTATGTCCGCGGGGTATTGGCCCCAATCCAATTTCACTTCCAGAAAGATTCAAGTGACATTGGCAGCCAAGGAGTGGAGTTATGGCTTTTCGCCGTTGCCATTGAGCCAATGAACATCGTCAAAGCCACCAAGAAGTACGAAGCCTGGCTGAGCCGACACACTCGGATCGTCGCTTCCGACCTCCAGCAGAAGCACAAGGAAATGGCCAAGAAGCCTTTTCCCTTCCTGCGCGCCACGTTTTATCGCTGGGTTCAGGTTTGGCCGGAATTCTGCGCGGACCTTAATCGAGCGCCGCGTGTGCTCGGAGTGGGCGATCTACACGTAGAAAATTTCGGAACGTGGCGCGACGTCGATGGAAGGCTGGTATGGGGTATCAACGATTTCGACGAGGCCGGACCCTATCCGTACACGATGGATCTGGTGCGCCTGGCAACCAGTGCGTTGCTGGCGGCGCGCGCGAAAAATCTGTCGATGCGTCCCAAGGACGCGGTCGGCAAAATCCTGAAAGGGTACACGGCTTGCTTGCGGGAAGGCGGTCGTTCCTTTGTGCTGGCTGAAGATCACGAATGGCTGAGGGCGATTGCCGAAAGCAAGTTACGCGATCCGGTTGAATTCTGGCGAAAAATGGACGAACTACCTACTTTGAAAAGAGAGCCACCCGAAGGCGTCCGTGAAGCGATCGAAGAGACGCTCCCGCAGCGCGGCTTAAAGTACAGGTTGACCCGGCGCTTTGCTGGACTTGGCGGTCGCGGTAGCCCGCGTTTCGTTGCCATCGCGGATTATCGCGGAGGTAAACTGGCGCGCGAGGCCAAAGCGCTGGTGCCCGCCTCCGTAAATTGGCTAACGCCAGATCGGGAGCCGTCGCGAAGCGAGTACGCCTTGATTCTTCAACGAGCCGTGCGCTGTCCGGATCCGTTTGTCCGTTTGTCGGGACCGTGGTTTGTGCGGCGGTTGTCGCCCTATTGTTCGCGCATCGAGCTCACCAGTCTGGGAGCGGGCCGCAGGGAAGTTCGCTTGCTCGAAGCGATGGGATGGGAAACAGCGAACATTCATCTGGGGAGTGAAAGCCAGCGCAAGGCCATCCTCGACGATCTCGGACACAGAAAACCAGGATGGCTCGGTCGAGCGACCGAAGCCATGGCGGGCATCGTTGAAAAGGACTGGCGCGTTTGGAAAGCCCATTGATGGAGAAGAGAGAGGCGTTGCCCGCGCCTCTCCCCGCCGCCGCGTCCTCGGCTTCCGGCGATTCTATTTCACGATGTCGCTAGCAAAACTTCGTCACCGGAACGCATAGTCCCGGGAATATCCCACCAAACGTTCCAGCGAAGTCAGATCCAGATCTCGCGGACGGGACTCGGTTTCGCCAATCAGAGTATCCAGGATGCACTCCATCGCTTCCGGCGACCCCGTCCACTCAGACGACACCCCATCCCGATCCACTGCCAGTTCTCCGACAACTCTTCCGAGAGACGAACGGGTATACCTGGATTCCGCCGGGGTGGCATCGACCGCGACGGGAATGCGCGCCATGCCGCCGGCGATGAGTTGCAGATTCGCGTGGTTGAGCCAGTGGGTCAGCAGCATTTTCAAGTGCAGCCTGCCACACACCCCGCGCATTGCTCTCTCCCGCGCCAGCACTGGATGCCAGGAGAGTATCTTCACACGGTCGAGCCAGTAGTTATCCATCACCAGGAACCATCCCGCATGACGCTTGGTCTCAATTCCACACACGACGCACGACGAATGATTCGCTCCCTCGCGATCCATGACCCTCTCCTTAAATTACGGCAATTTTCAATTACGGCAATTTTTTTGTTACGCCAAAGCCGCCACCCAGCGTTGTTTCCCTTCACGGTTGAGCGGCACGGTCATCATTCCTTGATCGATGTCGAACCGGAGCGTGAAATGAGCGGAACAGGCCTCACACAGCCAGAAGTGTTCCCGTCGCGGCGGCTTTTGGCGATGCCCATCTACCGCGAGCTCCAGATCCGGGGGAGGAGTTTCCGCGAGAAAGAGTTTGCCTTCGCGTAACGAACGGAAGGGTACTGTACAGGCTGGATTGGCGCATTTCCGCAGCATAAACGCGTCCCATCTTCTCTCCTGTGAAAGTTCGGCCAGAGAGATTGTGAGCGTAGCTGTGCACGCGACGTGCCGAATGTCCTGCTTGATGCTATCGGGCTATCAATTTGATTATTGGGTAGTTACGGCGTCTTGCCAGAGGGCGTTTCTTTTGCGGCGTGGCTGGGGTGACGGAGGCTGGTCGCCTCCGCCGAACTCTCGTCGCAAGACTGCCGAACAATCGGTATTGAGATCATTCGTACACGCACTAGTCTACCGAACGGGGCCTAGGCGACCTCGAACGCTCGGCAGGCCCTTTAGCCGAGCCCCAGAGGCTCACAGAAACGGTCTCCCTTGTTTCGAAAGTGCTTCAGCCGGCCGCGAAATAGACCTTACTTCACCAGCAACACCGACGCCGCGACCAAGATCCCGGCGCTGCCGAACAGCAGCCCCAGATACCAGAACAACCGCCGTCCGGACAGCAGCGTGATGGAAGTGATCACCAGCGCGATCTCCAGGAATACTTCACCCAGATCGAACCGGTCGGTTTTGTGATGGGCGAGATCGGCCTCCTGTTGCAGTTCGCGCGCCTTGGCATCGAGTTCTTTCTGCTCGTCGCGATATCGATTCGCCTCGTCGCGATATTTTTCCTGAAGCTTGCCGGCCGCTTCTGCGTCCTTGGTGGCAATGACGGAAGTCAGATCGGCAAACAGCTCGTCATTATGCCGTCGAATGTTCTTTGCCTGGTAGTACCCCCACTGGTCGGTAACTTTATTCTGTAGAACGACCTCTTCGGTGCTGGTACGGTGTCCGAGTAGGGATACCGTAGCCACCAGCACTGCCAGCACCGCCATCGTGAGCGTGACCGGAGCCAGACTGGGATCGTGTTTCGCGTGTTCCGCGTGCTCATGCAACTCGTGTAGTTCTTCGGACATGAATTGTCGTCTCCCGGAGAGGTGCGCTTCTGCTGATGCGCTTTGCCCTCGAATCTTCGACCTCGAACTTCTAACTTCCGACCTATTCGCCCATCACTTTCACAATCACTCGCTTGTCCCGCTGTCCATCGAACTCAGCATAGAAGATTCTCTGCCAGGTTCCAAAGTCCAGTCTCCCATTCGTCACCGGCACAATGACCTCATGATGAATCAGCAGCGCCTTCAAATGCGAGTCGCCGTTATCTTCCCCTGTCTGATGATGCCGGTACTCGGAATTGAACGGCGCCAAGCCTTCCAGCCACTGATCGATATCCTCGATCAGCCCGCTCTCGTTGTCATTGACATAAACGCCGGCGGTGATGTGCATCGCCGAAACCAACACCATCCCGTCCTTGATCTCGGATTTCTTGAGAATGCCTTCCACCTGTGGCGTGATGTGAACGTATGCCCGTTTCGTCTTGGTGTGAAACTTCAAATATTCGGTGTGGAATTTCATGCACCACATTTATCACGCAGCCGAGAAACCGCCAAGCAAGCATAGTTCGTCCGACTATTCGGATTCTTGTATGACTAGGTCTCCCGTTGACAATATTGGGTCTTCAAGGCTAGCATGTGCGGCATCGCATGGGGCGAGTTGCTCGAATGGCCACACAACGAAAACAGGAAGAGAGCCAAGGCGAAGGTGTAGCCGCCCGATTTGTTTTGCGCCTGCCGGGTTTCATCACGGATGAAGCTGTGGGGGTTGGCGACATTATTAAACGAGCTACGGCTGCGATTGGTATCCAACCGTGCAATTCCTGTAATCAGCGCGCCAAGGCCCTGAATCGTTTTGTTGCCGTTTCCAGCACTAGGCGTCCATAATCCGGCACTCGGTGTTTGCCGGAACCGCCTGTGACGAGCGAGCAGAAAGTGTAAGCCAAGGAGTTTGTCATGAGTGAAACTGAGACGTTTTCTGATCCCGCTTCTGAGGTTGCGTCCGCTTCGGCACAGCCGATACCACGCGCACAAGCACCTTGCTCAGCATGTGGGAGCAACCTTGGCTCGCCAGACAGGGTAATCGGGGCGCAGCCATCCAGTCGATATGTTTACGCCCTTGGCCGGGTTGAGGCGCGCTACCCAAGCCTGTCGGTAGAGAAGGAGTTCGCCCAGGCTGCCGGGCGCGCAGAGACCGTGGGTTTGACTGATCCAGAGGTTTTGGCAAAACTCCTATCGGCCAAAGAGAACCGCTATCTTGCCCGAAACGCTTGCTGGATTCTTACGATTGAAGGCATCGAGGCTTACGTTCTCACCCCGCGAGATTCCG